>Ga0079224_100001695_pt1 | contig 25863 bp, 17 predicted proteins | sample Stecom2015_FD_80414 | JGI IMG/M metagenome (GOLD analysis project Ga0079224, IMG submission 80414) | Agricultural soil microbial communities from Utah to study Nitrogen management - Steer compost 2015 | ecosystem: Environmental > Terrestrial > Soil > Agricultural land | place: USA: Utah... | reverse complement strand
TTATTTTGTGCGCTATAGTGTCCAAATTCCTAAAGTTGGCGTGATTTTCGCTAGATGAACAGCTATATAAAACACGTGCAATCCTTAAATCATTTTTAGGCTTCAGTACTTGCTTATGAAAAAAAAATACGCTTATTATATTCCAGCGCTTATATTCCTGCTGGCATCTCTAATCTTATCAGTAGACGTCGCTAAAGCGCAAATGACCTACCAACCCTATTCGTATCATTTTTATCAGAAGCTGAATCGGTCTCTCTACAATAAAAACACGAAAATTCATACGGCTATCAAACCTATGGTTTTAGATTCCGCGACAGAGCTGCTCTACGATTCACTGATGAATGTGGGTTATGCTGAACGCAGCACCTGGGGTGGTCGGAAATTGTGGAATGAGCATTTAATCGACGTTCAAAAAGATGACTATACATTCTATGCTGATTTTATCCCTGATTTTCAAGTAGGAAGAGATTTTGCAGGTAACGGGAAAACGACCTGGTTAAATACACGTGGGTTTCAGGCAGGTGGTACCATTTCGGATAAATTCTTTTTCCATACCAGTGGCTATGAGAATCAAGGCGTTTTTCCTGATTACGTAGACGAATTTATCAATGAAAACCGCGTAGTACCGGGACAAATGTATGGCAAAATAGGGAAGGAGACACAAGACTGGGCTTATGTATCTGCAATCGTTTCCTATGCTCCTGTTAAAAACATCAATCTTTCATTGGCGTACGGAAAAGATTTTATTGGTGACGGTTACCGGTCCATGTTATTGTCTGATGTCTCTTCTAATAAAACATCATTTAAGTTTAATGGAACGTTTGGTGACGTGAGTATCATGAGTATATGGTCCTATATGCTTAATCCGCGAGAAACAGAAAATGAAGAATTTGGTCGTAGCCGTAGTTTGAGGAAATACGGTGCTTTTCAATATGTCGATTGGAATGCAACCAACGAGTTATCCCTTGGGGTGTTTCATTCCTTTCTATGGGGCAACCGGTCTTCGGTGTTTTATATGCCAGATTCATCTGGTTTAGCGATCCCGGAGGGCGAATCGAATATGATGCAGGTAGGACTCAATGCGAAATATAAAGTTCTTGATAAAGCAGCCTTGTATGGTCAGGTTTTATTAAGCCAAAATGTTGCTGCGCAAATCGGTTTCAGGGGTTTTGATGCATTCGGGATTCGGAACCTAAACTTCTTGGGTGAATTCAATATGGCGCAACCGTATAGTTATTCAGACGGCGATCCTTTAACCTCATACAGCAATTATCATCAACCGCTGGCGCATCCGTTTGGTGCTAACTTTAATGAATTTGTCGGAATAATAAACTATTCTATCCAGAAATTCGATTTTTCAATTCAAGGGAACTATGGGAAGTACGGACTAGATCCAAATTTAGCGGATAACTACGGAAAAAATATCTTTAAACCGTACTATGAGCCTTACGACCAGGGAAGCAGCATTGGTCAGGGTCTATCAACGAATCTTGCTTACCTCGACGGCAGAGTTGCTTATATATTGAACCCTAAGTATAATCTGCGTCTCGAAGCCGGAGCAGTGTTCCGAAGAGAAAGTAACGACGAATGGACGAAAAATACAGGAATGCTCGTTTTAGGGCTGCGGGCATCCTTCCGTAATTTATACTACGATTTCTAATAATCGTAGTATAAATTTCTAAATGAGGAACGAAGTCCAAATGTGAGCATCGCTGAGGTGTTCCGACCCAAGCTATTGCTTTCCCTGCGCAATACACCACCAAGCTCCAGCCGTAAATTATACTTCGGATTGAAAAGATAGGATACTCGGCCATCCAAATAGCCTAAGTTTGTTTTCAAGCCCTGTCCAATTTCATTTCCATACATATTTTCGATGGTTCTGTACGATTTGAAAATATCTTTACCGTAATTCACATCGTCATTTTCATCGAGGCCATATACCGAATAGTTTCCTTGCAACGATATGTCAAATCGTTGATAAGAATAATTTACAATGCCGACAATCTCTCTGAAGTTTGCACCCATAGGGTGGGCAAGAGGTTGTGAAAAGTGGCTGTAATTGCTAACCGGGTCAAAATGCGTGTAGGTATAAGGGCGAGCCATATTCAATTCACCCAGAAAATTCAAATTAGGTACACCAAATGCGTCGAATCCGCGAACACCAATCTGAGCACCCCATTTATTGTGCGCATAACCGTCACCAGCGAAAAATTCTTTTGCTGTAAATTCACCAAGAAGAAATTGTCCGTAAGCAGTTACATTGTCCAGTATTTTATATTTCGTATTGAGTCCAAGATGCATTTTATCTGGCGAGCCGGGATCCGAAGATTCAATAGGGCGGAGGAAGATGATCGGATTCAGATAAGACAGTTCAAATCCTCGATGACCATCGGCTTCTGTACGGTTTGCCCAGATAATCGATTGAAAAAAACCAAGCGAGAACCTGTTGCTTACATTCCAGTCTAAATATTGAAATGCTCCCCATTTCCCTCTCGTCTTGTCCTGTAACAACTGCGGAGCTAGCGGGTCAATCATGTAAGACCACATGCTCATGTATTGCACATTCCCCAATTTTCCCGTAAGTTTCAGCGAGGTGTAATTAGAGCTCACATCAGACAATAACATGGACCGGTAACCGTCACCAATAAAGTTTTTATCATAGGCGAGACTGATATTGAGATACTTTGTTGGGGTATACGAGAGGTTTGCAGTCACATAACTCCAATCCTGTACACTCTCATTCACATCTCCAAATGTCTGACCAGGGATCACCTCATATCGATTCACAAAGTCATTTACATAATTGGGAAAGAGCGATCGGTTGTGATAAGCACTTATATAATACGAAAAGTTGTCTTGTACGGATCCGCCCAGTTGCACACCTATTGTTCTAAGAAAAGTGTTCTCACCACCACCGGCAAAATCACGGCCGAGGTATAGATCGGGCAAAATATCAGCGTAAAAACTACTTCCATCTTGATTTATATCGATCAGATGCTCATTAAAAAGTTTGGTTTCAAACCATGAATCCCGATCAGAAACCCCCATATTCATCAGGGAGTCGAACTGAGGTTTTAGGGTAGAATCGATCAAAAAGGGTTTCAACGCAGTGTGCTGTCTGGTGTCCGGACTATACTGAGTGCGGTTTAGCTTCTGATAAAAATGATAGGAGTAAGGTTGATAGGTGGCCTGACCGTAACTAAAGGTTGGCGCGAAACAGAGGATCCCGAAAAAAAGCATCCAATATCTCGAAGTAAAAAAGAAGTAAGATTGTTTCATAAGCAAGAGCTAGATCATCTTTTGAACGCAGTCAAAATTACAGCAGCATAAAGCGAAAATCAAGCCAGAAATGACATTGGGGAAAGAAAACAAGAGAATATATAATAAAATCAATTAAATCCTTGTTATTATAATAAGGATTTATGAAATTAGGCATTTGAAAAAAAGCTGCAAATTAACAACTAACGCAATAGGATCATTAGATATTACGTATCAATGAAAATAAACATATACACCTTAAGAGTAATCGTTCTCTTTTCAATAGGCTTATTAATAAGTTTCATTTCTTTTTCCGGATTCAATACTAAAAAAACTGATAAGCCATCAAGCAACGGGTCTGCTAAAACCAATGTCTTAGAAGAAACAAAACTTGTACCAGAATTCCGATACGGCATCGATATAACCTCTTTTGACATAGAAGAAAATAAAATTAAAAGGAATGAGTTTCTTTCAACTATTCTTTCGCGATACGAAATAGATCCGGTAACAATCGCCAATGTCGTTGAAAAATCAAAACCGATCTTTAATGTTCGTTCAATGGCAGCGGGCAAACCCTACACGGTGTTTACCGAGAAAGCAAACGGTAACAAACTAGCTTATTTTATTTACGAACCGAATCCTGCGGAATACATTGTTTATGATCTTCGGGATTCTATTCTGATAACTGCACATGAACGGGAGTCAGAAACTCGAATCGAAGACGTTGGGGGTACGATCAATAGCTCATTATACGGAACACTTAATGAAAATGGCGGTGATCCAGATCTGGCAGTACACCTTTCTAAGATCTTTGGTGGCGTTATTAATTTTTATTCAATAAAAGAGGGTGATTGGTTTAAGATACGTTATGAGCGGCAATATGTTGAAGACCAACCTTATGGAAGCAGCAAAATTCTTTCGGCGGTTTTTAACCACAATGGCAAAGAATATCAAGCGCACTATTTTCAGCCTGACAGTCTTTCTGAAGGGGAATATTATGATGCAGAGGGGAACAGTCTGCGGAGATCCTTTTTAAAAGCGCCTTTGAAGTTTAGCCGGATCAGCTCTCGTTATTCTAAAAGAAGATTACATCCTGTTCAGAAGGTTTGGAAAGCACACCTTGGAACTGATTATGCGGCACCACACGGAACGCCGATCGTATCTACTGGCGACGGTATTGTGGTCGAATCAGGTTTTACGAGAGGCAATGGTAATTATGTAAAAATTAAACATAACAGCACGTATACGACTCAATACCTTCACATGAGTAAACGGGCAGCGAGGAAAGGACAACGGATAAAACAAGGTCAGGTAATAGGCTATGTCGGCAGTACCGGTTTAGCGACGGGCCCGCATGTATGCTATAGATTCTGGAAAAACGGGCAACAAGTTGATCCTTTACGTCAAAACTTTAAAGCAGCTACCCCCATTTCAAGCGAATATAAAGATGCTTTCTTCAGTCATATTACTGAACAGCACATGGAGATGGCTTCAATCAGTATTGAAAATGGCATAACGGAAGAACCGGTGTACGCCTTGTATGAAGAAAGACCTGCTTCGTTATTCAGATACTTTGGCGGCGAAATATAGCATCGTACGACAAGTTCGCTTTCAAAATATTTTTGTAACTTGTAGACAGGTTATCGACTTCTGATTATGAACAAGCAGCATAAATATAAACTTACTGTTAAGTGGACCGGCAATAAAGGTCATGGAACATTCGACTCACGCCTATATGGTCGTGATCACCGTATTATCGCAACCAATAAAGTCGATATATTAGGTTCTTCAGACCCGAGTTTCCGGGGAGACGCAAGCAAACATAACCCCGAAGAGCTGTTACTTGCATCACTTTCAAGCTGTCACATGCTGTGGTATCTCGATCTATGTGCCAGTGCAGGAGTGGTTGTGGTTGACTATCACGATAATGCGATAGGCATAATGGAAGAAAAACCGGACAGGAGCGGGCACTTTGTTGAAGTGACGTTACAACCTGTCGTTACCGTTGCTGAATCGTCCATGGTTGAGACTGCAAATGAACTCCATAGCGCAGCCAATAAGTTGTGTTTTATCGCTAATTCTGTAAATTTCCCCGTAAACCATCGTCCCAATTGCCTGGTATTGTAGATAAAAGGGAATATGCTTACAATCAATAATGTTCATGAACAATTTGCTTCTTTTTTTGAAGGCGAAAAACTAAAGCCATTCGCTTATCTTGTTTCAAAGCAGTTGAGCGAAGGACATATTTGCTTGAATCTTAATGAGATTGTAACTGGTGAAATTGAATTTCCATTTCACTATCAGAATTTAGAAGATCTGGAGAAAGACCTTCGTGCTGAAAAACTTGTAGGTACTTCTTTTGAAGAACGACAACCGTTTATATTATATAATTCTCATTTTTACATTCAACGCTATTTTGCATATGAAACGCTAATCCTAAAACGAATCGAGCGTTTTCTAGAAAAAGAAGAGACTGAACTTTCTCGTAGAAAAAGAGAATTACTGGAGCAACGAGAATTAATTAATGAGTTATTCTATACCCAGGAATCCATTACTCACCTTTCCTTAGAAGAGCAGATCGATTGGCAACAAATAGCCTGTATTCTCGCTACGTTGAATAATTTTACAATGATCACGGGCGGACCAGGAACTGGGAAAACGACAACGACTTCTAAATTACTAAAGATTTTAAAGAGGATTAATCCCGGGTTGAAAGTAGGGTTAGCTGCACCGACCGGCAAAGCTGCCCGTCGACTCGCGGAGTCGTTAGAAGGCGAAGGATCAACCACAATCCATAGGCTTCTGAAAACAATTCCGAACACACATAAATTCCATCATAACGAAGAAAACCCTTTGCATTTTGATGTGATCATTGTCGATGAAGCTTCCATGATCGATGTCGCACTTTTTGCAAAATTGCTAGCAGCAATAGGTGACGATACACGATTGATTTTACTTGGTGACAAAGATCAACTTGCGTCGGTCGAGGCCGGAAGCTTGTTTAGAGATTTATGTCTTACCCGAAATCGAACAAATCAGGTTACCCCAGAAACAGCAGATTTTGTAAATTCGTTTATCAACGATCCTCAACGTATGCTTCCCGCATCCTATAGTAGCGATATCACCCGTACGGTCTTAACAGATCATATTATTGAGTTGAAAAGAAGTCGGCGGTTCGATAGCAGCAAAGGGATCGGCAAATTTAGCAAAGCCGTGATAGATAATGACGTCGACCAGATAAGGGAGTTTATTAAAGCAAGAGGTTCCGAACAGATTTATATTGACACCGATTATTCTGAAAAGATATTCGATGAGTGTATCGAAAAATATGCAAGTTTTATTACTGAACCAGATATCAAGAAGGCATTGAAGAAATTCGATCAATTTCGAGTATTATGTGCCATTCGTGAGGGCGAATATGGGCTCTACCATATTAATAAAAGAATTGAGGATATTTTAACGATCGGTGGACTGATCCAACCAAAGCAGGAGTTTTATCCTAATCGGCCGATTATTATTACAAGAAATTACTATGACCTGGATCTTTATAACGGGGATGTAGGAATTATCCGATATAATGAAGAGGGAGAACTTATGGCGTACTTCGAAAATGATGATACGTTGAAGGTTATTACCCCAAGTCTGATAGCCCAGTGTGAGACCGTTTTCGCAATGACCATTCATAAAAGTCAAGGTTCGGAATATGATGAGGTATTGATCGTATTGCCTCAACATGAAGATTTAAACTTGCTAACGGGGGAGCTGCTCTATACAGCAATAACACGGGCCAAACAAGCGGTAATTGTTCAAGCAAACGAAGCAACTTTATATGCAACAGCAAAACGTCAAGTCAAGCGTGCTTCGGGGATAAACGAACGACTTAAAAAGAAGGAACAATGGGATTAGAGTTGAATGTTTCAAATTCATTACCACAGTTGGTTGATGAACTTACGAAAAACCTGAGAAAGCCGCTCCCAACAATTTTTCACCCTCATTATGTTGTAACACAAACCGAAGGGATGAACAATTGGTTAAAGATTGAAATAGCCGACCGATTGGGCATCACGGCAAACCTTTTATTCCTAAAGCCAAACGACCTGATAACACATATCTATTATTTGCTTGGAGGACGCTATGATCAAGTATTAGGCATACATAACTTGCAATGGATATTGTATGAAGCCTTAGATGATGTCTATTTTAAAAGCAAGTTTAGACATATCGCACAATACTATTATGATAGCAATATCAAACGTATTGCGATGGCCGAAAAGGTGGCTGATTTATTTGATCAGTATCAGATTTATCGACCCGAGATGATCGGGGATTGGAATCATTCAATCGGAACAGACACAAATGAGTCCAACTGGCAGAAGCATTTATGGACTATGTGTATTAAAAAAACAGGAGATCGAATGCCCGATAAAACACGGATCGGTAACTATATCCTCGATTCTCTGAAAGATCCACATAACCAAGAAAGATTGAAGAATCGCCTACCATTTATTAACTTTTTTGGAATCTCAATCATTACTTCATACCATCTCCAAATCTTCCATCAATTGGCTCAATATATTGATGTTTCGTTCAACCTACTCAATCCAGCCCCTGATATTTACTGGTTTGAAGATAAGAGCGAGAAATACCTAGCGAAATGGAAAAGTCGTGATCGACACCAACCACATGCCTATGAAGCTCCCATTGAAGGAAATTCTCTGCTTACAAACTGGGGTAAGGTTATCCAAGATACATTTAGTCTCTTCTTCGAAGAAGATATCTTTTTTAACCAATATCAGGATAAGGGCATCGAGCCTGCACCAATTAGGTTGTTAGGTAAATTACAAAATGATATTTATCACAATAACGTTCAGAACAGTCGAAATAAACTCACGTTCGATGATCTGAACGATGGCTCCGTCTCCATAAATTCATGCTACACACCGGTTAGAGAGATTGAAGTACTTTATAATTATCTGACCCATCTGGTTGATACGAACCCGAACCGATACTCGCCGAGAGATATTGTTGTAATGGTTACGGATATCGACCTCTACGCGCCATACATCAAAGCAATATTTAACTCAGCACCTTATAAATTTCCTTATGCAATTGCTGATGAAAGATTAGATCAGGGTGATAGTCTATTCGGTGCAATCAAAGCCTTCTTCGACCTCGACGCCAGGCTTTTAAAAGCTGAGGATGTTTTACAATTACTTGACTGGGATTATATCAAGCGTCGTTTTCAGCTGAAGGACATTGCGATGATACGAAGGGCGGTAGACACAGCCAATATTCGATTTGGCATTCAGGGTGATATTAACAATGACACCCAATATGTCAGTTGGCTAAATGGATTAAACCGGATCATGTATGGCATCTGTCTGCAAACGGAAGACGAATACTGTTTCGATGACAATTGCTTCTTTCCGGTTGATATAGCAGAAGGAGAGAAAACTGAAGAACTAATTCGGTTTTCGCATTTTGTGAGCGTTTTGATTGACTCCTTAACGCAACAAAGCAAGGATCGAAATTTAACCGATTGGGGCGACTACATCATTCATGTAGTTAATAATCTAATATATCTCGTTGACGACGAAGAGAATCAGGATTATCAGATTTTGTTAGCTTATGTTGAAAAGTTAAATCTACTGACTTTTGATAGTGATGAAAAAATCAGTTATGCGATTTTCAAACATAATTTTCTAAACGTTATATCAGGAGAAAGCCGCTCCGGTAATTTTGCCTCCGGGGGAATTACATTTTGTTCACTTATTCCGATGCGGAGTATCCCTTTCAAAATTGTAGCGTTACTCGGCATGAATTCCACTCAATTCCCTCGGAATGAGATACAGAGTGGATTTAATCTTATCCAACTAAATCCTAAAAAAGGAGACCGGAACCTTAAAGACAATGACAAGCATTTATTTCTGGAAACTGTATTATCCGCTCAGGAGCACCTGTTTATCAGCTACATCGGAAAAAATGTGAAAGATAACACGAACCTGCCTCCGTCTATCTTGGTTGATGAGCTTATTGATTATATCATTAGTGGGGTTTCTGGTCAGGAAGAGGAGGAATCTTTACGTGCGCTGATCATTCAACATCCTTTACATAATTTTTCTGAACAGCCGCGGGAGGTAGTCAATTACATTGCCTCAAAAGAACTGGTTTATGACCACCGTAAATTTTTCAAAGATGATCTATCACCCGTTGATATAGTAGTCGATACAGAGGTGACCATTAAAGAGCTCGTACATTTTTTTAATGATCCCTTTGAGCATTACTACAATCATGTGCTAAATATCAATTACAATGAAAGTGACATATTATTGCGTGAGACGGAATGGTTTGAGCTTGACCCCCTGCATCAGTGGGTTGTAAAAAATGATTTATTATTCCTGGATGAAGATCAGCTCGCTGACTACGTAAGTTCAGGTATTAAGAAAGGTTCACTGCCTCTTAAGAATGCAGCTGTCTATTTTCTCACTCAGCTTTCAGATGAGCTAAAAGGAACGAAAGAAAAACTACAGCAATATATTGAAGGTTGCCGTGAAGAGACCATATCCATCTCATTGGAGATTGACAGCACGCTGATCAACGGAAATATCGATAAAATCTACAAGGACAAGCTTGTCATGGTTTTGTTTTCTAAAAATAAAGACAAATATTTACTTAAACTTTATCTGTACTATCTATTAGCCAAAGCGAGCGGTGTTTCTTTAGATGCCCTATTAATCGATCATAATGGAACTAAAGTGTACCAATTCCCCAAAGAAGCAATCGACCAAGCCTCAGCGAGAGATAAATTAAAACGATTGTTACAACTTTATCGTGATGCACGTCAAAGTCTTTTTATATTCCATCCAAGTTTTGCAAACGATCCGGAACAATTGAGCAAACAAGATCATAAAAAATTCCGTAAAAGCATTGAAAACCTAAGTCAATACAACCCTTATCTGGAGCGCGAATATCTCGCAGGTTTTTTTGAAAATGAATCTGTTTATAGACAATATCTAGAAAACTCAAGCACTATTTTCTCAGATATTTATTCAATACTTCAACATTGATCGATATGGAGCTAAAGAAAAATTTTCAAAGCTTTGATGTTCAGTCGGTCGCTCTACGCGGCAGAAACCTAATTGAGGCAAGTGCCGGAACCGGAAAAACATATTCCATCGCAGTGTTGGTTCTTCGACTTGTATTGGAAGAAAAGATGAACATTAACAAGATATTAATGGTCACTTTCACCAAAGCAGCCGTTGCTGAGCTGGAGGAACGAATCAGATTGTTTGTCAGAAATGCTTATAAAATAGCAAATGGAGACTTGTCTGTTCAGGATCCAACCTTAAAAGCAATGGTCTCAAGCGCTATCAGAAGAGATGGAAAAGAAGAGATCGTTCAGCTACTGAATGAAGCCAAGCTGCTTCTTGACGAGACAGCTGTTATGACAATTCATAGCTTTTGTCAAGTGACCTTGAATGAGTTTGCTTTGGAGACCAAGCAACTTTTCGGATCGGAAATGCTTCAGGATGTGTCCCTGATTCGCCAGGAACAAGTGGATATCTTTTGGCGGGAACAGGTAGCAGTACTACATCCTGATCTCTTAAGAAATCTTGCAGACATACATTTCAGTCGAAAGTCTATATCAAAAATAATCGATAGAGCATTGAGTGGTCAACATTTCTTATTCGATAACGCTGAATCAAATCCTGAATTTTCACTTGAAACTGAATTAGACTTTTTGGAGGAAATAAAACTTCTTGACCAAAAGCTGCAAGAGAATTGGGAGCACATGCTAAATGAATTCAGTATTCAAAAAGAAGACGTAATAAAAAAATGCGAAGGGAATGCCTACGCTCGAAAGAGCTTATTACCTCTTATTGACGATGCAAGGCAATTTTTCGAAAAACTGGATGAGTTAAAAGAAAAAGGCTATGCTGCCAAACTATTTGGAGAATGGATCGAAAAACTTCTGATTATCAATAATATAATGAGCGAGAAAAAATCGCTTGCTGAAGAAATTGCCAATCGGCTATACTCCATCGCAATCAGACAGGTAGTCGAAAACATACAACAATATAAAGATGATAACGGACTATTGTCCTTTGATGATCTCATCTATCGACTCCACAATGCGATAAGCTCTGGTGAAAACAGCAAACTAATTGCTAAGCTCAGAGAAAAATACCAGGCAGTTTTTATCGATGAATTTCAGGACACCGATCAATTCCAATATCAGATATTCGATCATGCCTTCGGCAAGGAAACGATCGTCTTTTATATAGGCGATCCTAAACAATCGATATACGCTTGGCGCCAGGCTGATATCAACACATATTTTAAAGCGGGTAAAGAAGTAGACAATCGCTATGGGATGAATATCAATTATCGCTCAAGTCTTGCATTGATAACTTCCATGAATATCTTCTTTCAACCCACGGAAGAATTTGATACGTTTAATTTTCATCAACAGGAAGATGAAATTACGTACATTCCCGTCGAGGCATCGGCGACAAAAAAAGAATTCAAATTTGTCTATAAACAGGAAGAACAACCTGGTATTACGGTTTTTACGAGTTCAAAAAAAGATGAGATCATCGAGTCAGTCGCCAATCAGGTTCTTCTGTTGTTGACGGATCAAGGAAATATGCTCGAAAAAAACGGCCAGCGCAGCATAATACGTCCTTCGGACATTGGTATTTTGGTCCGATCCAATGAGCAGGGGCAGGATGTTAAAAAACAGTTAAGTAAACTTGGAATTCCATCTGTTACGATCGATACCAACAAGGTTTTGATGACTTCCGAGGCAAAATATGTGTACTATCTTTTGAAAGCTATTTTTGATATCAATAGAAACACAATTAGCCGTGCTCTTCTTAGTCCGTTTACGGGTTTCAGCACAGAGGATCTTCTGCAACTCGAGTTCGACAGAATTTTAATAGAGTTTGGAGTATTGAAACAAATCTGGGAAACATCGGGTATCTATGCAGCGCTCACCAGGTTTATCGATGATTTTGGTGTAAGGGAAAATTTGTTGGATAGAAACAAAAGACGCACCTTGACGAATCTGCTTCAAATCATTGAGATTCTTCACAAAACACAAAGCCTCAAAAGCTTATCTGCGTTGGAACTAATGAATTGGTTGAAGATGGCAGAGGAGGGTTTAAGAGTAGAAGGCGATGAGTACGAACAACGAATAGAAAGTGATCAAGACGCCGTCGAGATCGTCACAATTCACAAAAGTAAAGGTTTGGAATATAATATTGTTCTCGCTCCCTTTCTTGATTTGAAGGCCGATTTCGAAAAATACAGTGACAGAAACAGAACACCACTGGCCAGTTTCAGGTCTGAAAAAGACGGAAAATATCTATTCGCCCCGCCAGATAAATTGAACCAACAGCAAAAAGATGAGGTTCTTTTGCAAATCGAACAGGAGAATAAGCGACTGATTTACGTAGCAATTACTCGCGCGGTATTCAAATGTTACATTTTTAAAAATAATTCAAATTATTCGAAAAACAGCTCGCTTTCGCCTTTCATTGATGCAATACTTAGTCAACCTGAAACTTCAGTGAAACCGTATATTGATTTTGCGGAACAACCAACAGTCGATGCAGGCTATCGATATCAGGTCGTGAATAATCATCACTCTGATCGTCAATCTGCGATTCTTGCACACAATTTTAAATTGCGGCAAAAAAGCTGGGTCAAAATGAGTTATACCTATCTTGCCAGAAAACCCGAATACATTATTAGAGAAAATAACGCTGCAGATCTTGTTGACTATAATCACTTTATATTTAAACACCTCATTCGGGGAAGTCTAGCAGGAAACTTCCTTCATCACATTTTTGAGAATATCGACTTTATGAATGAACAGACCTGGGAGCCGCAAATCCGAGCTTCTTTGTCGCACTATCTGCCAAAACAGACCGATATCTTGCCCATGATTAAAGAATTGGTACACCATGTATTGAGTTCTTCTTTGAAGTTAGGGAATCATGCCTTCAAGCTAACAGAAGTTAGCAAAGAACAGCGATTAAATGAGTTGGAATTCAATTTTAACGTAGCACCCTTTCAGGGGCGGCAACTAAATCAGCTTTCAACTGAGGATACCCCATTTGTAGTCAGAACGTTAGATGAGTTGGAAGGAATAATGAACGGAAAAATCGATATGGTTTTTCAGCATAAACAGCGCTATTATATCTTAGACTGGAAATCTAATTTCTTAGGAGATTCATTGGTGCACTATGAAGGAGAACGCCTCCATGAAGTACTGACCGAAAACAACTATCATCTGCAATATCTGATCTATGTCCTTGCTCTAAAAAAATATCTTAAACAGCGGTTGCCAGATTTTGATTATGATCGTGATTTCGGTGGTGTAATTTATACGTTCATAAGAGGGGCCAGGGCAAATAATGACACCGGAATCTATACCGCCAAGCCAACGATAGAACAAATCAGTAAATTGGAAGATCTGCTATCATGAAAAACATGTATAAAAGATTTATATATTTACATGTAATTAAGAATCTCTAATGAAAAAAAATCAAAATGCCCTGACGGCACCTATCATATTAACTTTGGTTGCTGTTTTCCTATCAGCTTGCTCAATCGGTCAACAAGCAAAGGAGATTAAGACGTTAGCGGACTGCAAATATACGATTACAGCTGTGGAGGATATATACATCTCAGGGACGAACGTCCAAAAGTTAATAGAAAATCGTGACTTCGCGCTCACGAACTCTCCCTCCCTGGCTCTTGGTTTTTTGAGCAAAAATATTCCGTTACGAGCCAATCTTCATGTTACGATCGACAACCCAACCGACAATGCAGCTTCTATTAATTATTTCGATTACGAAATCCTTGTAAATAACCATTCTTTTGCTGAAGGCACCATCGATCAAGAAATTCATATTTTACCAAAAAATGAGCAAGAGGTAGAACTCGCTTTTAACACAAATGTATATGAGTTTCTAAAGAATGACTCCATTCGAAATGATATACAAAACTTTATTCTTGCATCGAGTAGGAGAGTTGAGCAAAAAGCTTCAGTCACCTTAAAAATCAAACCAGCGATCGTTATTAACGATAAGCTTTTCAAATACCCCGGTTTTATCAGTATTGATCGTGAGCTTAACAGTAACCTATTGGGAATCAATAAACTTTAAGCTACTTTCTTACAGATCTCGATCGCTTTAAACACGTCGTCGGAATCGAAAGGTTTCGATAGAAATGCACAAGCTTGATTTTCTTCCGATAGTCTTAGATTGTCCACGGAAGACATGTAAATAAATGGCTTTTTAAAATCCTGAAGAATCTTTCCGAGTTCAAACCCTTTTTTATCCCCTTGCAGATTGATATCAATAATAAACAAATCCGATTGACTTGTTTCTATTTTAGCTACTGCTTCGTCCGCAGAAGAAGAAATATCGTTGACATGGTATCCCATGTTTTCAATGATATCCTGCAGGTCATAGGCAATAATTACCTGGTCTTCGACAATATGCACATTTAATTTTTCCACTGTATTTACTCTTTGTATTTATTTCTTTTTGTCAGTCTTTTAGTCAACGTATTTTATCATCGTCGCTCTTAAAAGTTTTTTACAATATATATGCCGATTTATTTTTTTCTACCCTCAAAGATAGGCAAATGGACGTTTTGCAATATAAATATTACATAAAACATTTTGGAAAGTGTATTTTATACACTATATTTGTATCATCATAATTTAGGTTTATAATTGGTTAGTAAAGGTTCCCATTCTCCCCGTTTGGGAACCTTTTGTTTTAAACCGATTTTTGTTTCCTGCATAAATCCGATACATTCCACAATAGATTGAATATATCTTTTCCAGTTTTTTATTTATCGATTACTTGCTAAATCGTTTTATAAAAAATATATTTGGTGAGTTGAATTATAATCCTTCACTAAAGCATTATGCAGACTATGAAATCTTTCGCCACATCTCTATTATTACTTTTTTGCCTGGGTGCATCAGCGCAATACGTTGATAAAGTTAGTGATCCGGTAGAATGGGTCAACCCTTTAATGGGAACCGATTCCAAACCATCCATGTCAAATGGAAATACTTATCCAGCGGTGGGTGTTCCGTGGGGAATGAACCTCTGGACTCCACAAACCGGTAAAATGGGTGATGGATGGACCTATCAATATACGGCCGATAAAATCAGGGGTTTAAGACAGACACATCAGCCTTCTCCATGGATGAATGACTATGGTCAATTTGCTATTATGCCGGTAACAGGAGAATTAAAATTCACCGAAGATGACCGAGCCAGCTGGTTTTCTCATAAATCGGAGGTATCCAAACCTTATTACTACAGTGTGTATCTCGCTGACCATAATGTCACGGCTGAACTTACACCGACAGAAAGAGCGGCGCAGTTTAAATTTACGTTCCCCGAGGAAGATCATTCATACGTAGTTATTGATGCATTTGATAGGGGTTCTTATGTAAAAGTTATCCCCGAAGAGAATAAGGTTATTGGTTATACAACCCGATATAGCCGTGGAAAGCTTACCAACTTTAAAAACTATTTCATTATTCAATTTGACAAAGACTTTGATTTCACAGGAACGGCAGATACAGGGGTTTATAAAGAAGGAAGATTAGAGTTAGAATCGGAGCATGCGATAGCCGTAATAGGTTTTAAAACGAATACGAACGAAGAGGTACATGCGAGAGTAGCATCTTCATTTATCAGTTTTGAACAAGCTGAACTAAACTTAACACGTGAACTGGGTACTGATGACTTTGAAGCTACAAAAACAAAAGCGAAAAACCTTTGGAACGATCGATTGTCAAAGATTGAAGTCGAAGGTGGTACGATTGATCAAGTACGTACCTTTTATTCCAGTATGTACCGTACACTTTTTTTCCCGAATAAATTGTATGAGATAAATGAACAGGATGAAATTGTGCATTGGAGCCCTTATAATGGTGAGATTTTGCCCGGCTACATGTTCGCTGGTACCGGATTCTGGGATACGTTCAGAGCGCTATATCCATTCCTTAACCTGGTTTATCCATCAATCAATAAGGAAATGCAAGAGGGTCTGATCAATGCATACAAAGAAGGAGGTTTTCTGCCAGAATGGTCGAGTCCCGGATTTGCAAACATCATGATCGGTAATAATTCCGCTTCTGTTGTGGCTGATGCTTATATAAAAGGTCTTCGTGGCTATGATATAGAAAAGCTATATGAAGCACTCCTGCATGGTGCTAATAATGAAGGACCAATGGATGCCGTAGGCAGAAGAGGGGCGCCATATTATAATGAGTTGGGATACGTTCCTTATGACGTGGGTATTAATGAAAACGCTGCTCGTACGCTTGAGTATGCATACGACGACTTTGCTATCTATCAACTCGCAAAAGCATTAAAAAAGCCAAAAAAAGAGATTGAACTGTATGAAAAAAGAAGCCAGAACTTCCGTAATCTCTTTGATCCGTCTACCGGGCTGATGAGAGGGAAAAACGAAGACGGTAAATTCCAAGAGCCTTTCAATCCGTTCAAATGGGGAGATGCCTTTACTGAAGGTAACAGCTGGCATTATACTTGGTCGGTATTCCATGATGTCGAAGGACTTATCGGGTTAATGGGTGGAAAAGAAGAGTTTGTTAAAAAACTTGACTCCGTATTTACATTGCCACCAATATTCGACGAGAGCTACTATGGTAGCGTTATCCATGAGATCCGTGAGATGCAGGTTGCCGATATGGGACAGTACGCGCACGGGAACCAACCAATCCAACACATGATCTACCTATACAATTATGCAGGTAGACCTTGGAAAGCACAGTATTGGGTACGGGAAGTGCTGGACAGAATGTATAGAGCGACGCCAGACGGCTATTGCGGCGACGAAGATAACGGTCAGACTTCTGCATGGTATGTCTTTTCTGCACTCGGTTTTTATCCCGTTACTCCGGCAACAGATCAATACGTGATCGGAGCACCGTTATTTAAGAAGGCAACGATCACATTGGAAGATGGAAAGAAAATTGTGCTGAATGCAGGAGAGAACAGCAACGACAATAAATATGTTGAAGCTATCGAAGTCGACGGTAAAAATTATGACAAAAACTGGTTCAACCACTTTGATCTTGTAGACGGCGCCACAATTGATTTTAAGATGAATAGTGAGCCAAACAAATCAAGGGGTACAAATGAATCCTCATTTCCATATTCATATTCAAACAATAAATAACACATAAATATCATCGATTTATTTGCTTTTTGCTGAATTCGTGCTAAATTAGGCTTTTTAATACTCGATTTATTTTAGACCCTATTGAATTCATGAAGTATTTAGATATACTGTTATCGCTCGTATTTTTAACGTCCATATCCTTAACAAGCACAGCTCAGCAAAAAGCAAATAAACTCGAAGATTACACGCAGGAAATCGATGGAACCAAGCTATCGTTTACCATGCAAGCTATCCCTGGCGGTACGTTCGTCATGGGGAGTGAAAAAGGCAATCCAGATGAAAAACCACTTCACGAGGTAGAGCTGGATCCTTTTTGGATGAGCACCTTTGAAATTACCTGGGATCTTTTCGAACCTTTTTTATATAAAGACTATGAACTGAGCAGTAGTACGGAACCTCTCGCACCCGAGGTTGACGCTGTCACACGTCCGACCAAACCGTATTTAGACATGACCTTCGGAATGGGGAAGGTGAATCATCCAGCATTGGCAATGACCCAATACAGCGCTATTCAATTCTGCAAATGGATTTATGCACGTACCGGAATTTTTTATCGACTCCCTACTGAAGCTGAATGGGAATATGCCGCCCGCGCCGGATCTACAACGGAATACTTTTTCGGTGATGAGGTAGAACAACTTGAGGAGTATGCATGGTTTAAGGAAAACAGCGACGAAAAAACACATGAAGTAGGTCAGAAACAAGCAAACCCATGGGGGTTACACGATATGTATGGGAATGTTGCAGAATGGACGTATGATCAATACTACGAAGATTATAGTGCACTCGTTGAATTGAACAATATTAATCCGGTTGCCGAACCAACAAATCTATATCCGCACAGTGTTCGTGGAGGTTCTTATTTAGATGAAGCAAAAGATCTAAGATCAGCTTCGCGTTTAGCGTCTGATCCATCGTGGAAACAGATTGATCCCCAAATTCCTAAGAGTAATTGGTGGTTTCCAGATGCTCCCTTCGTTGGGATACGATTGGTTCGTCCGGCTGTCCAGCCTTCCAAGGAAGAGATTGAAGCCTATTATAACAAAGAGCCAATAGCAGACTTCTAGTGGTTTTATGAGTAGGAACTAATTAATTTTATATAAAACTAAATACTAAAAAATGAAACAAGATCGACGTAGCTTTTTAAAGTCATCAACTGTAATCGCTGGTGCTACAGCCATAGGAACCGCGCCTCTATCTGGTGCGTTCGCATCGAACGACGATACGATTAAAATTGCCCTAATTGGTTGTGGAAACCGAGGAACAGGAGCCGCGGTGCAAGCATTAAGCACCAAGCAGAATCTTAAGCTGGTAGCTATGGCAGATGCTTTTCAAGACCGTCTGGACAGCAGCTACAAAATTCTAAAACAGAAATTTGGTGACAAGGTCGATGTTCCTGAAGATCGGCAATTTGTCGGTTTTGAAGGATATAAGAAAGCGATCCCTTTAGCTGATGTTGTACTATTAGTCACCCCCCCGGGTTTTAGACCAATTCACTTTGAAGAGGCAGTCAAACAGGGCAAACATGCATTTATCGAGAAACCAGTTGCTGTTGATGCTCCGGGCATTAGAAAGGTATCAGCCGCTGCGGAGGAAGCAAAAAAGAAGAAACTAAATGTCGTTGTTGGCTTGCAACGTCGTTATCAAGATAATTATCGAGAGACAATCCAGAGAATACAAGCGGGTGATATCGGCAAGGTCCATTCGGGCCAGGTTTATTGGAATAGTGGAGGCGTGTGGGTTAAGCCTCGTGAAGAAGGGCAAACTGAAATGGAATACCAAATGAGAAATTGGTATTACTTTAACTGGTTATGTGGAGACCATATTGTTGAACAGCACGTTCACCAACTTGATGTCGCCAATTGGGTTCTGGGCGGCCACCCGGTATCTGTGCAGGGAACGGGAAGTAGAGCCTGGCGTACGGGAAAGGATTATGGTGAAATCTATGATAACCATGCTGTAGAATTTACCTATGAAGACGGAGCTGTTATTTACAGCCAATGCCGTCACTTTGAGGGAACGTCAAACCGTGTTGATGAAACCTTCCAGGGTACAGGTGGTAAAGTATATCTGTCGGCGAATAACAGTGGTATCTTATGGGATAACAATGGTAAGGAACTTTTCAGTCATCCAACAAAAAATAATCGAAATCCTTATCAAACTGAACACGACGAACTTTTCGAAGCGATAGCAAAAGGGGAATTCAAATTCCAGGATGGAGAGTACGGCGCGATAAGTACATTTACAGGCATAATAGGTCGCCTGGCAACCTATTCAGGTAAAGTTTTAAAATGGGATGAGGCCTTGGCTTCCGACCTAAGTTTAATGCCGGATCAATTAAGCTGGGATGCTTTGCCGAAAGTCCTTCCTGACGAAAATGGTCTTTATCCGTACGCTCAGCCGGGTAAAACACAGGTTATCTAAGAATAATATCTCTGTGAACCGATTGTTGTTCGTATCGACGGTTATCATTAGTTGTCTTGCTCTCTTATCCTTCCAAGAAGCAAGGCAACTTAATTTTAAGATTCAAGGAGAAGCTCAAGGAACTACGTACCAAATTTCATACTATCATAAAGAAGAAAAAGTTACAAAAAATGAAATTGATAGTATTTTGGAGCTAATTGATCAGTCGATGTCTCTTTATAGGCCCAATTCATTGATATCACAGATCAACCGATCTAAAAAGGGGATGAAGCTAGACCCTCATTTTTTAAATGTCATGAAGAATGCCTTCAAAATTAACGAGGATACCCATGGAATTTTTGACGTAACCGTCGAACCTCTCTTGTCTACATGGGGGTTTTCTTCTACAAAAACAGATTCTTTACCAACAAAAGAGAAGATTGACGAGTTGCTACCCTTAGTGGGGATGGACAAGATTAAAATTAAAGGCAAACACCTGGTGAAGAAGCGTCCAGAGATTTTGATTAATGTCAATGGAATTGCTCAAGGGTATACTGTCGACGTGTTGGCCGACTTTCTAAGATGCAAGGGGATTAGAGACTTCTTTATCGAGCTTGGTGGAGAAATTAAAGCAGAAGGTCAAAAGCCTGATCACTCGTTGTTTACTATTGGCATTGAAGGACCGCTCAAGGACAAGCCCGATCAGGTTGGTATTAAGCATCTTGTGTCTTTAGACAACAAAGCACTCACTACCTCTGGCGGCTATAATCAATTTGTCGAGAAAAATGGTAAAAAATATATTCATATACTCGATCCTAAAACAGGCTTTCCTATTGAATCTGATATACTTTCGGTAACCATATTGGCAGACAATGCGGTAACTGCCGATGGTTACGATAATGCAGTCATGGCAATGGGAATGAGACGAGCGTTGGAATTCATTGAGGACAGACCGTCAATAGACGCTTATATAGTTTATCAAAAACCCGATGGGACGGTTTTAGATACAATGACTAATGGGCTTAAAGCGATTATTAAAAACTAATCAATATATTATGAAAAGAGGAAAATTTATACAAAACAGCATACTGGCAGCTGGTGCTGTAGTTTCTGGATCGGGCATACCTGCATTCGGATCAGAAAAGAGGGAATCGTTAACCCAAAACAACCAGCCATTTAAAATGAATTATGCACCCCACCAGGGCCAATTTCAAAATCACGCTGGAAAATCTTTTGTAGATCAGATACAATTCATGTATGACCAAGGTTTTCGGGCAATAGAAGACAATGGCTATCTAAAAAGGTCGGTAGAGGAACAAGAGGCGATTGGTAAAAAACTTGCACAACTAGGGATGACAATGGGTGTTTTTGTTGTTGACGGGGGTGATAACTGGAAAACATCACTGACGACTGGAAAGAAGGAATTTCATGACAATTTTATTAAAACCTGTCACCAGTGTGTTGAGGCTGCAAAACGGTGTAACGCTAAATGGCTAACAGTCGTTCCCGGTTTTTTTGATCGTTCTCAACCTTTAGGGATTCAAACATCCAATGTCATTAACAGTCTTCGTTATGCTGCTGAAATATTCGAACCGGAAGGCCTGATTATGGTCATTGAGACATTGAGTGATACTCCAGACTTGCTACTTCAAAAAACGAACGAAACTTATCTCGTATGCAAAGCGGTCGACAGCCCTTCTTGTAAAATCTTATATGATTTTTATCACATGCAAAGAAATGAGGGAGATTTGTTGAAGACGATCGATCGCTGCTGGGATGAGATCGCTTATTTCCAAATAGGAGATAATCCAGGACGAAAAGAACCAGGGACCGGTGAGATTAATTATAAGAATGCCATGAAACATCTTTACGACAAGGGTTTTAAAGGGATTATGGGTATGGAACATGGACTCGCTGGCTCGGGAAAAGAAGGAGAGATTAAGCTTATTGAAGCGTATCGCGAGATCGATAGTTTCTAAATCTTTAATGGATAAAAAAAACCGGAGTATAGGTTTTCATAAAATAATCACTTACATTTAATGTGCGTTTAATTTACAGGAAGAACAATTAACTATTAATCACATACTACACATTTAACCAAAAGACAATATGAACGCTGGAATACGCTTTAAATTATCATTCATGATGTTCCTCGAATTTTTTGTATGGGGAGGCTGGTTCGTAACACTTGGAACCTTTCTAAGCCAAAACCTACAAGCATCTGGACCGGAAACTGCGAATGTTTTTTCGACTCAATCATGGGGTGCAATTATTGCACCATTTATCATCGGACTCATTGCTGACCGATACTTTAATGCGGAGCGTATATTAGGAGTATTACACATTGTTGGCGCTATATTAATGTATCAGATGTACACAGCACCGGATGTGTCAGTCTTCTTTCCCTACGCGCTGGGCTATATGATTATCTATATGCCCACTCTAGCGCTCGTAAACTCCATCTCATTTAGACAAATGGATAACCCGGAGAAGAACTTCTCGGCTATACGTGTTTGGGGTACCATCGGGTGGATTGCTGCAGGTTTGGCTATTAGTTATATCTTCCAATGGGATTCACAACCTGGTGCATTAAAGTACACCTTCCTTATGGCCGGTATCGGTTCATTGATCCTTGGATTATTTAGCTTTATTCTGCCGAAAACTCCTCCAATTAAAAAGAATAGCGGCGAGAATAGTAGTGTTTCTGAGATTCTTGGGTTAGACGCGATGAAGCTGTTAAAGGATAGAAATTTCCTAATATTCTTCATTTCTTCCATTTTGATCTGTATTCCACTGGCATTCTATTATCAAAATGCGAATTTATTCTTGCACGAAATTGGAATGGAAAATCCAACCGGAAAGATGACGATTGGACAGATATCTGAAGCTTTATTTCTATTGCTTTTACCTCTGTTTTTCACAAAGTTCGGATTCAAGAAAACCATCTTGATCGGTATGCTTGCATGGGTTGTTCGTTATCTATTATTTTCCTACGGAAATGTTAGTGAATTATCCTATATGTTGATCATTGGTATAGCACTTCACGGCGTATGTTATGATTTCTTCTTTGTATCCGGACAGATTTATACCGACTCAAAAGCAGGAGAAAAATATAAAAGTTCTGCTCAAGGTTTGATCACGCTCGCTACTTACGGAATTGGTCAGCTAATCGGTTTTCAGGTAGCAGGACTCGTTAGCGAACATTATGAAGGTTTAGCAACTGCGGAATTCTGGCACAGCGTATGGCTGATTCCAGCTGGCATCGCAGGCGCAGTCTTCCTAATCTTCCTGATTTCGTTCAAGGATGAAAAGACAAAAGCACCGGTACTTGAGCAATAGTACTCATATACTGGTTGTATCCGAATAAAGCAAAACAAAAAACAAAACAAAACAAAACAAAAAACAAGATTATGGCAGAGAACACGTATGATGCAATCGTAATCGGGTCCGGAATTAGTGGCGGATGGGCTGCCAAAGAATTGACAGAAAAAGGGCTAAAAACGATTGTATTGGAAAGAGGATGGAATGTTGAACACATCAAAGATTATCAAAACAACACCAAAGATCCTTGGGAATTTCCTCATCGAGGAGGTCGCACCCAGGAAATGATTGAAAACTACCCGGTTTTAAAAAGAGATTATCCACTTAACGAAAAAAATCTCAAATTCTGGGTAAACGAACAAGAGAGCCCATATACGGAAGTCAAACGTTTTGACTGGTACCGTGGTTATCAGGTAGGAGGGCGGTCGCTAACATGGGGGCGCCAAAGTTATCGTTGGAGCGATCTCGATTTCGAGGGAAATGCAAAAGATGGGATAGCGATCGACTGGCCTATACGTTACAAGGATATCGCTCCGTGGTACAGTTATGCCGAACGCTTTGCCGGGATTAGCGGTAATAAAGACGGACTTGCTGTATTACCTGATGGTGATTTCATGCCGCCGATGGAAATGAATGTTGTTGAAAAACACGTTTCAGCTCGTATAAAGGAAAAATATAAAAACAACAGGCACATGATTATCGGTCGGGTAGCTAATATCACGCAGCCACACCACGACCGTACCAATTGTCAATATCAAAACAAATGTTGGCTTGGATGTAATTTCGGAGGCTACTTTAGTTCTAATTCAGCAACCCTGCCGGCGGCAGCTAAAACTGGAAATCTAACCGTGCGCCCATTTTCGATCGTAACCCGGATTCTTTATGACAAAGACACCAAGAAGGCGACGGGTGTGGAAATTATGGATGCTGAAACAAACCAAACCTATACCTACCATGCAAAAGTAATTTTTGTCTGCGCTTCCGCATTTAATTCTACCTGGGTGCTTATGAACTCAGCTACAGACGTGTGGGAAGGAGGCTTAGGCAGCAGCAGCGGCGAATTAGGGCATAATGTAATGGATCACCATTTCAGATTAGGTGCTAGCGGCCGCATAGAAGGCTACGAAGACAAGTATTATTATGGATCTCGTCCGAACGGTATTTACATCCCACGTTTCCAAAATGTCGGAGATGATAAGCGCGATTACTTACGAGGTTTCGGTTATCAAGGTTCAGCCAGTCGATCTGGTTGGTCAAGAAATATTGCCGAATTAAATATCGGTGGTGAGTTCAAGGACGCGTTGAGTGAACCGGGCGACTGGTCGATCGGCATCACGGCTTTCGGGGAGATCTTACCTGATCACGATAACAAAATCACACTGGATAAAGAGAAGAAAGATAAATGGGGACTCCCTGTGTTATCGATGGATTGTGAGCTTAAAGAAAATGAGCTTAAAATGAGAAAAGACATGACGGCTGAAGCAAAAGAAATGTTAGAAAGCGCAGGTGCTGTCGATGTAAATACGTGGGATTCAGGATACTATTTTGGTCAGGGTATTCATGAAATGGGAACTGCCCGAATGGGACTTGATCCAAAAACATCGGTTTTGAATAAACACAACCAAGTTTGGGATGCCCTAAACGTATTCGTAACCGACGGTGCATGCATGACTTCTGCAGCGGCCGTCAACCCTTCGCTTACCTATATGGCGTTGACAGCCCGTGCGGTTGACTACGCAGTAAGTGAACTAAAGAAACAAAACCTTTAACTTTTAATACAAAGACATGAACAGAAGAGAAGCAATCAATAGAGTAGCATGGATCTTTGGGGGTACCATCATCGGTGGTCAATTATTTTTAGAGGGTTGTACCAGACCAGCATCTACAACGGATGTAGCTGGTTTATTTGAAAAAGATCAAATGGATTTCTTAGGTGATATCGCTGATACGATTCTGCCTGCAACCAGTTCTCCCGGAGCTAAGGAGGCGGGAGTAGGGGAGTTCATCCCTGTAATGATTCGTGACTGCTACACAGAAGAGGATCAGAAGATTTTTGTAGAAGGTCTGAATAAGCTCGAAGAGTCTGCGAACAAGAAGTATCAGAAAAACTTTCAACAACTTAGCGCTGAAGAGCGAACGGCTTTGTTGGTAGAGATTGACGCAGAACAGAACGAATATTACGCTACGAAAAAAGAAGAAGAACCAAACCATTACTTCAGAATGATCAAGCAAATAACCTTATTAGGCTTTTTCACTTCTGAATTAGGTGCCACAAAAGCTTTACGTTACAATCCCATTCCTGGACGATATGACGGCGATTATCCCTATAAAAAGGGAGATAAGGCTTGGGCTTAATCGAGCTTCTTAATTTTTAATCTCAAAGAGTTTCCGATCACAATTACGTCGGAACAAGCCATTGCCAAAGCAGCAAGCATGGGGCCTAAATAACCAAAGGCGGCTAAGGGAATGGCAAAAATATTATAGAAGAATGCCCAAAACAGATTTTGCTTAATGGTGATCAACGTATGTTTGCCCACTTTTAAAAGTGTAATAACTGAATTAAGATCATTATTAAGCAAAATTACTTTCGCAGACTGGATAGCTATCTGGCTGGCATTACCTAAAGAAATACCTACA
>Ga0079224_100001694_pt1 | contig 25872 bp, 23 predicted proteins | sample Stecom2015_FD_80414 | JGI IMG/M metagenome (GOLD analysis project Ga0079224, IMG submission 80414) | Agricultural soil microbial communities from Utah to study Nitrogen management - Steer compost 2015 | ecosystem: Environmental > Terrestrial > Soil > Agricultural land | place: USA: Utah... | reverse complement strand
TCGCCAGTCCGGCCCGGAGCGCCATCAACCGCAGGAACTTATCTCGAGGAGAAGTCGTTCTGAGTTGTGGCCGCTTGAGGGCCGACCAGGAACTCTACCCGGTCCGTCTCGCGGGGTCAACCCCCGCCTCGTCCCGGCCGCTCCCTGGCGACAAAGAGAAGATTACACGTCCCGCGGACCCCTCGAACAAGGGGGGGTCCCTTTTTGCGAATCCCCAGGTCAGAGCACCGGAAGCAGCGTCCGCAGCTCGTACGGCGTGACCTCACTGCGGTAACCGTCCCACTCGGTGCGCTTATTCCGCAGGAAGAAGTCGAAGACGTGCTCGCCCAGCGCCTCGGGCAGCAGCTCCGAGTTCTCCATCTCGGCGAGCGCCTCCCCCAGGTTCTGCGGCAGCTGCTTGTAGCCGGCGGCCTTCCGCTCGGTCTCGGACAGCGCCCAGATGTCGTCCTCGGCCGCCGGCGGCAGCTCGTAACCCTTCTCGATGCCCCGGAGGCCGGCGGCGAGGATCACCGAGTAGGCCAGGTACGGGTTGCACGCGGAGTCGAGTGTGCGGATCTCGACCCGCCTCGACGACGCCTTGCCCGGCGAGTACATCGGGACCCGGACGAGCGCCGACCGGTTGGCCCGGCCCCACGACACCGTCGTCGGCGCCTCGCCACCCACGATCAGCCGCTTGTACGAGTTGACCCACTGGTTCGTCACGGCGGAGATCTCGCGCGCGTGGAACAGCAGTCCCGCGACGAAGGCCTTACCCGTCTCCGACAGCTCGTACGGGTCCTCGGGGTCGTAGAAGGCGTTGCGGTCGCCCTCGAACAGCGACACGTGGGTGTGCATGCCCGAGCCCGGGTACTGCGTGAACGGCTTGGGCATGAACGTCGCACGCACGCCCTGCGTGAGCGCGACCTCCTTGACCACGTACCGGAACGTCATCACGTTGTCGGCCATCGTCAGGGCGTCGGCGTAACGCAGGTCGATCTCCTGCTGACCCGGCGCACCCTCGTGGTGGCTGAACTCCACGGAGATGCCCATCGCCTCGAGCGCCTCGATGGCGTGCCTGCGGAAATGGGTCGCCGTGGCGTGGCTGGCCTGGTCGAAGTAGCCGCCGTTGTCCGCGGGAGTCGGCTCCCTTCCGTCCTCGGGCAGTCCCTGGAGGAGGTAGAACTCGATCTCCGGGTGCACGTAGCAGGTGAAGCCGGCCTCGCCCGCCTTGGACAGCTGGCGCCGCAGCACGTGCCGCGGGTCGGCCCACGACGGCGAACCGTCGGGCATCGCGATGTCACAGAACATCCGCGCCGAATAGTGCCCACCCTCGGGTTGTTCCCAGGGCAGAACCTGGAACGTCGACGGGTCGGGCTTGGCGACCATGTCCGATTCGTAGACACGCGCGAAGCCTTCGATCGCGGAGCCGTCGAAGCCGATGCCCTCGGAGAACGCACCCTCGAGCTCCGCGGGCGCGATCGCCACCGACTTGAGATAGCCGAGCACGTCGGTGAACCAGAGCCGCACGAAACGAATGTCGCGCTCTTCGAGTGTGCGCAGCACGAACTCCTGCTGACGATCCATGGGCGCGACCCTATGCGGACCGTGTTAACGGGATGTTTCGGGGCTTGCGGTGCAGCGCCCGGACGTGACCCCGATCGACGGCGGCCACACCGCGGCGCGTCCGCATCGTGCGCACTGCGGGTGCCTCGCCGGCCAGGTGATCATGCACGAAAACCGCGGGCCGACCTCCACGGCGGTCCCGGCGACGGTCACGTCCGGCACCCGGGAGACGAGCACCCCGGCCCACCCGATCGGATCACCGAGCCGAAACGCATCCGGCACACACTGCCCGGCACAGAGGGACAGCGGCGCCGACGGTGGCCGGCCCGTCGCCCGACCCCCCAAGGATGCGCTCCGCGCAGCAGTGGCCAGCCCCTCGCCCGACCACCACCCCACAAGGATGCGCTCCGCGCAGCAGTATCTTCTGGGCATGTTCCGGCGGATTGCGATCGTCACGGCCTCAGTACTCGCGCTCACCGCGGGATGCACCTCCGAGCCGGAGGAGCCGGAGCACGAACCGTCCGGATCCGCACTCGTCCGGGACGCCTCCTCGTCGCTGAAGGACCTCACCAGCGTCCAGTTCGACCTGCGTACGCAGGGAGCGCTCGAGGGCTTCCCGATCCGTTCCCTCCAGGGCGCCGCCACGCGGGACGGCCGCGCGTTCGGCGACGTCGACATGCAACTGCCGACCGAGCGCGTCCAATACGAGTTCGCCATGGGCCAGGACCGCGCCACCCCGCCCGCAGGCGCCCGCGACACCGAGCCGGGCACCGACCCGAACTCGGGCACCGAAGGAACCGGCACCGGGGACACCGGCACCCAGGACACCGAAGACGCCAAAGACACCGAGGTCACGCTGACCGACTCCGAGGACGAGACGACGACGGCGTCCCTCCCCGAACGGTTCACGCCCGGCAGCCTGCTGGGCCGTGACGGAGGACTGCGTGCCCTCCTCGGCGACGCCACCGACCTCAGCACCGAGAGCCGCGAGGACATCGACGACGTCCCTGCCTACCGCGTCAGCGCGCGCATCCCGCAGGACAAGATGTCCGAACTGCTGCCCGGCGTGCCCGGCGACGTCGCCGCGAAGTTCTGGGTGAGCGACGACGCCGACCGCACGCTGCTGCGCGTGTGGCTCCAGGTTCCCCCGCGCACGCCGAACGAGGGTGCCGTGCTGATCGAGCTCGGCCTCACCGAGCACAACCAGCCGGTCACCACCTCGAGCGCGGCACCCACCCCGTCCGACGGCTGAGCCACGCGCGGCACGGAGCGCCGACGCGTCAGCCGCTGCAGCGTTTGCCCTCCGGCGGCAGCGTGCCGTCGATGAGGTAGTCCGCCCCCGCGTCGTCGACGCAGCCGTTGCCCTGCAGGAACACCGTGTGCTGGTTGCCCTCGAAGGTCAGCAGCCGTCCGTTCATCGCCTTCGCCAGCCGCACGCCCGCCTGGTACGGCGTCGCGGGGTCGTTGGTGGTCGAGATGACGAGTGCGGGCGGCACGTCGTCGACGTTCGGCAGGTGCGGCTCGGAGGTGTTGTCCACGGGCCAGAACGCGCAGGCGTCCCGCGCCGACGACGGCTCGGTGCCCGGGTCGAGGAACGGCGCCACCTCGGCGTAACGGCTCTGGGCCTCGCGAATCTCGTCGGGGTCGTCGACGGGCGGGTCGTCGACACATCGGATGGCCATGAACGCGTCCTGGGTGTTGGCGTACTCGCCGGACGGCTCGCGTTCGTTGTAGAGGTCGGCCAGCCCCATCAACGTCGACCCCTGGCCGCGGGACAGTTCGGAGAGTCCCTTCCGCAGCTGCGGCCACATGTTCTCGGAGTAGAGCGCCTGGATGGTGCCGGTGGTCGCGTCGTCGTACGACAGCTGCCTGCCGCCTCCGGCGTCCACGGGGTCGTCGAGCAGCGGACGCACGAGGTCCTGGTAGGCCTTCGTCGGATCGCCCTTCAGCGGGCAGTCGCCACGCTCGGCGCACCACGACGCGAACTCCTCGAACGACGCACCGAACCCCTCCCCCTGCGAGACCAGCGACTCGACCGAGTCCTCCTCCGGGTCGAGTGCACCGTCCAGCACGAGAGCGCGCACGTTGCGCGGGAACTGTTCGGCGTAGGTGTAGCCGATACGCGTTCCGTACGAGTAGCCGAGATAGCTGAGCTTGCGGTCACCGAGCGCCGAGCGGAGCACGTCGATGTCCTTGACGACGTCGCGGGTGCCGAGGTGGGCGAGCATCTCCTTGCCGTGGTCGGTGCGCTGCGCGCACTTGTCGGCGAACTCGCGTTCCTCGCGTTCGGCCTGCCGCACGCCCTGCGGGCTGCCGTCGTACTCGGCGTCGTCGGCGCGGTCGGCGTCGCGTTCGTCGGGGGTGAGGCATTCGACGGCCGGTTCGCTCGCCCCCACACCGCGCGGGTCGAACCCGACGAGGTCGAAGCGCTGGCCGATCGCCGTGTCGGCGACCTGGCCCGCCATCGACGCCGCGTTGAGCATTCCGGACGCCCCCGGACCACCGGGGTTGATCACCAGCGAACCGACGCGGTTGTCCTCGTCCTCCGCCTGGTGCCGCAGCAGTCCGACGGTGATTGTGGTGCCGTCGGGCTCGTCGTAGTTCAGCGGCACCGTCAGCCGCGCGCACTCCAGCCCGTCGCCACCGAACAGCGACCGCGACATGTCCGTCGTCGCGTACGGGTCGCACTCGCCCCAGTCGAGGGACTGCGCGTAGAACCGGTCCAGCCCGTCGGGAACGGGTCCGACGGGCCCGCTGCGGTCGGATTCGTCCGAGGAGCAGGCGGTCGTCAACCCGCCCAAGGCGAGTACACAGGTGGCGAGAGCCAGGTAGCGTTCAACGGAAGGCACAGGGTGATCGTGCCATCGCAGGACGAGGACGAGATGGGAGACCACGCGTGGCGTTGATGAGCCGGGTGAGCAAACGGTTGCGCAGGATCATCCAGCGCCCGGCGAGCGTGGAGCTGACGCGGTACGAGGCACTCCTGCCGCGGATCGAGAAGCGCGAGCCGGAACTGGAGAAGCTCGACGACGCCGAGCTCACCGAAACCGCCACCGCACTGCGTACGCAGCTGGCCGACAAGGGCCTCGGCGACGACCAGCTCGCCGAGGTGTGTGCCCTCGGCCGGGAGGCCGCGCGGCGCGGACTCGACGAGCGGGCCTTCGACGTGCAGCTGCTCGGCACGATGGGGCTGCTGACCGGACACGTCGTCCAGATGCAGACCGGTGAGGGCAAGACGCTCGCGGGCGCGCTCGCCGCGGCCGGGTACGCGTTGCAGGGCAAGCGCGTGCACGTCATCTCGGTCAACGACTACCTCGCCCGCCGCGACGCCGAGTGGATGCGCCCGGTCTACGACCTGCTGGGCGTGTCGGTCGGCTGGGTCGAGCCCGCGCTCGAAGCAGCCGAACGACGCGAGGCCTACGCGGCCGAGGTCTGCTACGGAGCGGTCAGCGAGATCGGCTTCGACGTCCTGCGCGACCGCCTGGTCACCGACGCCGACGAGGCGGCCCAGCCGGAGCCGGAGGTCGCGATCGTCGACGAGGCCGACTCGGTGCTCGTCGACGAGGCACGCGTGCCGCTCGTCATGGCGGGCTCGGTCGACGCGGGGGTCGCCGACATGGAGGTCGCCAACATCGTCCGCAGGCTCCGGGTGGGCCTGCACTACGAGACCGACCCCGACGGCCGCAACGCGTGGCTGACCACGGCGGGCGCCTCGATCGTCGAGAAGGCGCTGGGCGGCATCGACCTGTACGCCGAGGACGGCGCCGACCGCCTCGCCGCGGTCAACGTGGCACTGCACGCCCACGCCCTGCTCACCCGCGACGTCGACTACCTGGTGCGGGACGGCAAGGTCCAGCTGATCAACTCCTCGCGCGGACGGGTCGCCGAACTGCAGCGCTGGCCCGACGGTCTGCAGGCCGCCGTCGAGGCCAAGGAGCAGCTGCCACCCTCCGACCGCGGCGAGATCCTCGACTCGATCACCGTGCAGGCACTCATCGCGCGCTATCCGCAGGTGGCGGGCATGACGGGCACCGCGGTGGCCGTCGCCGAACAACTGCGCGAGTTCTACGAGCTCGAGGTCGCGGTGATCCCGCCGAACACGCCGAACGTGCGCTCCGACAGCCCGGACCGCATCTTCGCGGCGCCGAACAACAAGCTGCGCGCCATCGTGAAGGAGATCGAGGAGGTCCACGAGACCGGGCGGCCGATCCTCGTCGGCACCCAGGACGTGGCCGAATCCGAGGAGCTGGCCGAGAAACTGGAGAAGGCCGGGCTGCCGTGCGTCGTGCTCAACGCGCGCAACGACGCCGAGGAGGCCGCGATCATCGCCGAGGCCGGCACCTACGAACGCATCACGGTGTCGACACAGATGGCAGGACGCGGCACCGACATCCGGCTCGGCGGCGCCGACGGGTCCGACCGGGAGCGGGTCGCCGAACTGGGTGGACTGCACGTCATCGGCACCGCGCGGTACCCGAGCAGCCGGCTCGACGATCAGCTGCGCGGACGGGCGGGCCGGCAGGGCGACCCGGGCAGTTCCGTGTTCTTCGCGAGCCTGAACGACGAACTGGTGCTCGCCAACGCCCCCGACGTGCCCGAGGGGATCGCGGCCGACGAGGAGACCGGCGAGGTCACCGACCCGGCCGCGCAGCGGCAGATCAACCACGCCCAGCGCGTCGCCGAGGGCGTCGACCTGGAGATCCACCGCAACACGTGGCGGTACACGCGGCTGATCGAGCACCAGCGCTCCGAGCTGCTGACCTGGCGCGACGAGGTGCTGCGCACCGACGCAGCGAAGGACCTGCTGCTCGTTCCCGAGGACTCCGGCCAGACCGCCGACGAGGCGGGCAGGGCCGGCAAGGGCCGCAAGAACGCCAAGGAAGCCGAGGAAGCCGGGGAAGCCGAGGACATCACGGATTCCGAGGACGCCGACGCCACTGCGACCGGCGACAACTCCCCCGGCTACGGCATGGACGAGATCGAGTCCGAGACCGAGACCGAGTCCGGGGCCGCCGCGAAGGCCGAGCCCGCGCGGCCGGCGACGCTCACCGCGAGCCGGATCGAGGAACTCACCGACAAGCTCGGTGAGGCCGAACTGACCTCGGTGTGCAGGCGGATCATGCTGTATCACCTCGACCAGCTCTGGGCCGATCACCTCGCGTTCCTCAACAACGTGCGCGAGACGATCCACCTGCGCGCGATGGCCAGGGAGCAGCCGCTCGACGAGTTCCACCGCGCGGCGATCCCCGAGTTCCACAAGATCCGCGGGGAGGCCGAGAAGCGCTCGAGGAAGACGCTGGCCGAGGCCGACATCACCGCCGACGGACTGGACCTCGCCGCGGCGGGCGTGCGCAGGCCGACCTCGACGTGGACGTACCTGGTGCAGGACAACCCGTTCGACTCGGACGCCGAGCAGGCGCTCAAGAAGGTCCGCGGGATGTTGCGCAAGAAACGGTCGTGATCCGCGCCGGTCGCGCACCCGCGGGCACGTGGGTGCGCGACAATGGCCGTATGCCGCACCTGCGCATCGCACTGGCCCAGATCAACACGACCGTCGGCGACCTCTCGGGCAACGCCGACCGCGTCGTCGAACAGACCCGCGCCGCCGCCGAGTCGGGCGCCCACGTGGTCGTGTTCCCGGAGATGACGCTCACCGGGTACCCGGTCGAGGACCTGGCGCTGCGCGAGACGTTCGCCCGCGCGTCCCGGGAACAGGTCGACGTCGTGGCCCGCAGGCTCGCCGAGGCGGGCTGCGGTGAGGTCCTGACCTACATCGGCTACCTCGACCAGGACGAGGTCGGCCCGCGGAACGCGGCGGCCGCGCTGTGGAACGGCGAGGTCGTGGCCACCCAGTACAAGCACCACCTGCCGAACTACGGCGTGTTCGACGAGCGCCGCAACTTCAAGCCGGGTACCGAACTCGACGTGGTGCGCGTGCCCGGGGTGGACGTCGGCATGGTGATCTGCGAGGACCTGTGGCAGGACGGCGGTCCCGTCGCCGCACTGGGGCAGGCGGGCGTCGACCTCGTCGTCGCGCCGAACGCCTCACCGTACGAGCGGGCCAAGGACGACGTCCGGTTGCCGCTGGTGGCCTCGCGGGCGCGGGAGGCGGGCGCTCCGGTGGTCTACACGAACTGGGTCGGCGGACAGGACGACCTCGTGTTCGACGGCGACTCGATGATCGTCGGCGCCGACGGCACACTGCTGGCCCGCGCACCACAGTTCACCGAGCACCTGCTGATCACCGACGTCGAGGTCGCGGCCGGTGGTTCCGCCGCCGAGGGCGAGTTCGCCGGTCTGACGGTGCGGCGCCGCGCCCTGAGCGACGCGCCGGCCGAGCCGGGCCCCTCGCTCGACGGCCCCGTGATCAGTGAGCCGCTCTCGGACGAGGCCGAGGTGTGGTCGGCACTCGTGGTCGGCCTGCGCGACTACGTCGCCAAGAACGGCTTCGGCTCGGTCCTGCTCGGCCTGTCCGGCGGCATCGACTCGGCGCTGGTGGCCGCACTGGCGGTCGACGCGCTCGGGCCGGAGGCGGTGTACGGCGTCGCGATGCCGTCGGTGTACTCGTCCGAGCACTCCAAATCGGACGCCGCCGACCTCGCCGAGAGGTTGGGCTGCCATTTCCGGGTGGAACCGGTCGCCGACATGGTGAAGGTCTACGTGGATCAGCTCTCGCTGCACGGACTGGCGGAGGAGAACATCCAGGCCCGAGTGCGCGGCATGCTGTTGATGGCCTTGTCCAATCTGGACGGGCACCTGGTGCTGGCGACCGGCAACAAGACCGAACTGGCCGTCGGGTACTCGACGATCTACGGCGACGCGGTCGGCGGTTTCGCCCCGATCAAGGACGTGTTCAAGACGCACGTGTGGGCACTGGCCCGGTGGCGCAACGCCGAGGCCACCAAACGCGGGGAGACGCCGCCGATCCCGGAGAACTCGATCTCCAAGCCCCGTCGGCCGAACTGCGTCCCGGACAGGTCGACACCGATTCACTGCCGGACTACGCACTGCTCGACGACATCCTCGACGACTACATCGAGGGCGACCGCGGCTACGCAGACCTGTTGGCGGCCGGGTTCGACGCCGAGGTGATCGACAAGGTCGTGCGCATGGTCGACAGGGCCGAGTACAAGCGCAGGCAGTACCCGCCGGGCACGAAGATCACGTTCAAGGCGTTCGGCCGCGACCGGCGACTGCCCATGACGAACCTCTGGCGCGAGACCCACTGACCGATGACGGCCCGCGACGAGCCGCGCCGGGCGCCCGGCCGAAGGAGACGGCCGTGAGCCCGGACGGCCTCGCGGTCTTCCGGACCGCGGTCGGCCACTGCGGTATCGCCTGGCACGGCGAGTCCGATGTGATCGTGGGGTGCCAGCTGCCCGAGGGCGGCGTGGACGCCACGCTCGATCGGCTGCGCGACCGGTTGCCCGGCGCCCCGGTGCACGAACCGGCCGCGGCGCCCGCGTTCGTCCGCGCGGCGATCGAGGCGATCACCGCCTCTCTCGCCGGCGAGGATGTCGACCTGTCGACGATTCGGCTCGACCTGTCCGGGGTTCCCGCCTTCGCCGCACGCGTCTACGCACTGGCCCGGGAGATCCCGCGGGGCACGACCGTGACCTACGGCGAACTCGCCCTGCGTCTCGGCGAACCGGGTGCGGCGCGGGCGGTCGGCGGCGCGCTCGGGGCCAATCCGTTCGCGCCGATCGTGCCGTGTCACCGCATCGTGGCCGCGGGCGGCAAACCGGGCGGGTTCTCGGCCGCGGGCGGACTCGCCACGAAGGAACGCATCCTCGCGGCCGAAGGCGTCCACCTCACCGAGCCGACGCTCTTCTAGACGGCACCGCGGTGCTCGCACCTGACGCTCGGGCCGATGGTCTACCCCACGCGTGCCGTCCGTGCGAGGTACACCGCGCCCGCGCCCAGCACGATGCTCGCACCGACCATCTGGGCGCGGGAGGCGAGACCGGCGAAGATGCCCGGCCCGAGCAACCCGTCGAGCACCAGCACGATCCAGGACAGCGTCCCAACGACGATGCCGGTCATCGGCGCGACCGTCCATCGGCCGTACCACCACAGCAACAGCCCGATGGGCCCGGCCGCGCACAGCAGGCTGACGAGCATCGAGGCCGCGAAGTTGATGTAACCGCCCGGCGTCAGCGCCGGATCCGGCGTGCACACTCCCGATCCGTCGTGCACGCATTCGATGGGGAACGCACCCCGCAGCACGTAGGCCACGCCGAGTAAGCCCACCATGAGAATGGTCAGCCGGGCACGGCGTTGCACCGGCGCGAGACGCAGCATCGGCGGCACGGACAGCACGAACGCCACCCCCGACGCGACCTCCATCGTGCGAAACACGACTGCGTAGGGTTCACCCGGCGCAGCGAGGCCGGAGATCACGGTGTGCAATGGCGACACGTGGGTGGCCAGCACGAGTTCCGCCAGCCAGCCGAGTTGGCCGACGATCCCGATGACCAGCAGGGAAACCCCCGCTCTGCGCACCACGACGAGCGTCGAGGGACCGCGGAGCTCCGGCAGCATAGCGAACTACCTATCACGCTATCGGCCGAACCGAAACCCGAAATGGTGTCGCACACAGCGTGATCATGCGATTACACGTGTCGAACGGCCTGTGAAGCTGCTCGCACCGGCTTCCTGGCGTGTCCCGCGCCCTGCCACGCTCGAGGCGTAACGATCCACGACCCGGGGACCCGTGACGGGCCTCGAGGGAAGGACGGTTCGACAGCGATGTCCGATTCAGCAGCAGTGCACTCTGCCGCGTCTTCTCCAGCGTCTTCTGCCCCGCCCGCTGCGGCGGAGACGGCCGCACCGTACGGCTCCGGCACGGCGCCCACCCGCAAGAAGGTCCGTATCCCGCACCTGCGCGCGATGAAGGAACGCGGCGAGCCGTGGCCCATGCTCACGGCCTACGACATGTACACGGCGCAGCTGTTCGACGAGGCGGGCATTCCCGTGCTGCTCGTCGGCGACTCGGCCGCCAACAACGTGTTCGGTTACGACACGTCCCTGCCGGTGACGGTCGACGAGCTCATGCCACTGGTGCGCGCGGTGACCGGTGCGGCGACGCACGCGCTCGTCGTCGCCGACCTGCCGTTCGGCTCGTACCAGGTCTCGGTGGAGCAGGCCGTCGAGACGGCGGTGCGGTTCATGAAGGAGGGACGCGCACACGCGGTCAAACTCGAGGGCGGCAGGCGGTTCGCAGCCCACGTGGAAGCCATCACCGCGGCCGGCGTTCCCGTGATGGGCCACATCGGATTCACCCCCCAGTCCGAACACAACCTCGGTGGATACCGGGTGCAGGGACGCGGGGACGCCGGGGTCGCCCTGCTCGAGGATGCGCTGGCACTCCAGGAGGCAGGCGCGTTCGCGGTCGTCATGGAGATGGTGCCCGGCGAGGCGGCCAAGCTCGTCACGGGGAAACTGGCCGTCCCCACGGTCGGCATCGGTGCGGGACCGCACTGCGACGCCCAGGTGCTCGTGTGGCAGGACATGGCCGGCCTGCGCCAGGGCGGCGCGCCCCGGTTCGTCAAACGCTACGGCGACGTCGCGGGCGAGCTGACCAGGGCGGCACAGGCGTTCGCCGAGGAGGTCCGCGGGGGCCGGTTCCCCGCCGCCGAGCACACCTTCGACTAGGTCGTGGCTGATAATCCTCCGCCGTCGCGAGCGGGGGTCAGCGTGGCCCCCTCGCAAGGCGGAGGGAAGCCCTCGTACCGGGTCGTACTCGGGCTTTCCGACAACGCAGCGAGGGGCCGCGCTGGCCCCGCGCAGCAGGCGACGGGATTGTCAGACGCGACCCAGGTCGTGTCTGACGGGCAGCACCTTCGACAGTTCGCGGTGAGCGTCCACGAGGGACGGTCCGTACCAGGTCAGGTAGCGACCGGACACCAGCACGTAGCGCGGCGCCGGGAAGAACTGCGGGCCGTCGTCGTCGGTGAACTCGTACGGTTCGTCGGGCAGCACGAGCAGGTCCGCCGTTCCGTCGGTGAACAGTGCCCTGAGCTCGTCGATCGGCGGCCGGGGATACCGGTCCTTGTGGTCGGCGTACACCACGGCGACGCCGAGCCGCCGCAGGACGTCGCCGCCGAAGGTGTCCCTGCCGAGCACGACCCACGGCTTGCGCCACACCGGCACCACGGCATGGGCCCGCGGCGCGGGCGGCTCATCCGTCCATCGGGCCTCGGCGTCGGTCAGCCATGCCGGGGCGTCCACTTCGAACGGTCCGGTCAACAGCGAACGCAGTGACGCCAACGCATCGGGCACCGTCGCGGGCGCGGCCATGACCCATACCGGCACGCCTTCTCCGCGCAGCCTGCGCACGTCCTCTGGCCTGTTCTCCTCCGAGTTGGCGAGCACCAGATCCGGGCGCAGTTCGAGCACGGCGTCGACGTTCGGATACTTCGACCCGCCGACCCGCACGGCGTCGAGCTCGGGCGGATGCGTGCAGTAGTCGGTGGCGCCCGCGATCACCCCGGACGCGGTGTGTTCGACGGCCTCGGTCAACGCCGGGACCAAGGACACCACTCGGCGCGGTGATCCGGACAGAGCGACCTCTTCGCCGAGGTCATCGGTATACGTCGGCATCCGCCCATGGTCGCGCACCCCGACCCGATCGGGTAACCGCGTGCCTCGGTACGGTTCCCCCATAATAATGAAAACCACTTCCAAGAGGGGTCAGCCATGAAGGTCGCCTTCGTCGGCAAGGGTGGCAGCGGCAAGACGACGTTGAGCGGTCTGTTCACGTCGTACCTGGCCGGTTCGGGCGCACCCGTACTCGCCATCGACGCGGACATCAACCAGCACCTGGCCGTCGCTCTCGGCGCCACCCCCGAGGACGCGGAGTCGTTGCCGACACTCGGGGACAACCTGCCACTGATCAAGGACTACCTGCGCGGGGACAACCCCCGCATCCCCAGCGCCGAGGCGATGATCAAGACCACGCCTCCCGGACGCGGCTCCCGGCTCATGTCGCCGAGGGAGGACAACCCGATCACCGACGCGTGCGTGCGCGAGGTCGGCAGCGCCCGCGTCGCCGTGACGGGGCGGTTCAGCGACGACGACCTCGGCGTCGCGTGCTACCACTCGAAGACCGGGGCCGCCGAGCTGCTGCTCAACCACCTCGTGGACGAGACCGGCGAATACGTCGTCGTCGACATGACCGCGGGGGCGGACGCGTTCGCCTCGGGACTGTTCACCCGGTTCGACGTCACGTTTTTGGTGTGCGAGCCGACGATGCGCAGTGTGGGTGTGTACCGCCAGTACACCGACTACGCGCGCGACTTCGACGTACGCCTCGCCGTGGTGGGCAACAAGGTCGCCGACGACGAGGACGTCGAGTTCCTGCGCGAGGAGATCGGCGACGACCTGCTGGGCTGGATGTCGACATCGCGACACGTCCGCGCCGCCGAGCGGGGCAGGCACCGCCCGATCGGCGATCTGGAACCGGACAACCTCGCCACGCTCGCGACGATGAAGTCCACTGTGGATGCCGTGGAGCGGGATTGGTCGGCGTACCAGGCGCAGGCGGTCGAGCTGCATCTGCGCAACGCCAACGCGTGGGCCGGTTCCGAACTGGCCGCACAGGTGGACCCGGACTTCGTGCCCGGACCGCCCGCACGCGTCTAGGGACGCACCAGCGGGTGTGCGGCCGCGAGTGACGACTCCCGGCCGCACACCCGCGGATCCTCAGTCCCGGTCCTGCGCGTCTCGCCGCTCGGCCGTGTCGTCGTTCCATTCGGCGTCGGCGGCGTCGGCCTCCTCGGTGCGGGACCGCGCGATCTCGAGGGCCTGCCGGGCCGTCGCCTCGTCCGGGTACGGCCCGAGCAGGTCGATCGACCGCGACACCTCGCCGTGCTCCACCTCGCCGGTGCGGGTGTTGTACCACCAGCCCGACGGCGGGTTGGCGTCCTTGTTGCGCTTACGCATACCCCGAGCGTGCCACGCGGTGCGTCACCGGCGGAAGCGGTACGGGATCTCCGTGGGCTCCTCACCCGTCGGCCCGAACGAGACCTCACCTTCCGTGCCCTCGATGGCTTCGTTACCTCCGTTACCTCCGGTGACTCCGGGGTCGTCGTGCCCGTCACCGTCGGGTGTCCCGCCCGTTCGCACCGGGTTCTCGGCCAGCGGGTTCTCGCCCGGGGCGCCGGCGTATTCGGACCGGGCGGCGTCGGTATCGGCACCGGTGTCGGCGGGCATCTCGTCGAACCAGTCCCGTTCTGCCCGAGCCGCTCGGCTGTCCGCGGTCTCCGTCGGGTTCGCGTCTGCAGGTGCAGGCACAGCCGGTCCCGTCGACTGCCCCGGGGGCACCGCCGGCACCTGACCCGCTGAGGGCTGGGCCGCTGGGGCCTGCGCCGTGGTTGGCTGTGTCGTGGTTGGCTGTGCCGTGGTGGGCTGTGCAGCCGAGGGGGACTGGCCCGCCGCGGGCTGCGCTGGTGCGGACGGCGTCGCGGGAGTTCCGGGTGCCGGCGTCCCGGAGGCAGGTGTTGCCGGTGCGGGCGGGGGCGGCACGGCAGACATCGAACCGGACGACGTCGGGGTGGCGGGCCCCGGCTGTGCGGGACCCACCGGTGGCTGTCCGGCCGGAGCCTGTCCGGTCTCCGGCTGACCCGGCTGTCCGGAACCGACCTGCCCCGGGGCAGCGTGCGCAGGCCCGGTCTGCGCAGGTCCTGCCTGTGCCGGTGTCGCCGATGCCGGTGCGGCGGGCGTCGACTGGCCGGCCGGCGTCGCCGCGGCACCGGGGCGGGAGAACCCGGTCGGCGGGGTCCGCCAGACCGGCTGCGGGCCGATGTTCATCGGCGCCGCCCTGCCCTGTTCGGGCACGGAGGGCCGTTCCTGCCTGCGGGAGTTGCGCACCACCGGGTCCAGGCACGACACGAGCACCGTGACCGAGTCGGGATCCTCGACCTTCCGGCCGCTGCGCTCGCGGTAGACCATCTCCCCGTCGGCGTCGATCTCCACGAGGTAGCCGACCTCGGCCAGCTGTTCCTCGTCGAGGTCCACGAGTCGTTCCGGGCGGGACGGCACGACCCGGTAGGAGGGCCAGTCCAGGCGGGCGTGCCCGTTGTGGAACTGCGACAGCAGGCCGACGAGCTGCTGCTGCCACGGCAACGGCATGTCCTCGACGAGCGCCCGCGGCAGTACGACGTAGCCGTCGGTCACGCCGGGATGGTCGCGCTGCAGATAGTCGGCCAACGGCGTGCTCGACGCGGGCGGCGCACTGCGCGGTGCCGGCGGGCGCGCCTGCATCGCGAACGGGTCGACCTGCGTTCCCGCGCGGCCACCACCCTTGCCGCGTTTGCCCCACTTCTTCGCCACGTTCGCCCTCCCTGCACTCACACGCCAGGCCGGACGGCCTGCGCCACGAGTTCGGCTTCGTCCCACGACACGTCCCGGACGTGCACCGGCACGCCGGTCTGCTGCGCCTCGACCATCTTGCCGTCCCCGAGATACATCGCCACGTGATGGATCGTGCTCGGATCCGCCGGGTCGTACGCCCAGAACAGCAGGTCACCGGGCTGAGCCTGCTCGACGGGCAGCATCGCGCCCGCCTTGTACTGGTCACGGGAGACCCGCGGAAGGGTGATACCCGCGGCCTCGTAGGCCCGCAACATCAGCCCCGAACAGTCGTAGGAGTCCGGTCCGGTCGCCCCCCACACGTACGGCTTGCCGCGCTCCCCCATGGCGAACTCGATGGCGCGGCCGGCCTTGGTGTTGGCGGCGAGCATCACGCCGTCGTTCTCGCCGCAGCCGCTGGCGTTCTGGATCTCCCCGACGTTCTGCACGAGGTGGACGGCCATCGGCTCCCACTCGTGGTACCGGTCGGGGAACGCCGAACGTTCGACGGCCTGCGCGGCCTCGCCCGGACGCATGTTCTGCCAGTCCGGGACCTCTTCGAGAACGTCGTAGAACTTGTTGACCTGGTACGGCGGGTTCGTCACCTGTTCCGGCGTGCCCCAGCCCATCGAGGGGCGCATCTGGAAGATGCCCAGCGAGTCGCGGTCGCCGTAGGTGAGGTTGCGCAGTCCCGATTCGGTCATGCCGGCCTGGATCGCGATCTGCCAGGCGCGCGGCGACATCTCGCGTTCCTTGCCGATCTTGATGATCAGCGAGACGATCTCGCGCTGCTCCTGTTCCAGCGCCTGCGCGTCGGTGGCGCCCTGGCCCTGTTGCCCTGGCTGCGTCGGGCCGAGCGCGGCGTCGCACGACAGGTCGGTGACGCCCATGGCCTGCTGCTGCGAGCCGTCGATGATCGTGATCATGCCGACCGCCAGCACCACCGTGAGCACGGCGGCCGTCACGCACCCGAAGAGCAGTCCCGCGCGCACGGCCTACCCCACCTGGTCGTAGTTGGAGACTCGCCAGCCCGAATCGGTCTTGATCACGGTGATCGACAGGTCGGGCCCGTCGGTGGAGACCACGGCCTCGACCGAGCGGGTGTAGGACTCGCCCGCCTCGGCCTTGCCCTCGACCTTCGTCGCCGGGATGTTGTCCGGGTTCACGCTGCGCATCACCGGCAGGAACTCCGCCGTGGTGTACGGGCGGAGCCCTTCGAGCCACTGGTCGACCTTCGTGCCCTTCTCGTGGTCGACCCACGCCTTGGCCCAGTTCTCGGCCACGCGCAGGGCCTGCGGATCGGCGGGCGCCTCGGTGGGCGTCTCGCGCGGTGCGGTCAGCCGCGTCGTGGCCACCTCGCTGTCGGACGCATCGCCGCCGGCACCGCCTCCGTCGTCATAGGACCGGCTGCTGGACTCGACGGGTGCGGCCGCAGGTCCACGGTCGTCCGCGGTCAGGCGCGGGACGATGATGCCGATCGAGACGATGAGCGCCACGACGACGATGACCGTGCCCGCGAGGTGCGAGGGCGAGCGCATGGGCCAGCCCCAGAGACGTCGGTAGACGGCCGCGCGGCCGCGGTTGGTGCGAATCGGCATGCCGTGCCCCTACCGCACCGCACGGTCGGTGTCGCGGACGTCGTCGGGGCGCACCTCGAGGCCCCTCGACGGCCGGTACAGCACGTACACGGGTTTGCCGGCGACCATCTCCTGCGCCGCACGGGGCGGCTCGGGAGCGGCGGCGGGCGCAGGCGCAGGCACGGCGGCAGGCGCGGGACCACCCGCCGCGGTCGTCCGGAAGGTGTCAGCCTGGGGCTGCATGCGCGAGGGCACCACGAACGGGTCCGGGTCGTCGGCGCGGTCCAGCCCCCGATCGCTCACCGGAGCGGTGTCCACGCGCCTGCTGGGCACGACCACGGGCTGCTGGTCACCGGGCGCACGGTTCGGCGGCTGCACGCCGAACGCGGTCGCGGCGGCGCCACCGCCCGCGGGCAGACCCTGCGGTGCGCCCCCGATCCGCTGCGGAGTGCCCGGCCAGTGCGACGCGGGGTGCGCGCCCGTCGGAGGGCCGTCGAGCCGTTCGGCGTTCGCCACGACGGCCGCCTCGGGACGGAACCGGCCCCCGGTACCGGCGCCGCGGGTGGCGGCGCCACCCTGCGACTCGTCGTCGTTCTTGACGTTCTGCCAGAACTCGTCCTGCGGGGTCGGTTCGGTGGACTTCTTGCGGAACCGCGAGAACAGCCCGCCGCCCTGCGCAGGCACGGCCGAGCCGACCATGCTGACCGACATCTCGACCATCTGCCACAGCCGCCGCGCCGGCCGTCCGACCAGGAACAGCAGGATGGTGACGAGCCCGGCCAGCACCATCTGGGTCAGCATCGACAGCGCCGAGCCCGCGTTGAAGATCGCCTGGAGCACGAGCGCGTGGATCCCGGCGAGCACCGACAGCACGAGCAGGTTGAACGCCACCCCGCCGACGACCTTGCCCACGCGGCGCAGCACGTCGTGGTGCAGCACCGCGATCAGGCCGATCAGTGGAGCGGTGAGCGTGAACAGGCGCACGAGGATCTGCGCCAGGAGCACGGCCGCCTTGGCGAACAGCTGGAACAGCGAGTACGCCAGGCTCTGCGCCAGCGACAGGAATCCCGCACCGGTGCGGCTGCCGTCCTCGCCGGTGAAGTACCCGCTGGACGTGCCGAGTTCGCCCGCGATGCGGTTGAACTCGCCCTTCTTCTCGTTGATGACGGCCTCGTCGCCGTCGTCGCCGTCGCGCATCTGCTGCCACGTGAACGCCTGCGCGTCGAGCAGGTCGCGGCCGTGTTCCTCGGCCTCTGGCGAGTCTGGCGAGCCGAACTCACCGCGCAACCAGTTCTCGTACACCACGTTGGTGTGCAGGTCGGTCGGCAGGACATCGTCGATGTTCTGATCCGCCTGACTATCCACGAACCCGGCCTGGATGTTCGTGGTGGTCTGCACGATCGCGCGGTCGATGTCCTCGTAGTAGCGCAGCAGCGCCAGCGACGACGCGGCCAGCCACACGCCGCCGATGGCGAACAGGGCCCGCTTGCTGACCGTGGACAGATCGCCGCGCCAGATGTTGCGGAACAGGAAGATCGCCAGCAGCAGCGCGGCGAGACCGAACAACTGGGCGTAGATGTTGTTGTAGACCGCCTCGGCACCGCGCGAAACGGCCTCGTAGATCGGGTTGAGCACACCGCCCTCGAGGACGGTGTAGTGCAGCGAGTTGGTGGCGCCGACGATGTTCTTGGCGATGTTGAACAGCTGGTTGCCCGCCCACGTGTCGACGGTGGTGCTCGGGTCGGTCATCCCGAGCGCACCGTTCTCGCAGTCGTGGACGTGCCACACCATGCCCGCGTAGCCGTAGTCCCGGTAGGGCGTGTCCTCTGTTCCCTTGTGCGTCGGCGGGTCGAGCGCGCCGACCATGCCCGAGCCGGGCCGTTCGGGGTTGGGGGCCTCGCACCCGGAGTCCTGCGCCATGGCGGGCGCGCCCAGCACGGACTGGAACGTCAGCACGGCGATGACGGCGACCATCGCCGGGTAGCGGCGCCGCAGGACGGCGCCGCCCGGATCCCGGCGGCGGGTGCGCACGCGGTGCCACGCCCACGCGCACGCCAGGGCGACGAGAACCGTCACGATGGTCATGCGGCATCCCTGCCGGTGCCGTTCTTGCCGCGGCCGCCCGCTCGGGCGGGTTCCTGCCTGCCGCCGGAGCCGACCGAGCTGTCGGAGCCACCGCGCCCGTCGGTGTTCTGACCGCCGGAACCGTTCGAACCGTTCGAACCGTTCGAACCGCTGTCCCCGTCACCGGGGTCCCTGTCGCCGGGGTCCCTGTCACCGGGGTCGAGGTCGAACTCGTCGAACTCCTGGGGCGCGTCCTCGAAACCGCTGTCGGACAGCACCTGGTCCTCGGTGAGGCCGACCTCCAGTTCGGCGGCCAGTTCGAGGTCCTCCTCGACGTCGTCCTCGGGCGGCTCGGGCACGCGGTAGGGCTCGTCGGAGGTCTGTTGCGGGGCAGGCGGTGCCTGCCGGTCGGGCACCGAGCCCGGCGTGGTGTCGAGGGCGTCGCGCAGCTGCTCGAGGTGCGGGCCCGAGAAGTCGACGCGGATACGCTCCACGCCGCCCGCACCGTCGCCGAAGATGAACTGCCGCGGTTCGCGGTCGCGTTCGACCTCGCGCTGCGCGCCCGGACGACGTCCGAGTGCCGACACGACCTGCTCGTAGCCCACGCCCACCGGCACCTTGAGCAGCCGGAGCGCGTCGGCCTGTGCCTCGTCGTCGTCGAGCCTGCCGACGAAGACCGAGTCGAGCAGCGCCACGAAACCCTGGATCTTCAGGAAGTCGGCCGGAATCTGCGAGGACAACAGCACTCGCACGTTCCACTTTCGCGAGTCACGGGCGAACCGGTTCATCAGCACCCGGCCCGTCGGCACCTCGGACAGGAAGAACGCCTCGTCGATCCACACGCCCTTCCGTGCGGCCTTGGGCTTGTCGTACACCGACCGTGCGGTCAGCCAGGCGGCGAGGTTGAGCATCTCGACACCGAGCGCCTCGGCGTCGGTCCAGTGCTCGCGGCCGACGCCCTCCTTCGGCAGCGTCAACCCGGCCATCGTCAGCACGGTGAGGCGGTCGTCGCGCTGGTCGGTGTACGGGTCGGCGTCGGCCTCGGGGATCAGCAGCGACATGCGCTCGCGCAGCTCGTCGAGGAAGTCCGCGACGACGACGGCGTGGTCGTGGTGCTCGCTGGAGTCGCGGCGCAGCGCGTCGATGACCTGGCCGGGGTCGGCGTCGTAGCGGCCGCCAACCATGCGCACGGCGCGCAGCAGCACGATGCGGGTCTGGGGCATTCGGGCGACGTCGTACGGCAGCACGCCGGTGAGGACGTCGAGCACGAGGCGCCGCCGGGTCGCGCCCGCGAGCGCGCGTTCCCTGCGCCACGAGCGTTCCGGATCCTCCTCGTCCAGGAAGTGCTCGAGCTGTGGTTCGGCGACAACCCGGTACGGATTGAGGATGCCGGGCTGGGCGTTGAGCAGGTTGATGGGCCGCGCATACGGCCGCAGTTCCGGCAGTTCGCACAGCCGGGACAGCGGTCCCGACGGGTCGAGGATCGTCCAGTGCGCGCCCGCGCGGAGTGTCTTGTAGACGATCCCGCCGCCGAGGAACGACTTGCCGCCACCGAGGCCGGCGACGATCGACGTCAGGCCCGATCCGTCCCGGATCTCCTGAGCCATCCACGGATCCCACGCGACGGGCCGCCGGGTGGCGGTGCACGTCTCGCCGAGCAGGATGCCGCGGCGGTCGCCGACCTCGGCCGTCGCCGTGGGCACCGACGAGGCGGCCCAGACCACCGATCCGCGGCGCAGGTACGCCCCGGACGCCAGTGGTTCGCCGGGGATGAACTCGCGGGCCAGCGCGTACTGCGCCTCGGGGTGCTCGAGGGCGACCTTCGGCTTGTAGAGGTCGAGCAGCTGCTGGGCGAGCTTGAGTGCCTCCCGTTCGGTGTTGCCGGCCACCGACAGCCGCCACCAGGAACGCACACGGGTGGCGAGCGCGGTGAACCCGGAGGTCATCTCGTCGTCGACCTCGAGCACCCGGGACGCCTGCCGAGCGAGCGACTGCGGCGGTTCGAGCTCGTGCTCGTCGGTGTAGTGCTTGACCTGCGAACGCACCTTGTTCATCTGCCGCTGCAGTTCGCCCGCGACCTCCTCGGGCCTGCGCACGTAGATGCGGGCCGACCACTCCACGGGCGCGGGCAGGCGGTCGGCGTGCTGCACCCACGGGTCGTCGACCTCGGGGATCTGCAGGCCGTGCATCTGCCCGACGGTCAGCACCGCGACGTGCCGTTTGACGCCCGCGTTGGACCCGGTGCGCCCGCGGACCGTGACGGTCGGGGCGTACGGCTCGGCGTGGAAGTCGGCGGCGTCGGTGAAGCTCGCCAGGTCCTCGGGTTCCCACGTGGACGTCGGCACGGCGGGCATCGTGCGCGGGGCGGGCAGGCCCAGCGAGCACGAGCGGTGCATCAGCCACGACATCTCGTCGGCGCGCACCGGCCTGCCCTCGAGGCCGGACGATCCGATGACCCCGTCCAGGTGCTCGACCTCGGAGTCGAGCGCGGTCAGTTCGGCGTCGACGGCCTCGGGAAGGATCTTGCGCAGCAACGGGGCGGCGCGTTCGACGGCGCGGTCCATCACCCTGCGGGTCTGGACCTGCACCCCGAGGTAGACCTCCTTCTCGGCCATCGAACGGCCCATCAGCTGTTGCTGCTCGCCCACCAGGTAGTCGTCGAACGACTGCGCGCCCGGTACGTCGGCGGGACGGTCGTGGGCGTTGTGCACGTGGGCCTCGGCCCACATGCGGATCGGGTAAGGGCGGGTCGTCACGCGCAGGTGCATCCATCTGCCCTGCAGTTCGGCGTACTGACCCGCGATCGCGGCGATGAGGTCGCGGCGTTGCGAGTCGGAACGGAACGACCAGCGCTGCGGCGCGAGGCGGTACCAGGCGTAGACCTCGTTGCCGGTGCGCAGCAGGTGCCCGTCGATCGAGCGCGCGGCGATGGACGGCGTGTAGGTGGGGATCGCCTGTTCTCCGGGCAGTCTGCGGCCCCGGCCGTCGGTCTTCTTCGACGGAGCCGGCTGTGCGGCGTTCTTGCTGGTGCCGCTGCGGTCGCGACCGAACAAGGCCTACCTCCCGACCGGCGCCTGCCCGGCCGGAATGCGGCCGGAGCGCCGGTGCGCTCGTGCTGTGCTGTCTGCCGCCGGATATCCCTGCGGCGGTGCCGTCCGGTTGGTCCGAACCGGCCGTGCGCGGTCCCCCGCGGCCGGTCCGGTGGTGGCACCGTACGCGGACGAGGCGTGTGCCCTCCGTTTGTTCTTCGGGAGGGGACGCTCGGCGCGCACCTTGATCTTGCTGGCGCTGGCCGCCCCGCCGGTGGGGCGGGGTTGCTCACGCGGGGTCTGCAGCTCGCGCAGCCACATGGCGAACACGGCCGACAGCGGACGTTCGTGACTGATCTTCGCGGTGATCAGGCGCGTGAGTGCGATGGCGAGCACGAACGCCCATGCGGTACTGAAGAACCCGAACCCGATGCCGAGTTGGCGCTCGATGCCGAGGATCACCAGGAACAGCGGAATGCCGACGCCCCAGGCGACATATCGGGCGCGCCACGGGAACGTCGCCTTCGGCGGGCCGAGCCAGACGGCGTCGACACGATAGATCTCGTCGTCGGTACGAATACGCACGTCGGCGAGCCCCGGATCAGCCCGTGAAGAGGCCGGCGAGCCACTCGCCGACATCGACACCGAGCCCACTGACGGCGAGACCGATGAGCGCGAGGGCGATCACGACGCCCCCGAGCCTGCGCATCACGCCGGCGTTGTCGCCCTTGCCCCCGCCCAGCCAGAGCAGCAGCAGTGCGACGGCGAGCAGCACGAGCGGAACAATGTTGTCGAGGAGCCAGTTCCGGACTCCACCGGTGTTGAGCTCGCCTTGCGCCAGTGCCGCAAGCGTCATCGTGGTCATCGCTTACTCCCGAGTGCCTGGAGTGTGGTGCCGGTGCGGATGGTCCGCACCGCGCGAGGTGGTCCAGCACTTCCCGTGTTCGGACAACATCATGGCGTGACGACGTGTGGCGGTCAAAGACCCGCTGGGGCACAGTTGTTCCACAGGTACCGTCCACCGTGGGTAACCGTCGCGGGCGGAATCGCCACTGCTCGTCCGTCCTCCATCTTCGTGGTTCCGACTTCCAGGATTAACCCCGGGGACCCGGTTTTCCCAGTGTGCGGATGGCCTCACTCACACGCCAAGATCGACCTCACGCTGCGTTCCGGGACGCCACGGTCTGCGCTGGCGCGACAAGTGAACCATGCCCCGTTCGGCGGCATCGCAGCGCTCCACCATGTAAAGCGCCCGTGTGGATGTCCGGACCACCCGAACCGGTGATCATGGTCGCTGGTCCGCACCTTTCGGGCGTAACTGGCGGAACCCTCGGTAACCGGCGGCGGAGAATTGGGTGGTTTCGACCGGGCCGTGTGCGCGGCGAAAAGCCGAGGCTCGGGTGCGCCCGTTCGGAGGCACCCGGGCGTCCGAGGTGTCGTAGGTGTCCAGGGTGTCCAGGGTGTCCGAGATGCCCGAGGTGCCCGAGGTGCCCGCGCAGCGGACGATCACGGCTCGCCTCCCGCCAGGCCCTGGCTGCCGTACAGCACCGCCAGCGCGGTGGCGGCGACGCCGAGCAGGACGGTCAGCGCGCGGTCGGGCAGGGCGCGTGACCAGCGTGCTCCGAGGTAGCCGCCGATGAGCCCGCCGAGACCGCAAACCAGGCCGAGTGCCCATTCGGGGGCCACGGCGCCGTCGGCGCGCAGGGCGAGGACGCCGAATGCGAGTGCGCCGACGATCGAGGTGACGAACGTGGAGGCCAGCGCGGCGGGTGCGACGGCGGCGACGGGAAGACCGCGGGCGACGAGGATGGGTGCGAGGACGGATCCGCCGCCGATGCCGTAGACACCACCGACCACGCCCACGGCGAGTCCGGTCACGACGATGAACCGCCGCGACGGAGACGCACCGCCGGGCACACGACTCCCCCGCACCGCCCGCCAGCTCAGCCAGAGCCCGGTGGGCAGGAGCACCGCAGCCGCGACGAGACGGAACGTGCGTGCGTCCGGCACGAGGTACACGCGTACGAGTGCGCCGACGAGCACGCCGGGCACCGCGCCCCACAGCATCGTGCGGGTGAGCACGCCCGGCCGTTGGCCCTGCGCGCGGTACCGCAGCAGTGCGCCGGGCCCCGACACGACGTTGAACAGCAGGTTCGTCGGGGTCACGGCGGGACTGGGGACGCGCAGCACGTCGAGTTGGACGGGCAGCAGGAACACCGCGCCCGACACTCCGACGGGTGCGGTGACGACGGCGATCAGCAGACCGGCGGCGAAACCCACGGCCAGTGGTTCCCAGCCCACCGCCCGATGATCACAGACGATCGCGGTGGGTTCCGGGTACGTCCACTCCGTGGACCGCAGCGGTACCGCAGGCCTCGGCCGCGGTGTCACACTCACGGCCGTGAGCGATGCGGCTCGGGCGAACGTGGACCCGGCAGAGGTGGACCCGGCGCAGGTGGATACGGCGCAGGTGGAGAATTCCGCCGCGCTCGCGCTGACCTCGTTCTGCTGGTGGCGGGCCGATCTGCCGCGTGAGGTGTGCGAGGCGTACTGGCGGGATGTGCACGGTCCGATGTTCGCCAGGGTGGCCGGCTTGTGGCAGTACCGACAGCTGCGTCTGGCTGCGAATCGGGCCGATCTGTGGCCGTCGGTGCCGGGGCTGTCGTTCGACGTGCCCGTGGCCGCTCAGCCGCAAGGCATTCCGCACGGGTTGTTCGTGTCGGAGGACGACCTGCGCGCGTTCGGGGAGCATCCGCTTCCGCGCCGCGCGATTCCGGACGATGCGCGGAACTTCGTCGGACGGATCGGTGCGTTGCTGGTGGCCGTCGGTGCGGGTCGCACGCTGGTCGACCGGCTCGGGGAGCCGGTGGTGCAGGGCGCACCGCGGGTGCCGACGTTCGCGGTGTGTGTCGTCGCGCGGCCGGCGGTGGAACCGGCGGATGTCCACGGGGCGATCGTCGATGTGGCCGGGGCGTGGAGCCGGGTCCCTGGGGTATTGCGGGTGCGGGTCGAACCGCTGCCGCGGTACGAGCAGGAGGCGATGGCCTCGCCGGGGGTGCCGTGGGAGTGGCCCGCGGACGCGTCGTACGCCGGGTGGGTCGAGGTGGCGGTGCGGGAGCGGGCCGTGGTGACCGAGCTGGCGGCGGCGTTGGCCGGGGTGGCCGATCGGGTCGCGGCGGTGCACACGTATCCGGTCCGTGAGGTGTACACGCTGATCGCGGCTGGTCGGCCGACGGACGTGGGTTTGCGGGGTTTTCCTGCAGCACGGTTGATCGGCGAGGTGGGTGCGGACAATCAGCGGGACGAGGGTGTGTTGTCGCTGTTGTTCGGCGATGCGGTCCGGGGACTGGAGCGGTTACGCCGGCCGGGGTGAGCTGCGGTCAGTCGTGGGCGTGGATTCCGCGGCGACGTCCGGTGCGGCCGCACCAGGTGCACGGGGCGGCCGCGACGCCGGTTTGGGGGATGCCGTCGAGGACGGTGAGTTGTGGTTGTGCGGTGTATCCGTCGCCGCCGCAGGCGGAGCACACGACGGGGACGCCCGCGTCGCGGCGCGGGCGTTCGTCGTCGACGCCGGTCACTCTGGTTCGCCCCCGAATTCCGGCCCGTGGTGTCGGGGCCGTCGATGCTTGCGGTGGGCCAGCCTTCCATCGCCGGCCGTGCCGGCTGGTGTCAGGGCGCGGCCGAGGCCGGTGTGCGGCGTGCTACGCGGGATCGCGCAGCGGCGAACCGACGACGTGGAAACGGAAACCGCCGGTGGCCCCGGACAGCATCGGGCGGGCCTGGGCGATGGAGTCCCGCACCTCCGGCAGCTGCAGGGAGGCCTGGTGCGCCTCGGCGCTGGTCCACAGTTCCATGACGTACACGGTGTCGGGTTCGTCGCCGATGCCCACCTCGTAGAGCAGGCAGCCTGCGCGGCTGAGCGCGTCGCTGCGACGGGTGAGGTGTGCGACGAGGTCGTCCCGCCGTCCTGGTGCGGCACCGAGCGTGCCGACGTTGGCGAAGGTCATGCCCAGACGGTAAGGCCGAGGACCGACAGAATCGGGGGAACGGCCCGATGGGCCGTTCGTACGGCTGCTATTCGCCGATGGTCGGGGGTGTCACGACGTTGCCGGTGGTCGGGTCGCGCAGCACTTCGCCGTCCTCGGTCAACGCGAACGCTTCATCGGTCGAGACCACGTACTGACGCTGATGCTCCTCATCATCACCTCCCTGACCACGACCGGCACCACCACCCATCGCACCCATCGGCATACCACCACCACGAGCCCCACCAGCACCACCACCGGCCGCCGCGGCACCAGCACCACCCG
>Ga0079224_100001693_pt1 | contig 25877 bp, 20 predicted proteins | sample Stecom2015_FD_80414 | JGI IMG/M metagenome (GOLD analysis project Ga0079224, IMG submission 80414) | Agricultural soil microbial communities from Utah to study Nitrogen management - Steer compost 2015 | ecosystem: Environmental > Terrestrial > Soil > Agricultural land | place: USA: Utah... | reverse complement strand
GAAACGGATCGGATCGCCGACCAGAGCCCAGGAATAATCCTCCGCCAGGTGAGTGACGATGTAATTCGGCGGACCGTCCGGGGAATCCTGGAAAGGCACGCCGGGGAAACTCACGTGCAACTGCGCGTTGGTCGCCGGGTCGAGCACCCTGGCGTTGCCGACGATGCCGTTGCGCCCGCCGGTCCACGTGGTGCAGCCGTTCTCGACACGAATGTTCGCCGGGTCGATCAGCTGATAGTCGGCCCTGGTGTCGCGGGCGCAATCGAGGTTGAACGGCTGTGGGACGGCGGCCACCTGCCACCATTCGCCCAGGTAGCGCTGAATGTCGAGACTCGGGACCGGCGCGAGCGGCTGCCACTGCGCGCCCGCGGGGGCCGCGACGGCGACCGCCGTGGCGGCGGCGGCGAGTGAGGCGGCCAGGCCTGCGATCACCCGCCCGGTCCCGCGGAATTTCCTTGCGTATCCACCGAACAACGAGCTCATCCGTGGCTCCTCGCGAATCGTTTCGGTTCCTGCCGCGAAAACTGCTCTTCGGCCGGTCGGCGCCGGCGCGGGACACATCGCGGGAAATGCTACGCGCTCGTGCCGGGAATCGCGGGCGCATGCCGGGACGGCACACCGGATGTTCGGGCGCGATCGCGTGGGTACACAGGGGGCACAGCCGCCGCGGACACGGTCCACCCGGTTCGCGGCAAACGACCGGCACACAGAGAGCGGGGAGCGGATATGCGGTGCGTCGTCTTCGGAGCCACCGGCTACATCGGCGGCAGGCTGGTGCCGGAACTGGTGCGGGCCGGTCACGAGGTGCGGGTGGTGGCCCGCACACCGGAGAAGCTGACCGAGGCCCCGTGGGTGGACCGGGTGGAGGTGGTTCGCGGCGATGTGACCGACGCGGAGCAGGTGCGCGCCGCCGTCGCCGGTCAGGAGGTGATCTACTACCTCGTCCACTCGCTGACCGAGCACGACTTCACCGACATCGATCAGCGCGCCGCACGCGTCGTCGCCGACGCCGCTGTCGACGCCGGGGTGCGGCGCATCGTCTACCTGGGCGGGATCGTGCCTCGCCAGACGCCGTTGTCGCGGCATCTGGCGTCGCGGGCGGAGGTCGGCGAGATCTTCCGGGAATCGGGGGTGCCGACAGCGGAGCTGCGCGCGGCGGTCATCATCGGCTCCGGCTCGGCCAGCTTCGAGATGCTGCGCTATCTGTCCGAGCGGCTGCCCGCGATGATCACCCCGCGCTGGGTGCACAACCGCATCCAGCCCATCGCCGTGCGCGACGTCCTGTACTACCTCGTGCACGCCGCCGAACTGCCCGAGCACGTGAACCGCGCTTTCGACATCGGCGGCCCCGACGTGCTCACCTATTTGTCGATGATGCGCAAGTTCGCGACGGTGGCGGGCCTGCCCCGGCGGTTCGTGCTGCCGGTGCCGATGCTCACACCGTGGCTGTCGGCGCAGTGGGTGAACGTGGTCACCCCGGTGCCGAGGGCGCTGGCGGTGCCGTTGATCGAATCGCTCGTGCACGAGGTGGTGTGCGGCGACCGCGACATCAACGCCTACATTCCCGAACCGGAGGGCGGCGCGACCCGCTTCGAGACCGCCGTCGAACTCGCGCTGACCCGCATCCGCAATGCCGACGTGCCGACCCGCTGGTCGGACGCGAGCATCGCGGGCGCCCCCTCCGACCCGTTGCCCAGCGACCCGGAGTGGTCCGGCGGCTCGCTCTACGAGGACGTCCGTGAGCGCCGCACCTCGGCGAGCCCGGAAACCCTTTGGGCGGTGATCGAATCCATCGGCGGGGAGAACGGCTGGTACTCCTTCCCGCTGGCGTGGTCGTTCCGTGGCTGGATCGACCGGGTGTCCGGCGGGGTCGGCCTGCGCCGCGGCCGCAAGCATCCGCACCGGTTGCACGCGGGCGAGGCGCTGGACTGGTGGCGGGTCGAGCACATCGACCGCCCGCGCCTGCTGCGGCTGCGCGCCGAGATGCGGGTACCGGGGCCTGCCTGGCTGGAGCTGGGGGTCGAGCCCGAGCCCGACGGCGGATCGCGGTACTGGCAGCGGGCGATCTTCCAGCCGCACGGCCTGGCCGGGCATCTGTACTGGAAGGCGATCACCCCGTTCCACGGCATCGTCTTCGGCGGCATGGTCCGCAACATCATCGGCACCGCCGAGTGCGGCGACCCCGTCGACCTGGCGGTCGACGACGAACGGCGCGTCCGGTGACCGTGGCGCTCGCGCTGTTCACCCGCGACCTGCGCGTGCACGACAACCCGGTGCTGTCGGCCGCCGCGCGCGCCGACGAGGTGCTGCCCGTGTTCGTGGTGGACGAGGCCATCCGCGCGGGCGACTACCTGACCCCGAACAAGGCCGCCTTCCTCGCCGACGCGCTCGCCGACCTGGACGACGCGCTGCGCCGTGCGGGCGGACGGCTGGTGGTGCGCGGCGGCGACACCGTGCGCGAGGTGAGCGAGCTGGTCCGGCGACACGGGGTGAGCGAGGTGCACCTCGCCGAGGATGTGAGCGCCTTCGCCCGCCGTCGCGAGGACCGGCTGCGGGACGCCCTCGAGCGCGACGGCTGCCGGTTGCGGGTGCACTCGGGCAGCATCACCGTGGTCGGTCCAGGCCGGGTGACGCCCGGCGGCAAGGACCACTTCGCGGTCTTCACCCCGTATCACCGCCGCTGGTCCTCGGTCCGGCCGCGCACGCCGCTGCGGCCCCCGCGCACGCTGCGCCTGCCTTCCGGCGCAGGCACCGAGAAGCTGCCCGCCGCGGCCGATCTCGCGGGCGGCGAGGCCGCGCCCGATCTCGCGACCGGCGGCGAGAGCGCGGCCAGGAAGATCATGCGGGAATGGTTCGCCGACGGCGTCGAGGCCTACGCGGACCGCAACGACGACATGGCCGCCGACGCCACCTCCCGCCTGTCCCCCCACCTGCACTTCGGCTGTCTGTCGGCCACCGAACTGGTCCACGCCGCCGACGGCTCCACTCCCGGCGGCGCCGCTTTCGTCCGCCAGCTGGCCTGGCGCGACTTCCACCACCAGATGCTCGCCGCCCGCCCCCGGGCCGCCCACCGCGACTACCGTCCCCGCCACGACCGCTGGAACAGCGACCCCGCCCTCCTCCACGCCTGGCGCGCGGGCCGCACCGGCTACCCCCTGGTCGACGCGGGCATGCGCCAGCTCGCCGCCCAGGGCTGGATGCACAATCGCGCCCGCCTGGTCACCGCGAGCTTCCTCACCAAGACGCTGTACGTGGACTGGCGGCTCGGCGCCGCGCACTTCCTCGCCCACCTGCTCGACGGCGACATCGCCAACAATCAGCTGAACTGGCAGTGGGTGGCGGGCACCGGGGCCGACACCCGGCCCAACCGTGTGCTCAATCCGCTGCGCCAGGCCGAGCGGTACGACCCGGACGGGGCGTACGTGCGGCGCTGGGTGCCCGAACTCGCCCACCTCGAGGGCAAGCAGATCCACACCCCCTGGCGGCTGGACGCCGAGGCCACCCGGGGCTACCCGGAGCGGATCGTCGACCACGAGCAGGGCGCGCGGGCGTTCCACGCCGCCCGTGCGCGGGGCTGAGCTCGGCGGCCGATGTGACGGCCTCGGCGGGCTTCACGCGCGGACCGCGCGGCGTCAGAAGAAGCCGGCCCCGGGGAGCGGGGCGTCGTTGACGACCACGTCGCCGACCACGCGGGCCTTGTAGACGGTCGGGTTGTGCGAGAACAGGGTGCGCAGGTTGCGCCAGTGGCGGTCGAGCTGGACCGAGGCGCGGGTCCACGACGCGCCGCCCGCGTCGAACGCCTCCGCGGCGGCCTGGAGGGCGATCTTCTCCACGGCCACTTTGACTTTCGAGGTCTCGAGGGAGGCGGCGCGTTCGAGGGCGTCGTCGGCGCGGCCGTGTTCCCAGACGTGGCGGTAGGCGCGGTCGAGGGCGTCGGCGGCGGTGAGGACGGCCGCTTCGACGACGAAGGTGGTGCTGGCCAGCGAGCCGATCACGGCGAGCAGCTGGGGGTCCTCGCGGGCGAGTTCGGTGTTGCCCCAGGAGTAGGAGCGGGTGCGTCGGCGCAGCAGGTCGGCGGTCTCGGCGGTCAGGGCGCGCAGCACACCCGCGCCGATGGCGTGCAACAGCAGATGCGCTTGCGGGCTGCGCGGCTTGCCCGGTTCGGCGATGCGCCGGAACTCGCCGACCTCGTCCGGGTACACCAGCACGTCGTCGAGGACGGTGGTGCCGCTGCCGGTCTCGCGCTGGCCGATGCCGTCCCAGTCCCCCGCGTGCAGGATGCCCGGCCGGTCGGCGGGGACGACCACGCTGACCTGCCTGCCCTCCTCGTTGTTCGCCGAGATCCGCAGGTAGTCGGCGTAGGAGCTGCCGGTGCTGTAGAACTTCCGGCCGTTGAGCCGGAAGTTCTCACCGTCGGCGACCAGGGTGGTGTCGTAGGTGTAGACGCCGGGCTGCCCGGACAGCTCCGCCTGGGCGCCGCCGAAGATCTTGCCCGCCAGGACGCGCCGCAACCACAGCTGCCCGCGTTCGGTGTCCCTGGCGCGCCAGGCCTCCTCGACGGTGCCGAAGTGCCCGCGCAGGATGTGCGGCACATCGGGGTCGGCCTCGGCGAGCCGGATGGCGAGGGTGAAGAACTCCCGCATGCTGTAGCCGCCTCCCCCGGCCTCCGCCGGGATGCGCACCGCGCCGAGCAGGTGCTCGCGGGCCAGCTCCATTGCCCGCTCCGGTCGTCCGCCGCCCTCCGCGCGACGGCGGCGCGCGTCCTCGGCGATCTCCGCGATCACCGCGTCGAGTTCCGCCGAGTCGAGGGCGGGCGGACGGCGATCGGCGCGTTGCAAAGTCATGGGTCCTCCACTGGTGGTTCCGACGTGTTCGGGGACGGGCGGGGTCAGCGCGCGAGCCGGGTGCCGGGGATCGCGTCGACCAGCCCGCGGGTGTACTCCTGGCGCGGGTCGCCGAGCACGTCGGCGACGGCGCCGGACTCGACGACGGCTCCTGCGCGCAGCACGGTGACGGTGTCGGCGAACACCCCGACCACGCCGAGGTCGTGGGTGACGAACAGGTAGGTCAGCGCGTGCTCGGCCTGCAGATCGGTGAGCAGTCCCAGGATCTCGGCCTGCACCGACACGTCGAGCGCCGAGACCGCCTCGTCGAAGACGACGATGTCCGGGTTGAGCGCCAGCGCCCTGGCGATCGCCACCCGCTGGGCCTGGCCGCCGGACAGTTCGGCGGCCCTGCGGGTGGCGTAGCCGCGGGGCAGGCGCACGTCGTCGAGCAGCCGGGCGGCTGCGGCGCGCCGTTCGGCGCGGCCGATGTCCTTGCGGTGCACCCGGATCGGCTCGGTCACCAGCTCGGCCACGCGGTGGCGCGGGTCGAGCGAGGAGTAGGGGTTCTGGTAGACGAATTGCAGATTCGCGCTCGCGCGGCGCCGGTCGACCGGCGCGGCGCGTCCGAGCAGGGAGAGCTGCCCGCTGTCGGCGACCTCGAGGCCGGCCACGATGCGGGCCAAGGTCGATTTGCCCGCGCCCGATTCGCCGACCAGGGCGTGCGTGGTGCCCGCGGCGACGGTGAAGGAGACCTTCCCGACGGCGGTCACGGCCCGTGCGGCGCCGCCACCACGGGTGATGAACGTGCGGCTGAGATCGGTGACCTCGATGGCGTTCCCGGCGGGCCGGGCCTGCCGCCGTTCCGCTGCCTGTCGAGCGCGCGCGAGCGCCTCGGGTCGTGGCCGCAGCCTCCCGGATCGCAGACCCGGCGCGGCGGCGAGCAGGCGCCGGGTGTACGCGTGGGCGGCGCCGCGCCGGATCTGTTCGGGCGTCCCGGTCTCCACCACCGTGCCCTGCCGCATGACCACGACGCGGTCGGCTCGTTCCAGCGCGACGCCGAGATCGTGGGTGACGAGCAGGATTCCGATGCCGAGCTCGGCGCGGAGCAGGTCGAGGTGGTCGAGGATCTGCCGTTGCACGGTGACGTCGAGGGCGCTGGTCGGCTCGTCGGCCAGCAGCAGGCTCGGCTCGCCCGAGAGCGCGATGGCGATGAGCACCCGCTGCCGCATGCCGCCGGACAACTCGTGCGGGTACTTCGCGTGGGTGTCCTCCGGCGCGGGCAGGCCGGCGAGTCGCAGGAATCGCAGCGCCTCGGCCCTGATGTGCCGCGGGTGGGCGCCGTCGCCGAAGGGCAGCAGCCGATGCCTGCGCAATCGGGTGCGCAACGCGTCCTCCAGTTGCCTGCCAACGGTCTTCACCGGATTGAGGGAGACGCCGGGGTCCTGTGGCACGTAACCGGCGTAGGAGCCGCGCAAGCGCGCGAACCGGTTGTGCGACCAGCCTGCCACATTCGTTCCCGCCAGCCGGAGCTGTCCTCGCACCGTCGCCGTGGCCGGGAGCAAGCCGATCGCGGCGCGGATCGCCGTCGACTTGCCCGAACCGGATTCCCCGACGACGGTCACCAGCTCGCCCGGCGCCACGGTCAGCGACAACCCCGCGACCGCGCGCGTCGGTGGTGCGCCGCGACGCCGGTACCAGATGTCGACATCGGTGAAGGTGAGCAGTGACATCAGAGGGGCCTTTCGGGCTGCAGGGCGCGGCTGATCCGGTTGCCCGCGAGCACCACCGCCAGGATGACCGCGCCGGGGAACAGCGAGATCCACGGGGCGACGGCGAGCAGATCTCGTCCTTCCGCGACGAGCAGGCCCCATTCCGGTTGCGGGGGCGGCGCGCCGAAACCCAGGAAGCCGAGGGCCGCGATGGCGAGGACGGCGGCGCCGAACTGGAGCGGGACGAGCGCGACGACCGAGGTGGAGGCGTTCGGCAGCACGTGCCGCAGCAGGACGGCGAGCCGGGGCGTGCCGATGCCCGCCGCCGCCTCGACGTAGTCCGAACGCGACACCTTGAGCACCTCGGCGCGCATGACGCGGGCGAAATTGGCGACCGCCGAGATGCCCACCGCGACGGCCACATTGGTCAGCCCGTAGCCGAGCGCCGCCACGACCACCATGGTCAGCAGCAGACCGGGCACCGACAGCAGGACGTCGACGACGCGCATGATCACCGCATCGACCGCGCCGCGCACGAAACCGGCGACCAGCCCGAGGGCGGTGCCGAGGAAGAAGGCGATGGACACCGCGAGCAGCGTGGCCGACAGGGTGATCACGGTGCCGTACACCGTGCGGGTGTAGATGTCGCGGCCGAGCCGGTCGGTGCCGAAGAGGTGCTCGGCGCCGGGACCCACGAGGACGGCCTCGGTGTCGGGTGCGTACGGGTCGTGCCAGGTGAAGGCGCCGGGGGCGAGGCAGAAGGCCAGCGCGGTGAGCACGACGAGGACGGCGAGAACCAGGCCGGGCCGGACGCGGAGCGGGCGCAGCGCGCCGAAGCGGCTCCGCGGCGGCGCGAGCGTCCTCGTATCGTCGTCGGTGACGCCGGTCGCCGAGGCGGGCGGCGGAGCGACGGCGGGGACCGGCTTGTCGAGGCGGATGATCACGTCGGGTCACGCCCTTTCCTCGACGGCGCGCAGCCGCGGATCGAGCAGCGGATAGGAGATATCGACGAGGAAATTGACCGTCACGAAGCACAGGGCGACGAAGACGACGATGCCCTGCACCAGCGGGATGTCCTGGGCGCGCACCGCCTCCTCGGTCAACCGGCCCACACCGGCGCGGGAGAAGACGGTCTCGGTGATCACCGCGCCGGCGAGCAGTTCGCCGACGACGATGCCGCCCTGGGTGAGCGCGGGCAGGCTCGCGTTGCGCAGCACATCGATGTTGAGCACCGCTCCCTTGCGCAGACCCTTGCCGTAGGAGGTGAGCACATACGGCGCGGCGTACTCGAGCTGGAAGTTGCGCAGCAGCAGCTGGGCGATCGGCCCGGCCACCGGGATGGCCAGCGCGACGGCGGGCAGCACGAGCCCGTCGATGCCCGTGCCGCTGATGGGCGGGAACCAGCCGAGCTCGAAGGAGAAGATCTTGATGATGATCAGGCCGAGCAGAAAGCTGGGGAACGAGACCAGCAGCGGCGGGAGGCTCGCCACCGCCTCACGCAGTCGCGCCGACCCGAGATAGGTCGCCACCCAGGCGATGACCAGCGCGAACACCGCCGCCGGCACCAGCGCGGACACGGCGAGCACCACCGTCCTCGGCAGGGCGTCGCCGATCGCGGCGACGACCGGTTGCCCGCTGGTCACCGAGACGCCGAAATCGCCGCGCAGGGCGGCCAGCAGCCGATCGAGATACTGCTGCCACGCGGGCTTGTCGAAGCCGTACGCGCGTTCCATCTCTGCGAAGGCCCGAGGATCGATGCCCGCGCGTTCGTCGGGCGGGAACAGCAGCTCGATCGGGCTGGCCGGCAGCACGTAGAGCAGTACGAAGGAGGCGGTGAACGCGCCCCACACCACTATCAGGGCGCGGCCGAGCTTCAGCAGCACGTACCCGGTCCGGGCGTAGCCGGGCATGCTCAGTCCCCGCTCACCCAGGTGCCGAGGAACAGCAACCGGCCGGAGGCGTCGAGATGGATGTTCGCCACGCCCCTGGTCGCCGCGACCTGCGAGGTCTGGAAGTGGGGGTCGACGAGCACGAGTTCCTCGTGGATGAGGTGCTGCACGGCCTCGGCCGCGGGCGCCTGGGCGGGGCCGATGGCGGTGTCGAGGGCGGCGAAGGTGCGCACGATCCGCTCGCGGTCGGGGTGGTCGGCGGGGATGTGCGCGCCGTTGCCCCGATCGGGGTTGAGCTGGGTGTTGAGCACCGCCACGTCGTTGCGGGCGCGATTGATGTTGATGAGGTGGAATTCCGCGGCCACCTGCTCGGCCGGGATGTTGCGCGAGTCGAAGACCATCTCGACCTCGATGCCGAGTTCCCTCAGCGCCGCCTGGGTCGCCTCGTAGGCGATGCGCGCGTCCGGCACCAGGATGTTGCCGGTGCCCTTCAGTCGCAGCCGCACGCCGTCCTTGGCCCGGATGCCGTCGGGGCCGACCCGCCAGCCCGCCTCGTCGAGCAGTCGCGCGGCCAGCTCGGGGTCGTACTTCAGCGCGCCCTGGCTGTAGTCGACGAATCCGGGGACACCGTCGGTCAGCACCGAGTGCGCCTCGCCCTCCGATTCCGACAGCAGGGACTTCTTGTAGCCGGGCCGGTTCGTGGCCGCGACGACGGCGCGGCGCACGGCGATATCGTTGGTGGGCGCGAGGCCGAGATTGAACTGCCAGCCCAGGGTGAAGCCGGGCACGGTGCGCGAGGTGAGGGTGAAACCCTGTGCGGTGAGCACCTTCTCGTCGGTGGGCAGGATGTCGAAGGCGGCGGGCACGTCGCCGGACTGCAACGCGCCGACCCGCACGCTGGCCTCCGGGACGGAGAGGAATTCGATGCGGTCCAGGTAAGCGGGGCCCTGGTGCCCGAGGGCGGCGGGCGCCCAGCCGTAGTCTTCGCGGCGGACCACGACCGTACGCTCCTTGGGCACGTGCTCGGTGACGACGAACGGGCCGGTGCCGATCACGTTGGCCGGGTCGAGCCGCTGTTCGGCGGAGGAACGCAGCGTGCGCTCGGCGAGGAAGGAGATGTTGCCGGTGCCGCTGTGCGCGGCCAGTTGCGGAAAGCTCGCGTTCGGGGCGGAGAACACCACCTTCACCATGTGCTCGCCGAGGATCTGGGTCTCGGTGTAGGGCCCGAGGTAGCTGCGGCCGTTCGGTTTGATGTTCAGCGCCGGGTCGCCGTAGTAGAACTGGTCGAGATTGTCCTTGACCGAGCGGGCGTCGAATTTTGTGCCGTCACTGAAGGTCACGTCTTCCCGCAGGGTGAACACGAATTCGGTGAGGGTGTCGTTGTGCTCCCATGTCGTGGCCAGCCACGGGCTGAGCTCGCCGGTGTCGCGGTCCTGGAACAGCAGCCGATCGACGATGTTGTTGGAGAAATTCGCGCCGGCGAAGCTCGAATTCACCTGGGGGTCGATGGACTCGGGAGCGCCGAGCCAGGCAAATTTCAGCGTGCCCCCTCGGACGGGTGTGCCGCTCGCCCCGGTCGCGGCCGAATTGCCCTCCGCGGCGCATCCGACCAGCAACAGGCCGCCGAACGCCCCGGCCAGCGCGAGGAAGCCCCGGCGACTGGCGAGGGTCGAGACATTTCCGGCACGTGCGGTGGCCGAACGGAATTCAGTGCTCATAGTCGGGCAACTGTGGCAGAGCCGGTGCGCGCTGCCGGAGACTTCCGGTCAGCGCAATTATTTGTCGGCCCGCCGGCGGCTGTTCCGCAGGCGTGTCCGGCCACGCCGGCGTGATCGGCGACAGTCGCCGCGGACCGGCGCATGGCGCGCAGGCCGATCGACAGCAGATGGCGGAGAAAGCTGGGCTACCTGCGGCGACGCAGCGCCGCGCGCCGTTGCCTGCCGTCCTGGCGACGCACGAATCGCGGGCGGCTCGGCACCGGTCACCCGGCCGGTGCCAGGCGCACCCGGCACCCCGGGCCGGGTCGTTTCGATTTCTCTACCCAATGCACGTCGAGGATATTGACGGTCCCCCGGCGATCGTCTGGTATATCGGCGGCGGCGGGCTGCGTGGACATCGCGCGGGCAGCGGGGCCGGAACACCTTTCCAGGCGTTTTCCGACCCGTGAGAAGGGTCGATTGACCTGGGCGTACGCCGGCCGGTCGGATAGCCGCCATGGAGACACAGTCCGTGAACAACGCTGCGTCGAGCGAGGTCGTCATCGTCGGCGCGGGACCCACCGGTCTGATGCTGGCGAACATTCTCGGCGGCTACGGCCGGTCGGTCACCGTGCTGGAGGCCATGGACCGGCTCATCGACTATCCGCGCGGCGTCGGGCTCGACGACGAGTCGTTCCGCACCATCCAGACCGTCGGCCTGGTGGACGCGGTGCGCCCGCACACCAGCCCGCAGCACATCATGCGGCTGGTCAACGGCGTGGGCAAGGTCGTGCTGGTCAACGATCCGCACACCGACGAGTTCGGGTGGGCGCGCAAGCACGCGTTCATCCAGCCGGAGGTCGACCGGGCCCTGTACGAGGGCCTGACCCGCTTCCCCCATGTGCGGGTGCTGTTCGGGCACCGGGTCGAAGAGATCGTCGAGGATTCCGGTTCGGTCACCGCGATCGCGCTGGTCACCGGCGAGGACGGGGAGGTGGCCGAGCGCCGCTTCCAGGCGCGCTATCTGGTCGGCTGCGAGGGCGGCAAGTCGCCGACCCGCAAGCGGCTGGGCGTGACGTTCGACGGCGAGTCCCCGCCGACCCGCTGGCTGGTCGTGGACGTGGCCAACGATCCGCTCGGCACCCCGAACGTCTTCCTCGGCGCCGACCCCAAGCGACCCTACGTCTCGATCGGCCTGCCGCACGCGGTGCGCCGCTGGGAGTTCATGCTGCACGACGGCGAGAGCGAGGAGCAGGTCACCGAGCAGGCGTTCGTGGACGCCCTGCTCGCCGATCACGTGCCGGATCCCGCTGATCTCCAGGTGATCCGCCGCCGGGTGTTCACCCACCACGGCCGGGTCGCCTCCAGTTTCCGCAAGGGCCGTCAGCTCGTCGCGGGCGACGCCGCGCACCTGATGCCGGTGTGGATGGGCCAGGGCTGGAACTCCGGCATGCGCGACGCCACCAATCTCGGCTGGAAGCTGGCGGCCGTGCTCTCCGGTCAGGCCGAGGACACGCTGCTGGACACCTATACCACCGAGCGCAGGGACCATGCCAAGGCCATGGTCGAGCTGTCGCTGACCTTCGGCAAGTACATCAAGATCACCAACCCGGCGCTGGCGCTGGCCCGGGACGCCGTCAGCTCGGTGCTCAACCTGTTCCCCCAGGTGAAGAGCTACTTCGCGGAGATGCGGTTCAAGCCGATGCCGCGCTACACCGAAGGTGTGCTGGCCGACCCGACGACGCGCGAATCCGGCCGCGCCCGTCCCGAACTGACCAGCGGGCTGGTGCCGGTGCGGACGGCGAACACCAAGGTCTCGCCGGTGGGCGTGCAGTTCCCGCAGCCGCGCGTCAACACCGCCGGGGCGGAGAATGTGTTGCTCGACGACGCCATCGGCAACTGGTGGTCGGTCATCGTCTGGGGCAACAGCCCCAAGGACGTGCTGCCCGAGGAGTCGCTGGCCACGCTGCGCGCCCTCGGCGCCCGGCTGGTCGCGGTGGTCCCGGAGACCCAGCGCGCCTGGGCCGAGACCTACATGGACCCCGACGTGCTCGTCCTCGGCGACCACACCGGACGGATGAAGCAGTGGTTCGACGACCGGCCCACCCCGCTGGTGTTCGTGCGCCCCGACCGGTTCGTCGCCGGCGCGTGCCTGACCCAGCACGCGCCGGAAACCCTCGACGCCATCCTGCGGGCGATGTCGTTCACCGGCCGCACCGCCGACGCGATCACCGCCTCCGAACCGCTCGCCGCCCGCAACTGCCCCACAGGAGCCCTCTCGTCATGACCACGGCCATCCCCGCCTACACCACCGACGCCTTCTTCGGCCTCGAGGACAAGTGGATCGAGACCGCCCCCGGCGAGCTCACCCACTACCACGAGCTCGGCGCGGGCACTCCCGTGCTGTTCCTGCACGGCTCGGGCACCGGCGTCACCGCCGCCGCCAACTGGTGGCTGAACCTGCCGGTCCTCGCCGAGAACGCCCGCTGCATCGCCATCGACTCGATCGGCTACGGCCAGACGATCGTCGCCGACGGCACCGCCTACGGCATCAAGGAGTGGGTGCGCCACGCGGTGCGGGTGCTCGATGCCCTCGGCATCGAGAAGACCTGGATCGTGGGCAACTCGCTGGGCGGCTGGCTGGCCTTCCAGTTCGCCATCGACTTCCCCGAGCGGCTGCTCGGCATCGTGTCCATGGGCACCGGCGGCGCGAAGCTGACCGGCGCGCTGGCCGGGCACTCGAACCCGACCCTCACCCCGGCGGGCATCCGCAAGACCCTCGAGCTGTTCGTGGTGGACAAGTCGCTGGTCACCGACGAGCTGGTGGAGCTGCGCTACCGGTCCGCGCTCAACGACACCGCGAGCGACCGGCTCGCCGAGGTGGTCGCCGCCCGCGATCGCGACCGCATCGAGCTGCCGCTCGACTTCGAGGTGCTGTCGCGGCTCGAGCTGCCGGTGCTGCTCATCCACGGCGTGCAGGACGCGGTGATCCCGGTGTCGCGCACCTGGGAACTGTTGAACGTGATCCCCGGCGCGGACGCGCACATCTTCAGCCGGTGCGGGCACTGGTCGCAGGTGGAGCGCGCCGACGACTTCAACGAGGTCGTGGCGCGGTTTCTCGCCGCGCACGGCGCGTCCCGCTGAGCCCGGCGCGGTGAGAAAGGAGTTCCGGTCATGACACAGGCGCTGGTGTGCATGTCGCACAGTCCGCTGCTCGGTCGCACCCACCCGCCCGCGGAGGTGGTCGCCGCCGTGGACGCCGCCTTCGAGCAGGTGCGGGCGTTCGTGCGCGATTTCGATCCCGATGTCGTCGTCAACTTCGGCCCCGACCACTACAACGGCTTCTTCTACGATCTGATGCCGCCGTACTGCATCGGCCTGGCCGCGCACGGCGTCGGCGACTACGGCTCGTTCTCCGGCGAGCTGAACGTGCCCTACGCGACCTCGGAAGCGTTGGCGCAGCACGTGATCGACCGTGGCGTCGATGTGGCCATCTCGCGGCGGATGCAGGTCGACCACGGCGCGGTGCAGCCGATGGAGATCATCTACGGCGATGTGGCGGCCAAGCCGGTCGTCCCGGTCTTCGTCAACTCGGTGGCCAGGCCGTTCGTGGCCATGTCGCGCATCAGGGCGTTCGGCGCGGCCATCGGCAGCTTCTTCCGGGAGACCGATCAGCGGGTGCTGTTCCTCGGCTCCGGCGGGCTCTCGCACGATCCGCCGGTCCCCCGCCTGGACACCGCCTCCGACGCCCAGCGCGAATTCCTCACCGCCGGACGCAATCCCACCCCGGAGTTCCGCGCCGCGCGCGAGGAGAACACCACCAGGACCGCGATCGCCTTCGCCGCGGGCGAGGCCGACATCATGGACCTCAACCCGGCATGGGACCTGGCGTTCCTGGATGTGTGCCGGTCGGGCCGGGTCGAGGACTTCGACGCCTACACCGCCGACGGCATGGACGCCGAGGCCGGGCACTCCTCGCACGAGGTGCGCACCTGGGTCGCGGCCTACTCCGCGCTGCGCACCTGCGGCGAGTACCGCGTCGGCTACGAGTTCTACCGCCCCATCAAGGAATACATCGCCGGCTTCGGCGTCACCACCGCGACACTGCGACGGGAACAATGACCACACACATCTCCGTGCCCCCGGCCGCCATCGGCTCCGCGGCGCAGCGGCTCGAGCGCGCCTTCGCCGAGCGCACGCCGTGCGAGCCGGTGCGCGACCTGCTCGGCACCGACGACATCGCCGCCGCCTACGCGGTGCAGCAGCGCCTGGTGCAGGCCCGCCTCGACGCGGACGCGATCATCACCGGCCGCAAGATCGGCCTGACCTCCCCCGCCGTGCAGGCCCAGCTCGGCGTGGACCAGCCGGACTTCGGCGTGCTCTTCGCCGACATGGACGTCTCCGCGCTCGACGAGGTGCCCAGCGCCCGGCTGTTGCAGCCGAAAGCGGAGGCGGAGATCGCCTTCCGGCTCGGCGCCGACCTGGCCGAGGGCGAACTGGATCTCGCACAGGTGCGCGCGGCCGTCTCCGGTGTGGTCGCCGCGCTCGAGATCGTCGACTCCCGGGTCGCGGGCTGGGACATCACCATCACCGACACCGTGGCCGACAACGCCTCCTCCGGCCTGTACGTGCTGGGCGAGCGGTGGTTCACCCTCGACGAGGTGGAGCCACGCGAGGTCACCATGCGCATGTTCGTCGACGACCAGCTGGTCTCCAGCGGCGACGGCGCGGCCTGCCTCGGTGATCCGCTGATCGCGCTGGCCTGGCTGGCGCGCACCGCCCGCGAGTACGGGCAGCCGCTGCGGGCCGGGCAAGTCGTGCTCTCCGGCGCGCTTGGCCCGATGGCGCCCACCCCGCCCGGCACCGTCGTCCGCGCCGAGCTGAGCACGCTCGGCACCGTCACCGCGCGATTCTCGAAGGACAGGTAGATGACCAGCAAGACCAAGGTCGCGATCATCGGCTCGGGCAATATCGGCACCGACCTGATGATCAAGGTGATCCGCAATTCCGACGTCCTGGCGATGGGCGCGATGGTCGGCATCGACCCGGAATCCGACGGCCTGGCCCGCGCGGCCCGGCTGAAGGTGCCCACCACCGCCGAGGGCGTGCAGGGGCTCATCGCCATGGACGGCTTCGACGACATCGAGATCGTCTTCGACGCCACCTCCGCCAAGGCGCACGAGGCCAACGCGGCGGCGCTGGCCCCCTACGGCAAGCTGCTGGTGGACCTGACCCCCGCCGCCATCGGCCCGTTCGTGGTGCCGGTGGTCAATCTCGAGCAGCAGCTCGCGGCGGGCGCGAACAACCTGAACATGGTGACCTGCGGCGGTCAGGCGACCATCCCGATGGTGGCGGCGATCTCCGCGGTCACCCCGGTCGCCTACGCCGAGATCGTCGCCTCCATCGCCTCGAAGTCGGCGGGCCCCGGCACCCGCGCCAATATCGACGAATTCACCGAGACCACCTCGCACGCCATCGAGCAGGTCGGCGGGGCGGCGCGCGGCAAGGCCGTCATCATCCTGAATCCGGCCGAGCCGCCGATGCTCATGCGCGACACCGTGTTCGCGTTGATCGGCGAGGCCGACCACGACGCGGTGCGCGCCTCGGTGCTGGCGATGGTGGACCGGGTCGCGGAGTACGTGCCCGGCTACCGCCTCAAGCAGGAAGTCCAGTTCACCCCGATCGATCCCGCCGACCCGGTGCACACCCTGCTGCCCGAGGGCGCGCCCGCGGTCACCACCCGGGTGACGGTGTTCCTCGAGGTCGAGGGCGCCGCCCACTACCTGCCCGCCTACGCGGGCAATCTCGACATCATGACCTCCGCGGCACTGCGTACGGCGGAGTCGGTCGTGCGCCACCGCACCGGCGCAGGAAAGGTCTCCGCATGACCCGCCTCTACATCCAGGACGTCACGCTGCGCGACGGCATGCACGCCGTGCGCCATCGCATCAGCACCGAGAACGTCGGGAAGATCGTCGCCGCGCTCGAGGCCGCCGGCGTCGACGCCATCGAGGTCGCGCACGGCGACGGCTTGGCGGGCGGCTCGCTGAACTACGGTCCCGGCTCGCACACCGACTGGGAGTGGATCGAGGCCGCCGCCGAGCAGGTCCAGAAGGCCGTGCTCACGACCCTGCTGCTGCCCGGCATCGGCACGGTCGCCGAACTCGAACAGGCCTACCGGCTGGGCGTGCGCTCGATCCGCATCGCCACCCACTGCACCGAGGCCGATGTCGCCGCCCAGCACATCGGCAAGGCGCGTGAGCTCGGCATGGACGTCTCGGGCTTCCTGATGATGAGCCATCTGGCGCCCGCCGAGGAACTCGCGAAGCAGGCCAAGTTGATGGAATCCTATGGCGCGCACTGCGTCTACGTCACCGACTCCGGCGGCAGGCTCACCATGGACGGCATGCGCGCACGCGTCCGGGCCTATCGCGATGTCCTCGACCCGGCCACCCAGATCGGCGTGCACGCCCACGAGAACCTCTCGCTCTCGGTGGCCAACAGCGTGGTCGCCGTCGAGGAGGGCGTCACCCGCGTGGACGCCTCGCTGGCCGGACACGGCGCCGGCGCGGGCAACTGCCCGCTCGAGGCGTTCATCGCCGTCGCCGACCTGCAGGGCTGGGAGCACGGTTGCGACCTGTTCGCCCTCCAGGACGCCGCCGACGATCTGGTCCGCCCGCTCCAGGACCGCCCGGTGCGCGTGGATCGCGAAACCCTCACCCTCGGCTACGCGGGCGTGTACTCCAGCTTCCTGCGCCACGCCGAGACCGCCTCCGCCCGTTACGGCATCGACGTGCGCTCCATCCTCGTCGAGGTCGGCAAGCGCAGGCTCGTCGGCGGCCAGGAGGACATGATCGTCGACATCGCCCTCGACCTGGCCGCCGCCCGCGGCTGACCTCCTCCCCGGCGGACCTGTCCGCCGGGGAACCGACCACCGGCTGTCGCGGCCGGAATTCCCTGGCGCACAACCCCGCCGCGGAGAAGGCAAGGCCCCGCATCTCGCGAACATCGAGATCCGGGGCCTTCCCGCGTCTGGCTCACGCTTCGCCCGCCTGGGTCGCCGCACCCGAGCCATCCCGAGCCATCAGGCACGAGCCGGAATGTGCCGCCCACGACGAAGGCCCCGGACCTTCCTGGCCAGGAAGGTCCGGGGCCCGAGGGGCCATGGGCTCAGGCGGGCGAACCGCCGCGCAGATACACGGTGGTCGTGTGGGTGAAGAACTCCTTGGCGGCCGCGCCCTGCTCTTTGGGGCCGTAGCCGGACTTCTTCGCACCACCGAACGGGACGTGCGGATCGGCGCCCGCGGATTCGGAGTTGATGTGCAGGATGCCGACGTCGAGGTCCTCGACGGCATCGAGCGCGCGGGTGATGTCCTGGGTGAACACCGCCGCGCTGAGGCCGAATTCGCTCTCGTCGACCAGCGCGAAGGCGGTGGCGGCGTCGCGAGCGCGGCGCACGCTCAGCACGGGACCGAAGAACTCCTCGGTCCATGCGGAGTTGGACGCGGCGCGGACCGGGTCGGACGGCAGCTCGAGGACGGTGGCGGGCACGAAGTGGCCCGTCTCGGGCACCTCGCGACCGCCGATGAGCAGGGTGGCGCCCTCGGCGAGGGAGCGATCGATGCCGGCGCGGATGTCGCGCCGGGCGGTCTCGCTGACGACCGGGCCCATGTGCACAGCCGGGTCGGTGGGGTCGCCGACGATCCAGTCGTCGAGTCGGGCGCGCAGCCGGTCGAGGAAGTCGTCGGCGACGGCATCCTGGAGGATCAGGCGCGAGGTGGCGGTGCACTTCTGGCCGGTGGAGCGGAACGCGCCGAAGAGCACCTGTTCGGCGGCCAGATCCAGGTCGGCGTCGGCGAGCACGACGGCGGCGTTCTTGCCGCCCATCTCGGCCTGCACCGGCACCCCGCTCGCGGCGCCCGCGGCGGCGATGCGGCGGCCGATGGTGGTGGAGCCGGTGAAGGTGATGCCGTCCACGCCGGGATGGTTGACGATGGCGGTGCCCAGCTCACCGGAGCCGATGAGCAGGTTGAGCACGCCGTCGGGCAGGCCGGCCCCGACCAGCGCCTCGGTGAGGCGGGCGGCCAGCAGCGGCACCGCCCCGGACGGTTTCCACACCACCGTGTTGCCGTAGGCGAGGGCGGGGGCGATCTTCCAGGCGGGGATGGCGATCGGGAAGTTGAAGGGGGTGATGACGCCGACCACGCCGAGCGGTTTGCGGGTCACCAGGATGCGTTCGCCGCGGCGCGGGGAGGCGAACACCTCGCCCGCCACCCGGTCGCCCTCGTTGCCGTAGTAGCGCAGGATCTGCGCCGCCCGCAGCACCTCGCCGGTGCCCTCGGCCAGCGTCTTGCCCTCCTCGCGGGCCAGTTCCAGCCCGAGTGCGCCGGATTCGGCCTCGAGCGCGGCGGCGGCGGCGCGGATCAGGATCGCACCGCGCTCGTGCATCGGGGTGCGGGCCCACGCCCTGGCGGCGCGGCGGGCGGCGGTGACCGCCCGGTCGACGTCGGCGGCGGTGGCGCCGCGCCCGGCGGCGACGATCTCCTCCGGCCGGGCCGGATTGGCGGAGACCAACGGTTCGGCGCCGCCGGACTCCCAGCGTCCGCCGACGAGGTGCCGAAGGTCGACGGCGCCGACCGATGGGGTGGTGGTCATGGAATCTCTCCCGGATCGTCTGGCTGGCAGGGGATTACATTGCCGATTGCGACACGACCGCCGGGCGGTCACCACCCCTCGCGGCGGCCCCGTCCGAGCAGGGTGGCCAGCACGCGCTCGGCGGTCTCCAGATCCTCCTTGGAGATCCCGCGCAGCTGCGCCTCGGTGAACTGTTCGGCGCTGCGCCGCAGGGCGCGCCGCACCTGCCTGCCCTCCTCGGTCAGCGCCCAGTTGCCCTCCGCGTCGCGATACACCCGGCCGTTGTCGACCAGTTCACTCAGCGCGTCCTCGACGGTGTTCTCGCCGAGGAAGGTGTCGTGGCCGAGCGCCTCGGTGGTGCAGGCCCCACGCGAGAGCCGGTTCAGGACGCGGCCGGTGGCCAGGGTGACACCCACCTGCCGACGGTGGTGCTGGAACAGGGCCGACATGTGGTGGTCGGTGGCCTGCAACAGCGACATGAACAGCGATTCCTCGGGCTGGGTGTCGGTGGCCGCGCACGAGGTGTCGGCGGTCAGCGCCAGATCGGGGTGGCTCTGGGAGACGCTGTACTGGCCCTGGGTGAACAGCAGCGGGGCGCCCTGGTAGCGGGCGAAGCGTTCCACCCGGCCGAGCATGATGTGGTGGTCGCCGCCGTCGAGGACCGATTCGGTGACACATTCGAAATGGGCGATCGCGCCGTCGAGCAGCGGGTCGCCGTGGCGGCCGGGCGTCCAGTCGACCTGGTCGAACTGGCCCGGCTGCGGCTTGCCGAACAGCGCCGACAATTCCATCTGATGATCGGCCAGGATATTGACGCTGAAATGGCCGTTGCCGAGAAAGGCCGGGGCGCTGCGGGATTCCTTGCGAATGGACCACAGCACCAGCGGCGGGTCGAGCGACACCGCGGAGAACGAATTCGCCGCCATGCCGACCGTCGCGTCGCCGGAACTGCTGGCGATCACGGTGATGCCGGTGCCGAATTGGCCGAGCGCGCGCCGGAACGCGCGGGTGTCCTCGGCCGGATCGCCTTCCTCGAGAACGGCGGTGATGAACTGGTCGGTCATCTGAGTCAACGGGATCGGTCCTCTCCTGGCCCGGACTACTTGTAGTAGTTCAGGGTGCCGAGGTCTTTGAACGGGGCGGGCGGCAGACCGAAGATGGTCTTCACGTACTGACCCGCGGCCAGTTCCTTGCCCGCCGAGCCGTGGTTGCGCGCCGCCATCAGGTCGCGCATGGTCTGCTGCAACGGGTTCGAGCTCGCGGTTGCGGCGGCGCCCGCGATCGGCCAGATCTCGGCGAAGGACTCGAAGCAGGTGGCGATGGTGTCGGCGGCCTCGAACCGCACCCGCATGCGCTCCAGCGGGCTCGCTTCCTCGCCGCGGCAGGCCAGGTCGAACAGGTCACGCCAGTTCTGCAGGTGGCGCTGCTTCACGGTCCGCACCCTGGTCATGGCGTCGGCGACCTTCAGGTGCAGGAAGGGGTTCTGCGCCGCCGGGGCGCCGGTGCCCTGGCGGGTCAGCCGCACCCGGGACTGCTCGACGAAGGTGTCCACGCCCGCGGTGGCGGTGCCGATCACGGTGTTGGCCGGGGTCGAGTTGAAGATCGAGGTGAACGACACCCAGTACAGCGGGCGGTTGTTGACCGCCCAACCGGGGTTGGCGTCGTTGTAGGTGTCGACCAGCAGGTGGGTGCGGTGGTCGGGGACGAAGACGTCGGTCAGGGTGACCGCCTTGCTGCCGGTGCCCTTCAGGCCGTGCACGTCCCAGCTGTCGTGGTCGATGCTCACGTCGGCGATCGGCACGACGAAGTTGCGATCGGACCCGCCGAGGATCACCCACTGGGCGTGGTCGACGCCGCTGGAGAAGGTCCAGGTTCCGTTCAGACGGTAGCCGCCATCGATCTGCTCCCACTTGCCGATCGGGGCGTAGGAGCTGGAGGCGCGGGCGTCGGGGTTCTCACCCCAGAACTCGTCCTGCATGCGCTCGTCCATCAGCGCGATCTCGAAGGAGTGCACATTGAGCTGGCCCGCGATCCAGGCGGCGGCACTGTCGGCCTCGGCGATGCGCATGATGCCCTCGAAGAAGGCGGCGGGCGCCATCTCCAGGCCGCCGTAGCGCAGCGGGGTGAACGCGCGGAACAGGCCGGTGCCGATCATCGCCTCGACGGTGGCGTCGGGAACCCGGCCCTCGGCCTCGGACACCTCACGGCCTGCGCGCACGGTGTCGAGGATGTCCTCGACTCTGCCGAGAAAGCGGCGGCCCTCCTCGACGGCGCGTGCGCGATAGTCGCTCCAGTCCAGGGAGCGGGCCGCGGCGAAGTCGGCCTCCGTGGCAGGGGCTGCGGGCGAGGCTTCCGAGGTGGTGAGCATTCGTGGATCTCCTTCGACGAGGAACGCGCGTCGTCGGGCGACGCGGCTGCGGACCGAGACTAAGCCGACCGGGTGGCACACTCCGATCCACTTCTTCCGAGGAGTGGAATGGCCGCCGAAAAAGCTGCGACCTGCGTCACCGACGATCCCGCTGTTCGTGCGAACACCCGGGATACGGGGATTTCGGCTCTTTCCGAGGCGTGGAATACCGACATTCCCGGGCCGGGCGGGCGGCCCTAGTGTCGACACCGCCGACGGCCCCGGCCCATGATCTCGCGCGCCCCGTTCCTGGAGGTTTTCCCGCATGACCGATTCGTTGATCGACCGCATCGTCGCCCACGTCCTCGACACCCCCTACGAGGCGTTCGGCGACCAGGTCGTGCTCGCGGCCAAGAAGCGGCTCGTCGACACGATGGGCTGCGCGCTGTCCGGCGTCGCGGTGGAGGGCAACGACCCCGTGATCGAGCTGTACCGCGGCTGGGGCGGCAACCCCGAGGTCGGCATCCCCGGTCGCGCCGAGCGGATGCCGCCGGCCCAGGCCGCCATGATCACCTCCCTGCAGGTGCGCTCGTTCGACTTCGAGGTCTGCGGCCCCGAGCCGGAGGGCGTGAACGAGGGCAAGATGGTCGGCCACGTCGGCTCGACCACCGAGCCGGTGGCGGTCACGGTCGGCGAGTACACCCGAGCCAGCGGCCGCGAGCTGCTGGCCGCGGTGGTGCTCGGCGGCGACGTGGCGGCCAGGGTCTCGGTGGCCAACCGCTTCGACTTCGACAACAACTTCGAGGTCTGCGGCACTTCCAACGCCTTCGGCGCGACCGCCGTCGCGGGCAGGTTGCTCGGCCTCGACCACGACCAGCTGCGCAACGCCTTCGGCATCCTGCTGAACATGATGGCGGGCTCGTTCCAGGGCATCTGGGACGGCGTGCACTCGTTCAAGCTGCCCGGCGCGCAGGCCGCCCACAACGGCATCGTCGCCTGCCAGCTCTCGCTCAACGGCTTCGGCGGCGTGCGCGACGCGCTGGAGAGCCGCCAGGGCTACTTCGAGCTGTACACCCGCGAGCCCGCGCCGCAGAACATGGTCGCCGACCTCGGCGAGATCTTCTACGTGCACGGCCAGCACAAGCTGCACCCCTCCTGCTACGGCAACCACAACCCGATCGAGTGCGTGCTGCAGATCCGTGCCGAGCACGAGTTCGACGCCGCCGACGTGACCGCCGTCGAACTGGACGTGCCGCCCAACCGCATCGACCACTTCCTCAATCAGGTGCCCACCGCCGCCGACCAGCAGCCCAAGGCGCTGTTCACCATCCCCTACGGCGTCGCCAACGCCATCCTGCGCGGCCGCCCCGAACTCGAGCACTACATCGCCCCCGCCATCCACGATCCGGCGGTGCTCGATCTCGCCACACGCGTGCGCCTACTGCCGAACCTGCCCCTGGGCAACAATCAGCACAGCCGCATGCGGATCTTCCTCGCCGACGGGCGGGTACTGGAGGCCGAGCGCAGCGCGCCCAAGGGCTGGCTGCGCAATCCGGTGCCGCTGGCGGCGATCGAGGACAAGTTCTGGCGCAACGTCCGCTTCTCCGGCGCCATCCCGCTTGATCAGGCCGCCCGCGCGCTCGACCTGATCAAGGACCTGGAGAACCTCGCCGACGTCGCCGAACTGGCCGCCGCCCTCAGCGCGGCGCCGGTCCCCGCCGCCGTCTAGTCACAAGCCGTTCCGGCACCACGGACATCCCGACCCCGACAGACCACCTCCGAAAGGACCACGCATGACGACCTTCAATCCGCGTCTGGCGCACCTCGGCATCTTCTGCAAAGACCTCGACGCCATGATCGAGTTCTACACCAGGGAATTCGGCATGGTCGTGACCGATTCCGGTCTCGGCAAGTCCGGCAAGGCGGGCACGCGCCGTCCCGGCGCCTTCCTGTCCGCCGACCCCTCCGAGCACCACCAGCTGGCGCTGATCGCGGGCCGCGACCCCGAGACCCCGCCGACCACCGCCCAGATCTCGTTCCTGGTGCCGAGCCTGGCCGAGCTGCGCGCTTTCTGGAAGCACGTCGAGGAGACCGGCATCCCGGTCGAGGTCGTCAAGAACCACGGCAACGCCTGGAGCGTCTACATCGACGACCCGGACGGCAACATGATCGAGGTCTACGCCCACTCCCCGTTCTACGTGCAGCAGCCGTTGGGCGAGCCGCTCGACCTGACCGACTCCGAGGAGGAGATCATGCGTCAGACCGAGGCGCTCGTGGCCCGCGATCCCGAGGCCTGCCCCCGCGAGGAGTGGATGGCGAAGATGCGCGAGCGTCTGGCCGCCGCCCAGGTCTCCTTCCAGCTACAGGGGTGACACGGCCGTGCGGAACTATCGGAGCGTGTGGACCTGTCTGGACACCGTCCCCCACACGCTCGGCTGGATCGATGCGGGCGGCGTCCGCACGCGGTACCTGACCGCAGGCGATCCCGACGCGCCCGTCGTGCTGCTGTTGCACGGCACGGCGGGCAGCCTGGAGAACTTCTGCGCCAACTACGGCGCGCTGGCCCGCACCCACCGGGTGATCGGGATCGACATGCTCGGCTGCGGTTACACCGACAAGCCGGACCGTCCGTACCTGATCCCCGACTACGCCGAGCACGCGCTGGCGGTGCTGGACGCGTTCGGGGTGTCCGAGGCCGCGGTGATCGGTGTCTCGCTGGGCTCGTGGGTCGGCGCCCGCATGGCGCTGGACCATCCGAGCCGGGTGAACAAGCTGGTGATGATCGCACCGGCAGGCATCATCGTCGACCCGGAAGAGGAGAAGAAGTTCGGCGCGGATGTGCGCAAGCGCAGGCAGAACGCCGCCGAGGCCCCGTCCTGGGAATCGGTGACGGCCGCGATGGGCAGGCTGATGCTGAACCAGGAGGACCTGATCGACGACCTGGTGGCGGTGCGGCTGCGCATCTACCAGCAGCCGGAGATGGCCGCGGCCATGAAGCACCTGCTGGCCTTCACCACCGGCGGTCAGGATCTGTCCCGCGAGCAGTGGGCGGGCCTGCGCCAGCCGGTGCTGGTGATCGCCGCGGTCGACGCGCCGAACATGTTCCTCGACAACGCCCGCCTGCTCGCGCAGATCGTGCCGAATGTCGAGGTGGTCGACATGACCGGCTGCGACCACTGGGCGCAGTTCGAGCGCGCCGAGGAGTTCAACGAGCTGGCCGAGCGGTTCCTCACCGCGGGCGACCGGGTGAGCGTGGCATGACCGTCACCTTCGACCGGCAGACCTGCGCCGCGCTGGCGCGGGAGCTGCACGAGGCCGAGCGGCGCCGCGAGCAGGTGCGCCACCTCTCCGGCCGCTACCCGGACATGTCCATCGAGGACGGCTACGCGGTCTCGCGCGAGTGGGTGCGCATCAAACAGGCCGAGGGCCAGCGGATCGTCGGCCACAAGATCGGGCTGACCTCGCGCGCCATGCAGGTCAGCAGTCAGATCGACGAACCCGACTACGGCACCCTGCTCGACGAGATGGTCTACGAGAGCAACTCGGTCATCCCGGCGCGGCGGTTCATCAAGCCGCGGGTGGAGGTGGAACTGGCGTTCCTGCTGCGCGCGCCGCTGGCGGGACCGGATGTCTCGGTCAACGACGTGCTGAACGCGACCGACCGGGTCACGCCCGCGCTGGAGATCATCGACGCGCGCATCGAGCAGTTCGATCGGGAGACCGGCGCGCCGCGCAAGGTCTTCGACACCATCTCCGACAACGCCGCCAACGCAGGCATCGTGCTCGGCGGCTCGCCGGTGCGCCCGGACGAGGTGGACCTGCCCCGGGTGGGCGCGCTGATCTACCTCAACGGCATCGTGGAGGAATCCGGCCTGGCAGGCGCGGTGCTCGGTCATCCGGCCAACGGCGTCGCCTGGCTGGCCCGGCGCCTGCACCGCTACGGCGAGCGCCTGGAAGCGGGCCAGATCGTGCTCGCCGGGTCGTTCACCCGGCCGATCCCGATGACCGCGGGAGACGTGATCCACGCCGACTACGGCAGGCTCGGCGCCATCTCCTTCCGCCTGGCCTGACCTGCCCCACCCCGCCCGAGCAAGAGGAGCACCACCGTCATGTCCATCACCCGGACGACCCCGCCCAACCGATTCAAGCAGCGGCTGGCCGCGGGCGAACAGCAGATCGGCCTGTGGACCGTGCTCGCCGACGGCTACACCGCCGAACTGCTGGCCGGGTGCGGCTACGACTGGCTGCTCATCGACGCCGAACACGGTCCCAACGATCTGCGCACCGTGCTCGCGCAATTGCAGGGCATCGCCGCGGCGGGCGCCCTGCTGGGCGAGCACGCCGCCGACCTGTCCCAGCCCGTGGTGCGCCTGCCGCACGGTGATCCCGTGCTGATCAAGCAGTACCTGGAGATCGGGGTGCAGAACCTGCTCATCCCGATGGTGGACACCGCCGAGCAGGCGGCCGAACTGGTCCGCGCCGTCCGCTACCCACCGCGCGGGATCCGCGGCATGGGCAGCGGTCTGGCGCGCTCCTCCCGGTGGGGGCGCTACACCGACTACGTGCGCGGCTCCGACGACAATGTGTGCCTGCTCGTCCAGATCGAGACGCCCACCGCGCTGGCCAATGTCGCCGAGATCGCGGCGGTCGACGGCGTGGACGGCGTGCTCATGGGCCCGGCCGATCTCGCCGCCAATCTCGGCTACCCCGAACAGCGCACCCACCCGGAGGTGGTGCGCGCCATCCGCCACTGCGTGCGGACTCTGCGGCGGGTG
>Ga0079224_100001692_pt1 | contig 25881 bp, 26 predicted proteins | sample Stecom2015_FD_80414 | JGI IMG/M metagenome (GOLD analysis project Ga0079224, IMG submission 80414) | Agricultural soil microbial communities from Utah to study Nitrogen management - Steer compost 2015 | ecosystem: Environmental > Terrestrial > Soil > Agricultural land | place: USA: Utah... | reverse complement strand
CTGGAAAATGAATTAGCCAAAAGAAGACAATCTTTGCTAAGATTTTATGGAATTATTTCCTGCCTTATGTTTGTCCTGAGCGACACTGTCCTCATTCTCATTTACAGCATCTTTTCGTTTTTCCTGGCTTTCGTGCTTTGTCCTCCCTTTATTGCTTTCCTTCGGAAGCATAAGATTGGCAAGAACATTCGTGAGGACGCCTCCGGCGGAGGAAAGGCCGTTCTTTTCGCAGCACTGCATGAGAAAAAGCAGGGGACCCCAACGATGGGGGGAGCGATCGTCGTGGGAGTGGTCCTGTTTTGTGTGCTGCTTTCACGTATTTTTTCTTATTATGGCTGGATTGATCATTCGCTATTAAACCGAGGAGAAACCTATATCCCTGTTTTTACGCTGTTGACCTGTGCCATTTTGGGAGGGGTTGATGACTGGCTCAATATTAAGGGTCTTTGGAACAAAGGGATCCCAGTCACTCCCAAATTTCTTTTTCTCTTGCTGCTTTCGTTTGTGGGTGCCTGGTGGTTTTATTCCAAGTTGGGGTTCACAGGGGTTTCTATTCCTTTTTATGGATTTGTAGAGCTGGGTATTTTTTATCCAGTGCTCTTTATTTTGGTCTTTATTGCTTCCGGCCACGCCGTGAACATCACGGATGGTTTGGATGGCCTGGCGGCCGGGCTTTTGATTATGTCTTTTTCAGTGTTTGGAGTGATTGCTTTTAGTAAGGGCATGCTCCTTTTGACGACTTATTGCGGAGTCGTTGTAGGCGCTCTAACGGCGTTCTTGTGGTTTAACATCAACCCTGCTCAGTTTTTTATGGGTGATTTGGGGTCTTTGTCATTGGGGGCCAGTTTGGGGGTGATTGCTTTGCTCACCGATTCGATTTTACCACTGTTGCTGGTCAGTATCGTGTATATCATGGAGACCCTTTCGGTTATTATTCAGGTACTGTCGAAGAAGCTTCGCAACGGCAAAAAAGTGTTTATTATTGCTCCGGTCCATCATCATTTTGAAAAAACCGGTTGGCCAGAGACCATGGTGGTGATGCGGTTTTGGATCATCGGGGCGATTGGTTGTGTGTTCGGACTTATTCTTGGCCTGGTATCATGATCAAAATTCTTCCATCGATTCTCAATGTCCCTGACAACGATGTCCAAAAAGCCATTGATAAAGTAAAGGACTTTGTCGATGGCATCCACTATGACGTCATGGATGGCAGGTTCGTACCGCCAACGACTTTTACGGTTGAAGATTTTAAGGAGCTCGATATCCCCCTCTTCACTGATATTCATCTCATGGTCGATCATCCGGAGGAAGTGATCGAAGGCTATGCACAAGCCGGAGCGAATTTGCTTACCATTCACTACGAAGCGGAACAAAAGGACGTGCGTGCCACGCTTGAACAGATCAAGAAATTGGGGTGTCTGGCCGGACTTTCGATCAAGCCAAAGACCCTCGTAACGGATGTGCCGGATGACTTGTGGGAGTATGCTGACGTCGCACTCATCATGAGTGTAGAGCCAGGATGGGGTGGTCAGGGGTTTATCGCTGAGGTGCTTGATAAGGTGCGATACCTTCGCGGCAAGTTTGCTGATAAAGACATCAATATCGATGGTGGTATCAATGCTGATACGGCCCATCAGGCCTGTATTGCCGGCTGTAACATGCTGGTTTCCGGAACGTATATTTTCAAAAGTCCTGATTACCGCAAGGCTGTGGAGTCTCTCCGTCATTGATTTTCATGAAAGATTTATCTGATCTCGATCAGCTCAAAAGACACTTACAAAAGTATGGGCTTTTTGCGCAGAAGTCCTTTGGCCAGAATTTTTTGATTGATTCTCAGGTCCTGGAAAAAATCGTCGATGCTGCTGAGTTGAACTCGAATGATCGAGTACTCGAGGTAGGCCCAGGTCCAGGGGTTTTGAGCCAACGGATTGCTCCGGGGGTGAGCGATCTCACAGCCGTGGAAATCGACGAGAAGATGATCAATCCCTGGAAGGACCTTATGAATGGATTTCAGAATGTTCATATTCTTCAGCAGGATGTTTTGAAATACTTTCCGGAGGATAAGCCTTATAAACTGGTCGCCAATATCCCGTATTACATTACTTCTCCCATCCTGAAGCACTTTTTACGTGACCAGAAAGTCCGGCGTCCGGACATCATTGTTCTTATGATTCAAAAGGAGGTGGCGGAGCGCATTTGCGATCTGGAGAGTCCGACCTTATTGAGCTGGGAAATCCGTTTGTTTGGTGAGCCAGAAATTGTTTGCACGGTAAAAGCATCTTCTTTTTACCCACCGCCGAAAGTTGATTCGGCCGTGCTGAAGATCCGAGTTTTACCGCAGCCGCTCATTTCTGAAGAGCGCATGGATGACTTTTTTCAGTTTCTTTCCTGGTCCTATAAGCAGCCGCGAAAAACGCTGTACAACAATCTTTTGGCGACTGGGAAATGGCCAAAGGAGGAAGTGGCGGCGCAGCTTGAAAAGGCCGAGGTTGAGCCGGGCTTGAGGCCTCATCAATTACGACTGGAGGATTGGATGAGGTTAATAGATGTGTTTTAACTCACCCTCTCGCCCCTTTCAGTGGGGCTCGTGTCCCTCTCTAATATTAGAGAGGGACGGCGACGAAGGAGCAGGGTGAGTTATGATTTTTTTTAGTGCATTTAAAACTTCATTGAGCTTTTCCAAAACATCCGCATTTTCGAATCTTATAACCTTCAAGCTTAACTGGTTCATCACTTCGGTTCGATAATCGTCATATTCCTTTTGTTGTTCATGGATTTTCCCATCTAATTCAATGACGAGTCTCTCTTCCTTGCAATAAAAATCAGCTATGTAGTAACGCTTTTGCTTGTCGACTATGATCGGTATCGGATGTTGTCGGAGGAATTTTTTTCCTCGAAACTGTCTGTTTCTGAGTTTTGCCCACATCTTCTTTTCGGCAGGGGTTTCCTTTTTTCTTAAGCTTCTAACTAATCTTTTGATTTCGTTCATTTCCAACTTTATTTCTTCGAAAGACTCTTGATGCACATGCGGAAGATTTTGTGCAACTGTTTTGTCTTTATACCGCGGTAGGTGTAGTTTGCGAGAAAAATAGCCGAAAGCAGAAGGAGAACCCAAGCAAAGGTCTTCAAGTCGCTTTCTGTTTGGATCAAAAGGGCGAACATGGACAGAACAAAGGAAGCCATGAAAATACCGATCGCTACGGAGTCGACATATTTCATGCCTTCTTCGTCTTCATCGACGACACTCGCGGTCGCTACGCGGGTAATCAGATCGGAGGAAACGACCACCTCTTCTTTGTCGAGATTTTCCACTTCGTTCAGATCGTGCTTTGTCACCAGTTGCAAAAAATTTCTGAGGCCGATTTTTGTCGTCTTGCCGGTAATGTAAAATTGAGAATCGGAGTCGTTGACGATTTTGTCGAGACTGACCTGTTCTTGGTGAAAAACCCTTCGGTCAATTTTCTTTTCTTGAACATTGATTTCGATAGGGCCTGTGCCTTCGACTCGTTTGTTGAGGATTACTGGGATTGGTTTGCCTTTGTCCATTTGGTAAGGAGTATTAGGAGTATCAGGGGTAATGCGAGTATTAGGAAATTTCCTAATACTCCTCTCATTTTTAATACTCTTTTCATTCTAATTTATACCAATTATACCTTATTTTTTACGAAATCCTGACCTGCTGTTCGTGACAAAACGGGTGATTATTTTTTGATAATTTTCTGAAGTTGTTTCACCAATTTGTAGAGCTGATATAGGAAGGGATGAAAAATGATGTCTTTTGCCGGCGGAAAATTTATCACCTGGCCTCCGAATTTTGTTTTGAACTCCGTGATGCCCTTCCAGGGGTGAGTTTTAGGAGCATCTTCCGGAGCTATTCCTAGGAAGTCATAACTTTTACATCCTCTTTTTTTGGCTTCTTTTATTGCTTCCCATTGAATCAGATAAGGGCCCATCAGTTCGCGGTGAGTATTGCCGGAGGCTCCGTAATAGTAGATCGCACGTTCGGTTTGGTAGGTGCAGATAGCAGCGGAGATGGGCTGAGCATCGTAGAATGCCACGAAAATTTCGCTCATGGGTAGTTCGGCGAGCATCGTTTGATAGTACTTTTCCCCATGCCCGGCGAAGCCGTCTCTTTCAGTGGTTTCTTTGAGCAGCTTATAAAAAATACTGGCGAACTCTTGTTGTTCTTCTCTGGTGGTCGCCCTTTTTACCAGGACCCCCTTCTTTTCCGCGAGAGAAATGTTATAGCGGCCTTTGCGCTTCATTTGCTTCAGCAAGTCTGATTCGCTCAGGTGCAGGTCCAGCAACAAAGTCGTTTCAGGCTGTGGTGAATGAGATGGCCGAGTTTTGTATTTTTTGGGGACGTTTATTGTTTCTTCCGGATCTATTTTCACAAAAATCATTTTTTTCTTTCTGGCGAGTGATTGGAGTTCCTTGTAGAAGGCATCATTGATTTCATGAGGTCCTCTCGGCAGGTATCCATAGTGCCAGCCAAAAAAAAGTGGGTATTTTATGAGAAGGCATTGGTCGATCCGATATACCTTGTTTCCCAAGGCCTTTTGAAATTGTTCCCATTCTGGTGTTTGCCAGAGAGGTATTTTTGCTTTATTCATCGATTCTTTGGACAAGGGTTCGGGTGAGGGGATTGGGATCGGTCATATTTCCATGGACGTCCTGGATATTGCTGAGAATGATTTGATAGTGTTCTTCCGGTTGCTGAGTGACTCCGCTTACAGTTAGCCAGAGGTCGCGGTCTTCAAATCTCACTGAGGTAATGGAAATCGTGTCCGTTTCAGGGTGGTTTTCATTCAGGTCCGTTAAGTGGTAGTTGAGCTTGTCGAGCGCAGTGGTGGTGTCGATGAGTTCATTGAAGCGAATATTGATTCGGCTCAAGGTTTCAAATTTTTGCCAGAGGATAATGGGACCTAGTTCGTCGGCTGTTTGCTGAACATGAAAGAACTCGTCCATTGCGAGTTCCCCTTGCCAGGAGGCAAGGTTTTCGCGAATTTTCATTTTGAGTCCTGCGCTTCCATTGATCATGGTACTATCATTCATTTGTTTCACCGCGATCTGCCAGTACTGGTCGTCCACTCCGGGTTGTTTGATAACCTGAAGGCGGTAATCGTTTGGGAGAATCGTTTCCGGCAGGCTATACGTGTAGGTCAGCACTCGCTTGTCTCCTGGTTTCATGCGGATATAGTCTGAAAAAACCGTGAAGCCGAGTTCAGAGCTTTGCTCGGTGAAGGTGAGTGTCTCGCCGGTCGCTCCCAGAAATTGAGAACCCTCCGGGACATAAACCCGCACATAGGCCTGGTAGATGTCGGACTGAATGTTGTAGCTCCCCAGGTGTTCGAGGCTGATCTCCAGAGTGGACAGATGTTGCTGCGGATTTGAGAAGTCTGCACGATAACGGATATTCTTTTGCAGGTAGCGGTCTGCTTTCCGGCCCCCGATGTTTGCGATATTGACATGCAGGAAGTCACTATTGACCTCTGGAATTTTCATTGCACCCGTCAGCCGATGGTCTTCAAATTTCTTTTGCAGGCCTTCGGCTGAAGTATAAGCCAAAAGATGTTTTTGCTGAGTGAGTCGATAGAGTTCTTCGAATAATTTGCTGTAGCGTGAAGGACTGCTGGCGATTTCTTTTATGAGCGTGTTGGCGAATGGCTTCAAAATATTCTTTCGGTTTTTGAGCTGTTCGACATTGTGCGTGTCGATGTCTTTCGAAATGCGCTGGGAGTTGATGAAAAAATTATCCGCGTCGAAGATCACGTCCTCGACAGCGATGGGGCCATAGATTTCCAGTAATTTTTCTATGACGGCAAAATCCACGCTGAAGACTCCATGGATGTATTTGTCCGGATAGGCTTGGTTGTACAAAGCAATCACGTCTTTCGCGCTCTGAGAGAAGTCCGGTGAGAAATTGGCATCCCTGATGGTCCAGCCGGCGAAAAAAGGATCGTTTTGTCCGATGAGGTATTCAAAGGCATTCGGAGCATTTTGTCTTTGCGGCGGATTAGGAATGCTGTAGGAGTCATTGACTTCGATCGACGGAAAACCGAAAAGAGTATTTACTTCAGCGATGGCGGTAATAAATCCCCCCGTGGGGCGAAGTTCATTATTGTTTTGCAAGAGAACGAGATAGGTCTTTGGCCCCAGCGCTCCCATTAGATATGGAATATTCCAAAAGAAGCTGCGGAAGGGCCCCAAGATGTTATAGACAGTTAATGATGCAATGAGCAGAAAACCTCCTAAGAAGATGAGGATGCCGTATTTAATTTTTCGTTTTGTCTGTTTTTTCATGATGATGATAGAACTCGCTCATTCTACCCATTTCCAGGGAAAACTTGTAATTTTTTTAGAAGTTTATACAATGTTTGGGCTGTTTTGGGTTGGTTGAAGGTTTGAAGTTGATGGTTTATGGTTGATATTTAGGAAAACCACGGGTGATTAGCTCATCCTCCTTCGCTCCACCTCCTCTTCCCATACAAGCTTCGAAGGATAGAGCTGGTAGAGCAGCCCCGCACTTGATGCGGGGTTGGTCCTGGGTTCGAGTTTCGATCTTTGTCAGTTTCTTTTCATGGGTGATTAGCTCAGTTGGTAGAGCAGAAGCCTCTTAAGCTTTTGGTCCTGGGTTCGAGTCCCAGATCACCCACCATTTCTTATGTATGAAAAAGATAGGAGTCTATATCTTGAGAGGTAGCAGATTTTATGTCGGAAGTACATCGGATCTGGAAAGAAGGTTAAAAGAACATAAAAGAGGTCATACACACACCACAAAAAGGATTGGCTTATGGCAGTTGGTTAGATTCTTTGAGTGTGAAACAATTGAGGAAGCCATTCGATTAGAAAAAACTATAAAAAAATCAAAGAACATTCAGCGATGGTTGGTAGAGCAGCCCCGAACTTGATGCGGGGTTGGTCCTGAGGAGTCCCAGATCACCCACCATTCTCCTTCGCTCCACTCCAAGAGACCACAGTTTAAACTTCGAAGAATCCCACCTTTAAGTCGTATTTTCAGAGTTGAAGACAATTTTTGGACCGGCTTCTCAAGCAAACGGAGGTTTTTGGACGCGTGCGAGTGAGAGCGAGTCAAGCTGCCCGGCACCTGGTACCTGGAACTCTTTTTGCTTGCAAGCAATTCCAGAATTCTTCAGTATGAAGATACTTTTTTTCTTATGCCAAGCTGGTTTTGGATTACATTTGCCGTTATTTGCGTTTTGTCAGCAGGAGCGCTGATCGTCTTTTATCGTGAAATTATGCATGTATGCAAAGGCGAGGTGCAGATCTTAGGTGATGAGAATGCTTCAGTCATTTATACCAAACGATTTAAATTTTTTCTGGCGTTCTATGTCTTTATGGTTGTTTTCTTGATGTTCCTTACCGGTGGTTTTTATTGGTACTTTTTATGAAGACAAAATTTACCATCCTTCGCGAAAAGAACCATCATGAAGTCTTAGTAAGCTTTCAAGACCATTGGGTGGTTTTATTGCGTCCTTTTTTTGAATATGGCTTAGGATGGTTTATTTATTTTTTTCTGTTTCTTTCGGCTTATATTTTTCTGGATGTTTCTACGATGGTGAGCGGTATTATCATTCTTTTTTCGACCCTTTTATTGTTTCTTTTTAATCATCGTTTTTTCACCACGCTTATTGACTGGGAAATTTCTACGTGGGTTATTACCAAAGACTTGGTCATTAATTTCGAGAGCCGACTTTACACTCGGAATGATGTCATATTTATCAGCATCCATGAAGTCCATGAAATTGAGAAAAAGGTGAGAGGATTTTGGTCCAATTTTTTGGACTATGGTGACGTCCATGTAAATGTGCCGGCAGCTCCATACCCGATCGTTTGTAGTGATATTCCGCATCCAGACATTTTTATCAACTTAGTCGAGGCCTTGCGCGACAATCGACTCCAGGAAGATATCGATATTCAGGCCCTCACCAAAGTCTATGGAAATAGGCTTCAATTCCTGCTTTCGAGGGTGTAAAATGCTTTCTTTAAAAGGCTCGTATAAATATATCTTATGAGAATACTTTTCTTAGGTGACATCTTCGGGAGGCCCGGCAGGAAAACCGTTGCACACATTCTTCCTGAGATCATTGCAGCTGAAAAGCCTGATATCGTCTTGGGGAATGTTGAGAACCTGGCGGGCGGAAAAGGCGTTAATAAGAAGACTCTTTCGGAAATAATGAATGCGGGTGTGGAAGTCTTTACCGGAGGAAACCACAGTTTTGAGAACATCGAAGGAAATGAAGTGTATCTCGACCCTGCCTTTCCCATCTTGCGCCCAGCCAACTTCCCTCGAGGTACTGTGGGGAAGGGATGGGGGATTTTTCCGACCAAGAATGGAAAGAGGCTGTTGGTTATTTCTCTTTTGGGAAGGACTTTTATGCCGCAGCATGTTGATTCTCCTTTTCAGGTTTTGGATGAGGTTTTTGAATCTGTGAAACCATCGGAGTATGATGCGTCTTTTATCGATATCCATGCCGAAGCGACCAGCGAAAAGCAGGCGATCCTTTGGTATATGAATGGGAAAGTTTCTGCGGTGATCGGCACGCATACTCATGTGCCCACGGCTGACGCGGACATCACTCCTGCAGGTACGGCCTTTCAGGCAGATGCTGGCATGAATGGCTCTTTGGATTCGTGCATTGGTCTGCGGTATCAGTCGGTTATCCACAAGCTCCGTACCCAAATGCCTTTAAAATACGAAGTAGAAGACCAGGGTCGGATGCAGTTCAATGCAGTGATCATCGATGTTGAGGACCATAAAGCCACAAGTATTCGCCATCTGAGAAGGATTCTGGACTGATTTGTCGGAAGCGGGTTTTAGAACTATACTGGATATACTTTTTTTGAACGTGTGAAAAAACTCTTCGTCCTGTTTTGTCTCGTATTCGTTGCCGGATCTTCCTATCATTTCGGACAGCAAAGCGTTGTCTCTTCTTCCCAAAGCCAGCTTGATTTGAGCATGGCGAATGAGGTTTGGGAGGTGGTTTCTCACAATTATTTGAGGGTAGGAGAGATTGACCAGGACAAGCTGAAGTATGGCTTGGCCCGCGGACTGGTCCAGTCGTTGGGTGACCAGCATTCTGTTTTCATGGACCCCGAAGAGGCGAATTCTTTTCTTACTTCCCTCAACGGTGACTTAGAAGGCATTGGAGCCGAACTCAAGCTTGAAGAGGAAACGGTGGTCATCGTCAATCCGATTCCCGATTCACCCGCTGAACGGGCAGGAATCCGCCCTGGTGATGTTATTCTCAAAGTGAATGGTGAATACTTGGGCAGTGTTAGCAATTTGTCGGAGGTGGTTTCCAAGATTCGCGGACCAAAGGGAACTGACGTTACCCTTACGATTGTTCATGAAGGGGACTATCAGTCGCAGGACATCACTATCACGCGCGATGCTATTCATATTGCTTCCGTCACTTGGCGGGAGGAAACGGTCCGCGACCAGACTATTCCGGTTATTCAATTAGCTTCCTTTACTGAAAATATCGGGACGGAGTTTGAACAAGTATTGAAAGAAGCGATGGCCAAAAACCCGAACCAGTTGGTCCTAGACCTGCGTTTTAACGGCGGCGGGTATTTGGAAGGGGCTATCGATGTTCTTTCTTACTTCTTAGAACCAGGACAAGAGGTTGTTTCTATTCGGAACCAAGACCAGGAGGCATCCAGGACTTCTCTGTCAAAACCTGTCCGCTTCACAGGAAAACTGGTGGTCTTGGTCAATGAATCATCCGCTTCCGCTTCGGAAATAGTGGCTGGCGCCCTTCAGGACTATGAAAAAGCCCATATTCTCGGCGTGACGACCTTTGGCAAGGGATCTGTTCAAGAGGTCCATGCTTTTTACGATGATTCCATTATTCGCTTGACCATCGCTGAATGGTTGACTCCCCAAAAAAGAAGTATTGAAAAAAAAGGAATCGAACCTGATCAAGTTTTGGAGCTAGATTTTGACCTATTCAAGGGGGGGACTGACAACCAGCTCCAGACCGCTTTGGAGTATCTGGCCCCTTAGCTATTGATTTGACTTATTTTGGCCCTTTCTTTAGAATGCCTAGGCATATTTCTTTTGATTTTCTTTGAGAGCTCTTCGTAAAAATGAAGAAATCAGATCGTTGGCAGTACGTGTTATAGGCCCTAATGGGGAACAATACGGTTTGTTGCCTATTGAAAAAGCCTTGGCACTCGCTCAGGAGGCAGAGACCGACCTGGTAGAAGTTTCCCCCAAAGCCACTCCTCCGGTTTGTAAGATCATGGACTACGGTAAGTATCTCTACAAGCTGAAGAAGCAAGACCAGCAACAGCGAAAGAACACGAAGAAGACAGAAGTAAAAGGAATACGGCTCGGTGTTAGCACCGGTGAGCACGACCTGGAAGTTAAGCGCAAGAAAGCCCGAGAATTCATCGAAGGAAGGAATCTCGTCAAGGTCGTCATCATTTTTAAAGGCCGTGAACTGATGCACAAGGAACTAGGACGAGAAAAAATGCTGGAATTCGCCAAGTCCCTTGCGGATGTAGCTGATATAGATTCCCCGCCGAAGCATTCTGGATACCAAACTGTGATGGTGCTCTGCCCTAAAAAATCATAATTTATTTCTTTCTTATGAAGATTAAGTCCCGATCATCCTTCAAAAAGCGAGTACGCGTTACTGGCACGGGGAAGATCAAGATCATGAAGGCCTCCCGACGTCATTTGCTTCAGCAAAAAGCCAAGAGACAGAAACGTCTTGGAAAGACTGGAAAGACGATCATTAGCTCTCAACAGTTCAACTACCAAGTGAAGAAGGCTCTTCCATATTCGTTCTAAATTGTTTGAATTTTTCATTTTACATTTTTAATTTGTAAGCATGTCTCGAGTCAAAAGAGGGGTGATGGTAAAAGCCCGACATAAAAAAGTAGTAAAAGCTGCCAAAGGTTACCGAGGTGGACGATCAAAAGTCTTCAAGCTCGCTAAACAGGCTTTGCAGAACGCCGGCCGAAATGCTTACCGCAGCCGTAAGGTGAAGAAACGAGACTTCCGCGCTCTGTGGAATGTACGTCTTTCCGCAGCTCTTAAGCCAGCTGGCATGAACTACAGCCGGTTCATCAATGCTTTGTTTAAAAAAGAAATTGCTTTGAACCGAAAAGTCCTTTCTGAAATAGCCTTTCACCACCCAGAAGCTTTCGAAGACTTGGTGAAAAAAGTCCAATAACTTCCAATAAGAATAAAATGAAAAAAGACGTGGTATTTACCACGTCTTTTTAGTTGTTGATATGCCTTCTTTTATTTATTCCTCTTTGAAGGTCACTTTCTTGATGAGGACCTCTTTCACCGGAACATCATTGATGGTTTCTACGCTGCTAATGGCATCCGCTACTTCCATGCCGCTGATGACTTTTCCAAAAACGGGGTGTTGACTGGTGAGAGGTTCTTTGTCGTGATCAAGGAAGGTGTTGTCGACGACGTTGATAAAGAATTGGCTTCCATTGGTGTTGGGACCGCGATTAGCCATAGAGAGAGTTCCTCGAAGATTAGATGAGACTTCTTCGTCATATTCTCCCGCAAGGTCTTGTCCTGGGCCTTTATAGCTGTGTCCTCCGGTGCCGTTCTTGTTGGTGAAGTCTCCGGTTTGGACCATGAAATTTTTAATAACCCGATGGAATGGGACGTTGTCGTATTTTCCTTGCTTGGCGAGTTCGATGAAATTTTTGCTGAGTTCCGGGATTTCATTCGCATAAATTTCCGCTTCAATGGTCCCCATGCTGGTTTCGATGACGGCGACAGGATTAGGTTTATTCATACAGGCAGTAAGTTGAATGGCTATTAAGAGTGATACAAGCACAGTGGAAACTTTTTTCAGCATACAAAAAGATTAAGAATTGCTTCGCTAGCGTAGCGGAATTTTTCCCGCCTTCCAAGTTTAATAGAACAGGGACTGAAGAAAGGTCACAATACCGTAGGCCATGAGTGTCACGAAGAGTCCCATCAAGGAGTAGCTGAAGATGGTTTTGCCGGTTTCGAGTCTGTTTTCGTCTCCTCCGGAGATGATCATCATAAACCCGCCGATGATCAGGGCTGTCACGGCCAGGCTTGATGCCAGGGTGATCATCCAATCGGCTACGGTGTCGACAACGTCACGGATGGTCCGATCCGATACGTCTTGTCCTGGAAGGGTGAAGACATCGGAAACGTCGAAAGTGCGTTCGGTGTTTCGGGTGGTTTCCAGTTCCGTCAGGTTCTTCAGGATTCCTTGCACTTGAGTCCCTTTTGTTTGAGACGCAGCTCGTCTCCTTTCGAGTTCTTGTTGATTACAACTCGTAGGTGTTGCCTGGCATTCTTCATACAATTGTTGGGCCTGGAGATATTCCTGGTAGGCAGTGTTTGCTGCCAGCTGCGCCTCAAAAATTTCCTTTTCTCCGCAGTTGCCGCATTCCTGTATTTTCTTTTGAATGTCGCTGGCGCGACTTTTTGTCGTTTCGATGAGGCTCTTATACCGCACTTGGATCGCACTTACTTTTTGTTCTGGTGTTTCTGGTTCGCTGGCAAGGGCGGTTTCAATTTTGCCGTTTAGAAGTAAGACTGCGACTAGTATGAAAAATAATTTCCTTCGCATTTTAGAGTTTTGAATAGATAAATTCCGTGAGTTCTTGATGGAATCTTTTTTCTGAAAATTTTTCAGCGTGCTCTTTTATTATTTGGCTGTCCCATTTGATTTCTCCGAAGGCTGCTAAAGTTTGCATGAGGCTGTCGACCGTTTGCTCCTTGAAGAACATGCCTGTTTTCCCTTCGATCACCGTGTCCCGAGCGCCACCTTCGTCGTAGGCGATGACCGGACGGCCACTGGCCATGCATTCGATCGGCGTGATCCCGAAGTCTTCGATTTGGGGGAATATCAGGGCTTTACACTCACTGTACAAGCGTTTCAAACTATCGTCACTCAGTCTTCCCATGAATTCGATGTTTTTCTTGGCCATTTTTTTGAGCTTGGATTCTTCTGGACCGGTGCCAACAATTTTCAAGGGTTTTCCGAGATGGTTGAAGGCTTCGATTACCAGGTCGAAACGCTTGTACGGGATCATTCGTCCCACCATGAGGAAGTAGTCCTCAGGACTTCTGATCTGGAATGCTTCCGTATGGACTGGTGGATGGATGACGGTCGAAGGCTTGCGGTAGTACTTTTGCACTCGTTCCGCCACGTAATTGGAATTGACCACGAAGTGATCTACCCGGTCTGCGGTGAGCCGGTCCCACATCCGTATTTTGTGGATCATTTTTTTGATTTTTTGGTGCGTGAAACGGGGAAAAGATTGCAAGCGGTATTCCAGTTCCCAGGGCTCCCAGGCATAGCGCATAGGAGTATGGCAATAACTGATATGCAGCGTTTCCGGTTTCGTGATGATTCCTTTCGCTACGGAATGAGAAGAGCTAATGACGATATCGTAGTCATTGAGGTTGAGCGATTCGATGGCCATGGGCATCCCGGCCAGCATGAGCGTGTGCTTTTTTTTGGCCAACGGAATTTTTTGGAGGAAGGAAGTGTAAATCGTCGCTTTTTCAAAACCTTTCGTACGGGATTTGTCGTACAAGGTGGTATAGATCGGTGCCTGAGGAAAGAGCTGATGCAAGCTCATGATGACTTTTTCGGCCCCTCCCAGATTCGTCAGCCAGTCGCAGACGATCGCGATTTTTTTGTTTTTTAAAGCTCCACCTCCGACCCCCGGCCCCTTGAAAGGGGAGGATTCACCAGCTCCAGCTTTTTTATTATCGCTTTGCATTAAAATAATGATGCAATTATTCACCGATATCGTACTTTTTTTGCCTCGTTTCTGCGATTTGAATGGGTTGACGTGGGTAGTTCGTAGTTGGTAGGTGGTAGTTCGTAGATGAAAGTAATCTTTTCAAGTTTTTAATTTTCCTGCATAGTGCAGTTGTCATTACTTTCTCACAACATCTTGTATGTTTGACTCTATAAAAGCACAGGATTCACAAGTCTATGATGCCATTATTGCCGAATGTAAAAGACAACGTGATGGTATTGAATTAATCCCTTCAGAGAATTATGTTTCCGCTGCCATTCTCGAAGCAAGCGGCTCTATTTTGACGAATAAGTATTCTGAAGGATATCCAAGGAAAAGGTACTATGGCGGACAGTAGAACATTGATACGATTGAAGAGCTGGCCATCGAGCGCTGCAAGAAGCTTTTTGGGTGTGAACATGTCAACGTACAGCCTTATTCCGGATCTCCCGCTAACGCCGCGGTGTATTTTGCTTTGCTGGAATTTGGTGATAAGGTGATGGGACTCAAGCTCGATCATGGCGGACATATCACCCATGGACTTCCGATTTCTTATTCCGGAAAGGCTTACAACTGGATCCCATACCTGGTGGAAGAAAATGGTTACATCGATATGGACAAGGTAGAAGCAATCGCAATGGCTGAGAAACCTAAAATGATTGTCGCTGGCTTTAGCGCCTATCCCCGAAACATGGACTGGAAACGATTTGCTCAGATCGCTGAAAAAGTAGGCGCTCTGTCATTTGCAGATATTTCTCATGTCGGAGGCCTGGTGGCAGCTGGAGTGATCGAAAGTCCTGTTCCGTATTTTGATGTGGTCATGACGACGACCCATAAGACCCTTCGCGGGCCGCGCAGCGCGATTATTATGTGCAAAGAGAAGCACGCGAAAGCGATCGACAGGGCTGTCTTCCCAGGAATGCAGGGAGGACCTCACGACCATACCACAGCCGGGAAGGCCATTTGCTTCGAAGAAGCTCTCCGACCTGAATTCAAACAATACGCCGAGCAAGTCGTCAAGAATGCCAAAGCCTTGGCCGACAAACTGCTCAGCTATGGTTATGATTTGGTTTCGGGAGGAACGGACAATCATCTCCTCTTAGTCGACCTTACCAATAAGGGCATTTCTGGTAAACAGGCCCAGGACGCCCTTGATGTGGCCGAGATAACGGTCAATAAGAATACCGTACCCTATGAAAAACGCTCACCCATGGATCCTTCCGGGATTCGTCTCGGTTCACCGGCGGTCACGACCCGAGGATTTAAGGAAAAGGAAATGGAACAGGTAGGGGAATGGATCCACCAGGTGCTTTCCGACATCGGGAATACCGAGCTTCATCATAAAATCGCCCAGGAAGTGGCTGAGCTTTGTAAAAACTACCCTGTGGCGGGAACGAAGGTCTGATTATCGGCTTGAATCCACACCGGCAATACCTCCTCCCGAGTTGACGTCGGCAATGCTGCTAGAGCCTGGAGACGCAATACTATCCGCAGACGATTCAGCTGGCTTTGCTGGGGCACCTGCACTAGCACGAGCCTCAGCTGCCCTTCTCGCTGCTTCAGCTATGGCTTCCATTTCTGCTACCTGTGCTGCTGCCCTTGTTTCGGCTTCTCGCTGTTCTCTGGTGATCGCTGATGGTTCCACTACGCCTTCAGTACTTTCTTCAGTTGTTTCTTCTGAAGGTTTGGTTTCGCTCGGTGCTGGAGCTGGTGATGATTCTTTCTCTTTGATTTGAATCTTGATTTCTCGTGCGACTTCTTGCTCTCCTTTTTTGAGTTTTATTGGGATAATGATTTCATTCCCGACATTAAATTCGATTGCTGGCTGATCTGGATGGTTCCGTTTGAAATCTATTTTTCCACCCTATACTTCAAAATAGTTGCGGAAAAGATTGATTGGCTGTGGATAAGAGGGGATTGTGAGCGAAGGACTTTTGTCTTGATCCATTTCCAGGCTTACTCCTGGACCGACGCTTTCAAAGCTGAGGAGGGTCCTGTCGGCGTCTATTTTCCCACTCTTTAATTCGAAATGATTTTCTTTTTGTTCAACTTCCGGATTTTCATTCACTTTGAGGGCAAGCGCGATTTTCTCTAAGCTCCCTTCAGCGCTTTCAGCCGTTTGCTCGCGAGGACTTGTGGTCGCGGTTCTTCTCTTCGCTGTATCCCTGTATTCGTCGCTTCGCAGGTAGGCGAGCATTTGCGTGAGATGGTGCCCATAGGGAGGATGATCGGTATTTGATTGGTAAGCTTCGAGATTTGCTCTTTGTAATTCATTGAATTTTTGCTCGAAGGCTGCCGGAATGCTTTTTTCTTGCTCTGTCGGTTGGTAGTTTCTGGTCGCGGCATCGATGAACCCGCGTTCGTGGCGCTGATTTTGTGTCATCCTTTCCAGATCTTGCGCTGATACATCCGTATCTTTTGGCATCAAAGCACGAAGCGCTGTATTAGGAGAACCATCGCGGTTTCTGTAGCTTGAAGACATGAATTCTGCGTATTCCATCCCGGGCGTGTCTGCGAATACCCAGGCTTGTCCGCCGTATCCTTGTCCTTCCCAGTTGAATTTTTGAACACGGCCGTTCCTTTTATCGATGGCGTACACATCAGGAAGGGCTTGTCCGGGGCGGACTTCTGACCAGTATTTAAAGTAGTTTAGATTTCCCGGGGCGCCGTAAGCGATACCGATTTCCGGAATCACTTTAGCATTTTCTATCCCTCGTTTTCCTCCGGAGGAGATCGCTCCGTAACGTCGCGTAAAATCGACAAGCTGGGAGTATTTCTTAAATTCATGGGCTATCTCGAGCTGGTTTCTGAACTGGCTTAAAGATGGTTGTTCATCCAGGTTGGTTTCGAGCGCCCTGATTTTTTCCTCAAATTTTGTGCCGATTGCCACCTTTTCACCGACATCCGACAGCTTCGTTGCGAGTTCTTTTCTCAATTCCACCCTTGCCATGATTTGATCAAGCCCATTGTCGAGCTCGCGCAAGGTGTTGATATTATTTTCGTTAAACTTTTTTATTTTCTCGTTCAATGCTGCTTGTATATCATCGGGTTTGTTCAGGCCAATGGACTCTATTTCTCCCTTTGACTTGAGAAATTCCTGAAATTTCCCCAGGACACTATCTCCAAGTGGCGCCACTTTCTCTTTGAGCGCTTTTATTTCTTGTACGATTTCTTTTGCTTTTCCGGCCACTTCGGCTGAAGCATCTGTTTTCTCTTTTCCTTGTAATCGCTCTTTGATCTGGAGAGCTTCTGGAGTATGCTTATCGGAATCAGCAATCCCTTCCGGTCCGTTCCAAACCAGTCTCTTCGGAGAGAACAATTCCTTATCTGATCTGAGGCAGAAAGTTTTCATGGTTTAGAGATTTTGTAAAAGTTGTTCGGCCTTTTCTTGTTCCGATCGATGCTCGCTGCCTTCTTCGGCTTTTGCGAGTTTCGGCAGTTCTTCACGCTTAAACTGCTGCAACGCTTGTTCAGTCTTTGAAAGCTTATCCAGCATGAGCTGATTGTTTTTTTCGATGATTTGACCCGCTTCTTCGATCTGTTTGGCGAGTGAGGAACGTTCTTCCGCTGTCATCCAATCCACGTTTTGAATGAGATCGTTCTTTCGCTCGTCTCCCAGGTACGTTTGTGCAGCAATGAATTCGATGAACTGATTTTTTGTCATGTTGTGTTTTTATTTCTTATCATTATAGCGTTTTTTTGCTTTTTTCTCAATACTAAAAACCCCCTGTGAGAGTGGTTTTAGGTTTTCTTATTCTTCCGGGGTGGTTTCTTCCGGAGGGCGTGCCGAAGGGCTTGAAGCGCTTTGATGTTCGGAGTTTTCCAGATAGAGGACAGTCAGCGTTGCTGTTTTGCTTTTGTTCCCTTGGGCATCGGTAGACTGAATCCTGATCAGGTTTTCACCTGGTTCCAGAGAAATGGTGACTTCAAAGCTCCCTGATCCGACAGTGTAGCTGGCTTTTTTGTCGTTGATCAGCAGTGATTGAGAGGCCTTATCCACCGTTCCGACTATGGTCAGATTCGCTTCAGATGTTTGATGGATTTGACTCGGATCTGGTGAGGTAATGACTGGTTTTTGAAGTTCGGAAAGATTTGGAGGTGGTTCGTTGCTGATTTCCTCTGGTTCTTCTGCGATTTTCTCCGCCGGCTTTTCAGCGTCTTTAAAGAGATAGATTGTTTTTTTGCTGGCGTTTTCCAGAGCATCGTAGGCATAGATTTCATATTTATTTTTTCCGCTGACGACATTGCCGTAGCTAACGCCTCCCAAGTATCGGTAGGTTTGTGAACCGGGGACAAATTGCTTGAGACAATATGCCGGTTGGCTGTCATTGTGAGAAATACAAACCCTTTGGGCGTCCGTATCGACTTCGCCAATGAGTTCCAGCGTATCTCCCGTGATCGTGCCATTGCCATTAGCGTCGACTTCAGGCTGTCTGATAGCTCCCAAAAGAGGTCCTATGGTGTCTGCTTTGAGGGAAATGGTTTCCACTTCTTTTCTGGCGGAACTGCTTTTTTCTTGGGCGACGATGGTGACGGTATTTTGAGCTTCCGTGACGTTGATCGTCAATTCCCATTCGTTAGCGATCCCCAGGATGGCAGGAGCATTGTTGACCCAAATGTTCGCGATTTTGTCTTTATCGTAGGTGCCGGAAACAGTGACCTTCGAGCCTGTTTTCTGATTTTGAGCAGGCGAAGTCACGCTGACTAGACCGTCTTCCAGCTTTTCCAAGTCTTCCGAAGGGACAGATACCGAATCGGTGATTTCTACCACGTATCCGAGCTTCTCTTCTTTTTCAATGTTCCAGAGATACCATTCACTGGTGCGGTACTGTTCGTCAATTGGCATCACGACTTCCTTTTCTCCGGCTTTCAGGAGGTCCATCGTAAGATCATCCAACGTGATCTGTTCGCCTCCGAGCACTTCCAGCTGGCTGACGGGCCTTCTCGTGGTACTGACTTTTTCGGCAATATTACTGACAACGCTGCCTCCGATGACTCTCAATCGGTCAGGATTGGTGGAAACGTCGACCACGATGGCCTTGTTCATCTGAATGATCTGACGATTGGTATTGATGATGAAGTCTCCGTCTTCGGTATTGGCGTCCCTGCCACGCCGCCAGAGCCTCCCGGAAATAAGGTCGATGGCGATGTTGTCGCCGGCTGTGGCGTCCTTATCAAGCCGGATCAGTTTTATTTCACTATTTTTGTCGAGGCGTATTTCACTTCCTTCGAAGAACCGTAACACTAAAAGTCATCCGGTGGCTGATTTAACGCTGTCGCCAGCCTGCAAAAAGCTATCGTATTTGACCGGTTTCCATTTTTCTTCGCTCCAGGGTTTGACCTGGACGTCGCCTTCTAAATAAATTACCGAGACTTTCTCGTCTTTTGCAATGGGCGGCGGCTGGAAAATTCTTTGCAGATCGCTGATATTGAGATTATTTTGGATGATGTACCAGCCGGCCGCCAATAAGGCGATGATGAGCACAAAAGGCAGCAGATAAGAAGCAAAGCCTTTCTTGGGGTAACGTGCTTTTGCCATGGTCGAAAATGGTTATTGACTTCAGGATATTATCACAAAAATGCCCCTTCACCACTTGTCCTCCTCATTCTGCTGCGATTAGGCTAGCCCTAGTTCCTTTTTGATGGCATTAATATCACGTCGGAGTCCCAGATCGGATTGCAATCTCGTTTTAATGTTGTTCACGGAGTGCATGGCAGTGGTGTGATTTCTTCCACCGAAGATTTGCCCGATTTTTTCCAGAGAGTAGTTCAGCTCTCGCTTCATCATGTACATGGCAACTTGCCGGGTGAGGGCTATTTCTTGCTTTCTGGATGGACCCAATACCTGATCGGACCCGACGTTGAAGTGTTTTGCCACGATATCGATCAGGTCTTCTTCGGAATAAACCGTCTGCTCTGCTGCCGGAGCTTCACTGCCTCCGATGATTTTGGCAAAGCGATTGTGCTTCAGCAGCACTCTTTCCACGGAACGCACCGTCGGGGTACTGTTTTCCAATTCCGATTCGGCGATTGCTTGCAGGAGGACCCCTTCCAGTTCTCGAATAGAATGGGTGACATTCACCGCGATGAATTCGAGCACTTTTGGATCGATGATGATCTGGTGTTTTTTTACCTTTTCCTGAAGGATCGCCAGACGGGTTTCGTACTCGGGAAATTGAATGTCGCAGATCATTCCCATTTCGAATCGTCCCGTGAGACGGCGGTCCAGTTCGTTGAGCTCTTTCGGCGGTCGGTCGGAGGCCACGATGATTTGTTTACCAGCGTCGTAAAGCGCGTTGAAAGTATGGAAAAAGGTTTCTTCCGTTTTGTTCTTGCCGGAGAGAAATTGAATGTCGTCGATGATCAACACGTCGACTTTTCGATACCGATTGTTAAACTGGTCCATTTTCCGGCGAGAGAGTGCCTGGATGTAATCATTTCCAAAGGCTTCGGAGGTGGTATAAATCACCAGCATATCGGGGTCTCGTCGGAGGATTTCATTCCCTGTCGCTTGCAGCAGATGAGTTTTTCCTAAGCCGGTATTTCCATAGATGAAAAGGGGATTGTAGGTACGTCCCGGCGCGCTGCTGACGGCGGAGCAAGCGGCATGTGCCAATCGGTTTTCCGGACCGATGATGAAATTATTTAAGCTATAAGAATTATCGAGGATCTTCGTTGTCAGGCCTTCTGAAAGCATGACTTCCGCCTGACGTGGTTTTTTACGACCCTTGTTAGGATTTTTTTTATTAAACATTTCTTCGGAAATATGCCGGGGATCTTCGTCTTTCATGAGGGCGGCATCCACCTGCATATTGATGTCTTTGATTTGTGGCACAAACTCTTGGGCGGTTTTCAACAGATCGTCGCGAAAGTGAGTGCTGATCCATTCCAAGGCCATGGGCAGAGGGACACCGATCACCAGCAAGTCGCCGTCGAGGTCGATGATTACGGTTTTTTTAAACCAGGTGATGAATTGCGCATGAGGAATGATCGTGCTCATCCTCATGAGGATGCTGCTCCATAGTTCTTTTTTGTCCACCATGAAATGAAAAAAAGAATAACGTTTCCTTTCGGCGTTATGAAAGGCTGCAAGCCTTTTTCGAGTGTTTTTGTCGACTCGTTTCTGCCTGTGTCGGGTCACCATACTGCCTTTAAAATTTCTTCTTTGCAAAACAAATGAATTGGAAATTGTGCAAAAGTTCTTGACTCGTTCCTGTTTCAGAATTCTACTATTTTTTCAGGCCGTTTTTTTGGCATTCATTTCTCATGTGAATGCCATTACAATGGTTTTGATTATTTTTCTTTGTGGAACGAATCCTTCTTCTTCTCTGGCTTTTTAGGACGGTCGCCGCTCTTTCCGAGTCGACTTCTTTTTGGCAACTGAAAGAATACCGTTGGGACCGCATGAAGGAGTTTCTGATCCAGCAAAAGGGAAGGCAGTATTTTCTCACGGTCTTTCACGGCGCGTATGTTTTCCTGGCCCTTGCCTACGCGCTTTCCTGGGCTTTTATTCCTGTCGGACTGGAGTTCCTCACACCGTGGCTGCTTCCGATGGCCGGTGTTTTATTCCTCGCCGAGTGTTTGCGCTATGCTCACCAGCTATTCCTGCGAAGGCTTCGCCGGCCGCGGCTCACCGCGAAAGCTCTGTTGATCTTGGGGTCCAGTTTTTTTATAGAAGTGTTCACTTTAGCTCTCCTTTGGTTCCTTTCACCCGGAGCTGTTTCGACTCATATCCTCGCACTTAGCCTGATCTTATTGGCTGCTTTAGAGCACGATATCAACGCCTTTACCGTCAGTTTTTTCAATTTCTTTTCTCGGTTCGCGAAGCGCTGGATTTTTCGCAAAGCTCAGGCAAAGCGACTCCAACGAAAAGAATTGAAGGTCATCGGTATCACCGGCAGCTTCGGGAAGACGAGTGTAAAAGAATACCTGAGTCACATTTTGGAAGTGGAGTTTCGCGTTCTGAAAACAGAAAGGAACACGAATACGGAAATCGGTATCTCACAAACCATTCTCAAAAAATTAACTCCAGAGCACGAGATTTTTGTTTGTGAAATGGGCGCGTATAGCAAAGGTGAAATCCGAACTTGCGCGCAGATTGCTCGTCCCAATATTGGAATTTTTACGGGTTTGAACAATCAGCACGCCGCTCTTTTCGGTTCATTGGATGATACTTTTAAAGCTAAGTGGGAATTAATCCAGTCCTTGCCGCCGGATGGTCTGGCAGTATTTAATGGCGATTCCGAAGCGTTGCGCAAGCGACTTCTTACTCCTCAAACAAGAAGCATTCTTTGTTCGGTCAACGAAGGAGACGCGGTAGCACGAGACATTGAAATAAAGACCGACTCGTTTCAATTTCGTTATAAAAGCCAAGTATTTACCGCCTCACTGGTGGGCCAGTTTCAAGTCGTGAACCTGCTCATGGCCATCGTCGTCGCGGAATTTTTAGGCATGGATTTGGAACAGATTGCTGCCCGTGTTCAGTCCTTGACGGCACCTGAAAAGACGATGCACATTTCGTCTTTTTCCCGGGGAATGCTCATCGATGACAGCTATAATGTCAATGCTGATGGTCTGAAACAGGCCCTTCTTCATTTAGACCGGTTTAAAGATTACCAGAAGGTTTTGGTGTTCCCCGGCATTTTGGAATTAGGAGAAGAATCCCATTCGCTGCATGAGGCCTACGGGGAATTTATAGGAAAACATGTGGATTATGCCTTTTTCACTGATCCTCATTTTTCTTCATTTTTAACTTCTGGGGCTCTCAGATCGGGTCTTACCCGGCAGGAAATTTCTGAAACGGATGATCAGAGTGTATTGATGGACCTCATAAAAAATTTGCTCGATGAGCATCCGTCAGAAAAATTTGTCTTCCTGTTTGAAAGCCGTGGCGCAGAGAGGGCCTTAGAAATGCTGCAGAACCTCTAAAATGATTGCTTTTGACCCTTGTTAAAAAGGGGTTTTTTTGCTATAATAATGTGAAGTAAATCGATTCATGCCAATAGAAATACAAAAAGAAAATCCCTACACCGAAGCGAAGAGCAACTTTGAAGCAAAGGTGGAGAAGGCCAAAGAAGCCTACCAGGAATCTTCAGAGAAAGGTTTGATCGCGCGTGTGAAGGGATGGTGGAATGCCCGTGTAGCACAGAACAAAGCAGCCTATGAAGCATCAAAAGCTGGTAAGACTTCTGCTCCTCAGGCTTCTCCAGTTCCTGTCAGTACTGCTCCGGGGATGCCTTCTGGCGCATCAGTCATTACGGCACAAGGGAAATTGAGTGAAGACTTAGCGATTAAGGTGGATTTGAATCAATTGGCGGAAAAGGATGAAAAACAACTGACCCCCGAAGAAAAGAAAATCCTTTTAGCCGATGAGAAGCGGTTTCAAGAAGGAATCGCTACCGTAAAGGACCTGATCGCGCCTTCTTCGATGGAAATCAGTTCAACCAAGATGAAAATCGGGGATGTCTGGATTCGCTCTTTTTACGTTTACTCTTACCCTCGTTTTTTAGATACGAACTGGCTGGCCCCTCTCGTGAATTTCGATGTGACCATGGATATTTCCATGTTCGTCTACCCGTATGAATCAGCGGCGATCATGAAGAAGCTCCGCCGAAAGGTGGCCCAGTTCCGCTCCAGTATTCGTATGGACCGCGAACGAGGTGTAGTAGAGGACCCTGCCCTCGAAACCGCTCTCGAGGATGCTGAGACCCTGCGTAGAGACCTTCAACGCGGGACCGAACGATTCTTTCAATTCTGTCTCTATTTTACGTTGTATTCGGAGGACGAAAAGAAACTGGACCGGCTCTCCAAACAACTGGAAAGCTTGCTCGGAGGAAAACTTGTCCTGACCAAGCGGGCCGATATGCAGATGGACCATGCTTTCACTTCCTGTCTCCCACTGGCAACGGATGAACTGGAAATGATGAACAATATGAACACCAGTCCTCTTTCTACCACATTCCCGTTCACCAGTTCTGAACTGACTTCGAACCGAGGGATCCTCTACGGCTTGAACCGCCATAATGATTCTTTGATTATTTTTGACCGATTTGAACTGGAAAACGCTAATTCTGTCGTTTTCGCGAAATCAGGGGCGGGGAAATCCTACGCTGTAAAATTGGAGATCTTGCGATCGCTGATGATGGGAACGGATGTGATGGTGATTGACCCGGAAAACGAATATAAGACGTTATGTCAGTCGGTCGGTGGTACGTATGTGAACGTCTCTCTCAGTTCCGAAGAACGTATTAACCCTTTTGATCTGCCACTGCATGCGCAAGACCAATATGAAAAACCCGGAGACCGCCTCCGTGAGCACATCATCAACCTCACCGGTCTTATCAAACTGATGCTCGGGAAGATTACCGATGAAGAATCCGGCCTGCTTGACCAGGCGCTGATTTCTACATACCAGGCGAAAGGCATCACGATGGATACTCTGGAACCTGAAAAACTCGTGCCGCCGCTCATGTCCGACCTCGTACAAGTGATGGAAGGAACCAAGGGCGCTGAAAACATGGGTCGACGCTTAAGGAAATTCGTTGAAGGGACCTATAGTGGTATTTTCAATAAACCGACCAATGTGAACCTGTCTTCGGGAATGGTGGTCTTCTCTATTCGCGATCTGGAAGACGAGCTCCGTCCTCTTGCCAGTTATGTGGTCTTGAACTTCATTTGGAATAAAGTCCGAAGTGAGTTGAAACGACGCATGCTGATCATCGATGAGGCCTGGATCATGATGCAGCACGAAGACAGCGCGAAATTTCTGTACGGACTCGCGAAGCGTGCTCGTAAGTACTACCTCGGAGTGACCACCATTACTCAGGACGTGGAGGACTTTGTGGCCTCACCTTACGGGAAGCCAATTATTACAAACTCGTCAATTCAGCTGCTCTTGAAACAATCTCCGGCGGCTATCGACTACTTGCAAAAGATTTTCAATCTGACAGATGGTGAAAAATACCTCCTGTTGAACTCCGGGGTCGGACAAGGACTCTTCTTCGCGGGAAATAAGCATGTGGCTATTCAAGTGATTGCTTCATATGGTGAGGACAAGATTATTACGACCAAACCACAAGAAATCCTCAAGTCTCGTGAGGCGCCAGTTAAAGAGGCTTAGTTGGTCCTCATTTAATCTCAATTTTGTATTTTTCAAGAGATTTTTTCGCTAATTCAAACACTTCTTCTAACTGTTCGGGGTTTCTTGCCTCCATGCAAAGTGAAAGACACGGCGAAGTATTACTCGCTCGAATTCCCAGCCAAGAGCCGTCATGAAGCTCTACCCGCACCCCGTCCATGGTATTACAACGGTAGCTTTGGCCAAGTTCTTTGGCGAGGTTTTCGATGACTTTAAATTTTTGCTCGTCCGGGCAGAAGGGTCGAAACTCTGGTTTGGCATATACCAGAGGAATACTTAAATAGTGTTTGGAGATTAGCTTTTCGCTGCTGGCGAATATTTCTAAGAGTTTTGCAGCCGTGTAAGCAGCGTCATCAAATCCGTAATAATTTTCAGCGACGAAAAAGTGGCCGCTTTGTTCACCACCCAATAAAGCCTTTGTTTCGTGCATCGCCACTTCCACGTGGGAATGACCAACAGGAACCATTTTCGGTATACCGCCATGGGCTTTGATTTCTTCAGGAACGATCAAAGAATTGGAAACAGTGTAAACCACCGATGTTCCTTTGTGACGCGACAGGATGTCGCGAATCAAAAGAACGAAGGATTCATTGGCGTCGTGATATTTGCCTTGTTCATCGACGATGGCACAGCGATCACCGTCTCCATCAAAGGAGATCCCAAGGTCCGCTTTGTTTTCTAAAACATTCTTTTTCAAGTCTTCCGTGTTCGCTTCCACCACCGGATCCGGTTCGTGGTTGGGGAAGGTTCCATCCTGATCGCAGTAGAGTTCGATCACCTCGCAGCCGAGTTTTTTGAAAAGCTTCGGATAGTATTTGCCGGCGATACCGTTGGCGGCGTCGATCACGACCTTCAATGATTTTTTTAGACTGATAATCGAGTTTATTTTTTCGTAGTAGGCTTCCGTAATGTCATATTCTTCCACTGAGCCTTCCTTCATTGGTGCAAATCGT
>Ga0079224_100001691_pt1 | contig 25893 bp, 22 predicted proteins | sample Stecom2015_FD_80414 | JGI IMG/M metagenome (GOLD analysis project Ga0079224, IMG submission 80414) | Agricultural soil microbial communities from Utah to study Nitrogen management - Steer compost 2015 | ecosystem: Environmental > Terrestrial > Soil > Agricultural land | place: USA: Utah... | reverse complement strand
TCATGGATTTCCTTGAGCATGAAGTGAGGCCAGCCGCCCTTTTCGGCCGCAGCCGCGTCCCATTCCACACGCCAGACCCGTTTGGGCGCCGGCCGTCCCTGGCAGTCAACGATGCGCACCCCGTCGGGCGCAATGACCCCCAGTTCGCCGTCTTCCAGCACGTAGACGGACCGCGTGTACGAAAGCAGTGCGGGGATATCCGACGCGGCGTAATTGGCGCCTTCCCCCAAGCCCACCACCAGCGGGCTGTCCCGGCGGGCGACCACGATCCGGTCCGGCTCCGCCGCGTGCACCGCCGCGATGGCCCACGATCCCTCAAGCCTGGCCACCGCGGCCCGCACCGCCGCCAAGAGGTCGCCCTGGTAGTTCTCTTCGATCAGATGGGCCAGCACTTCCGTATCGGTTTCCGACAGGAAACGGTGGCCCCGGCCCGAAAGCTCCTGCCGCAGCGCCCGGAAGTTCTCGATGATGCCGTTATGCACCACCGCGACGCGGCCCGTGCAGTCCAAGTGGGGATGCGCGTTGTGGGCCGCGGGGCGGCCGTGGGTCGCCCAGCGGGTGTGGCCGATGCCGGTGAACCCCGGCACCGGCTGCTGCTCCAAAAGGCGCGCCAGCATCTCCAGCCGGCCCTCGGTTTTGCGCACTGCCAGCCGGCTTCCGTTGACGATGGCCACGCCCGCAGAATCGTAGCCGCGGTACTCCAGCCGCCGCAAGCCTTCCAGGAGAACGGGCGCGGCCTGCTCGCGCCCCGTGTATGCCACAATGCCGCACATCGCGTCGACTCGCCCAGCCCCAGGGGAGCCCCCTCCCGCTCGCCCAGCGGGACCGGGGCATCACCTCCCTTTTTCGGGGCCGCCTGGACGCTGTTTTCCCTCCGTGATCGCTCACGGGCTTTGTCAGCGCCCTCACGACCGCGGCCGTGGCCGTGGGTCACCCGCCGATGATCCGAGATCCCCAACCTCGTCACCTCAAGCCCAGGGCCCTGGGAGCCGGGCCTGAGGCCTGGCGCTTATCCCAGCTCCGCCGCGACCACCGCGGCGATGCGGTCAACGGCTGCCTGGATCCGGGCGTTGTCCATGCCTTCGCCCATGATCCGGATGACCGGCTCCGTTCCCGAGGGGCGGACCAAGAGCCGGCCGTCAGCCCCCAATTCCTCCTGTACTTCGCGGATCACCTCCTGCACCCGGACGTTGTGGTGGAAGGCGCGCTTGTCCCGGACCGCAACCTTGATCAAGATCTGCGGCACCCGGGACATCTGCCCCGCCAGCTGGCCCAAGGATTGGCCGGTTTCCCGCATGATCCTCAGCACCTGCAGGGCCGTCAGCAGCCCGTCGCCCGTCGTATTGTACTCCAAAAAGATGACGTGGCCCGACTGCTCGCCGCCCAGCACCAGGTCCCGTTCCAGCATCGCTTCCAGAACGCAGCGGTCTCCGGGCGGGGTTTCGACGACCTCGACCCCGGCGGCCTGCAAAGCCCGCTTGAGCCCCAGGTTGCTGTAGACCGTCGCGGCCACCGCCCGGTTGCGCAGGCGGCCCTGGGCCGCCAGGTGGCGGCCGCAGATGGCCAGGATGGCGTCGCCGTCCACCAGGCCGCCCCGTTCGTCGGCCATGATGACCCGATCGCCGTCCCCGTCGTAGGCGATGCCCGCGTCCGCCCCGTGCCGGCGCACCGCGGCCTGCATCTGCTCGGGGCTGGTGGACCCGCAGCCCACGTTGATGTTCATGCCGTCGGGGGCGTCGCACAGGGTGATCACCTCGGCCCCCAGGCGCCGCAACACCGCGGGCGCCAGGCGGTAGGCCGCGCCGTGGGCGCAGTCCACCACCACCCGCAGGCCGTCCAAGGATACGCCGGCCGTCTCCGCGAGGAAATGGCTGTAGGCTTCGGCCCGGTCTTCGCCGGACAGGATGCGGCCTACGCCCGCCGCCACCGGGCGGGGCAAGCCGTCCGCGGGGCTGAAGTTCACCCGGTCGGGTCCGGGCCCCACCAGCGCCTCGATGCGGGCTTCAAGGGCATCGGGCAACTTGTAGCCGTCCGCGGAGAAAAACTTGATGCCGTTGTCCTCGGCCGGATTGTGGGACGCCGAGATCATGACCCCGAAGGCCGCACCCTGGGTGCGGGTCAGGTAGGCCACCCCCGGCGTGGGCACGACGCCCACCCGCAGCACGTCCAAGCCCGCGGAGGCCACCCCCGCGGCCAGGGCCGCTTCCAACAGGTCGCCCGACCGGCGGGTGTCCCGCCCCACGATGACCGGCCGGCCCCCCTCCGGGCCGACGCTTTCGCCCGCCAGCACCGCGGCCGCGCACCGGCCCAGGCGGAAGGCCAGCTCCGGGGTGAGCCCGTCATTGGCCACGCCCCGCACGCCGTCGGTGCCGAACAACCAACCCACAAACGTCCCCCCTCATGCCATCCCAGCGTATGTGGGGGGCCCGACGGCCCGTGCCTGGCCCCACCATCTGGGCAGTAAATCCTTCGCTTCGGGGGGGTCCGTCCCCTGTCGGCGGGACCCGGCCAGCGCCAGGGCCAAAGGCGCCCGGCGCCGGGGACGGGGGGCGGGGGTCAAGAGCCCGCGGGGCCGTCCCGGTCGATGATGGGCAGCGCGCCGGGATCGCCGGTGATGGCGTCAACAAATTCTTCCATCAGCTCGGGCGACAGCTCGCCGATGAAGCGCCCCCGCACGATCCCGTCCCTATCGATAAACACGCTGGTGGGATACGACCAGACGTTGTAGCGGTGGGCCACATCCCCCTGCACGTCCAACAGGGCAGGAAAGTGGAGATCGAGGTCCTCCATGAAAGCTTCCACCTGGGCCCGGGTTTCCCGGTAATTGACGGCCAGGATGGCCACCTCGTGGCCCCGCCGGGCGTACAAATCCTGCATGGCCGGCATCTCCCGCAGACACGGCGGGCACCACGTGGCCCAGAAGTTCACAAAGACGCCCTTTTCGCCCCGCAGATCCGAAAGCTGCACGACGCGGCCGTCCACGTCGTACAGGGCGAAGTCGGGTGCCCGCTGGCCCAGCTCCGCCTTGGCGCCGCTGTCGGCCGCCTCCACCCACGGCACCGCCACGTCCAGGGCCTCCACTCGAAACGCGCCCTGCCACCGGCCCTGGCCGCAGCCTTGCTCACAGACGATCTCGTAGGTGCCGGGGCTGGGCACATCCAGTCCCATGCGGATGACCTCGCCCGGCCAGAGGGCCAGGGGGATGCCGGTCCCCTTGGGGGTCAGGACCTTGGGCCCGTGCAGGCTGGTGCCGCCGACGATGGCCCGGCCGCCCTCCAAAAGCCGCACTTGCCGGGGGATGAGCTCGGCCTCGGCGGCGATAATGGCCACGGGATATTCTTCGCCCATGGCGGCGAGGCGAGCCAGGCTGTCCACCACCCGCACTTCCGGCCCGTGGGGGCCCAGCGGGCGGCCGTCCCAGCCCTGATCCACCGCAAATTCCATCCACACCACTTCCCCAGGCCCCACTTCCCGCCGGTTGGGGTCCACCGGCTCCGCCCCGGCCAGCGCGGGCAGGGGATACACTTGGTCCAGGCTGGTCAAGGCCACCCGGTACCGGGCGCCTTCTTCCAGGTAAAGCGTCTCGGGAAAAGGGCCATCGGCGCTCAATATGACGGCCACTTCCCGCAGGGGCGAGTCGGTCTTGTGCCCTTGGTTCAGCTCCCACACCACCAGACCGGCGGCCAGCAGCACGACGATGGCCACCGCCGCCCAGCGGGGCAGCTTCACCATCTCCTTTCACCTCCGTGACCCGGCAGGACCCACGGCCGCGGGCGGCCGGCTTCAGCCCGCCAGCCGGGGCACCAGCAGCGACCACGTGCGGCCGCCGTCGTCGCTGCCGTACACGTCGCCGTTGGGCGCGGCCGCCACCAGCCACGTCCCGCCGCCAGGCAGCACCGCCGCGTCCAGGGCGGCCAGCACCCGTTGGGGGCTGCCGGCCAGGCGCTCTGCCCGCCGCCCCCCGTCGTGGCTGAGCCACACGCCCGTGTCCGTGGCCAAGTAGAGGCGCTCCGGCGCCGCCGGGTCAAACACAAGCCCGTACACCCGCACGCCCAGGTCCAGCGAGCGCCACGTGCGGCCGCCGTCCCGGCTCTCCCACAACCCGCCGGCGGTGGCCGCCAGCCACCGGTCGGCCACCAAGGGATCTGCGGCCAGGGCCGCCACTCCGTCCCTGCCCCCAATGCCGGGCGTCACGGGTTCCCAGCCGGCGGCCGCCCGGGGGTCCCCCGCCGGCGCCGCGGCCCGGAAAAGGCCGTGGTCGGGCACCCACGCCAAGTGGTGGCCGTGGCCCGTGGCCACCGCTGCGGGAGCGGCCGGCAGGCCCGGCCAGCCGCGGCCCGTTACGGCCTGGGGCTCTCCCGCCGCGCCCCGCACCAGCGCCAGCACCCCGTCGCCCGGGACCGGCTCCCAGGCGTAGTCGGCCCCGGGGGCGCCGCCCTCCTGCAGCCGGTAGCGGGCCACGCCCCCGCGGCCGCCAATGTGGATCTCGCCGCCGGGGCCGATGAGAACGGCCCGGACGCCGCCGGTGCCATGGAAGGGCCCGCCGTCGGCCGCGTCGATGGGGAACCCGGTGACCTCGTAGTACGCGGCCTGCAGCTGCTCAAAGGTGACCGGCCCCAGCCAATGGCGGCGGGCAACGCCCTGGGGGTCCACAAACCACGTCTCGGGCATGCCGCCCAGCCGGAAGGCCTCCCCCACCGCGCCGTTGCGGTCCAGAAGGATGGGAAACGCGAAACGGCTGCCTTCCTGGGCCACCTGGTCCAGGTGCGTGCGGATTTTTGCCGGCGGCTCCCGCTGGTTGATGCCCAGGTACACCACGCGATCCCGGTACCGCCGGTAAAAGGCGTCGTGGGCCGGCATCTCCACCAAGCACGGCTCGCACCAGCTCGCCCAAAAGTTGATGACCAAGGGCATCCCCAGGGAGGCGTCCACCCGCTGCACCGGGCCGTCCAGCTGCGGCAGTTCAAAGGCGGGGATGGGCGCACCCACCTGGGCCCGGGTCTTAAGGCTTTCGGAGTAAATCACGGCGCCTACGGCGAACAGGGCCAGCACCAGCAATGGCACGATCCGTGACGGTTTCATCGCGGCGTCTTGCCCCCGTTGCGGCTCAATTGCAAAAGGCGGGCCTTAAGGACAGCCCGGCGCTCCCGGTACACGTCCTCATCCAGCTCGCCGTTGTGAAACGCGACGTCCAGCTGCACGATCTGGTCCTTGAGGCGCTCCATTTCCTCCCGGCCCCCAGGCGCTAGGGCATGGGCTCCCGCGGCCCCGGTCCCGGCCTGAGGGGCCCTCCCCCCGCCCGCCCCGCCCCGCCCCGCCGCGCCGGTCCCGTCGGGTCGGGCCGCGCGGGAGCGGGCCTGGAAACGCCGCACCCCCGCCACGATCCCCGCCACCGCCAGGGCAGCGAGGATGAGGCGGGGCAATGGGTGGCGGGCCAGCACCTCAGCGGGGTCGCTGCGCATGCCCACCTGCATCAAGACGGGCAACTCGCGGGCCCCACCGCCCGGGCGCTCCAGCACCACCTGCCAGGCCGGGTGGGGCTCCAGCCGCTCCATGTGGTACACGGCGAACTCCAGCCCCTCGATCTCTTCCCGGCCCACCGGCACCAGCCCCACGCCCCGCACCGCCAGGCCCGACGTCTCCGCCCACAGCCACAGCTCGGCGGTGGGGTACAACAGGGGCCGGCGCAGCACCATGGGTTCCCGCCAGGGCAAGCTGTAGATCAGCGCGTACTGCCGCCCCTCGCCCACGGCCAAGGGCCGGGGATCCACCAGCCCGCCGGCCCCGGCCTCTACAGGCGATGGCAGCTGCTCCCACTGGGCCTCGGCCGGCACCGGCAGCGGCACCCGCTGGGCCGGCCGCGGGCCCAAGTTGACCAGCTCCACCATGTGCAGCACTTGGGCCCCAGCGGGACCGCGGGTCAAAAACAGGTGCTCCCGCACCACTTCCACGTCGGGAGCCTCATCCGGTGCCGCCAGCGCCCCCGCCGCGGGCCCCACCGGCAGGAGCAGCACCAGCAGGAGCAGCCGCGGCCAGAGCCCCACAACGGCCTGGGCCAGGGCCCGGCGCCCCCGCCGCGGGGAGACGGCACCGGTCATGGGCGGCCCTCCTGCCGCCCCGTGGCCAGCTCCGCGGCCAGCTCCCGCTCCAGCGCGCCCCGGGCGGCGGTTTCGGCGTCGGACAAGCGCGCCGCCTGTTGCACCAACAAGGCCCGCACCCGGACGTACTCATTCTCCGGGATGCGCCCCAAGGCCCGGTCGTACTCCAACTCCCGCAACGCTTCGAAAACCCGTTCCACGGGCGCGGCGGCCCGCTCGGGGCGGGGCCACAGGGCAAAGAGGGTGCCCGCGGTGAGCACAAGGCCGCCCACCCACAGCCAGCCGATCATCGGGTTCCAGAACAGCTGGAAGCCGACGACGCTGCCAAACTCATCCCAGCCCGCCAGCACCACGTACAAGTCCCCCGCCGGCGTGGAGTAAAGGGCCACCTCGGTGCTGGGCCCCTGGGTTTCCACCCAGCCGGGGTAGTACAGCTTCTTGGGCAGCAGGTACCCCAAGTCTTGGCCGTCCCGCTGCACCCGCACCCGGGCCGCGGTGTAGGGGATCCCCGACCGCTCCCCCTCTTCCAGGCCCTCAAACACGATGACATAGGGCCCGATGGCCGCCGCGTCGCCCACCTCCAGCCCCCGCAGGGCCTCCTGGTGGTAATGGGTATGCCCGGCGATGCCCACCGCGATGATAACGATGGCCAGGTGGACCGCGTAACCTCCGTAGCGGCGGGGATTGCGGGCCAACAGGCGGGGCAGCGCGAGCAGGGGCGGGTCATTGGTGAACCGGATCCGCGCGGCCACCGACTGCGCCACCTCCAGCCCCACTGCCGCGAACACCAATACCGCCGCTCCCACCGCCATCAAAAACCCCGGCTCCCGCAGGCCCGCGGCCGCCAGCGCCCCGCCCGACAACACCGCGAGCCCCAAGGGAATGACCACCTGCCGGCCCACCGCCGCCCAGGTGGAGCGGCGCCAGGCGAGGAGCGGACCGACGCCCATGAGCACCAGCAGCGCGCCGAACAGGGGCGCGGTGATGCGGTTGAAGTAAGGCGCGCCCACGGTCACTTCCACGCCCATGAGCCGGGAAACCAGGGGGAACACCGTGCCCCAAAAGACGGCCACCGCCAAGCCGCCCAAGATGAGGTTGTTGAGGACGAAGCCAAACTCCCGGGACGTGTAGGACTCCACGTGGCGCTCGTCCTCCAGCATATCCCGGCGGTCCAGGATCAAGTACAGCCCGCCCGCCAGGATCAGGCCGAGGAAACCCAAAAACAGCGGGCCGATGTCCGACTCCACGAAGGAGTGCACGGACGCGAGGATGCCGCTGCGGGTGATGAAGGTGCCGAAAATGGACAGAAAATACGTGGCCAGGATGAGGCCCATGTTCCAACGTTTGAGCATCCCCCGGCGCTCCTGGACCATCACCGAGTGGAGAAAGGCGGTGGCCGTCAGCCACGGCATAAAGGAGGCGTTCTCCACGGGATCCCAGGCCCAGTAGCCCCCCCAGCCCAGCTCCTCGTAGGCCCAGCGGGAGCCGACAATGATCCCCAAGCTCAAAAACAGCCACGCGGTCATGGTCCAGCGTCGGGTGAGCCGGATCCAGTCATTGCCCCGGCGCCGGACGATCAGGGCGGCCATGGCCACGGCAAAGGGCACCGACAGCCCCACGTAGCCCAAGTAGAGCAGCACCGGGTGGGATACCATCCAAAAGCTCTGCAGCAGCGGGTTGAGGCCGCGGCCGTCGGGGGGCGCCGCGGGCAGCTGCTCAAAGGGGCTGGCCACAAAGGCCGTCAAGCCAGCAAAAAAGGCCCCGCCGGCCAGCAGGATGCCCACCGCGGGCGCCTGCAGGCTCCCCATGCGCTCCGGCCGCTGCCGGGCCAGCAAACAGGCGTAGCCCGCCTGGAGCCAGAGCCAAAACAGCAGCGACCCGGCCTGGCCCGACCAGAGGGCCGCGATCTTGAAGGCCACCGGCTGGAGGCGGTAAGAATGCTGCACCACGTAGGCCAGGCGGAAATCATCGGTCAGCAGGGCATACAGCAGCGCCCCCGCCGCCACCGACACCAGGACGAAAAAGAGCAGCGCGGCCCGCCGCACCCAGCGGGCCGCGGCGGCTTTGCCGCCCGCGACGGCCGCCACCGCCAAAGCGATGCCGGCCAGCGCCACCACCAGTGCGGCCACCAGCGCGCCGTGGCCAACCCACGCGAGGTTCAAGGCACAACCCCCAACCGGTTCCGCCGGCCCAGCGGCTCCGAGCCTTGCGGCCCGGCCGCCCCCGCCGGCCCCGTCACAAGTACTCCTGCAGCCGCCGCCGGATCCGGGCCTCCGTTTCCGGGTCCAGTTCCTCAGGGACAGGCGTTTCTGCCGCGGTCACCGGCGCCCGGGCCCGGCGCCCCAGCCGCCAGTAGATCCAAAGGCCGCCCGCGGCCAGGGCGACAAAGGGGATCACGTAGGCCCATAGGAACCGGCCGCTGGCCGGCGGCGACATCAAGATCCAGACGCCGTAACGGTCCACCAGCTCGTCCAAGACCTCTTGGCGGGTCATGCCCGCCAGCAAGAGCTGCCGGATCTCGTCCCGCATCTCCCAAGCAGACACCGCCTGGGACTGCCACACCGACAGGCCCTGGCATTCCTGGCAGCGCACCTGCTGGGCGATGGCCCGCACCTCCGCCTCCAGGCTGGCGAAGGCCTGGCCGTCAGGGCGCAGGATCTGGGCCAGGTGGGCGCGGAAATCCTGCTCTGACAGTTCCCCCAGGAGGCGGCTGATGAGCTGGCCGGCCGCGTTAATGAAATAAACCTGGGGCAGTCCTTGCAGCTGGTACGCTTCGGCCGCGGCCCCCGACCAGTCCACCAGCACGGGATAGCTCTGGTTGCGGCCCCGCACCGCCTCCCGCACCAAGTCGGGCGGCGCGCCCACCTCCACCGCGATGACCTGCACCGCTTCGCCCAGCTCCCGCTGCAGCTCCTCCAGGTAGCCAAAATCGTCGTAGCAGTAGCTGCACGTGCGGCTGGAAAAACGCACGATAAGGGGCTTGCCCGCCCACCGGGACAAGGGCACCGGGTTGCCGGCCAGATCCAGCAGCACCGCGTCGGGCGCGCGCTCCCCCATCACCAGGCCCTGGGACACCGTGTCCCGCACCGTGGCCCAGCCCCAAACGGCCAGCGCGATCCCAAACAGCACCGGTGCCGCCCAGCGGCCCACGGGCCATGCCACCCCGTTACAACCCCCAGTCGAAGTAGCTGTTGAGGAGCACGAAGGTGTTGGTGTAAAGCATCACCCCGAGCACCACCAGCAGGGCCCCGCTGGCAAAGCGGATGCGCTCCGCGTAGGGCAGGAGGCGCTGGAGCGTCCCCCGCATGCGCCCCAGGAACGCCGTCAGCAGCAGGAAGGGCACCGCCAGGCCCGCCGCGTAGGCCAGGAGCAGCAGGCCCCCCTGAACGGCCGTCTCCGCCGTCCCCGCGAGCACCAGCACGCTGGCCAGCACCGGGCCGATGCAGGGCGTCCAGCCCGCGGCGAAGGTGGCGCCCAAGAGCAGGGAATTCCACGGTCCCGGCGTACGCACCCGCACGTGGAGCCGCCGCTCCCGGTCAAAGGCCAGCACCCGCAAGATGCCCATCATGTAGAGCCCGAAGGCGATGACCACCAGGCCCCCCAGGCGCCGCAGCAGGGGCAGGTTGCCCACAAGAAACCGCCCGAGGGCGCTCGCGCCCAAGCCCATGGCCACAAACACCATGGAAAACCCCAGCACGAAGAAGACGCCGTTGAGCAACAGCCGGCGCCGCTGGCCCCCATCTCCCTGGCTCAGCTCATCCAGGCTGCTGCCCGTCAAGAACGTGACGTAGGCCGGGATCAAGGGCAACACGCACGGTGAAACGAAGGACACCACGCCCGCGGCAAAGGCCAGCGGGAACGTCACCTGTTCCGGCATCACGGCCAGCCATCACCCCATCCTCCGCCCGGCGCCTTTGTCCAGGGCGGCGGACAGATCCGCCACCTCCTCGGCCAAGCGCCGCTGGCGCGCGCCCAGCATGGCCACGTACGCGGCCAAGAGCAGCCAAAACACGCTGTATCCCAGAAACAAGAAGGTCATGGTCAGGACTCCACCTCCAAGCGGACCCGCTCCCGCAGGAGGGCCACCCGCCGGCTCAAATGCTCAAGATCGACGCGGTAGGCCAACAGGGCGGCGTTGACCAGGGTCAGGGCCGCGACGGCCACCAACATAGTGACGATCATTTCCGGATCCATGTTCATCCGGGGCGTCCCGCCCTGAAACTGCACGATGTTGGGGTGCATGCCCCGCCACCAGGTGGCCGAAAAATGCACCAGGGGCACCGTCGCGAAAGCGGCGATGCCAAACACCGCCGCCAGCCGCCCCCGCCGTTCCTCTCCCTCAGCCGCGGCCCGCACCAGCAAGTACGCGATGTACATGAACCACATGATGAGGGTCGTCGTCAGGCGGGGATCCCACGTCCACCAGACGTTCCACACGGCCCGAGCCCAGAAGCTGCCCGTGGCCAGGGTCAGGGTGGTAAACAGGATCCCGATCTCCGCGGCCGAGGCCGCCACCGCGTCCAGGGCGGGCCGCCGGCGCAGCAAATACCCGATGCTGGTCACAAACACGATGAGAAAGGCCAAGTAGGCGTTCCACGCGGAGCCCACGTGGATGTAAAAGATGCGCTGGACGGTGCCCAGGGTCCGCTCGTCGGGCGCCCAAATCAAGGCCATGTACATGGCAAAGACGACGGCAGGTGCGGCGATGGCCAGCAAGACGGCGGCGGTCTTTTTTGGGCGGGTCGTCGGCACAGTCATACCTCCACCACGTATTCAAAGATCAGGTAGGGAACGCCCCAAAACAAAAGGTTGTACATGATCAGCAGATGCACCCAGGACCGCGCCGTCCCCCAGCCGCCCGTCTCCAAGAGCGCGTCGGTCAGGTGCACGGCGGCCAGCACCACCGGCACCAGCAGCGGAAACAGGAGGACCGGGTACAGGACGTCCCCCGCCCGCAGCTGCGCGGCGACGGCGGACACAAGGGTGCCCACCCCGCTGTAGGCCAGGAGCACCAGCCCCACCGTCGCGGTCCACAGCCAAAGGGGGGCCTCCAGCCGCTGCCCAAACACGGCAAAGAAAGCCGGCATCGTCACCAGGGCCACCATGGCCAGGAACAGAAACGCGGACAAGCCCTTGGCCAGAAAAATCGCGCTGCGATCGACGGGCGCCAGCAAGAGCCCCCACAGCCGCCCCTCGGCCCGCTCCCGGGCGAAGCTGCGGCCCAGCCCCACGGTGCCCGCGAAGAACACCGCCGTCCACAGGCTGGCCGTAAACACGCCCTCGAGGCGCGCCGCCGCGGGCGGCAGTGCGAAGACGATGACCAGCAGGAGCAGCAAGGCCAGCAAGGCCGGCGTCAGCACCGCTTCCCCGGTGCGCCACTCCAAGCGCAGGTCTTTCCACACGATTGCGGCCAGCGCCCGCGCCCAGCTCACGGGCCCGATTCCCCCTCCGGCGCCCCGGCGGACAGGACCGCAGCCGTCGCGCCCACCGCTGCCCCGGAGGGCCCGGCCGCCTGCGGGCGCTCCGGGTGGAGCAACCGGCCGTATTCTCCGCCAAACCGGTCGGGGTCCCAGGCGGCGGTATCCAACAGGCGCGCGAGGCGGCCCCGCAGGAGCACCGCGGCCCGGTCCGCCACCGGCCACGCGGTGCGCCACTCGTGGGCCACCAGGATGACACTGGTGCCCCGGGCCCGCTCCGCGGCTAAAAGATCCGTCAGCCAAGCGCTCCAGCGGGCATCCAGCCCCGCGTAGGGTTCGTCCAGCAGCAGCACCGACGGGCGGTGCAAGAGGGCCCGCACCAAGGCCAACCGCTGCTTCATTCCGCGGGACAGCCGTCCCGCGGGCTCCCGGGCCACCAAGCGCAGGCCGGCAGCATCCACCATGCCCTCCGCCCGCCGCCGGGCATCGGGAACGCCAAAGAGGCGAGCCGCGAACACCAGGTTGTCCACGACCGTCAGTTCATCGTACAGCAGCGTCTCGTGCAGCACCACGCCCAGGCGCCGCCGCAGCGCCGGACCCCACCGGGACGCCGGCCGCCCGTCGTACAAGATCTCGCCGCCGGTGGGCGGCAACAGCCCGGCCATCACCTTGAGCAGCGTGCTCTTGCCGGCCCCGTTGGGCCCGCACAGCAGCAAGGTCTGGCCCGGCTCCACCGACAAGGTGACGGCGTCCAGCAGGCGGCGCCCATCGACGCGCCGCGTCACGGCCCGCAGGTCAACGTGCAAGCTAGCGCCCTCCGCGCCAGCCCGAGCTGTACGACTCGTACAGCACCCCGTCGATTTCCTCGTAGTGGGGCGCGGCGCCGTCGGGCCGGTCGGCGGCCTCGTACTTGGACACGCACTGGACCAGCAGCCGGTCCACCTCAAACACGCCGCTGGCGTTAAAGGTCCCCTCGAGGACGACGTTGGTGCCGTCGATCAAGTTGTCCGGGCGCACGCCCCGGTACACCGCGGGCACCCGGTGGCCGTTTTCCACCACGTCAAAGGTCAGCATGAAGTCCCGGGAATCCCACTGGATGGTGTCGCCGGGCACTTGGCCGGCGATGCGGACCCAGCGTCCCTGCAAGCTGTCCCGGCGCGCCAGGGCCTCGTCGACGGTAAGATAGTACATGGTCGTGTTGGATGCGGCGGTGGCGATCAGGTATACGAGAATGACGCCCACCAGCGCGAGGGCTGCCGTCACCTTGCGCTTGCGGGGATCCATGGGCCGACGCTCCCTCCTGGCGTTCTGGTCTCAGTCTAACAAAACGGCCGGGGCCGGACAAGGGTTCTGCCCGGGGCGGCGGTCCCGGCCGGGGACGAGCCGCCGCCCCTAACCTGGGCCGGCCCCCCGCCGCGGCCAACAGGATATTCGGCGGCCCCCGCGGAACCTTCGAGCAAGGACAAGCGAGGTGGGCAAGGCGTGGACCACGTGCTGGTGATGGTGGAAATCCCCCGGGGCAGCCGCAACAAGTACGAGTACGACAAGGAACTGGGCCGTTTCGTGCTGGATCGCATGCTGTTTTCCGCGGTGCATTACCCCGCCGAATACGGCTTCATTCCCGACACCTTGGCCGAAGACGGGGATGCCCTGGACGCGCTGGTCCTGGTGGGCGAAGCCACCTTCCCCGGCTGCGTCATCCGGGCCCGCCCCATCGGCGTCTTTGAGATGTGGGACGAAAAGGGCCCCGATGAAAAGATCCTGGCGGTGCCCATCAGCGACCCCCAGTGGAATTGGGTCAAAGACCTGTCCGACGTGCCCCCGCACCTGCTGCGGGAGATCACCCACTTCTTCCAGGTGTACAAGGACTTAGAAGACAAGAAAACGCGCGTCGGCGGCTGGAAAGATCGGGAAGTCGCCTGGCAGGTTATCGCGGACGCCAAGGACCGCTACAGGCAGGCCCAGGCCTGAGCCCCCGGCCGCGGGGCTCAGGCCCGTCCGCCCTCGGGATGACGGCCCTCAGCCGCGGGCCGCGGCTGCGGACACCGATGCGGTGCGGGGCTCCACGCCGCAGATCATCAAGCCGTATTCGACGCTGTCCACCAGGGCGATCCAGCTGGCCTCGATGATGTTGGTGGACACGCCCACCGTTCCCCACGACCGCCCGTCGCAGGCGCTTTGGATAAGCACCCGCACCTTGGCGCCGGTGCCGCCGTCTTCGTTGAGCACCCGCACCTTGTAGTCGGTGAGGTGGATGCGGGCCAGGGCCGGGTAGATGTCCACCAGCGCCTTGCGCAGCGCGTTGTCCAAGGCGTTCACGGGGCCGTTGCCTTCCGCGGCCGTGTGCACCACGGCGTCGCCTACCCGCACCTTGATGATGGCCTCCGCCGACGGCTCCTCGCCCATGTCGTCCTTGGCGATGATGAGGCGCAGCCCTTCCAGGGCAAAGTAGGGCCGGTACTGGCCCACGGCCTTCTTGAGCAGCAGCTCAAAGGAGCCTTCGGCCGCTTCGAAATAGTACCCCTGGTGCTCCAGGTGCTTGATGGTGGCCACCACTTCTTTGAGGGCCGGCGAATCCTTGTCCAGCTCGATGCCCCGCTCGCGGGCCTTGTAGATGACGTTGCTGCCCCCCGACAGCTCCGACACCAGCACCCGCCGCTCGTTGCCCACCAGCTCCGGCGGGATATGTTCGTAGGTTTCGGGGTGCTTGAGCACGGCGCTGACGTGGATGCCCCCCTTATGGGCAAAGACGCTGCGCCCCACAAAGGGATGGTGGTCGTTGGGGGCCTTGTTGGCCAGTTCGCTGACAAACCGGGACAGGTCTGTCAACGTCCGCATCTGCTCGTCGTCGATGCACCGGTAGCCCATCTTGAGCTGCAGGTTGGGGATGACCTGGATCAAGTCCGCGTTGCCGCACCGCTCCCCGTAGCCGTTGATGGTCCCCTGCACGTGGCGGGCGCCGGCCCGCACCGCGGCCAGGCTGTTGGCCACGCCCAACCCGCAGTCGTTGTGGGCGTGGATGCCGATGACGCCGGGCACCTGCTCCCGCACCGCGGTCACGATCTCGAAAATCTCATGGGGCATGGTGCCGCCGTTGGTGTCGCACAGTACCAGCACGCTCGCGCCGGCCTCGTGGGCGGCCAGCAAGGTTTCCAGGGCATAGGTGGGGTTGCGCTTGTAGCCGTCAAAGAAGTGCTCGGCGTCGTAAATGACCTCAAGCCCATGGGCCTTGAGGTAGCGCACGCTGTCCCCGATCATGGCCAAATTCTCTTCCAGCGTCGTGCCCAACGCGTGGGTCACGTGGAAGTCCCAGGACTTGCCGAAGATCGAGGCCACGCCCACGCCCGAGGCCAAAATGGCCTGCAGGTTGGGATCATCTTCGGGCGCGACCCCCGCCCGGCGGGTGCTGCCGAAGGCGGTAACCCGCGCCCTGTGGAGGGGCACGTCCCGGATGCGCTGGAAAAACTCCACATCCTTGGGGTTGGAGCCGGGCCACCCGCCCTCGACGTAGTCGATGCCAAACCGGTCCAGGCGCTGGGCGATGCGCACCTTATCCTCGGCCGAGAAGGACACGCCCTCGCCCTGGGTCCCGTCCCGCAAGGTCGTGTCAAAGAGCTGGATGCGTTCTGCGGCTTGTGCCATGCTCTGCCCTGCCCCTCCCCTTACTCCGTCCCGGTCATGCCCCAGATGCGGTGCGTCTGCTCAAAGGCCCGGATCTTGTCCTCGTACTGGAGGGTGATGCCGATGTCGTCCAGCCCTTCCAGCAGACAATGACGGCGGAAGGGGTCCACCTCGAAGGGCAGCGCCAGCCCGGCGTCGTCCCGCACTTGGCACGCTTCCAAGTCCACCGTCAGGCGGTAGCCCGGCTGCGACCAGGTCCGCCGGAACAGCTCATCCACCTGCTCCTCGGGCAAGCGCACGGGCAAGATGCCGTTCTGGAAACAGTTGTTATAGAAAATGTCCGCGAAGGACGGCGCGATGATGACCCGGAAACCGTAGTCCAGAAGCGCCCACGGCGCGTGTTCCCGGGACGATCCGCAGCCGAAGTTGCTGCGGGTCAGCAGGATGCTGGCACCCTGGTAGCGGGGCTCGTTGAGGACGAAATCCGGGTTGGGCGTGCCGTCCTCAAGAAACCGCCAGTCAAAAAAGAGGAACTGCCCGAATCCCGTGCGCTCGATGCGCTTCAGGAACTGCTTCGGAATGATTTGGTCGGTGTCGACGTTCACCCGATCCAAGGGCGCCACCAGCCCCGTGTGCACGCGCAAGGGTTCCATGAAAAACCGCACCTCCCGTTGCATTTCCCCGCAGGCGGGCCGCGGCCCGGCCCCAACCCGGCGCCGGGAACGGCCGCCCGGCCCGGGGAGGCCACCCGGGGCGGCTAAAGGCTCCCGCGGCCGGCCGCCCCGGTCCCCCGCCGCGTTACCCCGCGAACTCCTCGGCCAGATCCCACTCGCGGATATCCACAAAGTGGCCCGCGATGGCGGCCGCGGCGGCCATCTGCGGGCTGACGAGATGGGTCCGCCCGCCCCGGCCCTGGCGGCCTTCGAAGTTGCGGTTGGACGTGGACGCACAGCGCTCGCCCGGCGCGAGGATGTCCGGGTTCATGCCCAGGCACATGCTGCAGCCGGCCTCCCGCCACTCAAAGCCGGCGGCATTGAAAATCTGGTCCAGGCCTTCCTTTTCCGCCTGCTTCTTGACCCATTGCGAACCCGGCACCACCATGGCCCGCACGTGGGGCGCCACCCGGCGGCCCTTGACCACCGCGGCCGCGGCCCGCAAATCGTCCAGCCGCGCATTGGTGCAGGAGCCGATAAACACCCGGTCGATGCGGATCTCCTGGATGGGCGTGCCGGGCTCCAGGCCCATGTACTCCAGGGCCCGCTCCGCGGCCTTGCGTTCGTTGGGATCGTCAAAGGAGCTGGGATCGGGCACGACGCCCGTCACCGGCACCACCTGGCCCGGGTTGGTGCCCCAGCTGACCATGGGCTGCAGCTTGGCCGCGTCGATTTCCACCCGGGTGTCAAAGCGGGCGCCGGGATCGGTGGGCAGCTTTTCCCACTCGGCTACGGCCCGCTCGAAGTCCTTGCCCTTGGGCGCGTACCGCCGCCCTTCCAAGTACTTAAAGGTCGTCGCGTCGGGGGCGATCATGCCGGCCCGGGCGCCTGCCTCGATGGACATGTTGCAGATGGTCATCCGCTCTTCCATGCTGAAGTTGCGGATGCACTTGCCCGTGTACTCCACCACGTGGCCCGTGGCGCCGGCGGTGCCGATCTGCCCGATGATGCCGAGGATGACGTCCTTGGCGGTGACGCCATAAGGCAAGTCCCCGGCCACGTGGATCTCCATGGTCTTGGGCTTGTGCTGCAGCAGGCACTGGGTGGCCAGCACGTGCTCCACCTCGCTGGTGCCGATGCCAAAGGCCAAGGCGCCAAAGGCCCCGTGGGTGGAGGTGTGGCTGTCCCCGCACACGATGGTCTTGCCCGGCTGCGTCAGCCCCAGCTGCGGGCCGATGACGTGCACGATCCCCTGGTCGGGGCTGAACAGGTCAAACAGGGTGATGCCAAACTCCTGACAGTTCTTGGCCAGGGCCTCCATCTGCCGGGCCGCGATTTCGTCGGTCACCGGCAGGCTGCGGTCCCACGTGGGCACGTTGTGGTCCATGGTGGCAAAGGTCAAGTCGGGCCGGCGCACCCGGCGCCCCGCCAGCCGCAAGCCTTCAAAGGCCTGGGGCGACGTCACCTCGTGGACCAGGTGCAGGTCGATGTACAGGAGGGCCGGCTTGCCCGGCTCCTGGTGCACCACGTGGGCGTCCCAGATTTTTTCAAACATGGTGCGCGGTTGCATTGCAGTCTCCCTCCCGGGTTGTCCCTCTAGCCCGCCATGCCGGGCGCGAACCTCTGCCGGTCGTAGACCAGCTTGTTGAGGGCCTGCAGGTACGCCCGGGCGCTGGCCTCGATGACGTCGGTGCTGGTGCCCCGGCCCACGTAGACGTTGCCGTTGTCCTGCACCTGCACCGTAACCTCGCCTAAGGCGTCCTTGCCGCTGGTGACCGCGTTCAAGGTGTAGCTGACCAGCTGCGTTTCCAGGCCCGTCACCCGGTCAATGGCCCGGTACACCGCATCCACCGCCCCGTCGCCGATGGCCGCCTCCTCCAACGCTTCACTGCCCTTGAGCAGCCGCACCGTCGCGGTGGGCACCGCCGCCGTGCCGGACGTGACGTGCAGGTAGTCCAGCACATACAGTTCGGGGATCCGGACCACCTCTTCCTCGATAATGGCCTGGATGTCCCGATCGCTCACCTGCTTCTTGCGGTCGGCCAGCTCCACGAAGCGCTCGTAGGCCCGTTGGATCTTTTCCTCGCTCAAGTCGTAGCCCAGCTCCTTGAGGCGCACCCGGAAGGCGTGGCGCCCCGAGTGCTTGCCCAGGGCCAGGCGGCTCTGGCTGATGCCCACCGATTCGGGCGTCATGATCTCATAAGTGGTCCGCTCCTTGAGGAAACCGTCCTGATGAATGCCCGACTCGTGGGCGAACGCATTGTCGCCCACGATGGCCTTATTGGCCTGGATCTGCATGCCCGTCAGCGTGCTCACCAGCCGGCTGGTGCGGTAGATCTGCTCGGTGACGATGCCGTGCTCCACCTTGTAGTGGTCATGGCGGGTCTTGAGGGCCATGACAATTTCTTCCAGGGCCGCGTTGCCCGCCCGCTCGCCGATGCCGTTGATGCAGCCTTCCACCTGGTCCGCGCCGGCTTCGATGGCGGCCAGGGAGTTGGCCACGGCCAGGCCCAGGTCATCGTGGCAGTGCACGCTGATGACCACGTCGTCGATGCCCGGCGTGTTTTCCTTGACGTAGCGGATCAGGGCCGCGTACTCGCCGGGCGTCGTGTAGCCCACGGTGTCAGGGATGTTGATGGTGGTGGCGCCGGCTTCAATGGCGGCGGCAAAGATGCGGCACAGGAAATCCCAGTCGCTGCGGGTCGCGTCCTCGGCGGAAAACTCCACGTCGTCCACAAACTCCCGCGCGTACTTGACGGCCGCGACCGCCATGGCCACCACTTCGTCAGGCGTCTTGCGCAGCTTGTGGCGCATGTGGATGTCGGAAGTGGCGATGAAGGTGTGGATGCGGGGGCGCGCCGCGGGCCGCAGGGCTTCCGCCGCCTTCTCGATGTCCAGCTTGTTGGCCCGGGCCAAAGCGGCGATGACCGGTCCCCGCACTTCCCTGGCGATGAGCTGCACCGCCTGCAGGTCGCCCGGGGAGGCCACCGGAAACCCCGCCTCGATGATGTCCACCCCCAGGCGCGCCAGCTGCCGGGCGATCTCCAGCTTTTCCTGGGCGTTGAGGTTGACGCCGGGCGACTGCTCGCCGTCCCGCAGCGTCGTGTCAAAAAACCGAATCCGCCGCATACTGCCGACCTCCTTACCCTTTTGCGCAGCCCGCCGTCCCAGGAGCGGGCCCGCCCGACGGTCTGCGCGGCCGCCTGCGGACCGGGCTGAGCCGGCCCCGCCGGTCACCAGCGCACCAGCCGCGTGTCCCACAAGTCCTCCATCTGTTCCAGCTGCTGCAAGACAGGCCCGGGAATCGGGTCGTCAACGCCCAGCACCATCACCGCGTGGCCGCCTACCTCTTTGCGGCCCACCTGCATAAAAGCGATGTTGATGGCGCTTTCGCCCAGCAGCGTCCCCACCCGGCCGATCATGCCCGGCCGGTCCACGTTGCGGGCCACCAGCAGGTACCCGGACGTGTCCACATTGACCCGGTAGCCGTCGATGCCCACCAGCGTCGGCACGTTCCGGCCCGTCAGGGTGCCCGCCACGGTGCGGTCGCCAGTGTGGCCGTTGGTGCCCCGCAGGGTGATCAGGCTCTGGTAGTCGCCCGCGTCCCCCTGGCGGGTTTCCGCCACCTGGATGCCCCGTTCCCGGGCCACCAGCGGCGCGTTGACGTAATTGACCGCCTCGTGCAGGATAGGGTCCAGCATCCCTTTGAGCACCGCCCGGGTCAGGGGGGCGCAGTCCATTTCGGCCAGCTGGCCGCTGTAGACGATCTCCAGCCGCCGGTGCCCACCGCCCACCAGCTCTGTATAAAGCCGCCCCAACCGTTCGGCCAGGTCCAGGAAAGGCGCGAGCTTCTCCATCTCTTCGGGCGACAGGGCCGGCAGGTTGACGGCATTGCGCACGGGCTGGCCCCGCAGCGCCCGCACCAGCTGGGCGGCCACGTCCACCGCCACGTGGATTTGGGACTCGGCCGTGGACGCGCCCAAATGCGGCGTCACCACCACCCGGGGGTGGCCCACCAGCGGGCTGTCCCAGGGCGGTTCGTGGCGGAACACGTCCAGGGCCGCCCCGGCCACCTTGCCCTCCTCCAGCGCCTCATACAGCGCCTCTTCGTCGATAATGCCGCCCCGGGCGCAGTTGATGATGCGCACCCCGGGCTGCATAAGTTCAAACTGGCGCCGGCCGATGAGGTTCTCGGTGGCCCGGGTCAGGGGCGTGTGCACCGTGATGACGTGGGCCCGCCGGCAGATGTCGTCCACGTCCGCCAGCTCCACGCCCAACTCCTTGGCCCGCTCGGACGAAATGTAGGGGTCGTAGGCCAACACTTCCATCCCCAAGGCCAAAGCCCGGCGAGCCACCTGGCTGCCGATGCGGCCAAGGCCGATGACGCCCAGCACCTTGCCCTGCACCTGCATCCCCATAAACCGCTGCCGGTCCCACTGGCGGTCGCGGCTCACCGCCGCGTGGGCCTGGGGGATCCAGCGGGCCAGGGCGAACATCATCGCGATGGTGTGCTCGGCGGTGGCGATGGTGTTGCCTTCCGGCGCGTTAATGACAACGATGCCCTTGCGGGTGGCCGCGTCCACGTCGATGTTGTCCACGCCGACGCCCGCCCGGCCGATGACCCGCAGCCGGCTGGCCGCGGCGATCACCTCCGCGGTTACCCGCGTCGCGCTGCGCACGATCAACCCGTCGTACTGGCCGATGCAGTCCACCAGCTCCGCCGGGGTCAGCCCCGGGCGGACATCCACCTGGATGCCCACCTGCTGCCGCAAGAGCGCTAACCCTTCCTCGGAGATGGGGTCGGCCACCAGCACTCTCAAGTCCACCGGGCCCAAACCTCCTGGGCCGCGGCGACGCCGGTTCCCAGTTTCACCGGATAGCCGCTGGCGGCCAGCCCCTGCTCCACCGCGGCCAACGCGGCGATCATGTCCAGGGGGCTGGCGTAGCCCATGTGCCCGATGCGGAAGAGGCGGCCTTTGAGCTCGCCTTGGCCGCCGGCCAGCTCCACGCCAAAGCGCTCCCGCACCAGCCGCCGGAAGGCCTCCACGTCCAGCCCTTCGGGGCCGGCCACCGCGGTGACGGTGGGCGAAGCCCAGCGTTCCTCCGTAAACAGGGGCAGGCCCAAGGCCCGGATCCCGGCCCGCACCATGTCCCGCAGCAGCCGGTGGCGGGCAAAGGCGTTCTCCAATCCCTCCTCGGCCAGCATGGCCAAGGCCTCCTGCAGGGCGAACACCAGCGTCACCGCGGGGGTGTAGGGGCTTTCGCCCACCGCCGCGGCCTTGCGGTACGCCCGCAGGTCCAGGTAGTAGCGCCCGGTGGTCACCTGGTCCAGCCGGGCCAGGGCCGCCGGGCCCAAGGCCACAAAGGACAAGCCCGGCGGCACCATCAGGCATTTCTGGCTCCCGGTGACCACCGCGTCCACGCCCCAGCGGTCCATGGGCAGGGGCGCCCCGCCCAGGCCGCTGACGCTGTCGACCACCAGCAGGGCCCGGTGGCGCCCGCCCGCCAGCTCCCGGGCCCGGGACAGCCCCTCGATGTCATTGAGGACGCCAGTGGACGATTCGTTGTGGGTGGCAAAGACGGCCACGATGTCCGGGTCCGCGGCCAGCCGCCGCCCCACCTCCTCAGGGTCCGCGCCTTGCCGCCAGTCGTAGCTGTACTCGATCACGCGGGCACCGAAGGCGCGGGCGATCTCGCCCCACCGCTCGCCAAACTTGCCGCCCACCAGCACCAGCACTTTCTCGCCGGGCGACACCAAGTTGACCACCGCGGCTTCCATGGCCGCGGTGCCCGAACCGGTGAGGAGCATGACCTCACCTTGGGTTTCAAACACGTCCCGCAACTGGGCCGTGACTTGCTTGTACAGCTCCCGAAAAGCCGCGCCCCGGTGGTTGACCATGGCGCGCGCCGCCGCGCGCGTCACCCGCGGCGGCACCGGGGTCGGCCCCGGGATGCGCAAGTGTTGCTGCTCGGACGTCAACGCCGTGCTGCCTCCCTATTCCTGCCCCGCTGCCGCTTGCTGCGCGCCGGTCTGGGTGCCGTGGGCGCTGCCCCGCTTCTTGGGCTGAATCCAGGGCATCATGGCCCGCAGCTCCCGACCGACCCGCTCGATCAAGTGGTTCTGCTCCTGCTCCCGCAGGGCCGAATACACAGGACGGCCCGCCTGGTTTTCCAGCACCCATTCCCGGGCGAAGCGGCCGGAGCGGACATCGTCGAGGATCCGCCGCATCTCCCGGCGGGTTTCCTCGGTGATGATGCGCTTGCCCGCGATCAGGTCGCCGTACTCGGCGGTGTCGCTGATGGAGTAGCGCATGTAGGAGATGCCGCCCTCGTAGATGAGGTCGACGATGAGCTTGAGCTCGTGCAGGCATTCGAAGTAGGCCACTTCGGGCTGATACCCCGCCTCCACCAGGGTGTCAAAGCCCGCCCGGATGAGCTCGGTGACGCCGCCGCACAATACGACCTGCTCGCCGAACAGGTCTGTCTCGGTTTCCTCCTGGAAAGTGGTCTCGATGACGCCCGCCCGGGTGCAGCCGATGCCGCGGGCGTAGGCCAGGCCCCGCTCCTTGGCCTGGCCGCTGGCATCCTGGTACACCGCCAGCAGCCCCGGCACGCCCTGGCCCGCTTCGTACATGCGCCGCACCAGGTGGCCCGGGCTCTTGGGCGCCACCATGAAAACGTCCACGTTGGGCGGCGGCACGATCTGGCGAAAATGGATGTTGAACCCGTGGGAGAACACGAGGGCTTTGCCGTCGGTCAAGTGGGGCTTGATGTCGTTCTCGTAGATCTGCGGCTGGACCTGGTCCGGCGCCAGCATGACGATGATGTCGGCCTGGGCCGCGGCTTCGGCCGCGCTCACGGGCTGGAAGCCGTCGGCCACCGCCGCCCGGTAGTTGTCGCTGCCGGGCCGGTTGGCCACGATGACGTTGAGCCCGCTGTCCCGCAGGTTGAGCGCGTGGGCGTGGCCTTGGCTGCCGTAGCCAATGATGGCGATGGTCAGCCCTTTGAGCACATCGAGATTCGCGTCCTGATCATAGTAGATGACCGCCATGAGGGCATTTCCACTCCTTCTGGCACGTGCTTGTTGGCTCTCCCAATCGGGCGCAGCCTGCCGGCGGCCCGGGGCGCCGCCGGTCCGTCTCTTACCCGCTGACCGCCTGCAGGCCACCCGCCGGCCGGGCCGCGTCCGGGCTGACCGCCCGGGGGCCGCGCGTCATGGCCACCCGGCCCGTGCGCACGATCTCCTTGATCCCAAAAGGCCGCAGGAGGTCGATCATGGCCTTGACCTTGTCGGTGTCGCCCGTCACCTCCACCACCAGCGAGCGCTCGCTGACGTCGATGACGCTGGCCCGGAAAATGTCCACGATCTGCAAGATCTCCGACCGGTTGCTGCGGTCCGCCGACACCTTGATCAGGGCCAGCTCCCGTTCCACCATCTCCTGGGGCGCCAGCTCGGAGATCTTGATGACCTCGATGAGCTTGTGCAGCTGCTTGGTGACCTGCTCCACCTCGGCCTCGTCGCCGGTGACCACGATGGTCATGCGGGAGTAGCGCCGGTCTTCGGTGGTGCCCACCACAATGCTTTCGATGTTGAATCCCCGCCGGCTGAACAGGCCCGCCACCCGGCTCAAGACCCCGGGCCGGTTTTCCACCAGCACCGACAGGGTATGTTCCCGTTCCCTGGACGCCTGCATCACTCGATCCATCCCTTCGGACCCAGCATCTCGCTATTGGAACCGCCCGCGGGCACCATGGGGAAGCAGTTCTCCTCCTCCACGACCCGGAAGTCCATGACCACGGGGCCGTCGTGGGCCCGGGCCTCCTCCAGGGCCGGCTTCACGTCGGCGGGATCGGTGATGAGCATCCCCTTGACGCCGTAGCCCTTGGCGATGGTGACGAAATCGGGCGTCCCCAGATAGCTGTCGGCGTAGCGCCGCCCGTGGAAGAATTCCTGCCACTGGCGCACCATGCCCAGGTACAGGTTGTTGATGATGACCACCTTGACCCCGACGTTAAGGTCTGCCGCGGTGGCCAGCTCCTGGATGTTCATCTGGAAGCTGCCGTCGCCCGACACCACGAAGACTTCCTTGTCGGGACGGGCCAGCTTGGCGCCGATGGCCGCCGGAAAACCGAAGCCCATGGTGCCCAGGCCGCCGGAGGAAATGAAGTGGCGGGGATGCTTGACCCTGTAGTACTGGGCGGCCCACATCTGGTGCTGGCCCACGTCGGTGGTGACGATGGCCTCGCCGTTGGTCACCTCGTAGATGGCCTCGCACACGTACTGGGGGTGCAGCTGGCCGTCCACCTTGCGGTACTGCAGCGGGTACTCCCGGCGCCATTCCTCGATCTGCTGCCACCACTCGGGGTGCTTCTTTTCCTTGACCTTTTCCAACAGCACCGAGAGCACCGCCCGGCAGTCGCCGACGATGGGCACGTGGGCCACCACGTTCTTGCCGATTTCCGCCGGGTCGATGTCGATGTGGATGATCTGCTCCACCCGGGGGGCAAAGGTCTTGAGGTTGCCCGTCACCCGGTCGTCAAAGCGGGCGCCCACGGCGATGAGGACATCGCAGTTTTGGATCGCGTAGTTGGCGTAGGCGGTCCCGTGCATGCCCAGCATGCCCAAGGACTGGGGGTGATCTCCAGGGAACGCGCCCAGGCCCATCAACGTCATCGTCACGGGCAGGTCGCACTTCTCCGCGAGGGCCCGCACTTCCTCATGGGCCCCCGACGCGATGGCGCCGCCGCCCACGTACAACAGGGGGCGCTGGGCGTTCATGATGGCCCGGGCCGCCGCGAGGATCTGGCGGATGTGGCCCTTGTAGGTGGGCTTGTAGCCGGGCAGGTCCACGGTTTCGGGATAGGTAAAGTTGAGCTCCTCAAGGCCCACGTCCTTAGGAATGTCTACCAGCACCGGCCCCGGCCGCCCGGTGGTCGCGATGTGAAACGCGGCTTTGATGGCCCACGGCAGCTCCCGGGCGCTGCGCACCAAGAAATTGTGCTTGGTGACGGGCAGGGTGATGCCCGTGATGTCGGCTTCCTGGAACGCATCCCGGCCGATGAGGTGCCGGGCCACGTTGCCCGTGATGGCCACCATCGGGATGGAGTCCATGTAGGCGGTGGCCAGACCCGTCACCAGGTTGGTAGCCCCCGGACCCGACGTGGCCAGCACCACGCCCGGCCGGCCGGTGGCCCGGGCGTAGCCGTCGGCCATGTGGGTCGCGCCCTGCTCGTGGCGGCACAACACCGTGCGCAGCCCCGAATCATACAGAGCATCGTACAGCGGCAGCACCGCGCCGCCGGGAATGCCAAAGATGTACTCGACGCCTTCGGCCTTCAAGCACTCGACCAGCGCCTGGGCGCCCGTCATGCGGACGGGGGCCGGCTTCTTGCCGCTGCCCTGCACGGCCAGGTCGATGGCTGACATCCCAAAATCCCTCCTCCGGTCGTGTAGACGCGCTGGGTCCCGTCGGGGCGCGACGCCGCCGCACCCGCGGGTGCCCGCCGCCAAGGCCGCATACGAAAAAACCCTTCGCCCCTGGCACAGGTTGCCAGGGGCGAAGGGAAACGCCTTCGCGGTACCACCCTGCTTCGCTGCGGCCTCGCGGCCCTCAGCCTCCGGCGCTCACGCCCCACCAAGGTCCGCCGGCCGCCGGCGGGACTCCCCGCCGCGGCAGGCGTGAGCTGGCTTGATAACGGGTGCGCTGGCGGACCAGCGGCTCCCGGCCTGGCTTAATGATCGGCCCCGGCACCGCCGCCCGCGGTCGCGCATAGGCTGTACGCGGCGGGCAACGGCACGCCGGACCGACGTTGGGCCGGCAGCTCCGGGACGAGTTCGGCACTGGCTGCGGCACCGGCTTCGCACCCACCGCCGGCTCTCTTGGCCCGCCTGGCGCCTACTGCTTCCCTTCATCGCCATTGACTTACCGCTATGATATTGCTTACTAGCATAGCCAAGGATCGGCACCGTGTCAACGGTTTTTTCACCGGTGGATGGCGTCAAGCCACGGCGCGTGGTGATCATCGCCACCATTCCGGCATGGTGGCAGCAAACCCCGTGGACGCAGCGTTGGCCCTTGCTCCGGACGGCAAAGGCCGCGTCCT
>Ga0079224_100001690_pt1 | contig 25901 bp, 18 predicted proteins | sample Stecom2015_FD_80414 | JGI IMG/M metagenome (GOLD analysis project Ga0079224, IMG submission 80414) | Agricultural soil microbial communities from Utah to study Nitrogen management - Steer compost 2015 | ecosystem: Environmental > Terrestrial > Soil > Agricultural land | place: USA: Utah... | reverse complement strand
TTTAATAGTTTAGACTTGGTCCAACCTAAATTATAATACATATAATATTGGTTCTCATTAAAATACCTGAATCCGTAATAGCCTACTAGGATTCCGAAAGTGCAAAAAATCAGTAATCCGTATAACCAACCGGACACGAACCCAAAAATCAATGAAATAGGAAGGTTGTACATATTGACCTCTAAAAAATATCGTATTAACACTCTACTGTTCACGGGTTTCAATAATATTTATCTTCTTATCCTGCTTTTTAGATGCGATGGAGATTTTTTCATAATTCCAGTTTTCATTTTCTTTATGAGCCAGAATATTCATGGTGCCCTTTTCTTTAGTACCCTTAACTCTCACACTCATTCTGACGGTTTTTTCGTTATTAGAATATTGAACATCCCCTTCTAAAATGGCTAATTTGTCTATGGGTTGTAATGTCCCAAAGGTAGCTATCACCTTTTCATTTTTTTTCGATTTTTCAAGGGCGTTTTGATATAAAGATTTATCCAGATAGGCTTGAGCGAAATCTACAGTATGACTTCCAATGCCCAAAGATGAGAATAAATAAACCGATCCTCCTATGATCAATACGATTAATCCAATCCAAATCCACTTGAGTTTATTCATTATCTTTTAGTTTAGTTTAGGATTTCATGCGCTGCATACATGGGAGTTAAACACTATTCCACCCTGAAGCTTACGAGTAAACTCCTGGTGTAAATAGACAGTTAACATCACTTTTTTAATCCTTGGAACATTTATAAAAATAAAATATACAACATTATTTCTTTTTAGCACTGATTCTTCTTCACGTTCTAAGGTCACGACAAAAATAACATTATAATCTTGTTTGATCCATTACACGAACAAACGATCCTTTAAGTGGAAGTTAGGCAATGATCAACCCCATATTTTAATAAAGGTGGTCTTAAAAGTTATGTTCCCGTATAAATATTTACAATGAAGTACGGGACAATATTATCTTTCTCAAGGAGGAAAACACTGTTTCCAGTAACACGCAATATATTACTTAACTTTATGATTTTGATCGTTGGGTGGAATCCCTGACGATTAGGTCAGTTTTCAGTACAATAGTTTCCGATGATATAATTTCGCTGTCTTCTTCTATTTGGCGAATAAGTAACTTAGCAGCAGCCTGTCCCATTTCAAAAGCCCTATCATTTACGGTGGTTAGTGAAGGTTCAACAATTTTTGAGATCGGATAGTTACTGAATCCAACAACGGCTATATCATTGGGAATTTGATACTGGGCTTTTTTAAATACCTGTATGGTACTCACAGCCGTGTAGTCATTCGCACAAAATATACCATCTGGCTTTACTTTTAATTTAAGAAGCTTTTTTGCACATTTAACCCCTTCTTCATAACTCAGTTCATTGGTGTATTCCACCAGATTGCTATCTGTTGGCAGATTATGTTTTGAGAGAGCGGCTCGGTAACCTTCTAAACGTGCTTTGAAGATCGGGGTATCAGGATTCCCGGCGATATGTGCGATTCTTTTGCAACCTTTTGAGATAAGATGTTCGGTTGCATTAAAAGCGGATTCATAGTCATTGATAATAATCTTACTGACCTGGTAATCTTCCGGTACGCGATCATAAAATACAGTAGGAATATTTAATTTTTTAAAATGTTCAAAATCTTTTGTCTGTAGTCCAAGACACACGATACTCCCATCGACCATTCGAGCCTTTAATATCCGAGCGATATCAACCTCCCGTTCTAATAAATTTTTTGACTGAAATATTGTTACATTATATCCTCTTTTGTACGCCATATCTTCAATTCCACTAATAACCAAAGAATGGAAATGGATATCTATACGTGGAACAATGATTCCAATAGACAATGTAGTATTGCTTCTAAAATTTGACGCTATCGAATTTCGGGTATATCCCAGTTCCTTGGCTCTTTTCTTTACTTCGGCTTTAGTTTTTTCACTGATTGCAGGATGGTCATTCAATGCTCTTGATATTGTGGATGGCACTAGATTTAACTCTCTTGCGAGGTCTTTAATGGTAATTCGTGATTTTGACATATGCTACAACAAACGTTTGCTTTAAAATAAAAAAATACAATAATAATCTGTAGCTAAAATAGTAATTATTTTCAATGTTTATAGGCTTTTGTAGATATAATTTCACTTTAATGCAATGAATTAACGATAAAATTTAATTTAATATTAATGCAAACGTTTGCATAATGACTAAAGTAATTATATATTTGAAAAATCTAATCAATTCTTGAAAAATTAATCCATTAACCAAACTAAACTAAATCAATGGAAAGAACATTTGCACAATATTTTAATTGTTTAGGGATTCCTCTCGAGGAGAAATCCTTAATGATGTTGCTGATCTTGCTGTTTGTGACGCTATCGGGAAGATCCCAAGAGCGACAAATCTCAGGACAGGTAACCGACAGTGAAACAGGCGTTCCGTTGTACGGAGTCACCGTACTGGTGAAGGGTACTTCTATTGGAGTTGCGACGGACTTTGAAGGCGAATATTCTATTTCTGCGCCTGAGACCGATAGCAGTCTGGAATTTTCCTTCATAGGTTATAAACCTGTAGAAGTTAGTGTAGGACAGCAGACCATAATAGATGTTGTACTTGAAGAGTCTGTTAATATGCTCGATGAAATGGTAGTAATCGGCTATGGGAAGAAGAAAAAAAGAAACCTAACAGGATCGGTGGTTTCCATCAATAGCGATGTTATTGAACAAACCAGACTACAGGATCCACTTTCGGTACTTCAGGGAAGAGCAGCAGGGGTGCAGGTTATTTCCAATTCCGGTGCACCTGGAGGAGGAATGACTATAAGAGTCAGGGGGAATTCATCCTTGAATTCTGGAAACTCTCCTTTGTTTGTTGTGGATGGTGTTCCTATTGAATCCGGGGAACTATCTACATTGAACGGATCTGAAAATCATGGACTAAATCCGCTTTCCGCAATCAACCCGGGAGATATTGAATCCATAGAAGTTTTAAAAGATGCTGCTTCAACAGCTATCTACGGTTCCAGAGCCGCCAACGGTGTGGTGATGATCACAACCAAGCGCGGTAAGCCAGGGAAAGCTAGTGTAAACCTGAATATCAGTACAGGGATAAGTGAAATCACTCGAAAATTAAGTGTGTTAAATGCTAGTCAGTACCGGTCACTTATCATTGACTCCTATCGGAATATGGAGAATCCAATTGAGCCTACTTGGGCTGTTATAGATTCTTTAAATCCTAAAAATAATGGAAATGTTGACTGGCAAGATGCATTATATAGAGCAGCTCCGCAGTATAAGGTTGATCTGTCCGTCAGTGGCGGGACAGAAGACATTCGTTATGCTTGGAGTTCTTCATTTTTACACGAAGACGGGATTATCCTGAATTCTAATTACAAAAGAGTCACATCACGACTAAATGTAGATTTTGATATTTCTAAAAAGCTAACCATTGGACAAAGTATATCTTATACCAATGGAATAAATAATCGAATAAATGCTGCCGGTACTGGAAATACTAGTTTAGTGAGAGAATTGCTTATTCGACCACCTTCTTATGCTATGTATTTACCGGATGGTTCTCTCAATGGATACCAATGGGGTAAAAGAAATCCGGTCGGTCTTGCTGAACTTGCTACTCATTTAAATAAAACCAATAGGCTAACAGGTAATCAGTATTTAGAATACAAAATCTTAGATGGATTGAAACTCAGAAGTAATATCAGTCTTGATTTTGTTCACATGAAAGAAGATGAATTCTTACCTTCTTCACTTGATTATAGAGAAGGCTATAATGAGGGCGCTGTACGTTCTATCAACAATCTCACTTGGGCCAATGAAAATTATTTGAGTTACGAGAAACAGTTTTCCGATGCTCATAATTTCTCTGGTCTATTAGGAATGAGTATTCAAGATTGGAAATATGAGCGAACAGGCTTGGATGGGATGTTCTTTCCAAGTGACAATATCAGAACCTTGAACTCTGCTGGTACGATATCAAATCAAGGAGTGAATATTACAGACGAACACTCTATTTTTTCTTATTTCGGCCGTGCTTCATATGATTATAAGGGGCGCTATTTAGCCGAAATTAATTTCAGAGCGGATGGTTCCTCTCGGTTTGGAGAAAATAAAAGGTTCGGATATTTTCCATCTGCTTCAATCGGATGGCGATTTTCAGAAGAATCGTTCTTTAGCGGATTGGATTTTATTAATGACGGAAAGCTTCGCTTTAGTGCAGGACAAACAGGTAATGAATCTATCGGAAATTATACTTCTCAAGGTGTGTTTACCGTTGGAGCGAATTACCTAGACCATTCTGGCGCTGCTCCATCGGTAATGCCTAATTCTGATCTTACCTGGGAAACCACTACTCAGTACAATGCAGGTATTGACCTTTCATTGTTTAACAATAGGATAGTATTTAACGCGGATGCCTATTTGAAACAAACCGAGGATTTACTTTATAATGTTCCTATTCCAAGAACTACGGGATTTAATTATATCACCCAGAATGTTGGAAGTATAGAGAACAAGGGATTGGAATTTTTACTCACGAGTCATAATATTGATAAAGAGTTTCGCTGGAATACGAGTCTGAACTTTAATATTAATCGAAATAAAGTAGTTGATCTTCCGGATAAGCTTCTTACAAATGGATATATCCAAAATGGAAAATATCATATTTTAAAAGAGGATATGCCAATTGGGATTTTCTATGGATGGAAATTTGATGGTGTATATTCCAGGGATGAAGATAATGTCAATGGAGTAACCAACGGCGCATTAGGAAGAACATTTGGAGGAGGTGATCCTATATGGGACGATCTGAACGGAGATAACATTATTGATGAAGACGATCGACAAGTCATTGGTAATGCACAACCTGATTTTTTTGGAGGGATTTCCAACGAGTTCTCTTATAAGGATTTCAGTCTGAGCGTGTTTTTTCAGTTTTCTTATGGGAATGACATCTACAGTGAAATTAACCACCAGCGAAATTCAGTTGTGAGTTACAATAACCTTTCAACAGATGCACTTAACAGATGGCGAAATCCGGGGGATATAACAAATTTTCCTAAACCGGTTCGGGACGATCCAATGGAATCAGATAGTAGAATCCAAAGTCGATGGGTGGAAGATGGTTCATACATTAAATTGAAAAATGTAAATCTACAGTACAGTGTTCCCTCTCGAGTCACAGAACAACTTGGACTCAGTCGACTTAGTGCTTATATCACCGCTACTAATTTGATAACATGGACGAAATATACCGGTTATGATCCTGATGTAAATTCCTATAGGGGATTAAGAGCGGGAGTAGATGAAGGTTCATTTCCGCAAAGCCGTACAATAATTCTTGGGTTAAACATTGGTCTTTAAAAACTGAAATAATGAAAACTATAAAAATATTATTATTACTAACCGTGCTAAGCATTTCGTATGCTTGTTCAAAAGATATTCTTGACAAAGATCCTAAAAGCAGCTTTTCTGCTTCGGGTTTCTACAAGACTACTGCAGATGCCAGGGCTGGGGTATATGGAATCTACGAAGCTTTACAATCTGCAATGTATGTCAACTTTTCGTTCTGGGGAGAAGGTAGGGCTGATGCGGTTGATACCCGACATTCTGGGGATCCATTAGCGCTTAAACAAAATCTACTCGCCCCAACAATCACTTCTTCGAATTGGAATAATTTATATCAGGTAATTAGTCGTGCCAATTATGCTATAAAGTATATCCCGGAATTAAGTGAAGATGACAATGACTTCAGTCGACAATTGGTTGCGCAGGCGCGTGCACTACGAGCACTATCTTATTTCTACGCTGTTCGAGTTTTTGGAGATGTGCCTCTGATTTTGGAACCCTATGAGACTGTAGAACAAGAGGTTTTCGTGCCCAAGGTAGAAAAAGAGGCGGTTCTGGATCAGATTCAAGAAGATTTAATTTATGCCACAGAAAATTTAAGAGAAAGTTATGGCGGAGAGGATGACAGAATCCTTTTTACCCAAGGCGCAGCTAGTGCCTTGCTAGCCAAAGTTTATATGTGGAGAAAAGATTATCCATCGGCCATTTCCGCTATGGATGAAGTATTGGCTAATGATCTTTATACGTTGGCAACTATTGGAAATTGGTCATCTATTTTTACGATGGGGTATTCAACGGAAAGTATTTTTGAAATTGGATTTAATGAGACCCAAACTAATTTTTTACGTGTGCTCTATGCATTGGGTTCGGACAGTCATTATTTTCCAAGTGAATCCTTCAGAAATTCCTTTGAAGAAGGGGATTTAAGAGAAGACCTTATTTATGATGTGACCGAGGAAGAGCCTCGAAAAATATGGAAATTTTTCGGAGCGGGTTTTGACGATGAAAGTCCTAATCCTTCATCAAACAATATTGTGTTGATCAGATTAGCAGATATTATATTGTTAAAAGCAGAGGCTCATAATGCCCTTGGAGAAACTACTCAAGCATTGGATTTATTAAATATAATCCGAAAAAGAGCAGGACTTCCCGAGTTTGATGAACAAGGAGCCATCCAAGCTTATGGTGATATTGAGTCCGCTATTCTTCATGAGCGGCTGATTGAACTTTCATTCGAGGGTCATCGATGGTTCGATTTGGTAAGAACAGGACGAGCAATTGAAACGATGAATCCGATAAATGGACTCAGTGATGAGGGAAATCTTGTGTGGCCTATACACGAGGATGCTTTAAATCGAAATCCCAATCTAGATCAAAATCAATTTTACAGATAGAAACGTCAATATCTTCTAAACAAAAAATCCAATGAATAAAACTATAAGAAACCTAATACGACTCCTGACAGCATCGTATGTTGCTGGTGCCTTGGTTAGTTGTGAAGTTCAAGAAGACTTTCACTATCCAAAGGACAATTCAGGGGATCAACTGAAAATGACTTCCTTACAATATGTCAAAAGTCACGATTCGCTGGCCTTATTTGAACAGGCCATTGCAATTACAGAACTGGAATCCTATTATGATGATGAATCCAGTAGAACGTTTATTGTACCCACCGATGGTGCATTTAAAGACTATTTACGCACAAACAACTATAGTACTTTGGAGGACATTCCTATTCCTATTTTACGCAATATTATAAAATACGGTATTGTAAAAGCTAAGGTGTCTTTTAACGACCCGGATTTATTTGAGAGTAATAACCCTATTGCCTATGATACCGAAAACGGGCAAGTTATGTACTTATCACATAACAGTAATTTTCAAGGACTCATAAATGAAGCGACCAGCAATCAGTGGATTATTACCACTTCTAATCTGGAACTTGACAATGATGTGATGCATGTGGTATCGTCCATTGTTTACTTTTCAGCACCTGCAATAGATACCGAATCACCGGAATTCACGCCAGTTTTAGATACTATTTATCCGATTCATGACAGCTATATCAATGGTGGAAATTTATCAGGAAATAATTTCGGATCCGAAAATCTCCTAAAAATAAAAAATGTTTCTGGAGATGGACCATATGACCGGAAAGCTTTTATGATGTTTGATACTAATGAGTTTGACGAGGAAGGTGTAATTATCGAATTGAAACTTGAATTGGCCGTATCTTTTACCCATGCTAAAGGACTCGATGTTAATGTCCATGCAGTGGCAGATAACAGCTGGAATGAAATGGGAATTACCTGGGATAATGCCCCAGAGCCTGATCCAAATCCCATTGCATCTATTGTTTCCTCAAAAGTACCAGCTTTTGAATTTGATATCACCAGTTATTTTCAGGATTTGACAGATCCAGATAAAGTTTCCTTTATGATTGACGGAGCTGCAGGCGGAGATGAGACAGATGAATTTGCTTCCAAAGAGCATACTGAGCTGCAGAGGCCGATGCTTATAGGTAAATTTTCATCAGCTAACAATATCTTGGAATTTCAAGCAAATAAACCCCTAGTGGTTAAAAGTGGAGATGTAGAAACTCTGGCAAAAGAATTTTTAGAAATCACCGGAGCACCTGCAGAAGACATATTATATACTGTTGAGAAAGGACCAGAGTCTGGCTGGTTGATAAGGGGAGCAAATACACTACAAACAGGAGATGTAATAACCCAAAGGGATATTAATGTACTCAATATTATCTATATCAATAACGGAACTGGAACCAATGATGAGATTTCCTTTAGTGTTAAAGATCGTGCAGGATCCTCATTAGATCCATTTAAATTTAAAATAACCATTGAATAAATTGCAATGAAAAAATTAATTAAAATTAGAAATTTAAAAGTATTACTTGTCTTGAGTTTAGTATTCACAACATTCTCATGTAGTGGCTCAGATGATGAGAAAGAAATAGAAATCCCAGAAGAAAGTACAACAAGACTCATTGAATTTTCAGGGTACGAATGGGTGGTACGTACCTCTGATGAAAGCCAAGTAGGACCAGGTCCGAACTTGTTTTCTGATTCTGAGGAGAACGTGTGGGTAGATCAGCAGGGAAGATTGCATTTGAAAATTGTACAGAAGGCTGGTAAATGGTATTGTTCTGGGATCACTCTCAGAGAGGATCTTGGACACAACCAATATATATTTTATGTTTCAAGTAGAGTAGATCAATTAGATCCCAATGTAGTAGCGGGCTTATTTACATATAAGAACGATGAGGAAGAAATTGATATTGAATTCTCAAGATGGTCAGATCCTGAAAATCAGGATTCCCAATTCGCTGTCCAACCATCTCATTTGGAAGGGAACAAAATGCGATATGATCTAAATCTTGAAGGCGATCTCTCAACTCACTGGTTTGACTGGCAAGAATCGAAAATAGATTTTGCAAGTTATAAAGGACATACTCTAGACCCAAACGCCGAAGACATTATCCATACTTGGACATATACTGGAGCAAGCATTCCCCCAGATAGTGATGAGAAACTTAAAATAAACTTATGGCTTTTTAAAGGTCAGGGACCCACCGATAACCAAGAAGCCGAAATGATAATAGATCGGGTCGAAATCCTTTAATAATTTACAGTTCTTTAATCGCATATAATGATAGAAAAAACAGATACAACTTCCAACAGGATTTATGTTTATGCATCCCGAAAAGAAATGGGGGAATCAGCCGGAAAGGAAATTGAAAATAAAATTGTTGAACTCCTTAAAAAGAAAGAAAGCATACGTATGGTTTTTGCGGCTGCACCTTCACAGAATGAAATGCTTGATTATCTTGCGTCTTCTTCCCTGATTGATTGGAAGAAGATAACAGGCTTTCATTTGGATGAATACATAGGGTTACCTCCAGATTCTCCGCAAAGATTTTCTACCTACCTAAAGCATCGTATTTTTGATAAAGTCCCTTTTAAAAAAGTTCATTTAATAGATACTGGAAAATCGGCTGAGGAAGAAAAAGAGAGATATTCCAGTCTTTTAAACCAAGCTACGCTGGATATCGTCTGTTTGGGAATCGGTGAAAACGGTCATATCGCATTTAATGATCCTCATGTCGCTGATTTTAACGATGCTAATATGATCACTGATGTGTGGCTGGATGATGCCAGCCGCCAACAACAGGTCAATGACGGGTGTTTTCCAACCATGGATCAGGTGCCAAAGCAAGCTATAACACTTACAGTACCTGCGATAATGGATGCGTCATACCTCTTTTGCGTAGTGCCGGGGAAAAGTAAACGAAAGGCAGTTTACAATGCCCTGCACGGTCCTGTAGACCCTTCCTGCCCGGCTTCTATTTTGAGGACACACAAATCGTGTACGTTTTTTTTTGATCAAAAAGCCTATGATCAATAGGCTACACAATAAAAAGACTTATGAATTGCCTAATTTAGATAATTAACGAAAGATTTATGAAATATAAAATCCTATTTTCTTTTATCCTGCTCTTGTTTTTTGCAACGGCAACCCGAGCTACAGAAAGTACTCAGATGAATGATACTATTACTGAGTTTAAAGTTAAAGGTTTTCATCTCGATCTCAGAATTCAGGTAATGACACCACAGGCCTTACATGAATTTGCAGAGGAGTTAGCAGGTTTTGGAATCAATACCTTAGTTATGGAATACGAAGCCTCTTATCCCTATGAAAAACACGCTACTATTTCAAACCACCTTGCTTATTCCCGAGAGGAAGTAAAAGACTTTATCGCTCATTGCGAGCAGCTTGATATAGACGTAATCCCACTCCAGCAGTGTTTTGGACATATGGAATATATCTTGCGTAACGACCGTTATGCTGCGTTGAAAGAAGACAAAAAAGAAATATCTCAAATCTGTCCGATCAGAGTAGAAAAAAACAGCAATCTGTTTTTCGAACTATTCCAAGACATGGCATCCATGCACTCTTCGAAATACATCCATATCGGAGGTGATGAAACCTATCTTTTGGGACACTGTGAGCTATGTTCACGCAAAGCAGAGCAGGAGGGGAAATCTAAATTGTTTGTCGATTATATGAAAATGATTTGTAATCAAGTAATAGAGCTAGGTAAGACCCCGGTGATGTGGGCGGATATACTATTAAAATACCCGGAGGCTGCAGAAGAATTACCAAAGGAAACTATTTTTATCGACTGGAATTACGGATGGAAGACAAATCATTTCGGCGATATCGGTGCGCTGCAACAAAAAGGCTTTAGCTTTTGGGGAGCTCCATCGATTAGAAGCCACCCTGATAACTGGTATGTTACGGAGTGGAAGAAACACTTTAAGAACCAACAAGACTTTATACCTTATGCGCGTAAGGCGGACTATTCGGGTATGGTTATGACCTCCTGGTCCACTTCAGGACTATATGGCTTTACATGGGATGTGGGTTATGATGTGATAGAGATGGTGCAAATACGAAATAATTACCCGCTTTCAGGATTCAGAATATTAATTGCAGCCTATTCTCAAGCACTCAAGCAACAAAAACCACTTGAACCCAAAAAATTTGTTATCAGTTACGCAGCTGAGCGATTTGGTTTTTCAAAGGCACAAGGTGAGCAGTTTTGGAATGCTCTGAGCGTAGAACAGGAGCTGATTACCAATGGTAAGCCGGTAAAGAGTGAAACTATTGATCAACTGCAAGAAGTTGCACAAGGCGCATCTGATATTTTATACCAACTTAAACCGATACAAAATGAAAATGAATTTGAACATTTTCGATTGATGATAGATCTGAGGAAATTTTATTTAGCTTTTAGTGAGATTAAGGCCTTTTACAATTCAGCGGATTTTACACTTGCAGACGCAAATAAGAAAATTCCGGAGCTGGAGGTATTGTTGGAACAGTCACAGAAGCTGGATCAACGATTTACCGAGCTTAATAAAAATTTCTTATCCGATGTTGAAATACAAGATCAAAATGAAATAAGAGCACGTCCACTGAAAATTTTGTACAAACGGATCTCTAACTTAGTTCAATAATTAACCAAGACTAAACTACCTTTTTTTATGCAATCACTTGACTGGGTCGTACTAGCCCTGTATTTCTTAATATTAATTTCCATTGGAATCTGGGCCTATTTCAGGGTTAAAAATTCAGCTGATTTTTTTACTGCTGGAGGAAAGCTTCCTTGGTGGCTTTCAGGTATATCCCATCATGTTTCCGGTTATAGCGGGGCTGTTTTTGTGGCTTATGCAGGCATTGCTTATACTCATGGTTTTACCCTATATGTATGGTGGGCATTTACCGTAGGTTTAGCTACGCTGGTAGCAGCTTTTTACATAGCGCCAAGATGGTCTCGACTACGTCAGTATTCAGGGATTCAATCCCCTACTGAATACCTGCTTAAAAGATACAATCTACCAACCCAGCAACTCATTGCATGGGTAGGAGCGGTCATAAAAGTTTTCGATACAGGTGGTAAGCTGGCAGCTATTGCCGTACTCTTAAATGTATTCAGCGGAGTTTCAATCACCTTTGGGGTTATACTAGTGGGGGTTGTATCGTTGATATACATCACTATCGGAGGATTGTGGGCGGATGTATGGAATGATTTTTCCCAGTTTTTGGTACAATTACTGGCGGGCATAACCATGTTTGTGATGATCATTTTAAAAATCGATGGCGGTTTGGAAGGGGTCTTTACCATGTGGGAGCGACTGCCCAAAGAAAACTCAGAACTATTCCATGAGCCCTATACGGCAATGTTTGCCCTTGTGATGTTGATGGTGAACTTTTTCAGCTACAGTGGGGGCACCTGGAACCTTGCAACCCGTTTTATTTCCTCGTCCTCCGGAACGGAGGCCAGAAAAGCAGGCGTGCTTTCTTCTGTGTTGTATTTTATATGGCCTCTCATTCTACTGTTTCCAATGTTTGCAGCTCCTATATTCCTGGAAGACCTTTCCGATCCAACCTTATCCTATGGAACTATGGTTATCGAATTTTTACCTGCAGGCTTAGTTGGGCTGGTTCTTGCATCCCTTTTTGCGAACACCCTCTCGATGACAGCATCAGATTCCAATACCGTATCCGCTGTTATCAGTAGGGATATTTTGCCTGTGTTATTTCCGAAATTTAAAAACCTTTCTCCCGAAAACGCACTTAAATTAGCCCGATGGACTACGTTTTGTTTTACTTCACTCACCATCATAGTTGGATTAAATGCAAGTTATTTCGGTGGAGTCTTTGGATTACTTATCTCATGGTTTGCAGCACTTCTCGGTCCTATTGCAATTCCCATGATTCTCGGTCTTCTACCAGCATTCAGGAGAAGTAACGGCACCGTTGCCATAGTATCCATTGCAGGCGGGCTTTTTGCCTTTGTGGCTATGAAATTTATGGCAGTGGAGTCATTGGCATTGGAAGTAGGCGCCCCGACATTAACTTCATTTTTCCTTTTTTCCATAGGTGGATTATTGAATAAAAAAGAAGTTCCTCAAGATATCATTGCCTTGCATACGAATATGAAAAAAGATAAGCTATATGATACCAAATGAAACGATATTCGAAGCAATAGATTATAAAACGAACAATCCGATTCACATCACAGTTAAAAATGGATCAATAGCTGCTATACAAAAAAGTAACAAACAACTTGATCCGAATATAATGATTGCCCCGGGACTGGTAGACCTACAGATAAACGGTTACCAAGGAATTGACCTGAATCAGGAAGGTCTACAACCAACGGAAGTAATACAAATGACTGAATGGTTATGGAAACAAGGCATAACTACCTATTACCCGACAATTATCACCAACAGTAATGATGCTATTTGCGGTCTGCTATCTACCATAGCAAAAGCCTGTAAAACAAATAACAAAACAAATCAAAGCATCGGTGGGATACATTTGGAAGGTCCCTTCCTGTCTCAGGAAGACGGTCCTCGGGGTGCTCATCCCAGTCAATTTATCCAAGCCCCTGACTGGGAACTGTTCTCCCACTGGCAGAAATGTGCCAATGGCAGGATCAAAATGATCACCATAGCTCCGGAGTGGCCGGGGTCTATAGAATTCATTAAAAAATGTGTAGCTAATAATATTGTAGTGGCTATCGGGCATACAGCAGCAACTGCTGAACAAATAAAACAAGCAGTTGAAGCTGGAGCCACTATTTCTACACATTTGGGAAATGCCTCCCACCAAATGTTGCCCCGTCATCAAAATTATATTTGGGAGCAGCTTGCTAACGATAAACTGTGGACCACTCTTATAGCCGACGGTTTTCATTTACCCGTTTCTTTGCTAAAAGTCTTTCTGAAGGTAAAAGCTCAAAAAACGATCCTAATCAGTGATGCAACATCCTTCGCCGGACTTTCACCGGGATCTTATACCACCCATATTGGAGGAAAGGTCGAGCTGGATGAACAAGGTCGATTATTTATGAAAAGCCATCCCAACATGCTTGCGGGATCCGCTCACCTGTTACCCTGGTGTATCAATCATCTTGTAAAGGAAAAAATCCTTTCACTACAGGACGCCTGGGACATGGCTTCCTTAGCACCCATGCGATTCTTTACTGGAGAAACAACCTCTGCCTTTGAAGTCGGAAAACCGGCAGACTTTGTGGTCATTAGAAACAACAATCAGTATATAAAAATAATAAAAACCATAAAATCAGGAGAGATCGTTTTTTCCGATAAGGATGGTATTTAATTAAAATACTTTAAAGCACTTTAAATTATCCATAAAATGGTCACAAACTAACACTAAAAAAATAAAACCAATGCGATTATTGTATGTTATAATATGTCTGCTGTTAGGATTACAGGGGCATACTCAAAATTCTATAATCCCTGCTCCTCAGGAACTGACTACAGAATCAGGACAGTTTATGCTCACTGATAAAACAACGATTAAAATATCGGGAAGTGAGAATGAGCAAGCGAATTATCTTGCTAAAATTTTAGAAAGTGGTTTTGGAAACCAACCTGCTATAGTAAAAGGAAATAAAATAAAACAAGAACAAACAATTATATTACAAATCAATTCTTCCCTAAAGAATAGCCTTGGGGAAGAGGGATATAAATTGGTAATAACCCCAAAAACCATAGTCATAGAAGGGGGTACGGACACAGGCTTATTTTATGGAATTCAAACCCTAAGGCATATATTGCCACCGGATTTTGAATCCAAAGCCAATCCAGAACAAAAAGTAGCATTACCCGCGCTTACAATCACAGATAAGCCTCGTTTTAAATGGCGATCATTTATGCTTGATGAAGCAAGGCACTTCAAGGGAATAGTAGAAGTAAAGCGCTTACTTGATCAAATGGCGCTATTAAAGATGAATCGGTTTCACTGGCATTTAACCGATGATCAGGGTTGGAGAATTGAAATTAAAAAATACCCAAAACTAACACAAATAGGTTCCATTAGAAAGGACACCCAAACAAGCCGAAAAAGTGAGGAGCGCACCGGACGTTCACATCAAGGTTTTTATACCCAGGAACAAATTAAAGAAGTTGTCAATTATGCACAAGACCGACATATTCAGATTGTTCCTGAAATTGAGATGCCGGGTCATGCGATGGCTGCAATAGCAGCTTATCCATGGCTTGGATCCTTGGGTACAACCGTTGAAGTATCCGAAACGTTTGGGAAATTAGAAGACTCCTTTAATATTTCGAACCCTAAGGTGGTAGATTTTCTCAAAGATGTATTAAGGGAAGTTTTTCAACTTTTCCCCGGAAAGGTGGTTCATATCGGAGGTGATGAGGTAGATTATAGTGCCTGGGAAAATTCAGAGAAGATACAGAAGATGATGAAAAAGCAGCATATTGACTCTCCTGTTGATTTGCAGATCTCTTTTACAAATACGATGTCTAACTTCATCGATGATTCCGGAAAACGAATGATGGGATGGAATGAAATTCTGGGAGATGACATCCACCAGATAGGGAATGAAGAAGTCAAACAGACATTAGCAAAATCAGCCATAGTCCACTTTTGGAAAGGTGATCTGCAATTGATAAACAAAGCTGTTTCCAAAGGATACGATGTGGTAAATTCCAATCACTGGGACACCTATTTGGACTATACCTATAAAAGACTTCCTTTGGAGAAATCGTATGATTTTGATCCCATCCCCGAAGGACTGGATGAAAAGTACCATCATAAAATCCTTGGATTGGGTACTCAGATGTGGAGCGAATGGATCCCAACGGTAGAACAAATGCATCAGAAAATCTTTCCGCGTCTGGCGGCCTATGCCGAAGTCGGTTGGACTAGTCCATCCCAAAAGAATTATCAGCATTTCTTAGACGCACTTGAAACTTTAAAATTGAGATGGAACCATTCAGACATCAGCTATGGTCAAAAGGAGGATTAATTCCACAGTCTATCATGGTGAAATATTTCAGTTAATAGAAAAGTCCAATTTCGCCTGAAATAGAATTCCGGAGTAAAACGGACACTGAATACTGTTGTGTAATAGGGTGGATTATTTGAATCGTAAAGGCATCCGATATCATATTAGGATACGGAATAATTTTAGAAGCCGTGGTAGGTATCAAAAACGAACTATTGTATATCAAGGAATATTTTCACCCACTTTTAAAAGGGGAAATCTACCTGACAGGCGAACAGGTTTGCGGGATGTTGCATATCAGCAAACGGACGTTGCAACAGTACCGGGATGACGGACTGATACCCTTTATCAAACTGGAACGGAAAATCCTTTTTCGTGAAAGCGATATTGTGAAAGTATTGGAAGATAATTATCAGCGTTAGCCGATTGTCTGAAACTGTAACCGTATCGGTCAATTAAAAAAATAGCCCATTGCTTAAAACGGTGGGCTGTGGTTTTTATGGAAGTTGTTAATCCAAAATACCTTACGCATTCAATAAAAAAGTATAGATATTTTTTTAATCAACCTCAAATTCTGCATAAACATTAAATTTTTCTCTTGTCTTTTGATAGTCGGACTTTAGAAAGTGTTTGACAATTCTGTATTTCCCAACTTTATAATCAATTTGTTTGCTTAAAAGCTTCTTGTCAAAGGTATGGGAATCGGAAGGTTTCAGTATGATGCCCAAATCCACAAAAACCTGGTCGGGGGAAACTTGTTCCCACTCGTTATTTTTATAATTTTCAATCCGGTAATGCAATCCCGTAGTGATGGTGTCATTTGTATTGTTGATTATTGTTACTTTTAACATCTCGGGAAGCTCGGAAAGTTTAAATATATTTGGTTCAATTGACAATGATACAGATGTATCCACAACATCGTTTGTTTGTTTATTTTCGGTTGGTTTCTCTTCTCTGCCTTTTTTTGTTTGATTGCAGCCCAATAAAAAAGCTGTCGAGATTATAAGTAAGATAAATTTTCTCATTGACCTATTTATTTCCGTTTCTTAATCGTTCATATAAATGGGTTTCTCCCAACAGCTAAATTACAAAAAAGCCAATGAGGGTAGCATTGGCTTTCTTTGATTGTTTTATTAGGGTTTTCAGAGTTGCGAAACAAAAGAGCTTTCCATCCCCTTAAATTTATGCGACACCTTTTGCATATCCTTTCCGACTTTCTCGTTCAGTATCTTGGCGTAAATCTGTGTGGTGGCAATGTTCTTATGCCCCAACATCTTGCTCAAACTCTCCAATGGGACACCCTCGCTTAATAAGAGGGTAGTAAAGGTATGACGTGCCAAATGAAAGGTTATTTTCTTGTCTTTAAGGCAGTCAATTTGTTTGGATATTGCTTTTAATTTGTCATTGATAGAACCGTTGGACGGAACCGGAAAAACCTTTCGGTCCTTTGCCATTCCTGCATACTTTTCGATAATCATTTTTGGAATATCCAATAACATTACATTGACAATGTAGATGTTTTTCTCCTGCGGACGATAATCCATTGATTGCCGCCAAAGAACTCCTGTATATGACTGATTTTAGGTCCTTTTATATCCGAATAGGAAAGCCCGGTAAAACAACTGAAAACAAACAGGTCTTTGACCAACTCGTCCTTTTTTGTGGCACACTCGAAAGTTACAAGCTGTTCCAGCTCGTTCCGCAACAAATAACCTCTGTCCTTGTCTTTTTTGGTGTTCTTGTACTCGCTGAACGGGTTAAAGGCAAGGTGCTTTCTGCTCATAGCCAATCGGCAAAGCGTGGTAAAACCAATCATATACAGCCAAATGGTGTTGTGTGATAAACCCTGCTCGTCACGCAGGTAGTAATCAAATTCTTGTACAAAATCAGTGGTAGGGTCGTTAAACGACAGGTCAGAATAGTCGTATTTTGTTAACGAAAAATCCCGTAGGTGCTTTAAAAGGGCTTTGTACTTGGCGTGTGTTCCTTCTACCCGAAGTCCACTATTTACCTTTTTTTCAAAGTCTGACAAGAACTGTTCGTAGAATTTAAAAAAGGTCAGTTCCCCGCTTTCCATTCCGAGGAAGGTTTTTTTTTAGTTTAGCACTGTTTACCGTTCACGGTAATCCTACACATAATCGCAACCTTTCCGTTTTTCTTTGGGGCGTTCTTTTTAAGGTAAAACAATACCCTAAATGTTGATTTTTTTGTCGTTTCCATACTCACAATTCTTAATGATAAAATTAAACTTATGTGAGCCACGGAACAATATGAAGAACTGTGCAAAACACTGAAAAACAGTAACATGAAAAGATTTGTTTCGGTGTTTAAAAGTAACATATTAGTAACCTTACTTTTGCCGAACCTCGCTTTTTTCTGCTCTTTACCGCATTACCAAAAAATCATAAACCGGCTGTAAAGCCTTTATTTACAACCGTTTTACCTGTTATTAATCTTTGATGTGTTTTTGCTGAAAATTTATTTTAAAAGTATAGCACTTGATATTTTAATATTAACCATCACTTTTAGTTGTTTTAATGCCTTTTTGGGCTGATTATGCCCCTGTAGAGTCTCTAATTTTTTTCTTTAAACATAGTATCACTCGGAAATATAGAGATAGAGGAATTAATATTTTTTTAGTATTTCCCATTTAGCAAAAAAAGTTGGTTTTTTAATTCTGCTATACCTTAAGGTTAAGGAATTGTAAATCCTATCATGGCATTTTGAATAAAAGGTTAAATACATCAGTTTTCTGTATTGCTTACTACGTGTGACCTTCAATATCTGATATATCTAGGTATAAGAAGGTTTTTAAATGAAAGAAAAGGATTTCAAAGAAATATTAACTCATTACCTTAAGGGAAGATCTACTGGATCACAAAGAGATCATTTATCTGATTTTGAACATTATTTACTGAGGGAAAACTCAAAAAGTGTATTTCAATCAAAGCGGCATAAAAAGCAACTGCAGAAAGATCTTCTAAAACGGATAAAAAAAGAAATACACCCCAAGAGATCTAATTGGATCAATATGGCTGCAGCTATCTTGATTGTTGTAGCACTAGGACTGACTTATTACCTATCTACTCCATTAAATCCTCCAATGGAGTATGTAGAAATATCCACGCACGAAAATCAGATAAAATCCATTCTACTGAGCGATAGTACTCATGTGGTTTTAAATCAAAATAGTTTGTTGAGGTTTCCAAAAAGCTTTACCGATGCGTCTCGAAATGTACTTTTAGATGGTGAGGCCTATTTTAAAGTCAGCTTTGATCGAAAACGACCATTTAATGTTTTTGCCGACAGTGTAGTTACTAAAGTTCTCGGTACTGAGTTTAATATCAGTACACGCGATAAAAGAACTAGTGTAGCGCTAATAAAGGGTAGTGTGGTTGTTACGGGTCTCGGGAAATCCAAATTACTCAAACCCAAACAAAAAATCTCTATCGATTATAAAACAGCTCAAGTAGAACAACAAACATTTGATCCACAACTGGAGATTTTTTGGATGGATCAACAACTTTCTTTTGACAATGTTGAGCTAGGTTCAATTGTAAAAATCTTAGAATCCAAATTTGGGAAAACCATAAGTATTTCGGATTCCTCTTTGTCGCAAATATCCATAACTGGAACCTTTAAAGGTAAAGGAATTACTTCCATTTTATTGTCAATTTCAAAAGCTGCTGACTTTTCGTTCAGAATCAATGATCAGGAGCAAATAATTATTTATAAATCAGACTAATTAACCTTAAAAAGATGAAACCGGAAATGAACAAAATCTAAACAAAAAAAGGATGCAAAAAAAAAAGGAAGTGCAGCCACACCTCCTTAGTGCTAAATCATCCGAAATTAAAAAAAGTAAACGCACTGAGTTTAATTAAGCATTATGATTAAAGCAATTCAAAAATATGAAAATAAATACATTTAATTATCCTAAAATAATTATGAGAATTTCCACATTCTATATCATAACCGTGTTGGGATTGCATAGTTTGTTTGCCTCTGAAATAAATGGACAAACACTTCAGAGTTCTACTGTTGAATTTGATAAATCCTTATATAAATTACAGGAGTTATTCAGGGTGATCGAAGATAAAACAACCTATAGTTTTGTGCTTTCCGAACCCTTACTCGATCTTGAATCAGAGGTGATTTTAAGTGCGAAAGACCAAAACCTTTTACACTTACTGGAAAAAGTATCAAAGGAAAAACATCTGCGTTTCTACCGAATCAATGATTTAATTAGTGTATCGCGTCAAGACATCAGTGAAAAAAGAGTTTCAAATGTTATTCAGCAACGTGAAATTACTGGGTTAGTCGTGGATCAAGAAGGTGTTCCTCTTCCTGGGGCTACTATTCAAATAAACAATACAGCTACTGGTGTTGTTACGGATTTCAACGGTAATTTTACTGTAAATGCTTCTATTGGAGATAAGTTAAGTATAACCTATGTTGGTTTTCAACCACAATCTTTGGTTATTGGTCAGGATGATTTTTACAACATAGAGCTTAACCAAGATGTCTCTCAACTCGATGAGGTAGTGGTCACCGCATTAGGGATCAAAAGACAGGAAAAGAAACTTGGATTCTCCCAGGAAACGGTTAAATCCGAGGAGCTGGCGCAAACTGTTCCAGTAAACTGGTCTTCAGGCTTAAAGGGGAAAGTCGCAGGATTAAATATTGTATCTGCAGGATCAGGGCCGATTAATTCTCAGCAAATCATTTTGCGAGGTAACAGTTCTTTTGATCTAAGTGGTAATTATGCGTTGGTTGTGGTGGATGGTGTTCCTGTTAACACTGAAATGACAACCACAGGCTCAGGGTCCGCTTATATGGGAGAAGATTCTCCAATTGATTATGGGAATGGGATATCGGATATTAACCTTGATGACATTGAGAGTGTTTCTGTACTAAAGGGACCTGGTGCTGCAGCACTTTATGGCTCCAGAGCAGCAAATGGTGTACTTATGATTACCACAAAATCTGGAGCTAAAAGTACAGGTCTTGGTGTTACCATTAATTCCAGTACTTCTATTGATGTGATTCAGCGTTGGCCAGACTTTCAGTACAAATACGGACAAGGTAGTGGAAAATCTTTTGATCAAAACGGAGACCCTTATTATTCTTATCACTTGTCTGAAGATGGAAGCAATACAGGTTCTACCAGCAGTGCTTGGGGACCTGAATTCGCTGGGCAACATTATTATCAATACGATCCTTTAACACAGGGACAAGGATCGGAAAGAACTCTGTGGAAACCATATAAAGATAACAGAAAGGATTTTTGGCGTATGGGAATCACTAACATCAACAATATTTCAATTCAGGGTGGAGGGGAGCGCGGCTCTATGCGAGCCTCTATTGGGCATACCAAAAATGAATGGATTATGCCAAATACTGGGTTTGAACGAATTTCGGCATCCGTGAATTCAAATTATAAGGTTTCTGATCATATTGATTTGGGGGCTGTAATAAATTACACCAACAGAAGTAGTGATAACCTACCAAGTACAGGATATAATAATGGTTCAATAGCTTACTTTATGATCTTTCAAAATCCCAATATGGATCTAAACTGGCTCAGACCAATTTGGAAGGATGGTCAAGAGGATATTGAGCAAATTCGACCATTTAGTTCATATATTGATAACCCTTATTTGATCGCCTATGAATCCTTAAACACTCTAGAGAGCAATCAAATAGTTGGGAATATTAATGCTAAGATTCACTTTAGTGAAAACTTCAACTTGATGCTACGTAGCTCTTTGAATACCTATCATCAGGATCGGGAGATGAAACGACCATTTAGTATCAATAGGTACAGCGAAGGATATTACGGTACCCAGGATATATTTAAACAAGAAATCAACAACGACTTCTTATTAAATTACGATAAATCCATTTCAACTAATTTTCATTTGAGCGCCTCAGTTGGTGGAAATAACAGAACCGATAAGCGACGTTCTACCAATGCGTCAGTTACTGGATTAGTTGTCCCTGGGGTATATAAGCTTGCCAATGGAAAAAGTAGCCCATCTATAAGTACTGGTGACTATAATAAAACGGTCAATAGTTTATATGGTTTGATGACCTTATCTTATAAAAATCAGATATTTATTGATGTAACCGGTAGGAACGATTGGTCGAGCACCCTTCCAAAGGATAACTGGTCCTTTTTCTATCCATCGGTAAATACGAGTCTAATTTTATCGGATATTTTTAACCTTGACAGCCAAACGCTGAACTTTTTAAAATACCGATTTTCTTATGCACAAGTTGGTAATGACACCGATCCATACCAAACCAGTAAATATTACAACAATAGTGATTTTGCCAGTTCTGCGACGGTACCTTCAACGTTGTATAATGCAGATTTAAAACCAGAAATTTCCACAAGTTACGAAACAGGTATAGAGGCAAGATTACTCAACAACAGATTGGCTCTTGATGCAACTTTATATCAAATCACCACTGATAACCAAGTCATACAGCTAGCACTGGATAGAAATACTGGTTATAGTTCAATGTTTGTTAATTCTGGTTCGGTCCAAAACCGAGGAGTGGAATTGACTCTTAAGGGTAAAATTATCGATAATTCTAATTTTTCTTGGAACTCCACTTTAAACTGGTCTAAGAATGAAGGTAGAGTATTTGAATTACCAGATGAGGTAGATAATGAGTTTATAATTGATCAAGGCGGAAGTGCTTATATGATTGCAAAAGTGGGTGGTTCTCCAACGGCCATTTATGGGTATGGTTTTGTACGCTCACCAGAGGGAGAAATTGTTTATGACCAAGCTGGATTACCAGCATACCCAGAATCTGGTGAATTTGAGCATATCGGAGATGCCATGCCTGATTGGAAGATGGGTTGGTATAATGAATTCAAATTTGGAAACTTCACCGCTGGGTTTACTTTCGATGGTCAGTACGGTGGGATAATTTACTCTCAATCACATCACAAAATGACTCAGCAAGGTAAACTCAAATCGACTTTTAAAGGTAGAGATACGGGTGTGATCGTAGGAGACGGCGTGGTGGATAACGGTGATGGCACCTTTTCTCCAAATACTACAGAGGCCATAACGCCAGACTGGTATAACCGTTATTACAGAAGGGCCAATGTGGAATCTAATTCTTTTGACGCCTCTTACATCAAACTAAGGGAAGTACGTCTACAGTACTCGTTACCAAAAAAATGGTTAAACAAAATGTTTTTACAAGGCGTGGATGTTGCGATATATGGTAGCAATCTTTTGACTATTTCGGATTTTCCACTTTATGATCCGGAAACTGCTGCCTTAAATGGAAATCGAATAATGCCTGGAATTGAAATGGGACAGATGCCATCTCCAGCTACTTATGGAGTGAATGTAAAACTTAAATTGTAATTCAAATGAAAAAAATAGGTACTTTATTTATTATATTGTTGATTTTCTTTGCAGGAGGCTGCACTAATGATTTTGAGGAAATTAATGAGGATCCCAATAGGATTGCAGAAATTAGTCCGGCGACGTTATTAAATCCAATAATCTATGGATTAGCCTCTCATGGTGCGAACCGAAGCGATGCAATAACCTTTAACCTTATGCAGGTTTCTGTTCCTTTTCCCAGCGTTTCTGGTGGACTTCATCGCTATGATGTGAGTCTTGGAATTGGAAATTCATCATGGGATAATTCCTATAAATGGCTTCAAAATATTAAAGAAATGCATGCTGCAGCGACTTTAAGAGAAGACAATAATTACACAGCTATTGCTCTTACCTTAAATGCTTACGCGTATGCAAACCTTACTGATTTATTTGGACCTGTTCCTATGAAGGAAGCTGTTAGCGCTGAAGAGGGCATACTGACTCCTAAATTTGATTCTCAAGAGGAGATTTACACCACGATCCTCTCGGATCTGGAAAAAGCTAACACCTTGTATGATTTGGATCAAGCTATGGTCTATGAGTCAGATATCCTTTTTGGGAATGATATTGAGCGGTGGAGAAAATTCACTAATTCTCTGCATATGCGTCTTTTGCTTCGAATTTCCAATAGATCAAATACCAATGCTTTTGCAAAGCTCAGTACAATGGTTCAAAATCCGACTAAATATCCTGTTTTTGAAAATACTGAAGAATCAGCTATCTTACAGGTTACTGGGATAACACCAAATGTTTCACCATGGGGAAGACCACAGGATTTTCGATTGAGTACAAAAATTTCCTCCTTCTTTTTGGATAATCTGAATCAGTGGGAAGATCCTAGAAGACCAATAATTGCCACACAGGCAAATATCGAGGATCAGACTATCGGGTATAAAGGAATTCCTAGCGCATACGCTGGAAATGAATCGCAGTTTACTTATAATGCGTCTACCTTTGAGATTAAACAAGTTGAAAATCCTATGAAAATTTATTTACTTCCTTTCTCTGAAGTAGCTTTTATCAAAGCAGAACTTGCTCAAAGAGGGTATATAGGGAACCCAGAATTACATTACACAAATGGTGTAAAGGCTGCTATGGAACAATTAGGAGCTGAATTGCCAGAAGGTTATTTTGATAATCCGCTGACCAACTACAACGGTAGCCTAGAACAAATAATGATTCAAAAATATTATGCATTGTACTTTGTGGATTATCAGCAGTGGTTTGAATACAGAAGAACTGGATTCCCCACACTACCTACCACAGAGGCCATGTTTAATGATGCTAAAATGCCTTCACGCTTATTCTATCCAAGTGATCTGGCTATTGGAAATGCTCCTGGATACCGACAAGCTCTTGAGATGTTAGGAGGTAAGGACGATATCAATGTTAAGGTTTGGTGGGATACGGTTGATTAACTTAAAAATTTAAAACTATGCAATACAAGTCACTTTTGAGTCTGATATTAATTTTATCGACTGTGGGTCTGATCTCTGCCCAAGATTTAGCTAAAGGCTATGTTTTTGAAGATCGAAATGCTAATGGTAAAAAGGAACGAAGGGAAAATGGAATCCCAGGAGTTTCGGTAACTAATGGAATAGATGTTGTCCAAACCGACCAGAATGGGAAATATGAGCTAACGGTGAGTAATGACGCTATAATCTCAGTTATTAAACCTTCGGGTTATTCAATTAATGTCAGTGATGATCAATTGGCTCAGTTTTATTATATCCATAAACCCCAAGGGTCTCCAGAGTCAGAGTTTAAAGGAGTGGCTCCTACAGGAAAATTACCCAGACAACTTAATTTTGGACTCAGTGCCACCGATGATACCGACGAATTTACAAGCTTGATCTTTGGTGATCCCCAGCCTTATAATTTGCAAGAGGTGGATTACTTTGCTAGAGGAATCGTCTCTGAACTTAAAAACACTGAAAATGTTGCTTTTGGGTTGAGTTTAGGTGATTTGGTAGGGGACGACCTTTCCTTGTTTAATCCATATATTTCCGCGGTAAAAGAAGTTGGGATACCATGGTTTAATGTTTTGGGAAATCATGATCTGAATTTTGATGCTAAGGAAGATCATTTATCGGATGAAACTTTTGAGGCTTATTTCGGACCAGCTAATTATGCATTTAATTATGGAAAGGTTCATTTTATCGTTCTAGACGATGTTTTATATCCAGATCCACGTGATGGAAAAGGATACTGGGGAGGATTTAGAGAAGACCAGTTGGAGTTTGTTAAAAATGATCTGAAATTTGTGCCAAAGGATCACTTAATTGTATTGGCATTTCATATTCCTATTAGTGAACCTGGGGGTGATTCATTCAAAGATAAGAGTCGTGAGGCATTGTTTGATTTATTAAAGGATTATCCGCATACCTTATCACTCTCAGCACATACCCACATTCAACGTCAAGATTTCATGGATCAGAATACGGGATGGAAACAAGTAAAGCCACATCATCACTATAATGTAGGAACAACCTCTGGAGATTGGTATTCTGGAACTTTGGATGAAAATGGAATCCCAATTTCGATTATGAGAGATGGTACTCCCAAAGGGTATGCATACATTCATTTTAAGGGCAATACTTATGAGGTAAATTATAAAGTGGCTGGAAAGGATGCAGAATATCAGATGAATATTTTCGCCCCTAAGGTTGTTGAAAAGGATAAGCGAACTAAGGCTGGGATTTATGTAAACTTTTTTATCGGAAGTGAAAATGACACACTAGAATAC
>Ga0079224_100001689_pt1 | contig 25905 bp, 20 predicted proteins | sample Stecom2015_FD_80414 | JGI IMG/M metagenome (GOLD analysis project Ga0079224, IMG submission 80414) | Agricultural soil microbial communities from Utah to study Nitrogen management - Steer compost 2015 | ecosystem: Environmental > Terrestrial > Soil > Agricultural land | place: USA: Utah... | reverse complement strand
GCGTTGATCCATGGAATCGGATTCTGTCGTACGCCCGGAAATGCCGGCTGCAGGCCAACGGCTTGCATACGCAAGTTGGTAATATATTCAACGTACTGGCACAGGATATCCTTGTTCAGCCCGATCATGGAGCCCCCTTTGAACAGGTATTCGGCCCATTCTTTTTCCTGCAGGGCTGCCTGCTTGAACAGATCAAAGCACTGTTCACGGGTTTCATTGGCAATCTCGGCCATTTCAGGATCGTCTTCGCCGCTACGCAAGATATTGAGCATATGCTGCGTGCCGGTCAGATGCAGGGCCTCGTCGCGGGCGATCAATTTGATAATTTTGGCATTGCCTTCCATCAGCTCTCGTTCTGCAAAGGCAAAAGAGCAGGCAAAACTGACATAAAAGCGAATGGCCTCAAGCACATTGACCACCATCAGGCACAGATACAGCTTTTTCTTGAGTTCACGCAAAGAGACAACCACTTCCTTGCCGGCAAGCGCGTGCGTGCCCTCGCCAAACTGGTTATACAACTGCGTATACGAGATCAGGTCATCGTAGTAAAAAGCAATATCGCGCGCGCGTTTCAGAATATATTCATTGGCAACGATATCATCAAACACCACCGACGGATTGTTCACGATATTCCGGATGATATGCGTGTACGAGCGCGAATGGATCGTCTCGGAAAACGACCACGTCTCGATCCAGGTTTCCAGCTCGGGGATGGACACCAGCGGCAGCAGCGCCACATTCGGGCTGCGGCCCTGGATAGAGTCCAGCAATGTCTGATACTTCAGATTGCTGATGAAAATATGCTTTTCATGTTCGGGCAGCGTCTGATAGTCGATCCTGTCCTGAGACACGTCCACCTCTTCGGGACGCCAGAAAAAGGACAACTGCTTTTCAATCAGCTTTTCAAAGATTTCGTATTTCTGCTGATCATAACGCGCCACATTGACCGGCTGACCAAAGAACATGGGTTCTTTCATCTGGTCGTTCGGAATCTGGCAAAAGGTACTGTATGTCATTATTTTCTCTTACTCGATTACTGCCTGATCAGATCTTGCACGCGCCGCTTTCGCAGTCATCCTGTGCCTGATCTTCCTGTTTGTCTTCTGCGCCATCACGGGTGTTCTGGTAATACAGTGTTTTGACACCAAACTTATACGCTGTGAGCAGATCCTTGATCATCTGGTTCATGGGTACACGACCACCCTCGAAACGGGCCGGGTCGTAGTTGGTGTTGGCCGAAATAGACTGGTCCACAAATTTCTGCATAATGCCCACGATCTGCAGATAGCCATCATTGTTGGGCATGCTCCACAACAATTCGTACTTGTCCTTAAGACGTTCGTATTCTGGCACCACCTGTTTCAAAATCCCGTCTTTGGATGCCTTGACGGTAACCAGGCCACGCGGCGGTTCAATACCGTTAGTCGCGTTGGATATTTGCGAGGATGTCTCCGAAGGCATCAGCGCCGTCAGGGTCGAATTGCGCAGTCCATGGGTGGTAATATCCTTGCGCAACGACTCCCAATCAAGATGCAACGGCTCATTGCAAATGCCGTCAAGATCCTTCTTGTAGGTATCGATGGGCAAAATACCCTTGGAATAGGTCGTTTCGTTAAACGCCGTGCACGGGCCGAACTCTTTGGCCAGCCCGACCGACGCCTTGAGCAGATAATACTGGATCGCTTCGAATGTGCGGTGCGTCAGGGCATTGCCGCTGCCATCGGAATATTTGGCATCATTCTTGGCCAGATAATAGGCGTAGTTGATGACGCCGATACCCAGTGTGCGCCGCTTCATGGAACCAATATAAGCGGCCTTGATCGGATAGTCCTGATAATCAAGCAAGGCATCCAGCGCACGCACGGCCAGATCAGCCAGGCCTTCGAGCTCATCCAGCGAATCAATGGCGCCCAGATTGAAGGCCGACAGCGTGCATAATGCAATTTCGCCGTTTTCGTCATTGATATCTTCCAGCGGTTTGGTCGGCAGCGCGATTTCCAGGCACAGATTACTCTGCCGCACAGGAGCCACGGCCGGGTCGAACGGGCTGTGGGTATTGCAGTGATCCACGTTCTGGATATATATACGGCCCGTGCCGGCGCGCTCCTGCATCATCAGCGAAAACAGCTCTGTCGCCTTGACCGAACGCTTGCGAATGGTCGGATCTTGCTCGTACTTGGCGTAAAGTTCCTCGAACCGGTTCTGGTCTTCGAAAAATGCGTCGTACAGACCCGGCACATCAGAAGGAGAAAACAGCGTGATATCGCCGTTTCTGATCAGGCGCTGATAGAGCAGCCGGTTGATCTGCACGCCATAGTCCATATGGCGAACACGATTTTCCTCTACGCCCCGGTTGTTTTTGAGCACCAGCAGCGATTCAATTTCCAGATGCCACATGGGATAAAACAAGGTGGCCGCGCCGCCACGCACACCGCCCTGCGAGCAGCATTTGACTGCCGTCTGAAAGTGCTTGTAAAAAGGAATACACCCGGTATGCTGCGCCTCACCACCGCGAATCGGACTGCCAACGGCACGGATGCGACCAGCGTTAATGCCGATACCGGCGCGCTGCGATACGTAGCGCACGATAGCACTGGTCGTGGCGTTAATGGAATCCAGACTGTCGCCACACTCGATCAGCACGCAGGAACTGAACTGACGCGTCGGTGTGCGCACGCCTGACATGATAGGCGTGGGCAGGGAGATTTTGAACTGCGAAGTCGCATCATAAAAACCCTTGATATACGACAGGCGCGTCTCTTTCGGATATTTCGAGAACAGACATGCGGCCACCAGAATATACAGAAACTGGGGGCTTTCGTAGATTTCGTGGTTAACGCGATTCTGCACCAGATACTTGCCCTCAAGCTGCTTGACCGCGCCGTAGGAGAATCGCATATCGCGGCTATGGTCGATATAGCTGTTCAGTTCGTCGAACTCCTCCCGCGTATAATCCTGCAAGATATGTTCGTCGTATTTGCCCATGTCGGTCAGCCGCCTGACATGATCGTAGAGCGACGGCGGATCGAACTGCTGGAAAGCTTTCTTGCGCAGATGGAAGATGGCCAGACGCGCCGCCAGATACTGATAATCAGGCGTAGCCTGTGAAATCAGGTCGGCTGCGGCCTTGATGATCGTTTCATGGATGTCCTCGGTCTTGATGCCATCGTAGAACTGTATATGGGATTTGAGCTCAACTTGCGACACCGAAACATGATCCAGACCATCTGCCGCCCACGTAATAACGCGGTGAATTTTGTCCAGATCGATAGGTTCTTTTCTGCCGTCACGTTTGGTGACCAAGAGTGTGCTGTTCATTGCGTGTGCATATCCATGATGGTTGATGGAACGGTTCGGAGCCGGACCGACTATAATCTATATATAGTGTTTTATTTTTGGTTTACCACAATATATAGTATTGACCGGGATATTTCAAGTCATTTCGGTTTCGTGCAAAACCTTGAAAAACGACACAACACATTGATTAATATAGTTATTTTCTCATCATAAAAAAATGTAACGATGTTGATTATACGCAATTGGCGCGTACTTTTTCAGGCATGGCAAATTCATTTCTTATGCCCCGCTCATTTCCGCCCGGACCAACGTCCGATACAGCGCAGCTAGGTGACAAAAGCAAAGGCTTGCTGCAGGATTTCCGGATTTTGGGTTGCCAGTTGTGCCGGATCGGACAGATGGCGTCGCCACTGACGCGCGCCCTTGCGTCCGTTGAACAGACCCAGCATGGGCTTGACAATGGCGCGCAGAGGGACTCCCTGCGCCACTTCTGCTCGGGCATAGCCGGCCATCTGCTGCACAATCGTTGCATCATCTGCAACTGGAGTGTCGGGCCACAAGCGCCGGCTGATATCACGCAGCAAATAGGGTTCGTGCCATGCGAGCCGTCCGACCATCGCGCCGTCGAACGCGTTGACCGCCGAGGTGATCAGATCTGGCGTGTTAAGGCCGCCGTTAAGGACAAACAGGGCATCCGGAAAATCGTGCTTGAGCCGGGTCACGACATCATAGCGCAATGGCGGAATCTCACGATTGTCTTTGGGAGACAGCCCCTTGAGCACGGCGTTGCGCGCATGCGCGACAAATACCCGGCAACCGACGTCATACAGTTGCCCGACAAAATCGCGCACGAAATCATAGGATTGATCGTCGTCCAGTCCAAGCCGATGCTTGACCGTGACCGGGATGCTAACCGCATCCTGCATCGCCTTGATACAATCGGCCACCAGTGCCGGCTCGGCCATCAGGCAGGCGCCGAACGCTCCCTTTTGCACCCGCTCTGAGGGGCAGCCACAGTTGAGATTGACTTCGTCGTACCCCCAGCTTTGCCCCAACCGGGCACAATGGGCCAGCGCCGCTGGCTCGCTGCCGCCCAGCTGTAAAGCAACCGGGTGTTCCTGCGCACTGAAGCGCAAATGTCTGGGCACATCGCCGTAGACCAGAGCACCAGTGGTGATCATCTCGGTATACAACAACGCATTGGGCGCCAGCAGACGGTGAAAATAGCGGCAATGCCTGTCCGTGACATCAATCATCGGCGCCACGCTGAACTGCCAGGGGCGCAGGCCCGCGCCATCGGTGTAGTCAAGCACTGCACTGCCTGCCGGCGGTGGCCCCGCAACAGCAGGGGCGCTGTCGTTGCCGGTGTCCGGGGCCGCCGCAGCGACCTGTTCTGTCATCTCTGAATATGTCATGTTCATTTGTCGCCGGAAATGCGAAAATCTATATGGGGTGGCTGATGTCGTTCCTGAAGTGCGCGCTGCTCCTCCAATTGCTCCAGAATGGCGGATTTTCGCACCACGCCCAGCAGTATCGGCTCATCTTTTGACAACAGCACCGGCAAACGTTCCCCCATGAATGTCAGAAACAGTTCCAGCCCCTCTCCCAGCGTCATGTCAGGATGCAGCACCGGAATGAAATGAGGCTGCACCATGAGCTCGGATATGGGCGTCGTCATGGGCGACTGGGACAACAGCCAGCGCGTCACTTCCTGGTTGGACAACACCCCAAGGTAGTGATCCTTTTCATCCACCACGTAAATATACCGCACGGGATGATCCTGAAACATGGCCACTGCCTGCTCCAGCGTCTGATCCTGGCGCAGCACCGTTTGTGCTTCAATCACCAGCCCCTTGAGCGTCATGCTGCTTATCTGGCGCCTGAGGCGCGCGGTCTGCTCCCGCGACAGGGTCACGCCGTACATGGCCGGGGTGCTGTACAGGCTGCTGACCACATTGGCAATGACGCAGGCGAACATGAGCGGCAGCACCAGGTCAATCCGGTGAGTCATTTCAAATATCATCAGGATAGCCATCAGCGGTGCATGCGTGCCGGCGGCCAGAAATGCGCCCATGCCAATCAATATATATAGCGCCGGCTGGGCTGCCAGTTCAGGCATGACAAACGCAATGATCTGGTAAAACAGCATGCCTACGCTGGCCCCGACCATTAACATGGGCGTAAAGACGCCGCCGGTCGCGCCCGAACCCACCGTCGCCCCCGTGGCCAGCACCTTGTACGCCAGCATCAGCAATACGGCCGGCATGGTCCAGGATAGCGTCAGCATATCTTCAATCGGCCCGTAGCCGTTGCCCGATGCCGCCGGCTGCAGGATCAGAATGCCGCCCAGCAGCGCCCCGCCCAGCGCCAGGCTGAACGGCAGCGGCAATCTGGTTTTACGGAACAGTTGGCGGATGGCATCCAGAAACCGCAGGAACAACGGCGCCAGCAGGCCCGCCACAATCGCCAGCGCGCACAGCAACAGCAGACTCGCATCGATCGATAGCGAAATGGGTTTCACATCATAAGTAATGCGGTAATAACCGGTCAGCTGCATGGTAATGTTGGCAACGCCCGCCGAGATAATCAGCGGCCCCAGCGTGGTGACCGACAGCGTTCCCAATACAATTTCAGCGACAAACAACGCCGCCGCAAGAGGCGCATTGTAGGCAGCCGACACGCCGGCCGCCGCCCCGCAAGCGACCAGCAGGCGGATGTCATTGGCATTGAAGGCGAGGAAACGGCCGATGGCCGATGCAACCATGGCGCCCAGGTGCACCATGGCCCCTTCGCGGCCGATAGAACCGCCACTGACCACAGTAGACAGTGACGAGAGCACCCGCAGCACGCCCTGGCGCAGGGATAACCGCCCATCCGACAGGGCCACCGCTTCCATGTAGTCGGCGTTCATATCCTTGCGTACTTTTGACGACAGCCACAGCAAGGTGCCCGCGATCAATCCGCCCACCACAGGAAACAGGATACGCTCGGTATCGGACCAGCGACTGACCACCGTCTCGATCTCTCCGGGCGCTGATCCGGTAAGCAACTGGCCCCAATGTATGGCCATGTGAAACAATATAGTCATACCGGCGGCCGCCACACCAACGACGATCGCCCACACAAAAAACGCCGGACGGTTTGTCAGCCAGGCAAACTGCGTCAGCTTGTTGCGTGCCTCGAAAGGAGAAAACATGGCCATTTATTGATCTCGGAGAAATAACGGGCGGCGCGCGAGATAGATCCCGGCAAACGGCAAAAAGTGCTCCATTGTAGCAAAACTCGGTTGTGATTCTTTTGCGCGCCGACCGTCCGGCGCGCTTATCATGCTCAACCTGCACTAAAATGATCGGCATTCAATGATTCTGTGTATTGTATTTTCTCATGGCCGTTTTTACCCCTATCACAAACCAGGAAGCTGCTGAATTTCTGGGCCACTATGCGCTTGGAGAATTCGTCTCCCTTCGCGGCATTACCGCCGGTATTGAAAACACCAACTTCTTTCTGAACACGACCCGGGGAGAATATGTGCTGACGGTATTCGAGGTGCTCAATCATGAGCAGTTGAATTTCTACATCGAACTGATGCATACGCTTGCCAGCAAAGACGTCAGGGTACCCATGCCGCAGACACAACGGGATGGCAAGCGCATCGGCACCCTGAAAGGGAAGCCGGCAGCCATTGTCGACCGCCTGCCTGGCGGGTACGAATCCGACCCCGGTGTGCAGCACTGCATAATCGCCGCCCGCACGCAGGCTCAGGCGCATCTGGCCGCCCAGGACTTTACCCTGTACCAGCCCAATCTGCGTGGCCTGTCCTGGTGGGAAGAAACCTATCCGGCGATCCGGCCGTTTCTGACTGAATCCCAGAACGCACTGTTTGTGTCGTGCCTGGACGAACAGCGCCAGGTTCAGTCGGGCGACGACTGGAAGCGCATGCCGGCCGGCGCCTGCCACTGTGATCTGTTCCGCGATAACGTATTGTTCGATGGCACCTATGATGAACCACGAATGGGCGGCATTATCGATTTCTATTTTGCCGGACACGATGCCTGGCTGTTCGACGTCGCGATCGCGGTAAACGACTGGTGCATAGAGCGCAGCACCGGCGCACTGATACCCTGGCTGGTTCAGGCCTGGCTTGATGCCTACGCGCAGGAACGCCCGTTTACGGAAACAGAAAAGGCGCTGTGGCCGGTTGCCCTGCGCGCCGCTGCGCTGCGGTTTTGGGCATCCCGCCTGAATGATTATTTCCGTCCGCGCCCTGCCCAGACGCTTAAGCCGCACGATCCAACGCACTTTGAGCGTATCCTGACACTCCGTGTTCAACAACCGGCACCGCCGCTACCGTAACCACCATGATTGCTGCAACACTTCCCGCCTCATCCGGCTGGCAATGGCTGAAAGATGCCTTCCAGATCTTTCGCAAGCAACCGTTTGCATTGCTCGCCCTGCTGTTTGTTATCAATATGATCAGCCAGATCCTGATGCAAATCCCGGTACTCGGTGTTGGGCTGTTTATTATTACCATGCCCATTGCCAGCCTGATTGTGGTCAGTGCCTGTCGTGACATCCAAGGCAAGCCGGCAGGATTCAACCATCTTGATCCCAAAAGCTGGGTTGCCAGCCTGCAAAAACCCAAGGTCATCTCCCGCCTGGCAATGTCCGGCTTCATTTACGCCGCCCTCCTGCTGCTGCTTAGCGTAGTGCTGCTTTATCCGCTACTGGATGAGCAAACCATCGCCCAAATCAGCAGCATCGTCTATGGCACCCAGGGAGGCGCCGAAACCACTGCCGACACGCTGCCCGACGGTAGTTCGCTCGTATTGCTGTTAGGCTGGGCCATCTTGCTGTTTGTCGTCACCCTCATGTTCTGGCATGTGCCGCAATTAATCGGTTGGGAGGGCCTGACGATCGGCAAGGCTATTTTCTATTCCTTTATCGCGTCCTGGCGCAATAAAGCGGCCTTTCTCATGTATTTCCTGAGCTGGTTCCTGTTGTTTGTCTTGCTGCAATTGATCGCCATCCCCTTATTGGTATTGCTGGGCTTGCCCGCCTTGCTGATTGCATTCGTCATGCAAGTGGTGCTAATGATCATGGTTGCAACCATTTACTGCGGGTTTTACTCCAGTTATGCGGCCATTTTCGGCACCGACAGACCCACGGAAATGTAGCCGATCCACGGACAGATCAATGCGACAGGCCTGCCCTTGATTGGCCCGGTGGGACCGGTTACTGTCCCCAATGGTCAAAAGACGACAAAATAAATATAATCAGCAAGAATTTTATGTCGCTTTCTGTGACTTTTCGATCGTTCGGTCGCCCGTCCGGTGCCGCATGGCCGCCTTGCCTGCTCGCCAGACATGCAGGCCGACGCTATCCGCAAGGCTTTATCAAAGGAAAATACATGTTCAGACACATCGCTCTTGCCGCACTCGCCGTAAGTTCCCTGACTGCCTGCCAGAATATGAATGTCGCTGGCATGGTCGGCGCCGCTTCTTCCCTGTTTCAGGCGGCCACGGTTTCCGATGAGCAGATCCAGGCGCTGGCCGTGAGCTCCCAGCAAAAACTGGACTCGCAAAACAGAATTGCCTCTGCAAACAGTAAATATGCCACTCGGCTTGCCAGAGTCACGCGCGGTCTGACCAGCTATCAGGGCACGCCGTTGCAGTTCAAAGCCTATCTCAACCCCGAAGTCAATGCCTTTGCGTTGCCAAACGGCAGTATCCGCGTCTACTCCGGCCTGATGGACAAAATGACCGACAACGAATTGCTCTTTGTGCTGGGCCACGAAGTCGGGCACGTCATCGAAGGTCACTCGAAGGCCCAGGCGCGGTCGAGCATGCTTACCCTGGCTGCACAGCAGGCGGGTGCGGCCAGTGGCGTACCCATCCTGTCCACGCTTTCGGGCAGCCAGCTGGGTGCACTTGCCAACGGCCTGGTCAACGCACAATACTCCCAGTCGCATGAGTACGCGGCCGATGCATTCGGCCTGAAAGTGCTCCGGGAACAGGGTCATGACAAATCTGCTGCCGTTTCCGCCCTGCGCAAGCTCGAATCCCTGTCTCAGGGCAGCGCCAGCGTATTTTCCAGCCACCCCGACTCGGGCAGCCGCGCCGATCGTATCGAATCCATGTAATCTGCGCCGGCAAGCGAGGCCGACCCAAGCCTTCCGGTACTCGCTTGCGGGCTCGGCGCTTCCCTATCCGCCCTTTTCCACTCATCTGCTGCGGGTCCTGCGCTCCCGACTCAATGCGCCGGATCCGACCGTTGTGACGTATCCTCTTGCTGTGCGGGCGATACGCGACTGAATGCCGTTTTTTGCTGCATCAGCGTACACGCATGATCAATAAGCGCGGCATTGGGCGAATACGCCAACCGCTTGTTGGTAAACAGCAGCACCTCACCAAAGTTGACCGTTTTTTCCAGCGGCAGAATATGTAACATATGTTGCCGTTCAAAATACCTGGCTATACCCTGCGGCATGGCCGCCACCAGATTTTCGCGCCCTAGCATGATTACGTTTGTCATTGTCGTACTGGAGCGGATGGCAATGTTCGGGCTCGCCAGCCCGAACGAGTCGCACAGTTCGATCAGCTTTGCGTTCGCATAGGTGCCCGCTTGCGGAAATATCCAGGTACAGTCGTGCAGCTGCCCGGCCTCCAGTCTGGCGGTCTGCGCCAGGGGATGCTGCAATCCGCAAACCAGAACCATGGGCTCATAATCCAGAATGATCCGTTCAAAACCACTCAGATCGATCAGTTCCGTTCGCCGTCCGATCACAATATCCAAACGACCGATGCTGAGTTTTTCCAGCATGGGCTCAATAATGCCGTCTTCAATGTTCACCTGCAAGTCGGGCACCTGTGCAAGCAGTGCGCTGAGCAAATCCGGCACGACCGATAATGTCGCCGACGGCAGCGCCCCGATGGCAAGCGTGCGCTGAGCCTGATACTGAACCTGGCTGAGCTCTGCCTGTATTCGCCGCGTTGCGTGCAGGACCTGACGGGCATATTCGATCATCAGAACGCCGTAGGCGGTCGGCACTGTCCCCATTGCACTTCGTTCAAACAGGGCATAGCCCACCTCCTGCTCAAGCTGAGACAGAACCTTGGACGCTGCCGGCTGGGTCATATGCAACTGCACCGACGCCTTGTGCAGATTTTGCGTTTCGGCCAATGCAACAAGCAGATCAGCCTGACGTTTTTTCAGATGAAACATGGGGTTATGCCAAATTGGTTATACGGTGAGTCGATAAATGAATTTTACAGAGTTAAGTCAACTGTGGAACACTTGAGCACATAATCACATCAGGAGACAATTTCATGCGTCCTTTCCTAAAAACTGTTCTAGCATCGTTGCTGGCTTGCTGTATCACCCCGCCAGCCATGGCAGCCACTGCAATACCACAACAAATTACGGTTATCGTTCCCTATGCGCCGGGCGGCGCTGTTGATGCGCTGACCCGGATCCTGGCCAAACAGCTGGCCGCAGACGAAGGAATCAACCTTGTCGTCGAAAACAAACCCGGCGCCGGTGGTTCGATTGCGGCACAACAGGCAATGCGCAACAAACCAGACGGACGCACGTTGCTGATGGGAACTTCCAACACCCATGGTATCAACAGCGTTGTCATACCAGGTTTGAAATATGATCCCATCAAAGACTTTACTGCCGTCGCCGATGTTGCCGAAAACATTGTCATTCTGGCTGCCAATAAAGATTTTCCGGCCAATACGCTGGCCGAGGCCGTCGATCTTATTGGTCGCTCACCAGGTAAATACAGTTTCGGATCGCCCGGTGTCGGCAGCGTGCACGCACTGGCGATGGAACAATTTGCGCAAAAACTGGGGCTCAATATCACCCATGTGGCCTACAAAGGAGCCGGCCCTGCCATGACTGACACTGTCGCCGGCAATATTCCGCTTGTGATGGCGGGCGTCGTGCCAGCCAAGCCGTTTCTCGCTGACAAACGAATCAAAATCCTGGGCATTGCCAATCCCAGAGATGATATGTTCAGTGGCGTATCTGAAGTAGCCCAGACGCAATACTTCTCTGATATTCAGAAAGATGCCTCGGTGCAATCATGGATTGGTCTTTTTGCCCCAGCCGGCCTCGCGCCCGAACTTGCCGACAGCCTGCATGCGGCATTCGAAAAAGTAATCAAATCCAGCGCCTTTGCCAAGGAAATCACACCACTGGGAATGGTTCCCAACATTTCCAGCCGCCAGGCGTTTGCCGATAAAGTCAGCGCCAACGTCCAGCGCTGGCAGCAAACCATCTCCTTCACCAAACCGGCCAAACAATAAGGCAATGTCAGTCATGACCAAACCAGTCAACTTTGTTATGTTTATTACAGATCAGTTGCGGGCGGACCATCTGGGCTGCTATGGCAACCCTGTGGTGCGGACGCCGTACATTGATGCCATTTCAAAAAAAGGGTTCCGGCTGGACAATATGCATGTGGCCACACCCATCTGTATGCCGAACCGCGCGAGCATGATGACCGGCCGTTATCCCTCGGTGCACGGAGCACGTCACAACGGCATACCGCTGTCGCTTAAAGCGCGCACCTTTGTCGAAGCGCTACGTGTTTCCGGCTACCGCACCGCACAGGTGGGCAAAATACACCTGCAGAACATGACTGCATTGGCGCCACTGTGGCCACAGGATCCGGCAGACCGGTTGTGCGACGAAGCTTTTGAAGCTGATGATGGCAACTATGAGCAGGAGAAACGCGGCAAATGGCTCAATAGCGATGATTACGATCTTGACTATCCATATTATGGGTTCGAACAAGTCTATCTGGTGGATGATCATGCCGACATCGTGCACGGTCACTACCGCTACTGGCTGCGTCGCGAAGTGCCCAACGCCGAATCGCTGATCGGGCCTGACAATGCCATACCGGCGCCAGACTACAAATTGACACAGATTGGCCAGGCATGGCGCACCCGGCTGAGCGAAGAGCAGTATCCTTCGGCGTATATCGCCGACCGCAGCATTGACCTGCTCAACGACTACGCCAACAGCGACCAGCCTTTTTTCTTGCAAGTGTCATTTCCGGACCCGCATCATCCGTTCACCCCACCCGGTAAATATTGGGATATGTATAAGCCCGAAGACATGGCCCTGCCCCCTTCGTTCTACAGCGAACATGAGTTGCCGCAGCACGTCAAATGGCTCTATCAACGCCGTGATTCCGGCGCGGCGACAAAAAAAGGCACAGCGGTATTTGCCTGCGATGAACGTGAAGCACAGGAAGCATTAGCGCTGAACTATGGTTCCATTACCAACATCGATGCACAAATCGGCCGCGTGATGGCCGAACTGGAACGGCTCGGACTGCAAGATAATACGATTGTCATTTTCACCAGCGACCATGGAGACTTCCTGGGTGACCACCAGCTTATGCTAAAGGGCCCGATTCATTATCGTGGCCTGACCCGCGTACCCTTCATCTGGTCTGACCCACACATGCCCGCCACTGCCGGCCAGACCTCCGGCGCACTTACCAGCACCATCGACATTGCACCGACGATCCTGAAGCGGGCGGGCGTGCCCGCATTCAACGGCATTCAAGGCAAAGACATGCAGCCGTTGATTGACAAAAGCAACAAAGATCTGCGCGACTCGCTCCTGATCGAGGAAGAAGGCCAGCGAGTCATTCTGAGCATTGACACACGCGTGCGATGCCGAACACTCTTGACGCAACGCTATCGCATGACGATTTACGATGCGGCCGCCTGGGGTGAGCTTTATGATTTGCAGAATGACCCCGACGAGATGATTAACCTTTGGGATGCGCCCGCTGCATCGAACATTCGGGCCATGATGATGGAAAAACTGGCCTATACCAATCTGGAACTGGTTGAAACAAGCCCATATCCAAGCGCATTGGCCTGATTCAGATCGCTGGCCAACCATGCCGACGCGGCGGTGTCGGCCCACCCTCGCGGTATGACCATGTGGTTGTACCGACAACAAATCGATTTCGGGATGGCATGCGTAACAGCCAAGGACGATGCTGTCATACCCGGAACAGGAGACGATCATGTCAATTGTACTTTGCCTTACCAAACGCGCGCTGGCTGCCGGCCTGTCGCTTGCCTTTGCCGGCGCAGCTTACGCAGCTTATCCTGACAAACCAATCACCATCATCGTGAACTATCCTCCCGGTGGTGCGCTTGATCTGGCTACCCGTGCCGTGAGCGCCAACCTGTCAGCCCAATTCGGTCAGCCGATAGTGATTGAAAACAAGCCCGGTGCATCCGGACTGATCGGCGCAGAAAATGCGGCCCGTCAGAAGCCGGATGGTTATACATTTCTTGCAACCATCGACTCACTGGTCACAGTCAATCCGCTTATATTTGGGCAGGAGCGCTTCAACCCGGAAACTGCGCTGGATTTGATCAGTTTGCTGGGAACGTTCGAACAGGTTCTGCTCGTTCCAAAGTCATCGCCGATCAAAGATCTCCCGTCCTTGATTGCAGCGTCCAAAGCCAAAGCGTTGAATTACTCATCGGCAGGCGCCGGTACACCGGGGCACTTGGCCATGGAAAGCCTGCGATTGGCTCTGGGCGTTGACATGATGAATATTCCGTTCAAAGGTAATGCGCCGGCATTGAACGCCCTGCTTGGCAAACAGGTGGATGCGGGTTTTCTGGCCCTTGGCGGCTCTACCTTGCAACATATCAAGGCGGGAAAATTGGTTCCGCTTGCGGTAGCAGGGAAATCACGGGAACCCGCATTGCCGGACACACCGACGCTATCTGAAAGCGGTATAGAAGCCCTGAAAAATTTCGACATGCAGTTCGCCTTCCTGCTGATGGCGCCCAAAGGACTGGACAAGGCAATGACCGAAAAGTGGAACGCAGCAATCGCGCAGGCAATGCAATCGACACAAGTCAAAACCCAATTCGACAACTTGAATGTGCACAGGGTGACTGGATCAATACAGGAAGCACAGCAATGGATGGCGAAATATGGCAGCCGCATCCGCGATACCATCAATAAAGCCAATATCAAGGTAGAGTAGACTACCCATATTGTCGGCACGGGCTATTGCCGCTTATTGCTATGCATGAGCGTCGCGATGTTGTGGGCATCGACCTGAGGCAGGCACCGGTTTATTGTGAACCACGGTTTGATATGAGCGTGAGCGACATGGGCTCAAGCCCTGTACAACGGGCCACTTCTCGCGGCTAATTTTCATACCGCGTTTCGCCCGCTTGCGAGCTGCAAATTGCAGGATTTTTCTTAACCCGGGATGCAATTGACCCATGATACGTGCCTGATATAGGCCGAAATCACGGGTCAAGGAGTGCCAAACATTTTTCCGGTTGCGCCCCGCAGGCAGGCCAATAATGCGCATCTGCCCGCATGGATGGCAACCAGACCGGATTAGATTGCTTTTTCCAGTTCGGGTACCGCCGTAAACAGGTCGGCAACCAGTCCGTAGTCGGCGACACCAAAAATCGGCGCTTCCGGATCTTTATTGACGGCGACGATGACTTTGGAGTCTTTCATGCCAGCCAGATGTTGGATGGCGCCGGAAATTCCAATGGCCACGTACAATTGCGGCGCGACGATTTTACCGGTTTGACCGACCTGCCAGTCGTTCGGCGCGAAGCCGGCATCGACCGCTGCACGCGAAGCGCCTAATGCGGCGCCAAGCTTGTCGGCCAGAGGCTCGAGCAGCTTGAAGTTTTCTGCACTGCCCATACCGCGGCCGCCAGATACAACAACCGTTGCAGCCGTCAGCTCGGGACGATCGTTCTTGGCCACTTCACGGCCTACGAATGAAGACAGTCCGGAATCGGCAACCGCCTGCAGGGTTTTGACTTCGGCACTGCCGCCTTCGGCTGCGACAGCGTCAAAAGAAGTGACGCGCACGGTAATCACTTTTTTCTCGTCGGAAGACTGAACGATGGCAACAGCATTACCTGCGTAAATGGGACGCTCGAATGTATCTGCCGAATCGACCGCAGTAATATCCGAAATCTGCGCTACATCCAGCTTCGCGGCTACGCGCGGCGCCACATTTTTACCAGATGCCGTTGCAGGAAAAACAATATGGCTGTACTCACCAGCAACCGCCAGGACCTGCTCGGCGACGTTCTCGGCCAGGGCATCCTTCAGATGGTCGGCATCGGCCAGCAGCACGCTGGCAACACCGGCAACCTTGGCCGCCTGGGCCGCGACATCCTGCGCGCCGCTGCCGGCAACCAGAATATGAATATCGCCACCGATTTTCTGCGCAGCTGCAACCGCATTCAACGTCGCTGCTTTTAACTGCTTGTTATCATGTTCTGCAATAACTAGAGTTGTCATATTAAATCACCTTCGCTTCATTCTTGAGTTTGTCTACCAGCGCTGCCACGTCGGCTACTTTGATACCCGCCTTGCGTGAAGGTGGTTCGCTCACTTTCAGTGTTTTGATCCGTGGCGTCACATCGACCCCCAGCTCTTCCGGTGTCAGCGTATCCAGCTGCTTTTTCTTCGCTTTCATGATGTTTGGCAGCGTAACGTAGCGCGGTTCATTCAGACGAAGATCGGTTGTGATAATGGCAGGCAGTTTCACCGAGATAGTTTCAAGGCCGCCATCTACTTCACGCGTCACTTTGGCGTTCTCGCCTTCGATCACGACTTTGCTGGCGAACGTGGCTTGCGGCCAACCCAGCAGTGCAGCCAGCATCTGGCCGGTCTGGTTGGCATCGTCATCAATGGCTTGCTTGCCCAGAATCACCAGATTGACCTGCTCTTTCTCGGCAACCGCCTTGAGCAGCTTGGCCACCGCCAGGGGCTGTAATTCCACATCGGTCTGAACCAGCGCAGCGCGGTCAGCACCAATGGCCATAGCCGTGCGCAGGGTTTCCTGACACTGCGCCACACCGCAAGAGACCGCAATGACTTCTGTGGCCGTACCTGCTTCCTTGAGCCGTGTTGCTTCTTCAACAGCGATTTCATCAAACGGATTCATTGACATTTTCACATTTGCAATATCAACGCCAGACTGATCTGACTTCACGCGTACTTTGACGTTGTAGTCAACAACACGCTTAACAGGCACCAATACCTTCATCCAACAATCTCCTTGATTTACGGGGCACTCGCCCCGGACTTATTACTGAACCCGATTATTTTACATGCTTGCCAGAAGCGATTTGACTAATTCATCCAATCACGTGAATTTTGCGCTCCCTGTTTTGCACAGCGCAACAAACCGCCCCATATTTGCAAAATAAAGCGGATTTTCAGATCAATAATCGGTATTTATCGAACAAACACACGCACCGGCGGATCACAGACCGGCCAGCGTCCGGATGTGAGCCTCTGCGCTTCGTCCCAAGGCTGATAACGCATAACCGCCCTCGAGCATGCTGACGATGCGTCCATTACTGTATTTATCAGCTATTGCCTTGACCTGGCTGGTGAGCCAGACGTAATCCTTTTCCACCAGGTCCAGTTGCCCCATATCGTCTTCACGATGAGCGTCAAAGCCAGCCGAAATAAAAATCAGCTCGGGCCGGAATGCCTCGAGGGCCGGCAGCCATTGACTGGCGACCAGCTCACGAATCTTGTCGGCCTTGGTGTAGGCCGCCACCGGACTATTGTGCATATTGGCGGCAGGATGATCCACGCCGCTGTTCGGAAACAGGGGATATTGAAAGAAACTGCACATCATGACCGACTCATCGTTGGCGAAGACCGCTTCGGTGCCATTGCCATGATGAACGTCGAAATCGACAATGGCGATACGCTGGAGATGATAGTGCTGCTGTGCATAGCGTACGCCAATCGCCACATTATTCAGGAAACAGAACCCACTGGCCCGCGCCGGCTCGGCATGATGCCCTGGCGGTCGGATCGCGCAAAAAGCGTTGCGTGCGTGGCCGGTCAGGATCTGGTCAACAGCCTCCAGCCCGGCGCCTGCCGCATACAGGGCAGCCTGCCAGGTATGCGGGTTCATGCAGGTTTCTTCGGTGTCGACGTTGAAATACCCTTGTTGCGGCGCGTGCTCGCGCAGGAACTGAACATGTTCCCGGGTGTGGACGCGCAACAGATCCGACTCCTGCGCTTCGCGCGCCGGCACATGACTCAGAAAATCGGCAAGGCCACTTGCCACAAGCCGGTCATTGATAGCGTCCAGCCGCGCTGGCGACTCGGGATGCCAGGGGTGCATTTCGTGCCTGTGGCACGAAGAGTGCGTTATGAATAGTGTCTCCACAATATTCGTCCTGCTTTCAAATAACGGATTTACTCTTGATTGATCTTATTTTATCTGCATACAATCTACCATATTTTGCGGCGCCACGAGACTCGCGGCAATCCTGCTGCCCATACTCGATCCTTCAGTTTTTGCAGCAACGTGTGGCATGATGCTGCTAACTGCCATCTCTCATTACAACTTCACGGGGTTCTTCTTGAAACGATCACTTGCACTGCTAGTTCCTGTATTACTGCTGTCCCTCGCCGCCTGCTCGTCTACCAGCCAACCTGGCAAAAACGGGTCGGCAACGTCAACCGGCTCAGGCGGGCCTGCAGGCTGGGCGGCAGAAAACAGAAGTCTGAGCGCAGACCGGAATACCTTCGTGGCCCAGGTGTCGCAGCGTCATTCAATACCCCGCTCGCATATTGAACAGTTGCTTGCCACCGCAACCGTGGATGACCGGGTCATTCGCCTGATGACGCCCAAGGGTTCGGGCGGGCGCGTCACACGCGCCTGGCAAAGCTACCGTAACCGTTTCGTGGAACCCATTCGCCTGCGCAAGGGAACCGCCTTCTGGGACGCCAACCGACAAATGCTGAGCCGGGCCGAGAAGACCTACGGCGTACCGGCAGCGATCATTGCCGCCATCATCGGCGTGGAGACGGTCTATGGCGAACAGACCGGATCGTTCCGTGTTCTGGACACCCTGTACACGTTGGGCTTTAACCATCCTGAGCCGAACCGCCCCGAAAAAAGCCAGATGTTCCGCAACCAGCTGGCGGCCTTGCTGGATCTGGACTATCGCGACAAAGTAGACGCCAATAGCGCCACCGGATCGTTTGCCGGCGCCATCGGCCTGCCGCAATTCATGCCGGTCAGTATCGAGCACTACGCGGTAGACGGCGATAATGACGGGCACATTGATCTGCGCTACAGCACGCAGGACGCCATCCTGTCCGTGGCCAACTATCTGGCCAAGCATGGCTGGCGTGCCGATACGCCGGTGTTCGCGCCGGTCACGTTGCCGGCAGGCGCGGCGTCGCTGGTTGACGGCGGCCTGGAGCCGTCCATGACCTGGAGCCAGCTGCAAAGCCGCGGCGCCACGTTGCGCGCCGGCAACGCTGGCGGCAACTGGCAAAGTGGCAAAGAGATCGGCGTTATTGATCTGCGCGACGAAGTCCGCGGCAGCCATGAATATCGCACAGCCACACGCAACTTTTTTGCCATCACCAAATACAACCGCAGCTATTTTTACGCCGCCTCGGTGGCGGAACTGGCTCATGGTCTGGCAAGCCGTCAACGCAGCAACGGTCATCAGGTCACCATGCCGTATTGATAACCCGCCTATCCCGGCAAAGATCCGACACGCGCGCCGGCACTCTGCCGCAGTTGCTGGCTCGGGCGTTTGCCGGTTAATACAGATGTAATGAGCAACAGGCCGCCAGCAGCCCGCAGATTAAATGCTACTTAACGATCGTCGGTTCGTTATTGACATCTCATGATCAACGACATGCGCCCGGCAAAAGGGCCACCGGATATGATATGCCGGTGGCCCTTTTTTTATTAGCCGCAACTCAAGGCTTTGAGTCCGGCCGGTTGCAAGCAACCGCCCGGGACAATGACGAATCAACCGTGAGAGAATTGAGCCTCTTCGGTGGAGCCCGTCAGCGCCGTCGTTGAAGAGCGTCCCCCTTCGATTGTCTGGGTGACGGCGTCGAAATAGCCCGTGCCCACTTCACGCTGATGTTTGACAGCGGTAAAGCCCAGCTCGGCCGCAGCAAATTCTTTCTGCTGCAACTCGACAAAAGCACTCATTTGATTGCGTGCGTAACCATGAGCCAGTTCAAACATGCCATAGTTCAGTGCATGGAAGCCCGCCAGGGTGATGAACTGGAATTTGTAGCCCATAGCGCCCAGTTCACGCTGGAATTTGGCGATGGTGACATCGTCCAGGTTCTTTTTCCAGTTGAATGATGGCGAGCAGTTATATGCCAGCAGCTTGCCTGGGAATTGCTTGTGAATCGCTTCGGCAAATTTTTTGGCATCATCCAGATTCGGCGTCGAAGTCTCGCACCACAGCAGATCGGCATAAGGCGCATAGGCCAGCCCGCGCGAAATCGCCTGATCCATACCGGGTTTTGTGCGGAAAAAGCCCTCAGGCGTACGTTCGCCGGTCAGGAACGGTAGATCGTTATCATCGACATCGCTGGTGATCAGATCAGCCGCGTCTGCATCGGTGCGTGCCAGCAGTACGGTCGGTACGCCCATAACGTCCGCCGCCAGGCGGGCCGATACCAGCTTGGCCACCGCTTCGCGCGTGGGCACCAGGACTTTGCCGCCCATGTGGCCGCATTTTTTTACTGACGCCAGTTGATCTTCGAAGTGAACGCCTGAAGCGCCGGCATCGATCATCGCTTTCATCAGCTCGAACGCATTCAGAACACCGCCGAATCCGGCCTCTGCATCGGCAATGATGGGTGCGAAATAGTCCACATAACCTGCATCGCCCTCTTCCTTGCCTTCCATCCACTGAATCTGATCACAGCGTGTCAGCGAATTATTGATACGGCGTACTACAGAAGGCACCGAGTTTGCAGGATACAGCGACTGGTCCGGATACATTTCACCCGCAATATTCGCATCACCGGCGACCTGCCAGCCCGACAAGTAGATCGCCTTAAGACCTGCCTTGATCTGTTGCATTGCCTGATTGCCGGTCAGCGCGCCCAATGTGTTGACAAAAGGCTCGTTATTGAGCAGATTCCACAGTTTTTCTGAACCGGTGCGAGCCAGTGTGTATTCATTTTGCCGGGAACCACGCAGCTTGATTACTTCCTCGGCGCCATAACCCCGTTTGATCCCCTGCCAGCGTGGATTTTCTGCCCACTCTTTTTGCAGATTACGGATGGCGGTTTCGCGTTTTGACATGATTAACTCCTATATAAAAAAAAGATTCCATGGAGAAAATTCTATCTGAAGACCGCAGTGCAATATACACTTATATCTTATATAAGACTAATTTTTATATTTATATAAATCAATAGGTTATTATTTTTATTTTATATTATGAAATCAAATTTGTGATAATGAAATATTAATTTTGCGATCGCAGCATGCAAAATTCATGTTGTGAAATCGCAATCTCATAATATGAAATTCGCAAAATTTCAATCGCCATTATGCGCTACCGACCGTCGCCTGATGGCTTTTCTTAATAAAAAACCGGGCGGGCCGGCCGCGCGGTCACTCTACCCGCAGTTGCAATCAGCTTACCGCCTTGCTATTGCCCTGTGCCTGGACCCTTGAGCCTTGTTTCTGCCCTGCAATTGTGGCCTGATCATCAGCCTAAATATGCCCATTGCGTCTGAACCAGACTGCTGGCCCGCGTATGCGACGAGTACCGGTGATCAACGATATCCAGTACCCGCCTGCTCGCCCGCGCCTGGGGGGCAGCGAATAAGCATAGGGCCAGGCAAGCGGGAACCAGGCATCGCGTTCGCATTTAGCCGCGGACGCCCATGGCAAGCATTTACAAACGGATGTTTACTAAATCGCCCCGAAACAGGACCAGAAAAGATTGGAGACAGACACAAACAGGTCCGGATTGACGTACAGGGAAAACACAAACAGGAGCGCCGCCAGGGCCAGACTGTATCCTGCCAACCGTTTAACGCTGGGTTTGATGTTTGCCATCATGGGAGTCTCCCGGAAAAATGAACAGCGCGCAGTTGGGCGCTTCCTACGAAATAACTATTTAACAGTATAAATAATAGTGCAGTTTGACGATATCGTTATCGTCGATCTGCCCAGTATACGCCAGAACGCGCTCTGATCAAATGCGCTACCTGACCATAACGCCGGCACGAAGGCCGGTTTATAAGCCGGTTTGCGAGGCCCGCGTCATAATCAAACATAAGCACGCAGGTGGGCGCCTGATCATTCAGACGCTCATGCGACACTGCCCTGAACAACAGAACTGCCTTCCTGCTGCCTGCGAGCGCAATAGGCAACCCAGAATGCAGCCAGCACGGCGCCAAACAGCGCCAGGCCCGACACCAGCCAGGGACCGCGATATGTTTGGTGATCCAGCATGAAGCCATATACGACAGGCCCCAACGCAGACCCTACATCCATGCCGGAATAGACCAGCCCGTAAACGGAGCCAAGGGCGCCTTTGGGCGTAACGCGCCGAACCAGCATATCGCGTGACGGTCCGGCCATGCCGCTGAGGAAACCGGCCAGGCAGAGCCCGGCCACCGCCAGGCCGGAAGGCAGCATGCCCATGGCCAGCAGAATAAAAACAAGCCCCGAGGTCGCCAATGAACCGGCCACAATACGCTCGGTCCTGTCGGTGCTGCCAGCCAGAAAGCCGCCAATAAGCAAGCCCACGCCAGCAGATACCATGTACACGGAAAGCGCGGAACTGGCCCATTCCTTGCCAATACCATAGAGCGATCCAAGAATGGGAATCGTAAAGTTCTGCACTGATGACATTGACCCTGAGGTAAATGCAAAGAACAGGAATGCACCCCACAGCGCCGGGTTTTTCAATAGCATGCGCAGCTTGGCGAGAAAGCTGGGTTCTGGTGTCCCGCTGCGGTCCCGGGCCTGCGTATCGGTCTGCCTGTCCGCCTGCGTATCGGTCTGCGTGGCCGGCGTAGCCAGCAGCGACGCCCCGAGAAAGGTTGCCAGAAACAGGGCGAACAGCACGCCAGCAGCCGCGGCCGCTGCAAAACGCCATGAACCGGTCTGGACAATAAAAAAGGTGATGAAAATTGGCGCCAGCGCCCAGCCCAGATTGCCCGATACGCCATGAATACTGAAAGCATGGCCCAGACGTCGCTGACTCACATTCTGGTTGATAATGGAAAAATCCACCGGATGAAAGACCGAATTGCCGGCGCCGCCGATAAAGGCGGCAATGATAAAAATCCAATAGGCGTCAGCAACCGCGATCAGCAACGCTGAGACGACCATGCAGGCCAAGCCGAAACGCAATACGGGGCGCGCGCCCAGATGATCCACGACAAAGCCGGACGACGCCTGGCCAACGCCCGAAACCACGAAAAACACCGTGGCAAGAAACCCCAGCTCTGCAAAACTGTAGCCAAAATTCTGGTTTAGCGCCAGGTACAGTGAAGGCAGCACCAATTGATAAAAATGCGAGCCGCCGTGCAGCAACCCAATCAGCGCGATCACCTTCCAGTCTCGTGGATCCCCGTTTGCATTGGGGGCCCTGATCGAAGAAGTCAGAACCTGCGAAGTCATATGACACCTGTGATGGCCGAATTAATGTGCCGAAAAATAAGTTAGTTTTGCTGCTGCTTGATGATGGGCCAGGCTTTTTTCATGTAATAGAACATGGACCAGATCGTCAGAATCGCGGCGATGTAAACCAGTACCGTGCCGATGGGCGCAAACGGAATGGAATGCCATTCCTGATAAAACAACAGGCACGGAATCGCTGTCATTTGTGCTGCTGTTTTGAATTTACCCAACCAATGCACGGCGACGCTATCGCGCGCGCCTATGGTTGCCATCCATTCACGCAGCGCCGAAATGGTTATCTCACGCCCGATAATAATAAGTGCAATAAAGGAATCAAGTCTGCTCAAATCAAGCAGGATCAGCAAGGCCGCACACACCATCAGCTTGTCTGCGACCGGATCCAGAAACGCGCCAAATGATGAAGTCTGATTCCAGCGCCGCGCCAGCCAGCCATCGAACCAGTCCGTGAGCGCCGCAAAAATAAAGGCCAGCGCCCCGATGGTGTCACGCAACGGAACATTAATCCAGTGCAGTGGCAAATAATAAAGCGCAATGACCAGCGGAATCATGGCGATCCGCATCCAGGTCAGGATAATAGGTATGTTCAATGGCATAGGGCTTTAATACACAAAATACGGCGGAGGCATTATGTGTAATCCTACCACTAACGTAAAGATTCATAGATGCGTTCGGCAAGTTCCCTGGAAATACCTTCTACCGAACGCAAATCATCAATGCTGGCCGCCGCCACGCCGGAAAATCCGCCGAAACGCGCCAGCAGCTTCTGTCTGCGCTTGGCGCCAACGCCTTCGATTTCTTCCAGCCGCGATACGTTCCTGGCCTTGGCGCGACGGGCCCGCATGCCGGTGATGGCAAAGCGGTGGGCCTCATCGCGCACCTGAGCCACCAGCATCAACGCCGCCGACCCCAGCCCAAGCGCCACCGGTTGCCGTTCGTCGGTAAACACCAGAGTCTCCAGGCCGACTTTGCGCCCTTCTCCCTTGGCCACGCCAACGATCACACGGGTATCCAGGCCAAACTCCACAAACACCTGGCGGGCGATTTCGACCTGCCCCTTGCCGCCGTCAATCAGCACCACTTCCGGCAGCGGCGCCTCGCCATCAGCCACCTTGGAGAAGCGGCGAATCAGCACCTGGCGCATTGCCGCGTAATCATCTCCCTCGGTGATGCCGGCGATGTTATAACGGCGATACAGCGACGGCTGCATATCATGATGGTGATATACCACACAGGATGCCTGGGTCGCCTCGCCTGCGGTGTGACTGATGTCAAAGCATTCGATGCGCAACGCATCGAGCGATTCATCATCGGTATCCAGTTGCAGCAGCTCGGCTAACGCGCGCGTGCGCGCGGCGCGCGACGCCGATTCGGACAGCGTGCGCGCCAGGGAAAACTCGGCGTTGCGCAAGGCCTGATCCAGCCAGGTTCGGCGTACTCCCTGAGGGCGCGTCTGCAAACGGGTTTTAATTCGCGATGGCTGCTGCTCATTGAGCAGCGCCAGCAGATTTTCATCTGCCAGCGCCTCGGAGCAGACCAACACCGGCGGCAATGGATTTTCCAGATAATGTTGTGCAATAAAGGCCGTCATCACATCAGAACGACTTTCGCCATCAGCCTGCGTCGGGAAAAACGAGCGATCGCCAAGATGCCGGCCACCGCGCACCATGGCCAGGTTGACGCATGCCTTGTCTGCCGCCTGTGCGACGGCAATGATATCGACATCGGTCTTGTCCACCTCTTCCATCGACTGCTGATGCAGCACGGTTGCCAGCGCATGCATCTGGTCCCGCAGCGCCGCGGCCTGCTCGAAACGCAGCTGGTCAGAGGCCTGCTGCATGCGCGCCTGCAGATCATTGACCACGTCGTCGGCCTCGCCATCCAGAAAACGCACGGCCTGCCGGACATCGCGCTGATAATCCTCTTCATTGATGAAGTTGACGCATGGCGCCGTACAGCGCCCGATCTGATACTGCAGACAGGGGCGGGAGCGATTGGCAAATACAGTGTCCTCGCAGGTGCGCAGACGAAACACCTTCTGCAGGATCTGTATGGTTTCTCGTACAGCCCAGGAATTCGGATACGGCCCGAAAAACCGTCCCTTGCGGCTGGTAATGCCACGATAGTATGCAATCCGCGGATAGTCATGCGCACTGATCATCAGGTACGGGTATGATTTATCGTCACGAAACAGGATGTTGTAACGCGGCCGCAGGCTTTTGATCAGGTTGTTTTCCAGGATCAGCGCCTCGGCCTCGGAACGCGTCACCGTGACTTCCACGCGCCAGACCCGTGCCACCATCAGTGCAATACGCGGACTGTCCGGGGTTTTCTGAAAGTAAGACGAAACACGCTTTTTCAGATCCCTGGCCTTGCCAACATATAATACCGTGCCTTCCGCATCCAGATGACGGTATACGCCAGGCAGATGCGGCAGGTCACTCAGAAAGGATTTGAGATCGAAAGTCTCTGGCATACTGATATCGCGAGTCTGATTGCAAAGTATTCCAGTCCATGAACGGAACAGCCGGCTTCAGGGAACGGATTCGGGAAACCGATGTGGCCGACGGCGCTACTTTCAGTGAATCGAGCAAAATATCAGCCAAATCGGGACGGTTGCATACCAATACCATATCACATCCGGCAGCCAGCGCCGCTTGCGCGCGGGCCGTTATGTCGCCGGCCACCGACGCCCCTTCCATGGTCAGATCATCCGAAAAAACCACGCCATCATATTTCAGTCGCTGACGCAGGATCTGTTGCACCCATATCTTGGAAAACCCCGCAGGTGAAGCATCCACCTGGGGATAGATGACATGTGCGGGCATCACGGCCGACAGCACCGGCGCCCCCAACCAATCATAAGGCATGGCATCGTCTGCCATGATCTGCTCCAGAGTCCGTTCATCGACCGGAATGGCCACGTGCGAGTCGGCATCGACAAAACCATGGCCGGGAAAATGCTTGCCGCAGGAACGCATGCCGGCCAGACTCAAGCCCTGGATCAGGGCTCGCGCCAGCATCGCGACTACCCGTGGGTCGCGATGAAAGGCACGACTGCCAACAACCTTGCTAACGCCATAGTCCAGATCCAGAACCGGCGTAAAGCT
>Ga0079224_100001688_pt1 | contig 25906 bp, 18 predicted proteins | sample Stecom2015_FD_80414 | JGI IMG/M metagenome (GOLD analysis project Ga0079224, IMG submission 80414) | Agricultural soil microbial communities from Utah to study Nitrogen management - Steer compost 2015 | ecosystem: Environmental > Terrestrial > Soil > Agricultural land | place: USA: Utah... | reverse complement strand
GCCTGACCCGGCTGCCGCCGCCCGGAACGCGCGGGACGCGACCGCCGAACCGGTAGGGTACCCACCACCGGGGCGGAACGCCGCACGGAAGCGGCGGGCCCGGCCGGTGGCACCGTGCACAGTGAACGACCCGTCGAGGAGAGAAGAACCGTGGAGCGCACCCTTGTCCTGATCAAGCCCGACGGCGTGCGCCGCAACATCGTCGGCGACGTCATCTCCCGCATCGAGCGCAAGGGACTCAAGATCATCGCGCTTGAGCTGCGCACCCTGGACGAGGAGACCGCCAAGAGCCACTACGAGGAGCACACCGACAAGCCGTTCTTCTCCTCGCTGGTCGAGTTCATCACCGGCGGCCCGCTGGTCGCCATGGTGGTGGAGGGCAACCGCGCGGTCGAGGCGTTCCGCTCCCTGGCCGGCGCGACCGACCCGGTCCTGGCCGCCCCCGGCACCATCCGCGGCGACTACGGCCTGGACGTCCAGGCCAACATCGTGCACGGTTCGGACTCCACCTACTCGGCCGAGCGCGAGATCAAACTGTTCTTCCCCGACCTGGCCTGAGTTCGGCGGCATCCCGGACACCGGCGCAGCGCATCCGCACCGCGGCCGGACGGAGTCATCCGTCCGGCCGCGGTGCTGTCTGCGGCACGTTGCGACAAACCGGCGCGTTTGTGTAACTACGTGACTTCGGAGAGTTACGCTAGGGGGTGGCGGGTCACGGAGCGCTCCGCGGCGCCCGTGGCCGCGCCGTGTCCGCCCGACGAGCCGTATCCCGTCCGACACCGCTGAGGATGCCCATGACCACCACACCCGTCGGCCCCGGCCGCGACACGGCGGCCGGGCCGGGAACCGTGGACGCCCTCGTCCCCCCGCCGGCGCGGCGCGGTCGCAAGGGGAGGGGAACCGATGGGTGATCCGGTGGGGGCCCGCGGGCACTGGCCCGTGCTCGCCGCCCAGGCGCTGGTGGTGTGCCTGCTGGCGCTTCTGGTGGGCAGGCTGTGGTACCTCCAGGTGCCGATGGGGGAGCACTACCGGGCGCTGGCCGAGAGCAACCACGTCCACGTGGTCGCCCCCGCCGTCCAGGGGCGGTTCCTGGACACCGCCGACTGCCCGCCGGCGCGCCACGGGTCCCCGGCCCCGGCCGGGGGCGAGTGCGCCGGGGAACGCCCGCGGCCGGCCGACGGCGCCGCACACCTCTCCGCCGGACCTTTCGAGGCCCATCCGGACGGAGCGGTCCGTCCGGCCGACGAGTGATCCGGAAAGGCGCCGCATGTCGCTCCGTTTCGACCAGTCCGTGCGACTGCCCGCTCCGTTGTCGCGCCTCGTCCGGCTCGCCGCCCGGGCCGTGCCCCGCCGCCTCGACTGGGTGCTGCTGGCGGCGGTGCTGACCCTCGGCGTGCTGGGCGCCCTGATGGTGTGGTCGGCCACCCTCCAGCCGGGCGGGCCCCCGGGGCCCACCCGGTACGCCTGGCGGCACCTGGGGCACCTCCTGCTGGCCCTGCCGCTCTGCCTCGCCGTCGCCGCGGTGGACCACCGGAGGGTGCGCGCCTACGCCCCGGTGCTCCTCGTGGCCGTGACCGTCGCGCTGCTGCTGGTGCTCGGCCCGCTGGGGGAGGTCGTCAACGGTTCCCGGGCCTGGATCGCCGTCGGCGGCCTGCAGGTCCAGCCCGCCGAGACCGCCAAGATCGCGCTGATCCTGACCGTCGCCGCGGTACTGGGCGGGCCCCCCGACCGGACACGCGCCCCCGCCGCCCGGGAGGTGCTGCTCAGCCTGGGGGTCCTGGCGGTGCCGACGGGGCTGGTCCTGCTGCAGCCGGACCTGGGCAGCGCGCTGGTGCTGGGCGCGATCCATCTGGCCATGCTCGCCCTCTCCGGCGCCTCGCCGCGCTGGCCGCTGGCCCTGCTCGGCTGCGGCGCGCTGGGGGCGCTCGCGGTGTGGTGGCTCGGCCTGCTCAAGGACTACCAGGTGGCGCGGCTCGTCTCGTTCCTCGACCCGGGGGCCGATCCGCTGGGGGCGGGGTACAACGTCAACCAGGCGCTCATCGCGGTCGGCTCGGGAGGGCTGGGCGGGGCCGGACTGTTCCAGGGCTGGCAGACCAGCGGCAAGCTCGTGCCCGAGCAGCACACCGACTTCGTCTTCAGCGTCGTGGCCGAGGAGCTCGGCTTCGCCGGGGGGTGCGCGGTCATCGTGCTGCTGGGCGTGGTGCTGCTGCGCGTCCTGCGCACCGCCGCCCGCTGCGACCAGCCCTACGGCCGCCTGGTCTGCGTCGGGGTGGCGGCCTGGTTCTGCTTCCAGGTGTTCGTCAACATCGGCATGACCCTGGGGCTCAGCCCGGTCACCGGACTGCCGCTGCCGTTCGTCTCCTACGGGGGCAGCGCGGCCGTCGCCAACCTCACCGCGGTCGGCCTGGTCCTGGGGGTGCACGCGCACACCGGGGAGCCGCGGTGACCGCGGGGCGCCGGAGGCGCACGCCCGGTCGACCCCGGGGACACCGGGGCCGCTCCCGCGATTCACCGCATTGCCCCGAGGGCGCCTATCCTGGCAGGAACAGGCGCCGTCTCCTGTCCGTCGCCGAGCGACCGCGAACGTGAGGCCCTTTTTCCGATGACTGTCGAATCCGTCTTCCCGCAGTTGGAAGCGCTGCTGCCGCACGTGCAGAAGCCGATCCAGTACGTGGGGGGTGAGCTGAACTCCGTCGTCAAGGAGTGGGACGACACCGAGGTGCGGTGGGCGCTGATGTACCCCGACGCCTACGAGGTGGGCGTCCCCAACCAGGGCGTCCAGATCCTCTACGAGATCCTCAACGAGCGCGAGGGAGTGCTCGCCGAACGCGCCTACGCGGTCTGGCCCGACCTGGAGAAGCTCATGCGCGAGCACGGGGTGCCGCACTTCACCGTGGACGCGCACCGGCCCCTGGCCGCCTTCGACCTGCTGGGCGTCAGCTTCGCCAGCGAGATGGGCTACACCAACCTGCTCACCGCGCTGGACCTGGCGGGCATCCCGCTGCACGCGGTGGACCGCGCCGACGAGCACCCGATCGTGCTGGCCGGCGGGCACGCCGCGTTCAACCCCGAGCCCATCGCCGACTTCCTCGACGCCGTCGTCCTCGGCGACGGCGAGGAGATCGCGCTGGCGATCACCGAGATCGTCCGCGAGTTCCGCCGGGAGGGCTCCCCGGGCGGACGGGACGAGCTGCTGGCCCGCCTGGCCGCCACCGGCGGGGTGTACGTGCCCAAGTTCTACGACGTCAGCTATCTGCCCGACGGCCGCATCGAGCGGTACACGCCCAACCGGGAGGGGGTGCCGTGGCGGGTGCACAAGCACACCGTCATGGACCTCGACCAGTGGCCCTACCCCAAGAACCCGATCGTCCCGATCGCCGAGTCCGTCCACGAGCGCTACAGCGTGGAGATCTTCCGCGGCTGCACCCGCGGCTGCCGCTTCTGCCAGGCCGGGATGATCACCCGTCCGGTGCGCGAGCGCAGCGAGCAGGCCGTCGCCCGGATGGTCGACCAGGGGGTGCGCTCCTCGGGGTTCCAGGAGGTCGGCCTGCTGTCGCTGTCCAGCGCCGACCACAGCCAGATCGGCGACATCACCAGGAACCTCGCCGACCGCTACGAGGGCACCCACACCGGCCTGTCCCTGCCCTCCACCCGGGTGGACGCCTTCAACATCGACCTGGCCAACGAGCTCACCCGCAACGGCCGCCGCTCCGGGCTCACCTTCGCGCCCGAGGGCGGCAGCGAGCGGATGCGCCGGGTCATCAACAAGATGGTCACCGAGGCCGACCTGATCCGCACCGTCACCGCCGCCTACGCCGCGGGCTGGCGGCAGGTCAAGCTGTACTTCATGTGCGGCCTGCCCACCGAGGAGGACGCCGACGTCCTGGCCATCGCCGACCTGGCCCGCGAGGTCATCAGGGCCGGACGCGAGGTCACCGGGCGCCGGGACATCCGCTGCACGGTGTCCATCGGCGGTTTCGTGCCCAAGCCGCACACCCCCTTCCAGTGGGCGGGACAGGCCCCGCACGAGGTCGTCGACGCCCGGCTGCGCAAACTCAGGGACGCGCTCCGCTCCGACCGGGAGTACGGCAAGTCGATCGGACTGCGCTACCACGAGGGGAAGCCCTCCATCATCGAGGGGCTGCTCTCCCGCGGCGACCGCCGGCTGGGCCGGGTCGTGGAACGGGTGTGGCGCGAGGGAGGCCGCTTCGACGGCTGGAGCGAGCACTTCTCCTACGAGCGCTGGATGGACGCCGCCGAGGCGGTCCTGGCCGACGAGCCGGTGGACGTGGACTGGTACACGGTGCGCGAGCGCGACGCCGACGAGGTGCTGCCCTGGGACCACCTGGACGCGGGGCTGGACCGGGAGTGGCTCTGGCAGGACTGGCAGGACGCCCTGCACGGCGAGGAGGCCGTGGAGGTCGACGACTGCCGGTGGAGCCCCTGCTACGACTGCGGCGTCTGCCCGAGCATGGGGACCCAGATCCAGACCCACGACACCGCGGGGCGCCGACTGCTGCCGCTGAGCGTGGTGTGAGAGACGGGGCCGCGCGGGAAGCGCCCCGGGAGACGGGGTACGGCCCGGCACCCCGCTCGCGCCGGGCCGTACACGTACTTGGACGTACCGGGGGCGGGATCGGTTGGCAGCGGACCGGGACTTTTTCCGGGGCTCCGCACCTCCCGCCCCGGCGGCGGACGGGCCCGGGGCGCGCCGTCGCCGGCTCGTCCGTCCCGGAAGGTGCGCTTTTCAACTCCGGTCGCAGTGGGAAGAGCATTGACTGTGGCGGAACACACGCTCGCCGCGAGGGGTTGTACCTCGATGAGGGCGGTGGCGCGGAGTCGCCGGTACGCCCCGTAGGCTGAAAAGAAGACGAACCTCTCCCGAGGGGGACACGGCCCTGCCGTGCCGGCCCGCGGGAGTCCGAGGAAAGGAGCAGAGCTGCCCCCCGCACTTGAGGGCGCCGATTCGCTCTCCACCGGAAACCAGGCCCAACGGATGCGCGTGCGGTACGCCAAACGCCACCGGATGAGATTCGCGAGCCATCGCGACATCGCCCGCGTACTGGAACGTGCGCTGCGCCGGGCCCAGGTACCCGTGGCCTTCTCAGCGGGGTTCTCGCCTCATCCCAAGATCTCCTACACGGGCGCGGCCCCCACGGGAGTGGCGAGTGAGGCGGAGTATTGTGAACTCACTCTGGCCGAGCCGATGGACCCCGAACGGTTGCGCGAGCGACTCGACGAGGCGATGCCCGAAGGCATCGACATCCTCACGGTGGTCCCGGCAGCGGCAGGCGGTCTGGCAGACCGCCTGGAGGCGTCGGAGTGGCGAATCGAACTTCCGGGCGTCGACCCCGACGACGCCGCGGCAGCCGTGGCCGCGTTCCTCGCGGCCGAGCGGATCGAGGTGGAGAGGCTCACCAAGAAGGGACGCCGCCGCTTCGACGCCCGCTCACCCGTCTTCCTGCTGGACGTCGACAGGCGCGCCGCAACGGAACAACAAGAGACATATGCCATACTTCGCTTGATCGTGCGGCACACCACTCCTGTCGTACGACCCGACGACGTGGTGACCGGCCTCCGTCAGATCGCCGACCTCGCCCCGCCGTCATCGACGAAGATGACCAGGCTGGCGCAGGGGCCGCTCGACGAGGACTCCGGAACCATCGCGGACCCGCTCGCCGCGGACAACGCGGCCTCGGAGTCAGGCGCCACCGTCGTCAGCGCACACGCCGGATCCGCCTCGGCGCGGTCCGGATCGGGGAACGTGGGCGCACCTCAGGGACTTTGACCGGCGTCGCGGTTGCGACGCCGGCGCGGATTATTGACAACGACAGTTCTTGCGCGCCGCGGCCGGGCACCACGTGCGGGGCCGCGCCCGAGAACTTGACGGGAGACCGCCCGGATGCTCGAGAACGAGCCCAACAACGGTGCAGACGGCACCGAGGGGACAACTGAAACAGAGACAACCACACGACCGAACGGTTCGACGGTCGCGGGGACGTCCGGCACGGTGCGTCTGGCCCAGCCGGTGCGCCGGGGCCGTGCCGCGAGCAGGCCCGCCGGACCGCCGCCCGAACCCGACCCGATCCCGGTGTCGACGCCCACGACCGTGGCCGCCGTCTCCGTGGAGCTGGTGACCGCCGAGGAGGCCCCGCCGGAGGCGGCCGATGCGGACGCGGACGAGGAGACGGCGTCGAAGCGGCGCAGCCGCAAGACCACGGCCCGCACCCCGCGCACCCGTACCCGCAGCCGGGTCAGGACCGCCGACGCCGAGGACACCGAGCCGCCCGACCGGGGCGCCCCGGACGCGGCCGAGGAGGACGACTCCGCGCGGGGCGCCGACACGGCCGGAACGGACGAGCCGCACGCCGCGGACCCCGCCTCCGTGGCCGCCGTCACCTTCCAGCCGCCCATGGTGCTCTTCCGGCCCCCGGTCGTGGAGTCGGTGGCAACGGACGACTCCGACACCGCGGCCGAGCAGGACGAAGAAGAGGAAGCGGAGACGGTAGACGCGGAGGCCGAGGAGACCGCGGAGGAGCGGCCCACCCGCCGCCGGCGGCGCAGGGGCGGACGCCGGGCCCGGAACCGCGGCGGCGAGGACGGCGAGACCGCCGACACCGGGGACGGCGCGGAGACCGCAGCCGACACCGGTGCCGACACGGCCGAGGAGACCGGGGCCGACGCCGCCGGGGCGGAGGCCGACTCCGCCGGAACGACCGAAGAGGCGGAGGAGAGCACGGGCACCAGCCGTCGCCGCCGCCGTCGCCGCCGCCGTTCGGGCACCGAGGTCGCGGCCGAGCCCGAGCCCGACGACCCGCCCAACACGGTGGTCCGGGTGCGTCCCGCCCGCACCGAGCGCGCCGAACGCCCCATCGAGGACGAGGTCCAGGCGGTGCGCGGCTCCACCCGCCTGGAGGCCAAGCGGCAGCGCCGCCGCGAGGGGCGTGAACAGGGACGTCGCCGTCCCCCGATCATCACAGAGTCGGAGTTCCTGGCCCGCCGCGAGTCCGTCAAGCGCGACCTGGTGGTCCGCCGCATCGGCGAACGCACCCAGATCGCCGTGCTCGAGGACAACGTGCTCGTCGAGCACTACGTCGACCGCGCCGACCACAAGTCCTACGTCGGCAACGTCTACCTGGGCCGGGTGCAGAACGTCCTGCCCTCGATGGAGGCGGCCTTCGTCGACATCGGCAAGGGCCGCAACGCCGTGCTGTACGCCGGCGAGGTCAACTGGGACGCCACCGGCCTGGAGGGCCAGCCCCGCCGGATCGAGTCGGTGCTCAAGTCGGGCCAGTCCGTCCTGGTCCAGGTCACCAAGGACCCCCTCGGCCACAAGGGAGCCCGGCTGACCAGCCAGATCAGCCTCCCCGGCCGCTACCTGGTGTACGTGCCCGACGGCTCCATGACCGGGATCAGCCGCAAGCTTCCCGACAAGGAGCGCGCCCGCCTCAAGCAGATCCTCAAGAAGGTCATGCCCACCGGGGCCGGGGTGATCGTGCGCACCGCGGCCGAGGGCGCCAGCGAGGAGGAGCTGGAGCACGACATCTCCCGCCTGGCCAAGCAGTGGGAGTCCATCAAGCGCAAGGCGAAGTCGGCGACCGCCCCGGCGCTGCTCAACAGCGAACCCGACCTCACCATCCGCGTGGTCCGCGACATCTTCAACGAGGACTTCTCCAGCCTCGTCGTCTCCGGCGACGACGCCTGGGAGACCATCCGCGAGTACGTCGACCACGTCGCCCCGCACCTGGCCGACCGCCTCTCGCACTGGACCGAGGAGCGCGACGTCTTCGAGGCCTACCGGATCGACGAGCAGATCGCCAAGGCGCTGGAGCGCAAGGTGTGGCTGCCCAGCGGCGGCTCCCTGATCATCGACCGCACCGAGGCGATGACTGTCATCGACGTCAACACCGGCAAGTTCACCGGTCAGGGCGGCAACCTCGAGGAGACGGTCACCAAGAACAACCTCGAGGCGGCCGAGGAGATCGTGCGCCAGCTGCGGCTGCGCGACATCGGCGGCATCATCGTCATCGACTTCATCGACATGGTGCTGGAGAGCAACCGGGACCTGGTGCTGCGCCGCATGCTGGAGTGCCTGTCCCGGGACCGCACCAAGCACCAGGTGGCCGAGGTCACCTCGCTGGGACTGGTGCAGATGACCCGCAAGCGGGTCGGCCAGGGGCTGCTGGAGGCCTTCTCGCACACCTGCGAGCACTGCAACGGCCGCGGCCTGATCCTGCACACCGACCTCGTCGAGTCCAGGTCCGGTGGAAACGGCGGACGCAAGAAGAAGAACAAGAACGGCAACAACGGCGCGGACAAGGCGGCCAACGGCGGCAACGGCGCGGACAAGGCGGCCGCGGACAAGGCGCAGCCGGAGGCCGGGACCGCTCCGCAGACCGAGTCCGCGCAGTCCGCCGAGGAGAGCACACCGGGCCGGACCGCCCGCAAGGCCAAGCGCGCCGCGGGTCCGCCGCCCGAACAGCAGCAGGATTCGGCCCCCGCCGAGCCGAGCGCCGAGGAGTCCGCCGCGCAGGTGGCCCCCGTCCAGACGGCCGAGGCGGACGACGACCAGACCGAGACCGTGACCGAACGCCCCCGGCGCCGCCGGACCCGGCGCAAGGCCGGAGTGGTCGTCTCCGAGACGGCGGTGGCCGAGGCCGGATGACCCGGTCCGCCGGGCGGGTCCGCCCGCCCGGCGCCGACCGCGTCGTCATCACCCCCCATGAGCGGGTGGTAGGCTGAAGAATGGTGCGTCGGCGCGCCCCACACGTTCGCGCGCCCGAGACCTCCTTTCGAAATCCCCTACCGCCTTTCCGGGTGGTGAGCGGGTTGACGACTTGCGGTCGATTTTGAGCGCATTCTTTTCTGAAGCGAGCAGGAAGTGAGTTTCCCGGTGTACGCGATCGTGCGAGCGGGCGGCCGACAGGAGAAGGTCTCCGTCGATGACGTCGTGACCATCGACAGGGTGGCCGAAGAGGCCGGTGCCACGCTCAACCTGCAGCCGCTGCTTGTCGTGGACGACGGCAAGGTCATCAGCGACGCTGCCGAGCTGGGCGGCTACCAGGTCACCGCCGAGGTCCTCGGCGAGGTCACTGGCCCCAAGATCAACATTCTGAAGTACAAGAACAAGACCGGCTACAAGCGGCGTCTGGGTCACCGCCAGAAGTACACCCGGATCCGCGTCACCGGCATCGCCGCGAAGTAGCGGGAGGAGCGCGAGATGGCACACAAGAAGGGCGCGTCGTCCAGCCGTAACGGACGCGACTCCAACGCCAAGCGGCTCGGCGTCAAGCGCTTCGGCGGTCAGGTCGTCAACGCCGGCGAGATCCTCGTCCGTCAGCGCGGCACCCGTTTCCACCCCGGTGACAACGTCGGCCGCGGCGGCGACGACACCCTGTTCGCGCTGGTCGCGGGCACGGTCAAGTTCGGAAACCTGCGCGGCCGCAAGGCCGTGAGCATCGTCCCGACCCCGGCCGCCAGCGAGTAGGCCCGGGAAGAGGACGCGTCAGCAGTAACGTGAGGCGGGCCAGTGCCACTGGCCCGCCTCACGTGCGTTCGACCATCCAGACGCACCGAGGAGCCAGCACCATGTCCGATTTCGTCGACGAGGCGGTCTTGCACGTCAAGGCCGGAGACGGCGGGCACGGCTGTGCCTCCGTCCACCGTGAGAAGTTCAAGCCGCTGGGCGGACCCGACGGCGGCAACGGCGGCCGGGGCGGTGACGTGATCCTGGAGGTCGACCGCAACACCGCCACCCTGCTGGACTACCAGCGCCGCCCGCACCGCAGGGCGGGCAACGGGACCCCCGGCCAGGGCGGGCACCGCGCCGGAGCCAACGGCGCCGACCTGGTCCTGCCGGTCCCCGACGGAACCGTGGTGACCACCCTGGACGGCGAGGTCATCGCCGACCTGGTCGGCCACGGCACCCGGCTGGTCGTCGCCCGCGGCGGCCACGGCGGACTCGGCAACGCCGCACTCGCCTCCCCCCGGCGCAAAGCCCCCGGATTCGCGTTGAAAGGCGAACCGGGCGAGGCGCTCGACATCCGACTGGAACTCAAGACCATCGCCGACGTGGGCCTGGTCGGCTTCCCCAGCGCGGGCAAGTCCTCGCTGATCGCGGCACTGTCGGCGGCCCGCCCCAAGATCGCCGACTACCCGTTCACCACGCTCGTGCCCAACCTCGGCGTCGTCGAGGCCGGACAGACCCAGTACGTGATCGCCGACGTGCCCGGCCTCATCCCCGGAGCCAGCGAGGGCCGGGGACTGGGCCTGGAGTTCCTCCGCCACGTGGAGCGCTGCTCCACCCTGCTGCACGTGCTGGACTGCGCCACCTACGAGCCCGGCCGCGACCCCGTCACCGACCTGGAGGTCCTGGAACGGGAACTGGCCGTCTACGGGGAGCGCACCGGCGTCGACCTGTCCGACCGGCCGCGCCTCGTGGCGTTGAACAAGGTCGACGTGCCCGAGGCCCGCGAACTCGCCGAACTCGTCGAACCCATGCTCGTCGAGCGCGGCTACCGGGTGCTGCAGATCTCCGCGGCCACCCGCGAGGGGCTGCGGGAGCTGGCGTACGCGCTCGGCGAGCAGGTGGCCGCGGCCCGCGCCGCCCGGCCCGCCGAGGAGCCCACCCGCCTGGTGCTGCGTCCGCGTGAGATCGGCGAGAAGGCGTTCCAGGTCGTCCGGATCGGCGACAACGCCTTCCGGGTCCTGGGCGACAAGCCCGTGCGCTGGGTCCGGCAGACCGACTTCACCAACGACGAGGCCGTCGGCTACCTCGCGGACCGGCTCAACCGCCTCGGCATCGAGGAGGCCCTCGCCCGGGCGGGAGCCACCGAGGGCGCCGAGGTCCACATCGGCGACGAGGACGACGCCGTGGTCTTCGACTGGGACCCCACCGTCGACGCCGAGCCGACCGTCCTGGGACCGCGCGGCACCGACCCCCGGCTGGGCTGACCCCCTGAGCAGCGAAAGGACAGATGACGTGGGCAGAGGCGCCGGTCAGACGCGCGCGGCGATCCCCCGGGCCCGACGGGTGGTGGTCAAGGTGGGATCGTCCTCCCTCACCACCCCGGAGGGCGGGATCGACCACGACCGGATCCGCGACCTCACGGACGTACTGGCGGCACGCCGCGCCGCCGGCACCGAGGTGGTGCTGGTCTCCTCCGGAGCGGTCGCCGCCGGCATGGCCCCGCTGGGCCTCACCCGGCGCCCCCGCGACCTGGCCACCCAGCAGGCCGCGGCCAGCGTCGGCCAGGGCCTGCTGCTGGCCCGCTACACCGCCGAGTTCGCCCGGCACTCGCTGACCGCCGCGCAGATCCTGCTGACCGCCGACGACCTGATGCGCCGCGCCCAGTACCGCAACGCCCAGCGCGCCATGAGCCGGCTGCTGGAGATCGGCGCGGTGCCGATCGTCAACGAGAACGACACGGTCGCCACCCACGAGATCCGCTTCGGCGACAACGACCGGCTCGCCGCCCTCGTCGCCCACCTGCTCCGCGCGGACGTGCTGGTGCTGCTGACCGACGTGGACGCCCTCTACGACGGCAACCCGTCCCTGCCCGCCAGCAGGCGGATCAGCCAGGTCGACGGGCCCGACGACCTGGCCGGGGTGGACCTCGGCAGCGCGGGCAGGCGCGGGGTCGGCACCGGCGGCATGGTCACCAAGGTCGAGTCCGCGCGCATCGCCACGGAGGCGGGCGTGGCCACCGTGCTGACCTCGGCGGCCAACGCGCGCGCCGCGCTGGACGGGGAACAGGTCGGCACCTTCTTCGTCCCGGTGGAGCGCCGCCGCCCCTCCAGCCGCCAGCTCTGGCTGGCCCACGCCACCGCCGGACGCGGCAGCGTCGTCCTGGACCCGGGGGCGGTGCGCGCGGTGGTCACGGAGAAGGCGTCCCTGCTGCCCGCCGGAGTGGTCAAGGTGGAGGGCGACTTCAGCGCGGGCGACCCGGTGGACCTGCGCGACGAGGACGGCGTCATCGTCGCCCGCGGCCTGGTCAACTACGACGCCGCCGAGATCCCCGACCTGATGGGCCGCTCCACCCGGTGGCTGGCCCGGGAGCTCGGCTCCGAGTACAGCCGGGAGATCGTGCACCGCGACGACCTGGTGGTGCTCCACAACGGCGACGGAGACCTCCCCCGGGACTGAGCAGCCGCGCCCCCGGCCCGGCGGCAGGAGGACCTTGTCCGGACTTGCGCCTTTGGGGAAGTCTTTCCGTTTCCCTGGCGGTGCTTTCCCGCGTCTTCCGTAGGCTTCCGGTACGCGCGCCCCGCGGCGGACGGGTCGCGCGAACGGCAGTCTGCGCAGGACGGACGGGGACTCATGGTCGAGGTCAGCGTGGTCGTCATCGTCTACAACGACCAGGACCGGCTGCCCACCGCGGTGCGGTCCGTGCTGGAGCAGACGATGCGCGGCGTGGAGGCCGTGATCGTCGACGACCACAGCGCCGACCGCAGTTTCGCGGTGGCCCGGCGACTGGCGGCCCGCCACCCCGACCGGGTCCGGGCGTTCCGGCTGCCGCGCAACAGCGGAGGCTGCGGGCAGCCCCGCAACCACGGCGTGGAGCGCGCCGCGGGCCGCTACGTCATGTTCCTCGACAGCGACGACGAACTGGACCGCGACGCCTGCCGCAACCTGGTGCGGGCCGCCGAGACCACCGGGGCCGACCTCGTCTCCGGACTGTGCGTCCGCGTCCGCGCCACCCGCCGCGGCCGGGAGGAGAAACCCTGGTACCGCTGGCTCTACCGCAGCACCCGGGTGCTGGACTCCATCACCGACGACCCCGAACTGCTCGTCTGGGACACCCTCGCCACCAACAAGTGCTACCGGCGCTCCTTCCTCCTGGAGCACCGGCTGCGGTTCCCCACCGGGGTCGCCTACGAGGACCTGCTGTTCTCCGCCCGCGCCTACCTGGCGGCACGGCGCATCGCCCTCGTCCCCAACACGGTCTACCGCTGGCACGTCCGCCAGGACCCGCACTCCAGGTCCATCACGCAGCGCCGCGACGAGATCGGCAACCTCGCCGACCGGCTCGCCATGCACCGCAGGATCGACGCGCTGCTGGCCGAACGCGGACTCCACGAGGTCCGACTCGCCAAGGACGTCAAGTTCCTCAAGCACGACCTGCTGCTCCACCTGCGCGACCTGCCGCTGCGCGACGAGGGGTACCGGCGCGCCCTCACCGGCCTGGCGGGGGACTACGTCGCGGGCTTTCCCGCCGAGGCCTACCGGCGGCTGCCGCCGCTCCAGGCGGTCTGCGCCTACCTGTTCTCCCGGGGCGATGCCGACGCCCTGCCGCCCGCGGTCGACGCGCTGGTCAACAGCCACAAGACCGCGGTCCCCCTGGTCGAACGGGAGGGGCGCGTCCACTGGAGCGCCGACCACCTGGACGACCCCCTGGGGCGGGAACTGCTCGACGTCACCGACCTCGGCTACCACACCAGGCCGCTGGGCCAGCTCGCCCCCCGCAACGTGCTGACCGGCCAGTCGGTCCAGGGGGGCCGGATGCGCCTGGCCGGACGCGTGGTCAACCCGCTGGGCCGCATCCCGGCCGCCTCCCGGGTGCGCGGCCGCCTGGAACTCACCGCCCGCCGCGCCGGGCCGCGGACCCACCGCTTCCCGCTGCGGCGGCTCGTCCACCACGGAGACCACCTCGCCTGGACGGCCGAGCTGGACCTGGGCGGCGCCTTCCACCCGATCGGCGTCGTCGACGACGTGTGGGACCTGCGCCTGGTCCTGGACGTCGCCGGGACGCGGCTGCCCACCCGCCTCACCGTCGACGGCCCCGGCCTGGACCTCACCCCGCTCCCGGTGCGGCCGCTGCTGCCGGGCCCGGTCGCCGACCGGGTGGTCGCGGAGGTCTCCGCCAAGGGGCACCTCGCGCTGCGCGTCACGGCCTCCACCACCGCGCAGCGCCGCCTGCGCGCGGCCCTGACCGCGGCGGCGTCCGGTCCCGTCGGCCGGCGCGGCCGGGCCCTGCTCGCCGCGGCCCGCCGCACCCCCCGCACCCTCGCCTCGGAGCGGAACAAGCGGTGGCTCTACCACACCGTGCTGTGCCGGCTGCCGAAACGCCGGGGACTCGCCGTCTTCGAAAGCCACCTGGGACGGCGCTACGCCGACAGCCCCCGCGCGGTCTACGAGGAACTGCGCCGCCGCGACACCGCGATCACGGCCGTGTGGTCCTACGACCGGTCCCCCGACGGCTTCCCCCGCGACGCGGTGCTGGTGCGCCGCTGGAGCCTGCGCTACCTGCTGGCACTGGCCCGCGCCGAGTTCTGGATCGACAACCAGGGCTTCCCCTCGGGGCTGCGCAAACCCGCGCACACCACCTACGTCCAGACCTGGCACGGCAGCGCCCTCAAACGCATGGGGTTCGACGAGCCCGGGGTGCAGCTGAGGAGCCGGGAGGAACGCGCGCGGCTGCGGGCGGACCTCGACCGCTTCGACGCGTTCTGCGTGCGCTCCCCCCACGACATCGACACCCTCGTCCGGGCGTTCCGCCTCGACCCGGCGGTGGCGCTGCCCGTGGGCTATCCGCGCAACGACGCCCTGGTGCGGCAGCGCAGCCGGGAGGAGCGGACCGGACGGCGCGAGCACCCGGTGATCGCCGCGGCCCCGCACCTTCCCGACGGCAGGGGGATCCTGCTGTACGCCCCGACCTTCCGCGGCCGTCCGCGACGGCGCCGCACCCGGGTGCGGCCGCTGTTCGACCTGGCGGCGTTCGCCCGCGAGTTCGGCGACCGGTACGTGCTGCTGGTCCGCGCACACTACCTGGAACGCATGGCGGTACCGCCGTCGGCGGCCGGCACGGTGGTCGACGTCTCCGCCGAGCACGACACCACCCCGCTGCTCGCGGCGGCCGACGGACTCATCACCGACTACTCCTCGGTGATGTTCGACTACGTGCTGCTGGACCGCCCGATGGTCTACTACGTCCCCGACCACGACGACTACGTCCGCACCCGCGGCACCTACGTCGACCTGGCCGAGACGGCCCCCGGACCGCTGGCGCGCACCCAGGAGGAGCTGTTCGCCGCGATCAGGGAGCTGAAGACCGCCGAGGCCGACTACGCCGAGGCCCGCCGCGCCTTCGCCGCGCGCTTCGCCACCCACGACACCGGGACGGCCGCGCGCGCCGTCGTCGACCGGTTCCTGGACCCGGGAGCCCGCGGATGAGCGGCGGGACCGGCGCCGGACGCGACCTCGTCCTCGTCGCCAACAGCGTCGACGAACTGGGCGGGGTGACGAGCTGGACGCACCGGATGGCGCGGCTGTTCACCGAACGCGGGCACCGGGTCCGCGTGGTGGGCATCGCCCCGGCCCAGGTCGCGCAGGACGTCGGGGCGACGCCCTACCCGGTCACCACGCTGTACGAGAGACGGCCGCCGCCCGCGTGGCGGCCCCGCCGGCTGCGGGACCGCTTCGACGCGGCCGCACGGCTGCGGCAGGCCCGGCGGGAGGCGGAGCGGCGCGAGCGCGCCGCGGCGCTGTCGGCGCTGCTGCGCGGCGCCGCGCCCGGCGGGGTCGTCATCGTCACCCAGGTGTGGGCGATGGAGTGGGTCGCCCTGGCCGACACCGGTGGCCTGCACGTCGTCGGGATGACCCACGAGTCGTTCGAGGAGTCCCGGCGCACCTCCCGGTTCGCCCGGGTCCAGCGGTACTTCCGCGACGTCGACCGCCTGCTCGCCCTCACCCGCGAGGACGCCGACCGGTGGATCAACCAGGGGCTGAACAACCTCGACGTCATGCCCAACCCGCTGCCGTGGCTGCCCGCGCGGCCCTCGCCGCGCACCGGGCGGACGGTGGTCAGCATCGGCCGGCTCGACGAGCAGAAACGCGTCGACCTGCTGCTGGAGGCATGGGCGAGGACGGCCCCCCGCTTCCCCGACTGGACGCTGCGCGTCTACGGCACCGGCGCCGACGAGCAGGAGCTCCGAGACTACTGCCGCGACCTGGGCCTGGACTCCTCGGTGCGGTGGATGGGCGCCACCGGGGACGTGCCCGGCGCGTTGCGGGAGGCCTCGGTCCTCGCCCAGTCCTCGCGGGGGGAGGGTTTCCCCCTGGTGCTGCTGGAGGCGATGGCGTGCGCGGTGCCGTGCGTGGCCTTCGACTGCGCGCCGGGGGTGCGCGAGATCGTCACCGACGGCGAGGACGGGCTGCTGGCGCCGCCCGGCGACACCCGCGCGCTGGCGGAGCGGCTCGCCCGGGTCATGGCCGACCGGGAACTCCGCGACCGGCTGGGGGAGCAGGCGCGGCGCTCCGTGGACCGCTACGCCCCCGAGCGGATCGTGCGCCGCTGGGAGGAGCTGTTCGACTTCCTGGACCGGTAGCGCCGCGGCCGCCCGCGCCCGGCGGACGGCCGCGGCCGGGAGGTCAGGCGCGGTCGCAGGACTCGCCGTTGAGGGTGAACTCGGCGGGGTGGGGGTTGGAGCCGCTCCACGAGCCGTTGAAGCCGACCTCGACGGTCGTTCCGGGCGGCAGGGAGCTGTTCCAGGGCAGCGAGGCGGCGGTGACGTCGGCGCCGCTCTGGGTCCAGACGGCGTTCCAGCCCTGGGTGATGCGCTGCCCGGCCGGGAAGGCGAAGGACAGCTCCCAGGCGGAGAGGGGCTCGGTGCCGGTGTTGGTGATCCGGAGCGAGCCGGTGAAGCCGCCGGTCCAGTCGTTGGTGGCGTACTCCACCAGGCAGGAGGAGCCGCCGCCGGAGTCGGCGAGGGTGGTGAAGGAGACGGAGCTGTGCCCGGAGACGTTGCCGTCGTTGTCCCGGGCCGCCACCCGGTAGGTGTAGGCGGTGGCCGCCCGCAGGCCGGTCAGCTCGTAGCTGGTCTGCGTGGTCGAACCGACCAGCACCGCCCGGTCGCCGTCCACCTCGTAGACGTCGTATCCGGCCAGTCCGCTGCCGCTGTGGTCGGTGGAGGGGCTCCACGTCAGAACCGCTCCGGTGGCGGTGACGTCGGTGGCGGCCAGGTCGGCCGGGGCGCTCGGCGCGTCGTCGGCGGGCGCGGTGCTGAAGACGGCGTAGCGGCTGCGCTCGGAGACGTTGCCCGCGTTGTCCCGGGCCACGACGTAGGCGGTGTAGGTGGTCGCGGGCTCCAGGCCGGTCAGCTCGTAGCTGGTCTGCGTGGTCGAGCCCACCAGCCGTTCCTCGCCGTCGAGCAGGTAGACGTCGTATCCGGCCAGTCCGCTGCCGCCGGTGTCGGTGGCGGCGGGCCAGGTCAGCACGGCGCTGGTGGAGGTGGCGTCCTGGACCGTCGGGAAGCCGGGAGCGCTCGGCGGGGTCCGGTCCTCACCGGGTTCCTCCCCCGGGTCCTCACCGGCCTCCGGGACGTTGCCCCACACGGGTTCGCCCGCGTCGTAGAGCACGATGTTGGCGGCGGGGGCGAGTTCGTCGCCGATCCCCTGGAAGGACCAGTCGTTGGAGGGGTCCCAGCCCTCGCCGCCGGCGATGCGGAACTGCACCTCGCGGCGGTGCTGGGACTGGCCGCCGGGGAAGATCTCCTCGCCGGTGCAGTCGATCTCCACGTAGTACAGGTCGCCGGAGACGTGGTGGACGCCGTCGGGGGCGGCGCACTGGTTGTAGGCGGAGGTGACCGTGATCCCGTCGGGGTCGACGCCCTCGTCCAGGGTGAACCAGTACCGGAAGGTGCCCTCGTCCAGCATCCGGGCGGGCCAGGCCGAGCGGTTGCGGATCATCGCCTTGATCTCGGTGAACGTGGTGCCCGGGGTGTTGATCTGGGCCTCGACGAACATCTCGGGCCCGTCGGGCTCCTCCTCGGGCGGGAAGTCCGCCAGCGGGGTGCCGCCGTACTCGGCGACCAGCATGGCCAGGGCGCTGGAGAAGCCGGCGTTGTAGTCGGTGGCGACCTCGTTGGCGACGTAGTCCTGCCGGTCGTCGGTGTAGGCGTCGTTCGGGGAGCCGGGGCCGCCCACCAGCGCCCCGTAGAGCACGTGCCGGTTGTCGGCGGGCGAGGCGATGCTGTCGGTCCACGAGCCGTGCGCGGTGCGGTGGTGGGGGTTGCGCGGCGGGTTGGCGCCGAAGCCCACCACGTAGCTGGAGTTGCGCGGGTTGTCGCCCAGGGCGTAGTTGATCTGCCGGACGCCGAAGTCGTGGTAGCGCTGGCTGCGGACCGGGTCGTCGGCGACCGTCTCGGCGTGCACCAGCGCGGCGAACGCGGTGTTGGCGGCGTAGCGCAGCGACCCCCAGGTGTCGAGGACGGCCTGGCCGCCCGGCGAGTAGGGCACGCGCTGGCCGTTCACGCCGACCGTCCAGTAGTCGAGCCACCGGTTGGCGTCGTCGAGGTACTTCTGCTCGCCGGTCTCCTTGGCCAGCAGCACGTAGGCGCCGTAGGACTTGTCGTCCCAGGCGACCGTCCACCGGTAGCTGCGGATGTCGGTCTGCTGCTCGGTGGACAGGAAGTCGTACTCGTACTCGGCCTTGTCCAGGTAGGAGGCGTCACCGGTGGCCTTGTACAGCCAGTAGGCGCCCCAGACCAGCTCGTCCTGGTAGCCGGACCAGGAGTTGTAGAAGGACCCGGCGGGCACGCAGTCGGAGTACTCGCCGCGGTAGGTGTCGGCGAAGGCGTAGAGCTGCTCGGCGTGCTCCACCAGGGTGGCGGCGTAGGCGGGGTCGTCGTCGGCGAACACGATCGAGGAGGCGGCCATCGCCGCGGCGGTCTCGGCGGCCACGTCGCTGCCCGGGCAGGAGGGGTCGACCTTGTAGCTGGGGCGCTCCATCGGCATGACCTCGGCCGGACCCCACCACTTGTGGTCGGCGTCGCCGTCGCCGACCTGGGCGTACAGCACGTTGGGGGAGGGGTGGGCCTTGATGAAGTAGTCGTTGACCCAGCGCAGGTTGGACTTGAGGTGGGGCATCTGGCCGGAGAGCGTGTAGCCCTCGGGGCTCTCGATCGCGCCCCAGGCGAGCATGGTGGCGGTGAAGGCCATGGGCAGGCCGAACTTGACGTGGTCGCCCGCGTCGTACCAGCCGCCGGTCAGGTCCAGGCCCACGTCCGCGCCGTCGGTGAGCCCGGAGTCGCCGCGCCAGGAGACCCGGTTGTCCTCGGGGAGTGCTCCGGAGCGCTGGGCCTCGTAGAAGAACATCGACTTCTGGAGAGCCTCGGCGTAGTTGAAGGCCGGTTCGGCGTGGGCGGTCCCGACGGCCGCCGGGGTGGTCAGAAAACCTGCGGCCAGGGCCGCGGCGGAGCCCAGCGCGGTGAGGAGGCGGCGCGCCGGTCTGCGGCGGCTACCCGGACTGGGCGGAGGGGCGGTGACGGACATGGGGGTCTCCAGGGGGATTCGGACACTTCTGTTTGGGAGCGCTCCCAAGCGTGGGGCCGGATTTCCGGCGGACGACGTCCCAAGAATGGTGCGACGCGGTGACCGCGCGCGTCAATGGGTTGACGCGAGGTAGTCGGCTCCGTTCGCCTCCCGGGCGGCGGACCCCGCGAGCGCCGCCCCCGCGGGGCCGCCGCCCGGGGCGACGGACCCGCAGGGTGGCAGCCCTACCGCGGTCGCCTATACCGTTGTGTACGGGGCGGCAGCGGGCGACCCGCGCCGACGCCGTCCGGCGCGACCGGGCCCCGCGGTCCCGAGCGGACCGCCGCCACGCACGCCGCCCCGTGCGGCGTGTTCGACCACCGACTGCAGAAAGCGAAGACACCATGACTGACATCGAGCGGGACGTCCGCGAGGTCGCTGAGCGCGCTCGGGATGCCGCCGCAGACCTCGCCCCGCTCAGCCGGGACGCCAAGGACGAGGCGCTCACCGCCGTGGCCGAAGCACTCGGCGAACGGACCGAGGAGATCGTCGCGGCCAACGCCGAGGACGTCTCCCGGGCCCGGGAGAACGGCACCAGCGAGGCCATGATCGACCGCCTCGCGCTCACCCCCGCCCGCATCGCCGCGATCGCCGACGCGGTCCGCGAGGTCGTCGACCTCCCCGACCCGGTCGGCGAGGTCGTCCGCGGCAAGACCCTGCCCAACGGGCTGGAACTGCGCCAGATCCGGGTCCCGCTCGGTGTCATCGGCATCATCTACGAGGGCCGCCCCAACGTCACCGTCGACGCCGCCGCGCTCTGCCTCAAGAGCGGCAACGCCGTCCTGCTGCGCGGCTCCTCCTCGGCCTACTCCTCCAACACGGTGCTCACCGACGTGATCCGCCAGGCCCTGGCCGCGACCGCGGTGCCGGTGGACGCCGTGCAGTTGGTACCCGGCAGGAGCCGCGAGTCGGTCAAGCACCTGATGCGGGCGCGCGGCCTGGTGGACGTGCTGATCCCGCGCGGCGGCGCCTCGCTCATCCAGACCGTGGTCAACGAGTCCACCGTCCCCGTCATCGAGACCGGCACCGGCAACTGCCACCTCTACGTCGACGAGGCGGCCGACCTCGACCGCGCCCTGGACATCGTGCTCAACAGCAAGGTCCAGCGCTGCTCGGTGTGCAACACGACCGAGACCCTGCTGGTCCACGCCGGCATCGCGGACGCCTTCCTGCCCAGGGTCCTGGCGGCACTGCGCGAGGCCGGGGTCACCGTGCACGGCGACGAGCGGGTCCGCGCCCACGACGACGCCGTGGTGCCCGCCACCGAGGAGGACTGGGCCACCGAGTACCTCTCCCTCGACCTCGCCGTCCGCGTCGTCGACTCCCTGGACGAGGCCGTGGCGCACATCCGCACCTACTCCTCGGCGCACACCGAGGCCATCGTCACCGACTCCCAGTCGGCGGCGCGCCGCTTCGTCTCCCTGGTGGACTCCGCGGCCGTCATGGTCAACGCCTCCACCCGCTTCACCGACGGCGGCGAGTTCGGCTTCGGCGCGGAGATCGGCATCTCCACCCAGAAGCTGCACGCTCGCGGCCCGATGGGCCTGCCGGAGCTGACCTCCACCAAGTACGTGGTCACCGGCGACGGGCACGTCCGCTAGCCGCGTCGCACGACCGGGCCGCGGCCCCCTGACCCGAAGAGCATCCGGGGCAGGGGGCCGCGGTGGTTCGGGGCGACACGGGGTCAACCGTTCAGCCGTGCCTCCACAGCGGCCAGCCACCGGTCCGTGTGCGGGCACCGGGTGCGGATGTGCGCGAGCCCGGCCAGGGCGATGGCGTCAGGACCGTCGGAAGTCTTCCGGTACCCGGGGTAGAGCCGTTCCAGACGCTTGGACGGGGCGGTGTCGCGGCTGCCGTCGACGAGTTCGGGGCCGCCCGCCTCCGCCACCACGGTTCGCACCTCTTCGGGGAGTTTCGGGTCACCTGTGACGAGCTCCAGCACCTCGTCGCAGGCCAGCACCCAGGATTCGGTCTCGTGCAGGACGAAGTGGGGAAGGAAGCGCGGGTCGCCCACGGCGGTCCCCACCGCGCGCCACATGCGCCACCCGCTCCCAGGGGGTGCCTGTCGGGCAGTCCACCATGCCGGGGGTGTCGTCCGGAACTCCGTAGTAGTCGATCATGGTCGTCAACACGGTGATGGAAGAATCACGCAGCAGATTCCGGAGATCGGTGCGGATCTTGGGCCACGTCGAGACGCCTCCCCTGGACGCCTGCCCGCTTGCTGACCGCTTGGTCTTGAGGACGGAGTAGGTGACGCAGACCTTGCCGGGGACCGTGAAGTGCGGTCCGAGGGTTTCGCGGACCACCGTCTCCTCGGTCTGGCCCTCGCACAGGATGTGCAGTCTTCGCACGTCTCACCCGTGTTCGGGGCGGGGGCGGCCGCCCAGGAGGTTCTTCTGCCACAGCTCTCCGAGGGAATAGTCCTCCAACCAGTCGCGGAGTTGTTCCGGGGACGGCCGGGTGAACGAGGACGCACCGTCGTGGCGTTCCACCACGATGAGGTCGTCCAGCGCGAACTGGTCCATCAGCGTCACCGACTGGGTCGCGATGACCACCTGGCTGGTCCGGCTGGTCGCACGCAGCATGTCGGCGAGCTGCACGATCGCATAGGGATGCAATCCGAGTTCCGGCTCGTCGAGCACGACCAGCCGTGGCAGTTCGGGCAGGTTGAGCAGGGTGGCCAGGCAGATGAACCGCAGTGTGCCGTCCGACAGCGCGCTGGCGGGGAAGACGGTGTCCGCCCCCTCCTGCTGCCACCGCAGCCGCAGCCGCTCGTTCTGCTCGATGAGGACGAAGTCCCGGAAGAACGGGGCCACGCGCTGGATGTCGCGCACGATCCGCTGGTAGGTCGCCGGATCGGTCTCCCGCAGCCGGAGGAGGACCGGCGCCAGGTTGCGCGCGTCGGGATGGAGCGTGACGTTGTCGGCAGCGTAGCTGGTCTGTTTCACCGGTGCGCTGGCGCTGGTGTCGTGGAAGTGGAAGACCCGGCAGCCGCGGAGGATTTCCGTCACGTAGCCGGCGACCGCGCCACCGGAGCGCGTGGCTTCCTCGTTCAACCGGGTCTCCCGGTGCCCCGCACCCAGGGAGCCGGTCCAGGGGCGGTCGTAGCCCTCGCCGTGGAACCAGACGGTCTCGCTGCGGAAGATCAGTTCGTCGTTGGCAGCGGGGACGAGGACGGCTTCGTAGCCGTTCGGGGCGAAGTCCAGCCTGATCCTGATGGCCGCGTCCCCCTTCGCGCCGTTGTGCAGCAGCACCCCGGCCCCGCCCGCCTGGCCCACGAACAGGTTGAGTTCGCCGTCCACGATCCGGCCGAGCAGCGCCAGTGCGGAGACGAAGTTGCTCTTGCCCGCCCCGTTGGCACCGACGAGGACGTTGAGATCACCGAGGTCGACCGCCGCCGAGCGAATCGAGGTGAACCCCTCGATGGTGATCGTCCGGATTCTGTGGCGAGTCATGGCACAACCCTAGACGTGTTGAGCCGGGAAGCAGGTGACGCGGGTGCCGGGCGGCCGCCGCGGGGGCCTTGTGCTCGCGGGCCCCGGTGGGCAAGGATCGTGGGAACGCTCCCACGGACCTCGTGAGGCACCCATGAACGAACCGGTCGAACTGCCCGCCGTCCCTGCTCCGCTGCACTGGTGGAACTCCCCCGTCAGCTACGCGACCGCGCCCCCCGACTGCCTCGTCGTCGAGGCGGGGCCGGCCACCGACGTGTTCGCCGACCCGGGCGGGACGACCCGGACGGCGAACGCGCCCGCGCTGCTGGCCGAACTCGCCGGGGACTTCACCCTCGCCGCGCGGGTCGGGCTCGACTTCCGCGCCACCTACGACGCCGGAGTGCTGTTCCTCCACGTCGACGAGGACAACCACGCCAAGCTGTGCCTGGAGCTGTCGCCGCAGGGCCGACCCACGATCGTGTCGGTGGTGACCCGCGGCGGGACCTCCGACGACTGCAACTCCTTCGCGGTCGACGGCGACGCCCGGCTGAGGATCACCCGCACCGGCGGCGCGTACGCCTTCCACGCCGACACCGGCGACGGATTCTGGCACCTGGTCCGCTACTTCGCGCTGCCCGGCCCCGCGCGGGTCGGCTTCCTCGCCCAGTCCCCCACGGGCGAGGGGCAGACCGTCTCCTTCACGGAGATCACCCACACCACCACCCCGCCCGAGGACCTGCGCGGCGGGCAGTGAGCCCCCTAGCGGAGGAGTCCCGCCGTGCGCGCCAGGCGGCCCGCACGGCGGCGCAGGGCCCGGTAGAGACGGCCGGCGAAAGCGCGGAGCCGCGGTGGCCGCTGCACCGTGACGGAGCAGCGGACCAGGCCCCGCGACAGCAGGACCCGCAGCGGGACGGGACGCTCCGCGGACCCCACGGCGACCTGCCAGCGGCCCTGGCGGGGGACGTCGGGCAGGTCGGCGGTCAGCACCGCGTGGGGGCGGGCGGCCCCGGTCGGCTCGGTGCGCACGCTCGCGGTGCCCGCCACGTTCGCCCCGTCGCCCACCAGGCACAGCGGCAGGTCGACCGGCTCGTCGCCGGTGTGCAGGGCGAGCGGGATGCGCAGCCGCAGACCGTCCCCGCGGCGCACGAGGGCGGGCCGTTCCCGCTGTGGGATGAGCGAGGCGAACTTCTGCCAGGTGGGGTCGGCCGTGACGATCAGGTGCCCCTTCCGGTTGTAGGCGGGGGTCACCAGGAGAGGCGGTACCCCGTCCACGCGCACGAAGGCGGGGACACGGCCCGCCTCCGCGTCGGGGGTGCGCAGCGGACCGAGCGTGTGGTCGCAGCTGACCCCGCCCAGTTCGACGCGGGAGACGAACCACCAGCGGCCCAGCAGGGGCGAGCCCAGGTTGCCGTGCGCCAGGTCGAGTTCGACGGTCCCGCGCAGCCGCACGGTGAACCGGTCCGCTCCCGCCGGCTCCTCGACGCTGGTGAACGAGGTCGGCACCGTCACGTCCGCGCCGAGCTCCTTGTTGCGCGCGAAGGTCCGCAGCTTGATCCGCCGCAGCGCCGCGCCGACCTCGGCGGCGCGGCGCACCGAGGGCTCCGCGAGCGCCTCGGGGGGCAGGTCCCAGCGGACCGCCCCGTCCGAGCGCACGAACTCCAGGGGACGCTGGTCGCTTGTGCGGACCAGGGTGCTCTCGACGTCCACGGACAGTGTCGCGCCGTCCCAGCGGTAACCGGTCACCGTGGTCCGCTGCGCCAGGTCGAGTTCGAACTCGGCGATCCGGCGGACGAGGTCGAACCGCCCGGTCCGCAGCGCGGCCGCGCGCAGCCGGGCGAAGGGGTTGAGCCTGGCGTCCACGCGCTCGGGGATGCGGCGCCGGACCAGCGAGTGGGCGACGGTGTGCAGCGTGTCCGCGGTCGCCTGCGGCAGCTCCAGGTACTTGGCGCCCTGCACCTGGCCCAGCAGCTTCGACCGGTACCACTGCGCGATCAGCGCGTCCTGGAACTCCCCGGGTTCGGTCTCGGCCTCGATGATGTCGATGATCCGCTCGACACTGCCGAGGTAGTCCGCGGGGTCGGGGGTGGCGAAGGAGATGTTCCCGAAGTCCTTGTGCCGCACCCAGTAGTAGCAGGTGTAGTCGTGCACCACCGAGACCGACCGGGCGCGCAGGTAGGCGGGGAGCATGAACATGTGGTCCTCCAGCCGGACCCTCCCCTCGGGGAAGCGCAGCCCGTGGGCGCGCAGGAACTCGGTGCGGAAGAGCTTGTGCACCGTGAGCGTGCTGAGCAGCAGGCGGTTGGTGCGCACGGTCCCGCCGGAGAGGGGCTTCTGGAAGATCTCCCGGGGCGCCCTGCGGCCGATGCCCGCCATCCGGCCGACGACGATGTCGGCGGAGTCCTCACGGGCCTTGGCGACCAGGCGTTCCAGCGCCTCGGTACCGAGGTGGTCGTCGTCGTCCATGAAGAGGAGGAACTCGCCCCGAGCCCGGTCCATGCCGATGTTGCGGGGGCGTCCGGGCCAGCCGGAGTTCTCGATGTGCACCACCGAGAAGTTCTCCTCGGCCGCCAGTTCGGCGTCGAGCAGCTCCCCGGTTCCGTCGGTGGAGCCGTCGTCGACGTAGACCACCTCGAAGCGGGAGCGCGGCAGAGTCTGGGAGCGCAGCGACTCCAGTCCTTCCAGCACCCCCCGGCCGGTGTTGTGGACCGGAATGACGACGGTCACGTCCATGGACATCGTTCCTCCCGCGGTGGCTGTCCGGCGAATTCGCCGACCGAGAATGCGGCGTCGAGAGCAGACACCGAGCTGGCTGGTCTCCACACACTTACATCACTCGTGTCAACCGTCATTGGTTGACGGAATCGTGCATCCTTTCTCTATTCCGCAGAAACGGGTCGTGGCGGAGCGGAGCGCCGGGCCGGGGCGGAGTGGGGGGAGCCGGACCTGGAGAGGCCGTTCTCACCTGGGCATATGCCGAACGGAACGGAGGGTGGGGGACCGGGGCCGCGGGAGGGGGAACCCGACGCGGCCCTGGGCGTTTCGGTGGGTGAATTCTGTCACGGCCTAGCGGGGGTGCGCTGGCATTCCGGTTTTCTTACCAGGATTTTAAATTTCCTATTCTTCTGAAAACGGAAAAGCCGGGTGTGCGGCGCACTTCCCGGCT
>Ga0079224_100001687_pt1 | contig 25911 bp, 22 predicted proteins | sample Stecom2015_FD_80414 | JGI IMG/M metagenome (GOLD analysis project Ga0079224, IMG submission 80414) | Agricultural soil microbial communities from Utah to study Nitrogen management - Steer compost 2015 | ecosystem: Environmental > Terrestrial > Soil > Agricultural land | place: USA: Utah... | reverse complement strand
TAATCTCATCAAAACTTATTCAAAATAATCATTAAAAATCAGGTCATTAACATACACATAAGTTCCTGCAGTTCCGGTTTGACCACCTGAGGCTTCGCGGATATTAATAACTGCGTAATTACCATCCGGCGATAGCGCAAATAATTCAGCCATCCAGCCGTCGCTCTGAGATACTGGAACGGGAAAGTCTGTCACTCTTTGTAGTTCATCTTGAGCACGATTATAGGCAAACACATCATGCCTTTGGCCTGTTATATTATTTGGGAAATTATAAAGTTGTGTAGATTGAAATAAAATAAGATTACCATCAGCTGATATTTTTGGAAATTGATTGCCGCAACAACTGTCTGCTTTAATCCATTCATTGCTATCAAAAGGCACTCGCATCACATCACCATTGGTTGTTTGGTAAACAAAAATATCACCGCCTGCTGGATTAGTATCTCCCGGGGTGATGCTTTCAAGTTGACTAAACACCAAGATTTCACCATCGCCACTTAAATCAAACTGAAAGGTGCTACCATTAATTTCGGAACCACCATCACCGACACTTGCACGCATTGTTCTAACGCCACTCAACTGGTCAAATACACCATTATTATTACTGTCCCTGTCATGAATGAACACATCCGTGGCTGAATTTGTATCGCCTGAGACTAAGTTGCTGGCATCAGAAGAAAAGGCCACGAAACGACCATCGTGGCTTATTTTAAGGTCAGATTTAAAAAATCCGGGGCTGCGATTATTGCCGATAGCACCGCTTGAATCGACGCTCATAGGTTTTAAGGTGGGTTGTTCCATATCATTGACATAGACATCAATTTTACTGTTGTTATCAGTTGGATCAATATTGGCCAAAGTCACAAAAGCCAGCTGTTCGCCACTTTCATTAACTGCACCGCGCATTTTTTCGACGCCCGGAAATAATTGACTACCATTCAGATGCTCACTAATCCGTGTAATGCTGGTATTATTGGGTTCATCAAATTGGCCATTGTTATCAGTGTCACGATCTAACAAAAAGCTGTCTGGTTTAAAATTTGTATCGCCATTTATTAAGTCTGTATCATCCGATACAAACAATACATAGCGACCATCAGGACTGATTGCCGGTTCAGTGCTTAATCCGGTGGTTTGGTTACCATTGGTTTTTGTTATGGGACGTGTTGTTATATTCAGATGGCGATCACGTATAAAAATATCTTCAACACCATTATTATCTCCATTTACCAAATCACTGGCATTGGATGAAAAAACCAGCCATCGACCGCCTTGACTAATGACTGCTGAATGAATTGCGAGGGTTTGATTGGTACCTGTGCCGTTTGGCCGCACATCAATCCGCTCCAGCTGAATCCAATTCTGCGCTTGCGAAACTGACACACAACAAAAAGCACCAACCATAAGTAATAAAAAATTATTCTTACCCATAAATTACTCCTCATCAACCTCATAATATTTTAGGCTTATTTAAAACAATAGGCAATTACAAATAATCAATACCAATCAGCCAAATATCCTTGAATAGTTTTCTCAATCTGTATTTACGTTTAATGCGCAATTAATATCCCATGCTCTATAATACTTAACATATTAAACTGTAAGGACTGCACATGAGATATTTAACTTCAACAACTACCATTCTGACTATACTGCTCACATTGATTGCCGGTTACGCTCATAGTAACCCCGATGGTTATACTTTTATCGCCGAAGAAAACCAAAGCAAAACCTTTAATTATCCGGTTGATTTGGCCTATGGCGCTGAAGGACAATATTATTATATCGATGATTTTGTTGGCACTATACGATTTGATAACAAAACCTTTGGTGGTGATCCTATTGAAGGCGTAGCTAAAGCAGGCTATGTTAAAAATAGAACGGCGACATCGTCTGGTAACCAATCCATTAACGATTATAAATTAGTCGCCAATGAAAATGAGACCATGACTTTTAATCGACCCGTTGATTTGGCCTATGGCGCTAAAGACCGCTATCACCACATAGATAACTTTGTCGGTACCATTACTTTCGACAACAAAACCTTTGGCGGAGATCCCATTAAAGGCACGTCTAAATCAGGATACATGAAACCACATCGTAAGTCGATAAACGACAATTACGATAATAACCAGGATATCAACGGTTATCAATTCGCTGCGAATGAAAATGAAACTAAAACATTTCGACGCCCGGTAGATTTAGCCTATGGCGCCAATGGTAAGTACCATTACATAAACGACTTTGTCGGTACCATTCGCTTTGATAATAAAACATTCGGTGGTGACCCCAATGAAGGTGTGACAAAATCCGGTTATGTTAAATATCAGAACAATCCAGAACAACATGGTGATATTAATGACTATGAATTAATAGCCAAAGAAGGTGAAACCAAAACATTCAAAAGTCCAGTGGACTTAGCCTATGGCGCAAAAGGTAAATTTCATTTTATCGATGATTTTACCGGCACAATCCGATTTGATAATAAAACCTTTAAGGGTGACCCAATCGACGGTGTGGCTAAATTTGGTTATGTAAAGCAACGCAGTAATCAAGAACAAGTTGAGCAGATTATTGATGGCTACAAAAAAGTTGCCACAGAAAATGAAAGCAAAACATTTCACCAGCCGGTTGACCTGGCCTATGGCGCCAATGGTAAATACCATTTCATCAATAACTTCACCGGCACCATCAAGTTTGACAATAAATCATTCAATGGAGACCCTATAGATGGAGTGACTAAATTCGGCTATGCAAAACAATTAAATAATAACGAACACCCCGAACAAGTCACGCAAAATATCAATGATTACCAGCGGATTGCGGTAGAAAACGAAGTTAGAACCTTTAACCAACCGGTGGATTTAGCTTATGGCGCCAAAGGCAAATATCATTTTATTAATAACTTTACCGGCACCATTCGATTTGATGACAAAACTTTTGGTAGTACGCGTATTCAGGGCGCTCCAAAAGCTGGATACATGAAACCATCGCAATCTTTACAAAATCACAGTCAAAATATTGATGATTACAAATTCGCTGCCAACGAAAACCAAAGCAAAACTTATACACGTCCGGTAGATTTGGCTTATGGTGCTAATGGAAAATATCACTTTATTACTAATTTCACCGGCACCATTCGATTTGATAATGAATCATTTGGTGGTGATCCAAGCCCCGGCACTAGAAAACAAGGTTATGTCCGCCAAATTAAATTGAATAGAAAAAACAATCGCGACATGGGAGTAAATTAAATATCATCCTTGAAATAATCTAATCCCTATTTAGTTTGGGACTCGTACTGAATGCGTGTCCCATTCTAAATTAGGCTAATTTAGACAAAAAAACTTTATTGCTATGTTTTTCGGTCTTGTTCCAGACAGACGCTCAGCTTAATTAATATACTGTTGATGAAAGTTAAAAAAATAACTGCTAAGAAAAACTATTAGGAAAAAATTTTTAGAATCTACAAAAAATTCATGGTGGTCTACGGTTTTCCTCGGTAAAATAAATTTAACTTCTAGGAAGGCCTTATGAAAACCCTACTTTTAAGCATGATTATTTTGACCTCGCTTGCTCATGGTAAGGAGCTGTCATTAGCTGATCACAACAGTATAGCAAGCCTTAAGACCTTATCCCACGACCAGCAGGTTAATGTCACTGACGTCGAATTAGATCACTTAGGTACAGTCTCTCTTAATTTAAAGCGCTTTAAGGTATTTGCTGAAGATGCCCATGTGGTTATACATGGTGAAAATGGCACAAGCCAACAAGCGATGCCGGATAATGCTTACTTTACTGGGACCATTCAAGGTTTAAACGACAGCGATGTTTTTATTGGGTTTTTAGAGAGTGGCGAAATTTTTGGTTTTGTAAAAACAGCCGGTCAAGCTACTAAAGAATTACGACAAATACAAAACAACCGATTTAAACTTTTAACGCCTGACAATTATAAGTCATCGATTAAAGATAACCGTGAATGGAATCCTAAAGACTATTTAGAATTGCCTGATGACATTATTGAACAACGACAACAAAACACAGTGCAAGGGCTTTCAGCAATAGACTACCAGCTCACACTAGCGATTGAAACAGACTTTTAATTTTACAAAAAGTTTAATAACTCCACTGCAGCAACTAATTACATCAGCAGTTTAATTGGATACATCTCAAGCATTTATTACAGTGAAATTAAGACTTATATTTTACTAGGACAAGTTGATATTTGGACACAAAACAATGACCCTTGGAATGCGACCAGCTCCCAATGCGCCCTCTATGAGGTGGGTAGATTTTGGAATAACAATAGGCAAAATGTAAACCGTGCCATAACCCACTTTATGAGCGGTAAAAATTTTGGTGGAGGCATTGCTTGGTTAGGGGTGCTTTGCCAAGGTCCTTTCAACTACGACATTAGCAGCGCCGGCTGTCCGGGGCTCACACCCACTACAAGCAACTATGGAGGTGGTTATGGTGTAACCGGCAGTTTATCTGGTAGCTTTAATCCCGGCAACCCACAGATAGGATGGGATTTGCTGGGTATTTCCCATGAAATTGGCCATAACTTTAATTCACATCATACCCATTGTTATGGTGGTGTTGAAGGCAATGCCAATCCAGTTGATGAATGTTATGGTACAGAAAATAACTGTTACAGTGGACCCATTTCACTACCCGGTCCTGCCGGCCAAGGCAGTGGCACCATTATGAGTTACTGCCATTTATTAAACGGTGGCATGAACAACATTACACTTACTTTTGGTAAAAACCATAACTATGGGGTACAACCGCAAAGGGTACCTAATAAGATGCGAGCCCATGTTGAAAGCAGGGCTAGCTCACAACCACAGTGCATTATGCCGGCAGCCAGTGATTTAATTTTCATGAATGGTTTTGAGTAGGTTTTTAAACGCTGATAATTAACACAGAATATAAAAAAGACATTACAACTCTCTATTCTGAGTATAAATAGTTAATTCAACGTCCGAATAACCTTATTAATTACGATTGTTTTAATTGAGTTTATTTTGCTCAGCAATATCAGCAGCGGCCGTAAATAAAATATCCGTGGAAGAGTTTAAACCGGTTTCAGCCGAATCCTGGATCACACCAATAATAAAACCAATACCCACCACCTGTGCAGCGATACTGTCATCAATTCCAAATAAACTACAAGCCATGGGAATCAGCAACAATGAACCACCAGGGACCCCGGAGGCGCCGGTGGCACCAATGGTGGCCAATAAGCACAGTAAAAATGCGGTCACAATATGCACTTCAATACCCACAGTATGCGCCGCTGCTAAAGTCATAACGGTAATGGTTACTGCGGCACCGGCCATATTGATTGTGGCACCTAAAGGAATTGAAATACTGTAGGTTTCTTCTTGCAAGCCCATTTTTTTAGCCAGATTCATATTCACCGGAATATTAGCCGCGGAACTGCGCATAAAAAAGGCAGTGATACCACTTTGGGATAGACATTGAAAAACCAAAGGATATGGATTTCGACGTATTTTTAAAAAGACGATCAACGGATTAAGCAATAAAGCCACTATTAACATCGCTGAAAGTAACACAGCGATTAACTGTGTATAAGTAGCTAATACGTCAAAACCGGTATCAGCAATGGCATACGCAATCAAACCAAAAATACCAATAGGTGCCAAACGCACCACCCAGCCAACAATTTTACAAATCACAAAAGCACCGTCTGCCAGAATTTTTTTGCTGCTACCATCGGTATGCCGCAAGGCTAAACCGGCTAAGATGGCCCAGGCTAAAATACCGATGTAATTGGCATTGGCCAGTGCATTAATGGGATTATCAACGACATTAAAAGCCAATGTTTTCAGCACCTCAGCGATACCACTGGGAGGAGAAATATCCGTTTCAAGTAAGTTTAAATCAAGTGTAATTGGAAATAGGAAACTGATAACAACCGCCGTCGTGGCCGCCGCAAACGTACCAAAAACATAGAGAACCAAAATTGACTTAATGTTAGAAGGTTGATCGCTGCGATGTCGAGCGATGGCATCAGCAACCAAAATCAAGACTAATATTGGTGCTATGGATTTTAAAGCGGTGACGAATAAACTACCAAGAATACCGGTCGCTAAAGCTCCTTGCGGCCAAATAACAGCCAACAAAGTACCTAAAATCAAAGCCAAGATAATTTGTTGAATTAAGCTACCATGTGCCAGCCAATTGACTATACCCTTCACAACATTACTCACAGAAAAATAATCTGCTATTGTAAAGATATTTCAAAACTTTCGCACACTTTAAGCAGTTTAAATGCGCCATACAATTTAAAACAGTCTGTTGTGATATTTTGAGCCTTAGCTCGCTACGGTGCCAACCGGTTAATTTGCCACCCTTCAGTGGTCCTTACATAGGAAAATCGGTCGTGCAAGCGACTGGCACGGCCTTGCCAAAATTCATACTGATTAGGAATAATTCGGAACCCGCCCCAATGACTAGGCAATGGTATTTGACCTTCTTTAAAGCGGGCTTTAACCACTGACAACATTTGATTTAGTTTCTGTCGGTTTTTAATCGGTTGGCTTTGTTCAGAAATCCAGGCTCCCAGTTGCGAACCTCGAGGACGGCTGGTGAAATACTTCAATGACTCTGCAGCAGTTATCTTTTCCACTTGACCGGTAATACGCACTTGTCGCTCTAACGCCAACCAAGGAAATAAAATAGCCGCTTGTGGATTTTGCATTAACTGCTGTGCTTTGGCACTTTGATAATTAGTGAAAAAAACAAAACCACGCTGATCAAATATTTTCAATAATACAGTACGCACGTGTGGACAACCGGCGGTATCTGCCGTGGCTAATGACATGGCATTTACTTCTGGCATGCCCGCTGCTTGTGCTTGGCTAAACCAAGTTGTAAATTGTGACAAAGGATCATTATCCAGGTCTTTACGGTTTAGTCCTGATTTTACATATTCTGTGCGAATGTCACTAATATCCATGGATTCCTCTTAATTCAAAAAGTGTTATTTTTGCGCTTTTTTAACCACAACAAAAAAGCACCCAATAGCCAAAGTAAGGGTAATATTATCAACAACACAATACTGAAAACGATGACTTGAGCCGCGCTGAAATAAAGCCCACTTTGAGCACCACTGACATCAGCAATATTAAAACGCTGATCTTGATGCAATAACCAGTCCAGCATGCGAAGGGACAAAGCCCGATTGCCACCATTTGCTAGCCAACTGTTATTAATGAAATCACTGTCTCCAACCACCAGTAAACGACTGCCTTCAAAATCTTGGGTTGCTGCAAAAACAGAATTTTCTGGGGTTGTTAAAACAACATCTGCGGCAGTCGAAAAAATCATGACACCGGCCCAATTAGTCACGTACTGAAATTGTCGGGTTATGGCATGTTGCGGATAATCATCTAAAGTAAGGCGGTTTATTGTTTGCTTATTATCAGGCAAAACATCAAATAACAGTGACAAACTGGGCTGTATTTCGGCAGATTCGGGGTTTGTCAACCACCATAAGCTCACTCCCTTTTGCAATTGCAGTTGCAACCAAGCCATAACTGAATCGGACAGCATCTGTCTCGGAGCCGGTAAAATTAGGACACCTACATCAGTGGGTAACTGTAAGCTGTCATGCCAGTCGAGTGTTACCACCGGATAATTTAATTGCTGAATGGTCTGCAACCATAAACCCAGGCCATCGGCTTTAGAGTCACTTAAAGACTGACTTTCAAAGCCATTTAAGATTACTGTCCAGCGATCAGTTTTATTAAGCAAACGGGTTAAGCCATTGAATAAAGTTTCATAAGATAATTCAGACAATACTATATGTTGGTTCTGATGATGTATCACCATCTCGCCACGGGCATTGATACCATAATCACGCACTAAATCAGGATGTGAGGCCGGATCAATGTAGTTAACCTCTAAAGCCAACAAATAACCACCCAAGGGCTTTAAAAAATTAGCCACCCAAGCACCGACTTGACTGTCACGTGATGCAAAGACATCAATTTTTAGTGGTGGAACCTGTTCCAACCAGGTTAATACTGAGTCGTCTAATCGATTAAAATAACGGCTTTTTAGATTAATTTGTGGTGCGAAAATTGATAGTATCACCACGCTAACCAGCAACATACCCAATAGAATTAGTCGTCTAATCACAACTGCGCTCGCAAGTGCTGAAGCTGATAATCAGCCCATGACAACCATAACAAAGTACCACCGATAAAATACAGTAACGAAGCCGGATTAATTTGACCTTCCAGTAACCAATTAAAATGCTGCACAGGCAGCAACAAATTAATCCAATTTACTCCATATTCACTCATTATTTCTTGACCCGCCAAAATCCATAAGCCGGCAAAAACCACCAAACATAATAATACCGCAAAACCGACCTGATTAACCTTGACCGATAACCACAACGCCATGGCCACTAACCAAGCGGTACAAAGTAACAAAGCCAGCATCATGGCCAGCACTTGCAGCCAATTCACATGACCAGCCATGCTTAAAAAAACAGCCGATGTGACTAAAATAAGCCACGGAAACAGTAATAGCCACATATGGGCTTTAAACTTTTCCATGCTAAGGGATCGATACCATGGTCTTGTTGTGCGCAATAAATAAAAAATAGTATGTTGCTGTCGTTCTTGGGAAAAGCTGGTGCCAGCGGTTACCGCCACCACTAATAGCATTACTTTAATTAAATTTTGACTTAACGGTAACAACAATGCATCACTAACCGTAGGAGGTGCAGATAATTTCAGTAATTCCGGCTGTAACGCCATATAACGATCTAACATATGCAAGAACAGCCAACAGACAATAAAACTAAGGACTGCTAAAATAACCCAAACACCGGCCCTTCCCCACAGTGCTTTACGTTCTTTATCGTATAACTTAAATGGATTTGTTGACTTCATGAGTACACTTCCTGCTGTTGCCATTGCGCTAAACTGTCCCGATAAAACCTAAACAGCGCATCACCGGCAACCGGTGATTCTTGGTAACTACGATAATTTAATAAGGCACCTTGATGCATAATAATACAATGATCGGCCAAATCACTGGCCTCCGCCAATAAGTGTGTCGCCATCAACACCAAGGTCTGATTTTTAGTCGCTGACAGAAATATTTTAAACTGCTGTAAAAGTGATGGGTCCATGCCATTCATTGGCTCATCTAAAAGTAACACGTTTGGTTGTCCTAATAACGCCATGGCCAAAGACAGTCGCTGGCGATAACCTAACGACAAATGCTTGGCTAAATAATCATCCACCTCCAGCAACTGCCATTCTTCCATAAGTCCATTAACAGCGCTTAGAGGATTTTTTAAGGCTAATAAATCTGCTTGTAGAAACATATGTTCGCGGACCGTGAGATAATCATAAAAACGTGCCGGCTCTGGCATCCAGCCAATCCTTGCGGTGGCTTGGCTTAAGATTTTACCTGATGAAACTTGACTGACGCCCGCTAACAGCTTTAATAAACTGGACTTACCTGCGCCATTCGCCCCTAAAAACAAAACTAAACCACTTTCGGGCAATAACAACTCCACTTTATGTAGTAAAGTCCTGCCATTTCTTTGCCAACTTACGTTTTGCAAATGTACCAATGGCGCTGTATTTTCAGTCAAATCGATATGCATTGCTTTGTTCATTTAAAGGTATTTATCTGGCTATTTAGGCGACATTTCATTATAGTGAGAAACTCTAACAAACTAAACCCCTTTTATATGTATCAACTACTCGACTTTTTGGACAAAGGCTTATTAAATCTTAATGGTTGGCAGATTATGCTGATTACTTTAGTGGCAGTTCAAATTACACTTTCCGGCGTTAGCCTCTATTTACATCGCGAGCAAACACACCGTGGTATAAAAATGCATCCGGCATTACAACATTTCTATCGCTTTTGGTTGTGGTTCACCACCGGTATGTTAACCAAGGACTGGGTTGCTATTCACCGAAAACATCACGCCTTTTGTGAAACTGAAAATGATCCACACAGTCCACAAATTCATGGTATTAAAAAAGTCTTGTTTGATGGAGTGGATTTATACACCAAAGAACGCGAAAACCAAGAAACCTTGGATAAATACGGTCAAGGCACCCCAGATGATTGGTTGGAGCGCAATGTATATACACGCTTTCATTATCTAGGTATTCTTTTACTTGCTATCGTTAACGTCACATTATTCGGTATTATCGGATTGGCCGTGTTTGCCATTCAAGTCGCATGGATTCCATTTTTTGCCGCTGGCGTCATCAATGGCTTAGGTCATTTCATGGGTTATCGAAATTATAAGACTGATGACAGCTCACAAAATTTAACCCGTTTTGCTTTTTTTATCTATGGCGAAGAACTGCATAACAATCACCACGCTTTTCCCTCATCATGTAAATTTGCTCATAAAAAAGGAGAGCATGATATCGGTTGGTATACCATTCAATTATTGAATAAATTGGGTTTATGTGAAATCAAAAAAACTGTTCCACAGCTGTGCATTGATGAGCAAAAAGAAGAAATGGACAGTGAAACGGTGAAGGCCTTGCTGACCCATAAGTTTAATGTGTTACAGCACTATATTCAGGACGTTATTAAGCCTCAACTCTACTCTGAATACGACAGTGCGTCTAAAGCGATGCGCCGTAAAATTAAAAAGTATACCCAAGTCCTGTCTTTAGATAGCCAATTTGTGCGCAAAAAAAGTCAACAGCTAAATATTAAAAACAGTGAAACAGTAGAAGTTCTACTTAAGTATAAAGCAGAATTACAGGCCATATGGAGCAAAAGTGGCCAGTCCATGGAAGAGATGGTACACGCGCTCAAAGAATGGTGTGTTCGTGCCGAAGCCAGTGGTATTCAAATGCTACAGGATTTTGCCCGTTCTATGCAAAAATACCGGTTACAGTTACAACCGGTTAATTAAGTTATTGGTTTGGGTTTAAGCACAATTTAAAAGCCGTCAAATTTCGATTTGACGGCTTTTTTTATGGCAGTTTAAGGCTTATTGACTAATTGCAAGCCGACTATAATTGGGTCATGATCCGACGAGGCATACGGACTAACTTGATAGAAGTTATCAGGTTTATCAACGCCAGCGGCTAGCGGTGACATTTCATAACCAAAATCTCTTATTTCATCGGCATTAATGTGCCATTGGGTAATACCAGTAACTATTTGCGCGACCGCTTTATTGGCCAGTATATAATCCAAAGAACCCACCTTACCTCGATAGCTGGTAGTCCAATTCTCCAATCCTAAAAAGACTTTTGCCAAGTTACTAAATCCGGCTTGCTCAAAAGCCACAATCGGATCTTCCATTTGATAGGAGTTAAAATCTCCAAGCACCAAAGTCATGGTGGCCTTTTGATCCGTCGGATCAGAATTGAGCCAAGTACTAATCTGTTCTGCTGCCAGTTTGCGAGTGGCGTTATAACACCCCTGGCCGTCCTTTTGATCTTCATCCAAACCGATGGCATCACGACAGCCTTTTGATTTCAAATGTAAGGTAGCTATGTTGACTAACTGTTCGCTTAATACGTGCTTAAAGGTTTGCGTCAGCACCACTCGATTCCGATGGTCTGCGTAATCAGCCAAAATATTGCGATCTAACACAGCAAAATCACCCTGTGGATGGACTAATTTCGGCTGAAAGATAAATCCCACTTTAATAACATCGGTGCCTAAAACACCGGTATTAATATAACTCCATTTAGGGTGTCCGGCGGCTTCATTTAAAGCCAATACCAAGGTTTTTAAAGAGGCTTCGCTGTTATTCTGCAATTCTTGTAAACCCATAACGGCTGCATCCAAGCTACTAATCACCGTTACTAATTTCGCTAACTGTCTTTGCTGTTCTTGCTTACTTTTAGCGCCACGACAACCCATGGTTTTTGACAGACCACAACTACTCTGACCATCATCCAAATCAGTGAACCAATTTTCGACATTAAAGGTTGCTACCAACAAATCACCTTCAGGTCGATCCGGTTGAACTACTCGCATGTTTGTTTGCGGATGGATCTTCAGCACTTGGGTTGGTTGTAATTTATAGCGCCCAAAAACATAATTAAGTATACCCGTTGCTTCGGCAGCATAACCCAATCGTAACGGGTTACTGACACTTACCGGTGAACGACTATCAGCGCCGACTTGCCATGGCTGGGCATAAGCTTGCAGTCTGCCATCATCAATAATTAACTGGTTCTGAGCTTGCATTTCTTCTAAATGAGCCGCTGCTATACCCGGAGATACCAAGGTTGTCGGGCTGAATAAACGCTCTGATGAAACCATCATTTCGCCGAATTTAATATATTGATAAATATCGGTGATTGTTTGTGGTTGGGCTAATTTCACCCGCATATTCTCATAATGCTCTAAATTAACCGACTCTAAGGGCAAGCTGATGACAACAGCCGGTGGCAGTGGTTTGTCATTTTGGCATATCTTGATACGTCTAATGGCTGTTAATTGAGTCAGATCATGCTGTTCCGACACAACACCGGTTACAGCAATTTCTTGGCCGACTTTTATTGCCGGTTGCCAAGCGCCAGTATGAATAAACAAGCCTTCTGAAGTTGCCTGATTGTTATCAGGTTGAGCAGATTGTATAAAAAAGCCGTCTAAACCACCGGCTTCTGTAAAGACTCCGGTAACTATGGCCCGTACTGCCAGCTCTTGGCCCACCAGTGGGCTTTTATCAGCACTGCCTTGAATGGTTGAAATAGGCGTAAAATCACCTTCACAGATATTTGCATTGACAAGATTCACCGTGAAGGCCATAAGCCATAAATAGTTCTTCATATTGATTAGTTTGTTAGTTTTGGTCTATTATCGCTTGTTTAATATGTAAATACTATGTTAAATACCAACGGTTTAGTACCGGCAACACGTAATTTCAGGATAATTGGCTATTGACTTTACTAGTGTTTAAGCATAACTTACTCACCTCAATTTTAATAATTATGGAGGAACCATGAAAAAACTAACAACTCTACTGATTTTGCTCTTAATAGGTTTTGTTTTAACAGCCTGTAACGACAAAGATTCTGACAGCAAATCAACAATGGACAAAGCGAAAACCGAATTAAACCAAGCTGCTGAAGCCACTAAAGAGGCGGCTAGCGACGCTGCGGATGCCATTGAAGATGCGGCTGATGCGACTGCTGACAAAACCAAAGAACTTTACGAAGACGGTAAAGAAGGCGCTAAAGACATGTATGAAGACGCCAAAGAAGGTTCTAAAGACATGTATAACAAAGCCAAAGAAGGCAGTAAAGAAATGTACGAAGACGCCAAAGAAGGTAGCAAAGACATGTACGAAGAAGGCAAAGAAAAAGCCAGAGACATGATGGACGACACAGAAGAAGCTGCCGAAGATGCCGCCGATGAAATTGAAGATGCGGCTGATGAGGTTGAAGAAGAATTAGAGGAAGAACCAAACCCTTCTGTATAATTCAAAGCTTTCGATAAAAGCTAATAAAAACCACCGCTTTGTCGGTGGTTTTTTTATGCTTAAGATAAGCAATTCTATTGAGTTCGCTTTATACTTACGCCACAATATAATTTCGTTTAAAGGAACCACCGTATGAATCTGCCCTTTTTAATCGGATTACGTTATACCCGGGCCAAAAGAAAAAATCACTTTATCTCCTTTATTTCCCTGATTTCTATGGGCGGTATCGCTATTGGTGTGATGACAGTCATCGTTGTTATCGGCGTCATGAATGGTTTTAATAAGGAATTCCAAGACCGCATGCTCAGCACCGTTTCCCATGCCACCATATCTGCCTTTAAAGGTGAGCATCTTAATAACTGGCATCAAGCCATTGACAGTGTTAGTCAACACCCTGAGGTCATTGGAGCCGCCCCTTTCATTCGAACTGAAGGCATGCTGCAAGGATTAAATACAGAAGGTGCTTTGGTTCAGGGCATATTACCTGATTTTGAAAAACAGGTAACTGAATTTGAGCCAGCTATGCGATATGGTAAGCTCGAAGATTTACAAACAGGGGAATTCAATATTATTTTAGGCATCGATTTAGCGGCTGCCTTAGGTGTCGGCCCTGGTGATAAAGTAACCTTGTATGTGCCTGAATTTCGCACCACAGCAGTTGGTATCACCCCGCGTTTAAAACGATTTACCGTCAGTGGTATTTTTGAAGTTGGCATGTATGAATACGATTACAAGTTGGCTCTGGTACATTTAGATGATGCTGCCACGTTATTACGAATTCCTGAAACTGCAGCGGAAGGTGTACGTATTAAGGTCACTGATTTAATGCAGGCGCCACGTATAGTGCGTGAATTAGGGCCTTTGCTGGATGGCTTTTATCGCATTCGCGATTGGACCCAAGAGCACGTTAACTTTTTTAAAGCCACCAAAACCGAACGCACTGTTATGTTTATTATTTTATCAATGATTGTGGCGGTGGCTGCTTTTAATATTTTATCGACCTTAGTGATGCTGGTCACAGATAAACAATCGGATGTCGCTATTTTGCGCACCTTAGGCCTATCCGGCGGCCAAGTTATGGGTATTTTTATTGTAACCGGCACTTTAATTGGATTTATTGGCACTGTAATTGGCACCTTGGCTGGATTACTATTTGCCTTTAACATCAACAGCATCATCCAACTTTTAGAAAGCTGGTTTAATACCGAGTTTTTAGCCAAAGATGTTTATTACATCACTGAAATCAGGGCTGACTTACAGCTAATCGATGTCTTAACGATTGTGGGAATTGCTTTCTCACTATCTGTATTGGCGACTTTATATCCAGCTTGGCATGCCTCACGGGTGCAACCGGCGGAGGCTTTAAGATATGAATAATCCGACTCAACAAACCGTTATAGATTGCCAACAACTCAGTAAACACTTTAAAGACGTTGATCATGACATCACTGTTTTTGAAAATTTAGATTTTCAAGTCAACAGCGGCGAATCTATGGCAATTATGGGTGCTTCAGGTTCCGGTAAAAGTACATTAATGCATTTATTAGGCGGTCTGGATACGCCCACTTCCGGACAAGTAAGTGTTTGTGGTCATGACATGGCTAAGTTAAGTAATAAAAAACGTGGCTTGGTACGAAACAAACACCTCGGTTTTGTCTATCAATTTCACCACTTATTACCTGAATTTAGTGCTTTGGAGAACGTTATGATGCCTTTGTTGATTGCGCGTTTAAATAAATCTGATGCCAAACAAAAGGCCACTGAGGTGTTAATCCAAGTGGGTTTAGGTGAGCGCTTAAAACATCGTCCAGCACAGTTATCCGGCGGCGAACGGCAACGGGCTGCGATAGCTCGGGCTTTGGTAACCGAACCGGATTGTATTTTAGCGGATGAACCGACCGGTAATTTAGATGAGGAGACGGCTTTAGCCGTAATGCAACTATTCACGCAATTAAACCAACAGCACCAAACAGCCTTGGTCGTGGTAACCCATGACCGTCAAATGGCTCGTTTAATGCAAAAAACCTACCAACTTAAACACGGAGCTTTGCAGCTATTGGACGATTTCTAACCCCCCTGTTTGCCGTTTGTTTTTTATTAGGCTGCCTACCTATCTTATGGTTACCTGATATACAGTGGGGTGCCGGGTTATTTTTCGCAAGTTTATTATTATCAGTAGTAATCAGCTACTATAAACCTAGTTGCCGAATTCTATGTGGTGCATTTATTCTTGGCTTGCTTTGGGTGTTGATAGCCGCCAACAGTCAAAAGCTGGAACAAATCACACACCCCCAAGAACGCACGGTAACCGCATATATAAACGACTTGCCAGTGGTTGCAACAGACAAAGTCAGCGTTAAAGTAAAACTTGCGAAAACCAATGAAACCTTTTTACTTAGCTATTATCAACCATATCAAGCTGACCTCGGTATTCAACGCCCCAGCTTCAAACCCGGCGACTATTATCGCTTTGAGCTTTCCTTAAAGCCTCCGCATAGTAATACCAATGGTGTTGGTTTTGATCGTGAACGTTGGCTATTTCGCCACGGTATTGACGCCATCGGTAGTATACGCAGCTGGCAAAAACTGGAACCTGGGCACATAAATTTAACGCAACGTATTAAAGTCAGCATCAACCAGTGGCGTTATCGAGTCTCTGAATTATTAGACTTGGACATTCAGGATGAACGTACCAATGCCCTACTTCATGCCTTGTCTATTGGTGATAAAAGTCGTTTTGAGCCCATCGATTATCACTTATTTCAAACCACCGGTACCGCCCATCTTATCGCCATCTCCGGTTTACACATCGGCATGGTTGCAGCCATCGGTGCGGCTTTAGGCTGGTTGATGTTTTGGCTGTTGCCACAACAACGGTTGCCGCGACCACTGTTACAAGTCATCGTGGGGCTATGCCTGGCCACCGGTTATGCCGCATTAGCAGGTTTTTCAGTTTCCACCCAGCGGGCACTGATTATGTTAGCGGTTTACGGTTGGTTTAAATGGCGTCGTCGCACCGCCTATGCCTGGGATGTCTGGTCATTAAGTTTATTGTTGGTATTATTACTGGACCCACTGAATGTACTTGATAGCGGTTTTTGGTTATCATTTTGGGCCGTCGCAGTACTCATCTTAGCATTTCAAGGTGTCCCCGCTTCAGCCAGAAAAGTTACCGGATTTATAAAAATTCAATGGTTATTATTAATCGGTATGATGCCATTAACTTTGCTCCAGTTTGGCAGTTTAAAAATTTGGGCACCCATGGTTAACTTATTGGTTATTCCGTTAATGACCTTTCTATATGTGCCAGTTATGCTAATGACATTACTCATCGCAAGCATTACCGGCCATATTCCACATCTGTTAGCCACTTACCTGACTTATGTCAGTAGTAAGTTTTGGCAACTTTTACAGCATTTTTCCCAGCTTGATTTTGCTTTTATGAGTTGGCCCATCAACAATGCTTGGTCATTTTTACTGTTAACTCTGGCCGCTATTATTCTGCTTCTACCAAAAGCAGTACCACAAAGATATTGGGCGGTGTTACTTATACCCATGGCTTTATGGCCGCCTTTAAACAGCCTGAATATGGGACAATTTAAAGCCGAGTTTCTAGATATTGGGCAAGGTACTTCAGTATTGATCAGCACCCAAAACCACCACCTTCTTTATGATGTCGGCGCACGCTTTCCAAGTGGTTTTAATATGGCTGATGCGGTTATTTTACCGATGCTTAAACAACTGCGAATCAATCAATTAGATCGCGTTATTCTATCTCACGATGACAACGATCATTCCGGCTCCTATCCAAATTTAGCTGAAGGAATGACCATCCTAGAAACGTTAAGTACCGATGGGTTTCATATAGACTGCATTGTTGGGCAAAAATGGCAATGGGATGGCGTTAACTTTGAAGTATTAAGCCCTTATAACTTAATTCCTAACTTTAAAAACAACAGTTCCTGCGTGTTAAAGGTAAGCACAGCCACCACCTCATTGCTTTTAACCGGGGATATTGAACAAGCGGTAGAATACCGCTTAAGGAAGCACCACCCCGAAGCCATAGTTTCTGACATTTTATTAATCCCACACCATGGCAGCAATACCTCATCAAGTCCTGAGTTTGTGGCGGCTGTCAAGCCACAACTAGCCATCAATTCATCAGGTGCTTACAATCAATTCAAGCACCCAACTGAACAAATCAAAGCGGTTTATAATAACTTAAATATCCCAATGGTTGACACCCAAAACAGCGGCCGGATTACAGTGACGACACCACTCAATAGCGACGATGAACTTAAGATTGAACAATTTCGCCAACTACATCCCAGATTTTGGCGCAGATAACAATCTGTTTATTAAATCTTTTCACTGTATTGAGCCAAAAGCAGATAGTCGCACAGATCAAGATAAGCTAAACACAACTTGACAAATAATATCTGACTTTTATAATTCTGCTTATTCGTATATGCGCATATTCACTATTATGGAATTAGTCGATTTATTTAAAGTGCTTGGCAACCCGATTCGTTTACGGTCGTTAAATTTACTTGCTCAAAGATACCCAAACAACCTTTGTGTTTGTGACTTCGTGGAACTGTTGGAATGTTCCCAGTCGATGATTTCACGCCATTTTAAACAGCTCAGAGACTTAAACTTAGTCACCACTGAACAAAAGGACCAATGGGTACATTATCGATTAAATCAGTCTATGCCTAAAAACCGCTGGACCTTAATTCAAACTTGTTTGCAACAAGCTGCCAACGAGCCACCCTTTAGTCAGGACATTATGCGTATGCAAAAACTTAAACCCATTTGCTGATGAAAAAGAACCTTTTATTTTTATGTACCGGCAACAGTTGTCGTTCACAAATGTCTGAAGCTTGGTTACGGCATTTAAAACCAACGAAATTTAACGCCTATTCTGCCGGTATTGAACAACATGGACTTAACGCCATGGCTGTTCAGGTTATGGCCGAAGTTGATGTTGACATGAGTAACCACCATTCAAAAAGTCTTGATGATTTGGCGGATATTAAATTTGATTACGTTTTCACTGTCTGTGGCCATGCCCATGAAACCTGCCCTTACTTCCCGGGTTCCGAACAAGTCATTCACATCGGCTTTGATGACCCGCCAAAATTAGCTGAATCTGTAACTAAAGAGTCTGAAGTTTTAGATTGCTACCGCCGTGTACGTGATGAAATCAAAACCTTTGTCGAACAGCTAGAACAACACCTTAATTAACGGAGAATCTAAGTGGGTTTATTTGAACGGTATTTATCATTATGGGTGGCTATCTGCATCACTGTTGGTGTTACAGTCGGTTATTTTTTTCCGAGTATTTTCAGTACCGTTGCTGCGCTTGAATACGCCCATGTCAATTTAGTGATTGCGGTACTTATTTGGATTATGATTTATCCGATGATGGTGCAAGTGGATTTTACCTCTATTAAAGACACCAGTAATAATCCACGGGGCTTATTACTAACACTAATTATTAATTGGTTAATTAAACCATTTAGTATGGCGGCTTTAGGTTATTTGTTTTTCAAGGTGTTTTTTGCTGCTTGGGTGGATCCCAATGATGCCACAGAATACATTGCCGGTATGATTTTATTGGGCGTGGCCCCCTGTACGGCGATGGTGTTTGTTTGGAGTCAATTAACCAAAGGCAATCCGAATTTCACACTGGTACAAGTCTCTATCAATGATATTATCATGATATTTGCCTTTGCACCACTGGCTGCTTTATTGCTTGGAGTAACCGATATTCACGTACCTTGGCAAACATTAACAGTGTCAGTGGTGCTGTATGTATTATTACCAATGTTTGCTGGCTGGCTAACGCGTAAACTTTTAAAAAACCAAGTTGCAGGTTTACTAAAAACACTCAAACCATGGTCCGTTATTGGTTTGCTAGCCACTGTCATATTATTATTTGGCTTCCAAGCAGAAAAAATTATTAACCAACCGCTGGCCATTGTGTTAATCGCCATCCCCCTACTTATTCAAACTTATGGAATCTTTTTTATAGCTTATTACATGGCTAAACGCATGCGACTAACTTATGACATTGCGGCGCCGGCTTGTTTAATTGGTACTTCAAACTTTTTCGAATTGGCCGTGGCGGTCGCCATCTCTTTATTCGGCCTCAACTCAGGTGCCGCTTTAGCCACAGTGGTCGGGGTTTTAGTCGAGGTACCCGTAATGCTGTCTCTGGTGGCTTTTGCTAACCACACACAACATTGGTTTAAGTCATGACTCAACACAAAGACGATATACCCAACATCAACAAAGAAACCTTTTTGCCCAGTGACCCGAGCCAATTAACGGCGGCTAACCCCAGCACCAATCCGGCAAAAATATTGTTACTGTATGGGTCAATACGAGAACGTTCATTTAGCCGTTTAGCCACAGAAGAGGCTCAACGTATTTTGAACTATTTGGGTGCTGAAACCAAAGTATTTAACCCGATTGGCATGCCACAACCAGACAGTGAAGACAGCCAACACCCCAAAGTGCAAGAGCTCCATGAACTTGTCAAATGGTGTGAAGGCATGGTTTGGTGCTCACCGGAAAGACATGGCAGCATGACCAGCATTATGAAATCCCAAATCGACTGGATACCACTCACTTTAGGCGCTGTCAGACCCACCCAAGGAAAAACCTTGGCCGTGATGCAAGTCAGTGGCGGCTCTCAATCATTTAATACCGTAAACCAATTGCGAATCTTAGGACGATGGATGCGATTACTGACCATTCCAAACCAATCTTCAGTGCCCAAGGCTTGGCAACAGTTCGATGATGACAATCGCATGAAACCATCGGCTCTGTATGATCGCATTGTCGATGTCATGGAAGAACTGGTTAAATTCACCTTACTAACCCGAGATATAAAAGATCACTTAGTAGATCGTTATTCTGAACGAACAGAGTCGCTCGCACAATTTAAACAACGGCTTGATGACCCGTTACAATAATACGGGTCATTTACTGGTATTCAGAAACAATTAATAACCTGCGGCATGACCATCTTTACGACTTTCAGAAGCGCCCCAATAGACACCATTGTCGGCTTTCATAATCGCCTGATAACCACCATAAGGACCATTGGCAAATTCAATTTTATGACCTAATCGCATAAGACCACGTATCGTGTCATAAGAAAAACCACTTTCTAAGTTTAATACGCCGCCATCAGCCATCACTTCATCGGTGGGTTGTGAGGAACCGGTATGGTGAATTCGTGGGGCATCGCCGGCGGCTTGAATATCCAGTCCAAAATCAATCATATTAACGACAATTTGGGCATGACCTTGGGGTTGCATGGCGCCCCCCATTAAACCAAAACTCATATAGGGTTTATCATCTTTAGTGATAAAGGCCGGGATAATGGTGTGAAAGGGTCGTTTACCGCCTTCAAAAACATTAACATGACCTTTTTCCAAAGAAAACATTTCGCCGCGATCTTGCAACACGAAACCCAAACCCGGCGGCGTCATACCCGAACCCATGCCGCGATAATTACTTTGAATAAGTGAAACCATATTACCGTGCTTATCAGCAGTGGTTAAATAGATGGTGTCACCGGCTTCAAGCGCCGGATTACCGGCCGGATAGGCTTTTGCTGATTTATTCAAATCAATTAATTTAGCCCGCTTTTTTGCATAAGATTTACTGATAAGCTCAGTCACAGGGATGGTGTTAAAAGCCGGATCGGCGTAATATTTGGCGCGATCTTCAAAGGCCAGTTTTTTCGCTTCGGTAAATAGGTGTACGTATTCTGCCGAATCGAGCGTCATATTAGCCACCTCAAATTGCTCTAAAATATTGAGTATTTGCAATGCCGCAATCCCCTGACCATTAGGTGGTAATTCCCAAACATCATAACCCCGGTAGTTGGTACTGACCGGTTCAACCCATTCACCCCGATGATTCGCCATGTCTTGATAACTTAAATGACCACCATTGGCTTGCATATAGTCGGCGATGGTGTGTGCGATTTTGCCTTTATAAAAAGTATCTCGACCTTCTTTTACAATTAATTTTAAGGTGTTCGCCAGATTTTGATTTTTCCAGATCTCACCCTCTTTCGGTGCTTTGCCAGCTAGCGTCATTTGTTCGGTAAAGCCCGGCCATTTACTAAGTATGGGCACCGAGCGGTTCCAATAATAGGCAATCAGTTGTGTCACCGGAAAGCCCTTTTCCGCATAATCAATGGCCGGTTGTAAAACCTGTTGCATGGGTAACTCGCCAAATCGATCATGTAACATAAACCAACCATCAACCGCACCGGGAACAGTCACCGGCAGAGGTCCGTGTGAAGGTATTTTGTCGTAACCATTGTCTTTAAACCATTGTAAACTCAAAGACTTTGGCGAACGTCCTGATCCATTTAAACCATAGAGTTTTTTACTTTTGGCGTCCCAAACAATGGCAAACAGATCACCACCCATACCATTACCGGTGGGTTCGACCAGCCCCAACAATGCATTGGCAGCAATCGCGGCATCTATTGCATTACCTCCCTCTCGCATAACCTGTAAGGCCACTTGAGTGGCCAAAGGCTGGGATGTGGCAGCCATCGCTTCAGACGCTAATACAGGTGAGCGTGTAGCAAAGGTTTCTCCGCTGACACGATCCATGGCCAACGCCGAGGTAGATAACATCAATAAACAAATGGTGAGTATCTGAAACATATTCTCTATAATGAACAAAAGGAATAGTTATTGTAAAACAAGCCGGATCATTTAATCAGTATTTTTCCATTGAGAACCACTAATTTTCACCCAATTCCTATTTAACAATAACCATAAACTATAAGAATATGAATGTAGACAACAAAAACCAGATCAGCAAAAAATTTAACAGTCATAAAAAAAAGGTGCTTAATGTACTGTTAATTTTCACTACTATTTCTCTGGTTATATTTGCTTTGGTTAATTATCAACGCGGTAAATATCTGTTAGTTGGCATTGAATTGGTGGCCGGCGTGATTTCTTTTATGATGTGGTATTTTTTAAAAAGTATAACCAACATCATACACTTTCAACGCATTGCTTTTGCCTATGTGGTGATGTTTTGCGGTTTTTTACTGTTTGCTTTTTGGCAATTAGACATTTCCATAACTGCCTACACCTTTGTGCTTCTCATGCCTTTTATGGCACATCTACTACTGGGTAACAATGTCGGTTTAGTGATAACGGCCATTTTTATATGTTTGACCGGTGTGATTTTCTTTCAGTCATATCATACTCATCCCATATTTAATGATTTAACCGGCTTTTATAACCTTATTGTTGTAACCATACTTATTTGGGGTTTGGCTTATAGCTATGAACAAGCCAATGAAGAAGCCAAAGAAACATTAATCCGTATGGCCAGTCGAGATTACCTCACCGACTTATATAACCGCACCATGTTAAATGATGTGTTCCATTATAAGTTAAATAAATCCGTTCGAAACCAACAGCCCTTAAGTATATTGGTGGCTGATTTAGATCACTTTAAAAAAATTAATGACTTATATGGTCACAAAGCAGGTGATCAGTTTATCAAAAAATTCGCAGAAATTCTAAAACAACACAGTGGCACTAACAGTGCTTGTTTTCGGGTGGGTGGTGAAGAGTTTTGTGTTATCTTATCCAATACAGATATCGAACGTGGTCGGGAAATTGCTGAAAACATTCGTCAAGCCACAGAATTTCTATCGCTCAACTTAGACAAGTTCACCATCCCCGTTACCGTCAGTATTGGCATAGTCGCTTGCCACAAAATGACCAGCGATATATCTAATCTATTAGAACTGGCGGATCAAAAATTATATCAAGCCAAACAGCAAGGTCGTAATCAAGTGGTTAGTTAAGCCCTCTTCATTGGATTTCAAAGAGGTTATTTTAGCAACCCATATCATGGATTGCCTTGCCTTGATAGTTATCAATAAGATATTATAGATAAATGATTCCAGCCAAAAAAATCACATTCCATAAACACATTGACGACCATAAGAAAAATGTATTGATAATGCTGTTAATCTTTACAGCTGTTGGCGGCATTGTATTTGCGACCATTAATTCCCTCAGGGGTATGAAATTATTGCCAATAATGGAATTAATGGCTGCCTGTATTTCCCTGCTGTTACTGTTTTACTTAAAAAATACCAACAACGTTAAACAGTTTAGATTAATTGCCTTTACGTTCGTTATTATGTTTTGCAGCATAATGCTGGTCGCTTTTTTTCAAATTGAAATTTCCATAACGGTGTTTGCTTTTGTACTATTGGTGCCATTATTAACCAATATGTTATTAGGTAGTAAAACCGGTTTGATATTAACAACTATTTTTCTGTTCTTAAGTGGCATTATATTTCTTTATAAGTATTCAAACCATGAGGCTTTTAATCACCCTGCCGCCATTGCCAATATTGCCACAGTAACTTTATTGGTTTGGGGATTTTCTTTTAGCTATGAACGAGCTAATGAGAGGTATAAGGAAAGTTTAATTTTTCAAGCCAGCAAAGATTTTCTAACCAATCTTTATAATCGTTCTATGCTAAAAGAGGTTTTTAAAATCAAGTTAGATGAATCCCAAGAAAACAATTCCCCACTGAGTATGTTGGTTGGAGATTTGGACGGATTTAAACAGATAAATGACAATCACGGCCATGATGTGGGTGATCAAGTCATTAAACAGTTTGCCGAAATACTTAAACTGCACAGTGGCCAACACGGCAGTTGTTTTCGACTAGGAGGTGAGGAGTTTTGTGTTATTTTCTCTCAGACAAATCAGCAGCTTTGCCAGGAAATTGCTGAAAGAATTCGCCGAGCAACTGAACAGATAGACATCAACTCTGAGCAAGGTAAAGTAAACGTCACTGTCAGTATTGGTGTAACAGAATGTTCAAATCATCAATGCTCAATAACTCACTTATTAAAAGAAACTGATAAAAAATGTATCACGCCAAAACACTGGGGCGCAACCAAGTGCATGCATAAACACCAAATTTGCCCTTTTGGTAATCTCAACAAAACCCACCGATACTATGAGAAATTCTATGAAAAAATATGTTTATTTTGTGGCTCTATTCTTATCTTTGTCTGTTTTTGCAGGCACCATAGACGACAAAGTCAAAAGCTTCGAAAAACAGAGTGGTTTTTTTAATTTTTACTGGGACAGTTCAACCGGTAAAGTGTATTTGGAAATATCTCATTTAGATACTGAATTCCTGTATATCAATTATCTGCAAACTGGTGTTGGTTCCAATGACATCGGCTTAGATCGTGGCCAGATTGGTGATAACCGGGTGGTTAAATTTCAACGCCAAGGCCCTAAGATTTTACTGATTCAACCCAATCAAACCTACCGTGCCATCAGTGATAACCGGCAAGAAGTTAAAGCGGTTGCCGATGGTTTTGCCCAATCGGTGATATGGGGTGGTGATATTGTGGCCGAACAAGGTGATTCAGTTTTGGTCAATATCAGTACATTTTTGTTGCGTGATTCACAATCCATAGCAAGCCGTTTAAAGCAATTAGGCGAAGGCCAGTTTAGTATCGATGACAATCGCTCAGTTGTTTATATAAATAACAGCAAAAGCTTTCCTGATAACACAGAATTTGAGGCGCTTATCACCTTAAAGGGTAGCGAAGCCGGCAGCCATTTACGTTCGGTCAGCCCGAACAATGAAGCCATTACCGTCCGCACCCATCATTCATTTGTACGATTACCGGATCAGGTCATGCAACCCAGAAAATATGACTCGCGCTCCGGTGGCATTCCGCTGACATTTTATGATTATGCGGCACCGTTAAATCAATCGATGAAAGTTCAATGGGCTATTCGCCACCGTTTAGAACACACCCCTGATGGTGGTGTCAAAGAACCGATTGTGTACTATCTGGATTCCGGCACACCGGAACCGGTCCGTTCGGCTTTATTGGAGGGTGCCAAGTGGTGGCAGGACGCTTTTGAAGCCGCCGGCTTCAGCAATGCCTATGAAGTCAAAATGTTGCCACCTGAAGCGGACCCTTTAGATGTTCGCTATAACACCATTCAATGGGTCCACCGTTCTACCCGGGGTTGGTCTTATGGTGCCAGCGTGGTCGATCCACGCAGCGGCGAAATTCTTAAAGGGCATGTTACATTAGGCTCATTACGGGTACGCCAAGATATGGCCATAGCTCAGGCTTTATTGTCTCCATTTAAACATACCCTAAAGGATTTCAGCAATGCTGAAGCCATTATTGAAAATATGGCATTGGCACGTTTACGGCAATTATCAGCTCATGAAGTGGGTCATACCTTAGGCTTAATTCATAATTTTCATGCCAGTAGCCGTAACCGCAGTTCAGTGATGGATTATCCACATCCGTTGGTAAAAATTAGCGACGGTGAAATTGATTTAAGTGATGCCTATGGGGTTGGTGTTGGTGCCTGGG
>Ga0079224_100001686_pt1 | contig 25914 bp, 29 predicted proteins | sample Stecom2015_FD_80414 | JGI IMG/M metagenome (GOLD analysis project Ga0079224, IMG submission 80414) | Agricultural soil microbial communities from Utah to study Nitrogen management - Steer compost 2015 | ecosystem: Environmental > Terrestrial > Soil > Agricultural land | place: USA: Utah... | reverse complement strand
CGGGCCGTGGCGCAGCTTGGTAGCGCGCTTGACTGGGGGTCAAGAGGTCGTGGGTTCAAATCCCGCCGGCCCGACCGGACGAAACCCTCACTTCGGTGGGGGTTTGGTTCTTTCCGACGTCTCTCCAACCCATTCGAAGGCCGGTCGCCTCATCGGCTGACCGATCCGTCGTCGACGGCTCCCACCCCCGCTCCCAGACCGCTCGGGTCCGGGTCGCTGGCCAGATGGACGTCCCGCGGGTCGTGATAGGCGGCTTCGATCGCTTCCTCCAAGAGCTCGATCTGCTCCTCGACGACGGTCCGCCTTGCGGCCGGAGCGATTTTTCGCAGGTCTTCGAGCGCTGCACCCAATCGGCGGGCGACCTGGGGCGAGCCCGCCCCCGCCAATCGCAGCTCCACGAAGGCCAGGTGCACGTAGTCGTCCCACGTCGACACCCTCTCGACGAGCCTGAGATCGCCAGCGTCGTCGTGGTGGCACCCGTCGTGGAAGGAACGGCGAGCCAACTCGCGCAAGCAGTCGTGGATCCGATCGACGGCCTGGACCGCCGTGGTGGGATCGAGCCACGGTCCGTCCGCCAACGCCCTGATCCCCATGTCGACGCGGAGCCGGATGCCGTAGGCCACGTCTTGCTCGAGGTTTCTCTCCAAGTCGAGGATCACGGCACTCAGGACCCTTTCTCGGTCGACTCGGTTCGGTTCGCCTCGTATCACGAAGAGCTCGCTCCCCGCCGGAACGAACTCGCCCAGGGCCGGCACCATCTCGAGGACGCAGTCGCCTTCTTTGGCCGCCGCGATGAGGTGGTTGTAGGCGATCTTGGTGACCACACCGGACTTGGTGGCACATATGGCGGCAGGATCCACATCGCGCTCATCCGCTCGCGGGTACACGCGGTCCACCAGTTGGCGAGTCTGATCCCCCGCGATCTCGACGAGCGCCGACACCCTCAGCGCTCGCCCGATGTGGTGGATGTACACCACGAGGACCGCGATGCTCACGAGCGCCAGGAGGAACGTGACGACGATCGCCGCACCCGGCACCTGACCTCGTCCGCCGCCGCCGTCGGGATCGACCTCGCGGATCGCCAGCAACGTGTGGACGAAAGTCGCCACGAACAGACCGATGGCGAACTGACTGGGACGGTCCCTGAGGAGACGCTGCACGATGCGAGGCGAGAACTGCCCCATGGCGAGCTGGACGACGACCAACACGATCGTCAGGACGAGGACCGCCAGATTGACCATCGATCCGGCCACCGTCGTCAGGATCGCCACAGCCGCTTCCGGTCCTCCGACCAGCGAGGCCGGAAGCAACTGATAGTCGTTCGCCCGATCCAGGGCGATGGTGGCGAACGAGATCCCCATGCCAACCAGGACGCAGAGGACGGGAATCAGCCACAGACTCGTCGAGATGTTCTTGTAGGCCTTGTACAGGAAGATCTTCACGCCCGTGCCCACGTCGGGAACACAGGCGCCGCCCGATGCGCCCGCTCACCCCGGCCGTCCGCTCCGAGACGACCGGCGACGGGCACGAATCGAGAACGGCCACCTCGCGAGGTGGCCGTTCTCGGTCTCTGGGACTTCTCCGACTCAACCCTCTCCTCCACCGGTGGCGTCGGAAACGTCCACGTCCACGTTCACGTCGTCGGGGATCACGTCGGCGCCGTCTTCTCCGCCCATTCCCATGATGAGCCAGATCACTAGCACGATGGCGAGCACCGCCAGGATCGCACCCAGGATCATTCCGCCGCTGCTGCGACGCTCCGTGACGATGACCTCGCGCTGCGTCTCACGCTCACGCGGCGGTTCGTGTTCAGGTGGCTGTGTCAACCCGGTCCTCCAGACTCGACTCTCGGGCCAGGCATCTACCCCGGCAGGGTCTTGCGAAACGGAGAATGGGCCGGAAACGACGACCGCCCCGTGACCCGAAGGCCCCAGGGCGGTATCGGGAACCGAACGAATCGGTTCCATGGAGAAAGCTAAACGACCGGAAGTTCTCGCGCCACGAGAACCGGAAGTTTCTTTTCGCGTTCTGCGAAATGGCGATCCCGCACGATCCTGGTGATACTTCCACCATGACCCAGGCCGCCGCCCGCACGCTCGTGTTCTTCAGCTCGGCGGCGGTGTTGGTGATCGAGATCCTGGCCCAACGCCTCCTAGCCCCCTACCTCGGAGTGAGCCTCGAGGTCGTCACCGGCGTCATAGGAGTGATCCTCGCCGGGATCGCCGTTGGGGCTTGGGCAGGTGGGCGGACGGCCGACCGCATGGACCCCGCCAAGCTCCTCGGCCCGGTCCTGATCGCCGGCGGCCTCAGCGCACTCGCCGCACCGGTGATCGTGGACCTCGTGGGGCCGGCGGTGTCCTCGGCCGGGCCGCTCAGCATCGTCATGCTGACGACGGTCGGGTTCTTCCTCCCCGCCGCCATCTTGTCTGCCGTCCCGCCGGTCGTGGTGAAACTACGTCTCGCCACCCTGGAGCAGACCGGAACCGTCGTCGGCTCGTACTCCGCGGTGGGCACCGCAGGAGGGATCTTCGGGACCTTCATCACCGGGTTCGTCCTGATCTCCGCCTTCCCCACCCGGCCCATCGTGATCGCCGTGGGCACTGCTCTCGTCGTCACCGGTATCGTCCTGTGGGGTCGATCCGGGAGGGTCGGCCTCAACGCCACCGCCGCCGGCCTCGTGCTCGTCGGAGGGATGTTCGTGCTCCCTGCACCATGCGACTTCGAGACCACCTACAGCTGCGCAGTCATCGAGGAAGACCTGGACCGCCCCGGTGGGCGCACGCTGATCCTCGATCAGGTCTCCAACAGCTACGTCGACCTGAGCGACCCGACTCACCTCGAGTTCCGCTACGCCCGGGTGGTGGCCGATGTGATCGACACCATGCTTCCAGGTGGCCCGATCACCGCGACTTCGATCGGGGGAGGCGGCTTCACGTTCGATGCCTACCTGAAGGCGACGCGACCAGGCACCCGGCACGTGACCCTGGAGATCGACGCGGAGCTGGTCGAGATCGGCCACAGCCATCTCGGTCTGGCAGACGACGCCGAGGTGGTCGTCGACGACGCCCGTCGGTCGCTTCCCAGCTTGGGGCAGGGAGCCGCCGACTTCGTGCTGGGCGACGCATTCAGCGGCCTGTCGGTGCCCTGGCATCTGACGACGCGCGAGTTCGTCGAGGAGATCGCCACCCACTTGCGCCCTCGAGGCGTGTACGTGATGAACGTCATCGATTACGGCGATCTCGACTTCGTCCGGTCGGAAGTCGCCACGCTGCAGGCGGTCTTCCCTCATGTGGCCGTCTTCGCTCCCCCCACCTACCTGGCGGCGCAGGCAGGAGGCAACTTCGTCCTGGCCGCCTCCGCCTCGCCGATTCCCGTCGGGGAGATCGAGGAGGCGATCCGGTCGCGGGGCGGTGTGGAACTCGGGCTCACCGGAGCTGCCCTCGACCCCTTCGTCGACGGGGCGCGGCCCCTCACCGACGATTTCGCTCCCGTCGACCAGATGATCGACCGCCCCTGAGCCTCAGAAGACCCGTTCGATCACCCAGACCACGCCCTGCACCAGCCTCCAGGCCAGGTACAGGACGGCGAGCGCCACCATGATCTTGAAGCTCCAGGGAGCCGGCGGGATCTCCTCGTCGGGATCGCGCTCTTCGGGCTCGGGCGCCGGGGGTGGTTCAGCTGTCACGACGGCTCCTCAACCGGGGCACCACACGGATCGGCGTCCCCGTGAAGTCTTCCACCTCGCGGAGGCGGTTCTCGATGAACCTCAGATAATCATCGCCCAGCTCGCCCCCTGATACGAACAGGACCACCGTGGGCGGGGCCACCGCAGCCTGGACGGCGTAGTGGACCTTGGGGCGGCGCCCCTTCCTGACCGGAGGCGGGTGAGCCGCCACCCAGTTCCGCACGAGTCGGTTGAGCACGCCGGTCGAGATCCGCCGATATCTGGATTCGAGGACCGCTTCGATAGCCTCTCCCAGCCGGCCGAGACGCGCCCCGGTGAGCGCCGAGATCCGCAGCATCGGAGCCCAATCCAGGAAGCCGAGCCGCTGAGCGATGTCCCGTTCCAGGAGACGTCGGTCGTCGGGGTCGACGGCATCCCACTTGTTGACGAGGACGATGACTGCGGTGCCGGCTTCGATCACCTCGTCGGCGATCCGCTGGTCCTGGCGGGTGACGCCATCCGCGGCGTCGACCATCACGAGCGCGACGTCGGCTTCGGCCAGGGCTTGACGAGCCCGCAGCACCGCGTAGAAGTCGGCGTCCTCTGTGATCTGCGGTTTGCGCCGGATGCCCGCGGTGTCCACCAGCACGTAGGTCCGACCATCGATCTCGACTTCCACGTCGACCGGGTCGCGGGTCGTGCCGGGGATGTCGGAGACGATCACCCGCTCCTCCCCCACCAGCCGGTTGAGGAGCGTCGACTTGCCGACGTTGGGGCGTCCCACGATCGCCAGCCGCGGTATGTCGGACCTCTCTGGCTCCTCCGTCCCCTCCGGGAAGTGGGCGACGACACGGTCCAGCAGCTCGCCCACGCCGCGCCCGTGAAACGCGGATATCGGCATCGGCTCTCCGAGGCCCAGGCTCCACAACTCCGCCACGTCCGGTTCCTGGGCCGGGGAGTCCACCTTGTTGGCGGCGAGGACGACCGGCAGGCCCGAACGGCGCAGCATCTCGACGACCTCCCGGTCTTCGTCGACGACGGGGGTCGTGGCGTCGACGACGAGGATCACTACGTCGGCGGATGCCAGCGCCGCCTCCACTTGCTGGCGAATGGCGTCTTCGATGGTGTCCTTCGGGTTCAGTTCCCAGCCGCCGGTGTCCACGAGGATGAAGGAGCGGCCGACCCAGTCGGCCTCGAATTGCCGGCGATCACGGGTGACACCGGGCTCCTCCTCGACGACCGCGAGGCGCTTGCCGACGACGCGGTTGACGAGGGTCGACTTGCCGACGTTGGGGCGGCCGACGACGGCGACGATGGGCAGGCGCCCAGCGGGCACGGGAGTCTCCATCAGCAGAACGCTAGACCGTCAGGTGGCTATCGAAGCGAGCGCTTCTGTGGCCGTCCACTCCCGGTCGCGGTCGAGCCAGCCTGGCTGGGCGGAAGGCATGGCTGTCACTCCCGCCTCCACCAGCGCCCCGAGCGTCGTGACGAAACTGCGCAGCTGCGGCGGCAGGGGGAAGTACTCCCCTTCTTCGGTCACTTTCCACAGTTCGAAGCCCAGTGCAGGGTCGACCCGGTCGATCACTTCCTGGACGAGGTGATCGGGAGCAGAGGCACCCGCCGTGACGCCGACCACCTCGGCTTCCTGGAGCCAAGCCGGGTCGATCGCGTCTGCCGAGTCGATACGGTAGGCCGGCGTGCCGTGCTCGCGCGAGTAGCGGACGAGCGCCTGGGTGTTGGAGGAGTTCTCGGAGCCGACGACGAGGATCACGTCGCATTGGCCGGCGAGTTGGGCCACCGCCTCCTGGCGGTTGGTGGTGGCATAGCAGAGGTCCGAGCGGCGGGCGGTCTGCAGGTTCGGGTAACGCTCCTGGGCCTCTTCGAGGACTTGGGCCCACTCGTGCATGCCCAGGGTGGTCTGGGCGACGAGGGCGACGCGGTCCGGGTCGGCCGGCTGGAACCGGTCGATTCCCCACTCGGGCTCGACGAGGGTGATGGCGTGCGGTGCCTCAGCCACCGTGCCGACCGCTTCGTCGTGGCCTTCGTGGCCGACGTAGATGATGTCGTAGCCCTTGGCCGCCATTCGCTTGACCTCGTGGTGGACCTTGGTGACGAGGGGGCACACGGCGTCGATGACGACTCCGGCCCGTTCCTCCGCCCCAGCCACGACGTCCGGCGCCGACCCGTGGGCCGACAGCATGACCGGGGCGCCTTCCGGCACCTCGGAGATGTCGTCGACGAAGACCACCCCGACGCGCTCGAATGCCTTCACCACCCACTCGTTGTGGACGATCTCGTGGTAGCAGTAGACGGGCGGCTCGAAGATCCTCACCATCCAGGTGAGGGACTTGATCGCCATCTCCACGCCGGCGCAGAAGCCGCGGGGTTCGGCCAGGAGCACGCGTTGGACCATCGGGGACATGGTAGGTACCGAGCTCCGGAATCGGGAAAGGCCCGCCGACGCCTTCTCGGCGACAAAGGGCGTTTTCCGCAGGGCGTTTTCCGCCCCGTTTTGGTCATAAGAAGCTGGCGATGCGCTCGACGACCTGGTCGATGGTGAGGTGGGTCGTGTCGATCACGATGGCGTCGTCGGCGGGCCGCAGCGGCGAGGTGGCCCGGGTGGAGTCCAGGCGGTCGCGGCGGTCGAGCGCGGCGGCGACCTCGGTGACGGTCGATCCGATCTCGCCCGACCGGCGCGCGGCCCGCACGGCCGGATCGGCGTCGAGGAACACCTTCAGGTCGGCGTCGGGAAACACGACGGTGCCAATGTCCCGTCCTTCCACCACCGCCCGGTTGCCGGCTCGCTCGACCCAGCGGCGCTGCGCCTCGACCAGCCGCCGACGCAGCTCGGGGTGGGCCGACACCGCCGACACGGCACCGGTCACCTCGTCGGAGCGGATCTGCCTCGAGACGTCGCGGTCGTCGAGGAGCGTCCGCCCGTCGGCCTGGTCGATGTGGCGCCCTTCGATCGCCCGCAACACGGCTCGCTCGTCCTCGGGATCCGCTCCCGTCTCCAGCACCGCCACGGTCGCCGCCCGATAGAACGCACCGGTGTCGAGATGGGCGATACCGAGGCGCTCGGCGAGGCGGCGGCTGACGGTCGATTTCCCCGCTCCGCCCGGGCCGTCGACCGCCACGATGAGGCTCACAACGCCTCCAGCATCCGGAAGTACTCCGGCCAGGTCTTCTCCACGACCCTCGGGTCGGCGATCGTCACGCCGTCGACGACGAGACCCACCAGCGCCAGGGCCATCGCCATTCGATGGTCTCCGTACGTGGCGATCTCCGCGCCGTGCAGCTCACCGGGGGTCACCACGAGGGTGTCGCCCTGGATCTCCGCGGCCGCCCCGAGACGGCACAGCTCCGTCTCCAGGGCCGCGAGACGGTCGGTCTCCTTGATGCGCAGGGTCGACAGACCGTGGATCCGCGACGGCCCGTCGGCGAAGAGCGCCGCCACCGCCACCGCCATCGCTCCGTCGGGAGCGTTCGACAGATCGACGTCCACCGCGGCGAGCGGCCCCTTCGGTCCCTCCACCCGGATCATGTCGTCTCGACGCGTGACCGTGGCTCCCATGACCCCGAGGACGTCGAGAACGGCCAGATCGGGCTGGGTGGATGCCGCCGGTATGCCCGGGATCTCCACCACTCCCCCCGTGATCGTCGCGGCCACAGCCGGGTACACCGCCGCAGACGCGTCCGGTTCGATGTCGATGTGGGCCTTCTCGTAGCCGGTGGGCTGGACGACGAAGCGATTTCCCTCGACTGCCACCTCGGCGCCGAACCGGCGCATGATCTCCACGGTGCCGTCGAGGTAGGGACGTGACACGACGTCCTCCCCCAGCTCGATCGTGGTGGGGGTCTCGGCCAGGGGGGAGACGAGCAGCAGCGCCGACGCGAACTGCGACGACTGGGACGAGTCGACGAAGACCTCCCCGCCACGGAGAACGCCGGTGCCGTTGACTTCCACCGGCGGGTACCCGCCAGCGTCGGATGCGTCTGCGCCCAGAGACCGGATCGCCTCGACGAGCGGCCCGATCGGCCGCTCCCGCATGCGGGGGACCCCGTCCACGACGACCCTTCCTCTGGCGAGCGCGGCGACGGCGGTGATGAACCGGGCCGTGGTGCCCGAGGCTCGCACGTCGACGCGGGCGTCGACGGCTTCCAGGTCTCCCCCCGTCCCCAACACCAGCCACGGGTCGTCGTTGTCGTCGATCAGCACTCCCAGCGACCGCAGCGCCTCCCGCATCGCTTCCGTGTCGTCCGCCTCGAGCGGACGGTACAGCCGACTGACTCCGGTGCGGGCCAGCGATGCCGCCACCAACGCCCGGTTGGTGAGGGACTTGGACCCGGGCACCGTCACGCGGGCAGCCACGGGTCTCCCGAGGGGTTCGACAGCCAGCACAGGAAGCAAGCTACCCGCCTCCTTGGACAGCCCTCAAACCGACGCCGCGGCATACAAGGCCGCGACCTCGTCCGGGTCGAGATGGCGCCACTTGCCAGGCTTCAGTCGACGATCGGAGATGGGGCCGATCGCGGTCCGGACGAGTCTCACCACCTCGTGGCCGAGCGCGGAGCACATCCGCCTGATCTCCCGCTTGCGGCCCTCGGCCATCACGATCTCTACCATCGTCCGGCCTCTCGACGCGTCCACCACCCTGGCCCGCCGGGCGGCCGCCGGACCGTCGTCGAGTTCCACCCCCTCGACCAACTGGTCGACCCATCGCCCGGGGCCGCCCAAGACGAGGACGAGATACGTCTTCTCGATGCCGTAGCGGGGATGCGTCACGAGGTTGGCGAGACGCCCGTCGTTGGTGAGGAGGATCAGCCCCTCGGAGTCGGCGTCCAGGCGGCCCACCGGGTACACCCTCGGCTCGGGGGGAACCAGATCTACGACGGTCCGGCGGCCCTGGGGGTCGTCGGCAGTCGAGATCACGCCCACCGGCTTGTAGAGGAGGTACGTGACGAGGCCCGGGCGGATCGGAATCGGCCTCCCGTCGACAGCCACTTCTTGGGTCTCCGGATCGACCCGCTCTCCGATGCGCGCCGGGCGGCCGTCCACCGTGACCCTTCCCTGGGCGATCAGTTCTTCGGCGGCGCGCCGCGACATCAGGCCGCTGTGGGCGATGGCCTTCTGGAGCTTCGGCTTCTCGGCCATCGGCGCTCAGGCGCCCTCGGCCACCCCCGGCCGGAACGTCTCCTCCAGCGCACCCACCACCTCGGCGGGCGGGACGTGATCGGCCAGGGGCGGGAGCTCGTCCAACGAGCCGATCCCCAGCTTCTCGAGGAAGAGCGGCGTCGTCCGGTACACGGCCGGGTTGCCGGGCAGGGACAGCCGTCCGGCTTCCTCGATGAGACCCAGGCGCAGGAGGCTGCGCAAGGCAGAGTCCGAGTCCACGCCTCGGATCTCGGCGATCTGCGACCGGGACACGGGCTGCCGATAGGCCACCACCGCCAGCACTTCCAGCGCCGCCGACGACAGCCGGCGGGCCGTGGCCGACGACGAGAACCGCTCCAGATACGGATACGCCTCGGGGCGCGAGTAGAGGCGCCAGCCGCCGGCCGTCGCCCGCGCGACGAGGCCCGAGCCCCGGGCTTCCAGGTTGGAGTTGAGCTCGTCGATCAGGCGTTCGACTTCATCTGGCATCACCTCGAGCACCTCCGCCAGTTCGCCGACCGGCACCGGGGCCTCTGTGACGAAGAGGATCGCCTCGAGGGCGGCGAGTGGGCTCATGAGGCCGCCCATTCGGAGGTCAAGTCGCCGAGATCGCCGACGCCATTGCCGGTGTGCCGCACCTCGATCTCGCCCATCCAGTCTTCTTGACTCACCTCGACGAAACCCCATCGGGCCAGCTCGAGGAGAGCGAGGAAATATGCCGCCACCTCGACGGGCCGGCGGCAATGGGCGACGAGCGAGTCGAACCCAGTGGTCACCTCTTCGGCGATGCGGACCCGCAACTCGTCGATCGCCGCCTGCACGGATGGCAGGTCGAGGTCGAGATGATCGAGGTCGGGCTCGTCCTTGGGGCCGGCGAGTACGGTGGCGGCGATTCGCGCCAGACCCTCGGCGTCGGCCGGTATCACCACCTCCGGCGGCGGCACCGCGATCTCCTGGTCGATGCCGCTGATCCGGGGCACGAACCGGTTGGCCTCCTGCATGCGGTGGCGGATCACGACCGCCACGTCCTTGAACGTGACGCACGTCAGGAGCCGGGCGAGCAGCCGGTCGCGCTCCTCCATCAGCGCCAGCTCTTCATCGAGGTCGACCTCGGCGTCGGCCGGAAGCAGCGCGTGCGCCTTGAGCTGGATGAGCGTGGCGGCGATCAGCAGGAACTCGGACGTGACGTCCAGATCGAGCCGACGCATCTCCTCCAGATATGCGAGGTACTCGGTGACGATGTCGGCGAGCCGCACCTCGGTCACGTCGACCTGGTGACGGGTGATCAACTGGAGGAGCAGATCGAGCGGACCCTCGAAGACCGCGGTGGAAACGTGATAGGTCATGGTGTCAGGCGGCGGCAACGAGGCGCTCGCAAATCGGCATCGCGGTCATGCTGGTCGATGGCATCGCCCCATTCAACGATCTCGGCTGCCGACCAGGACCCGCGCCCGGTCGGCGGAGGACAGGATCTCCCAGTCGCCTGCGGAAATAGTAGGGGGCCGGCCGATGTGGTGGTGGCGCGCGAACTCGACCACCACGGCTTCCTCGTCACCCAGTTCGGCGGCTGCCAGGCGTCCGTGGTCCCGGTAGAGGCGCCACCGGGGCGTGAGCGGGAGCCGGAGACGAATGGCGAGCGTGGCGAGTACGCGCCCGATCGCCCCGAGATCGGCGTGACGCTTGCCGACATCGTGGAGCAGGGCCGCCCGAATCAGGTCGGGGCGGTTGTGCGCCGCTCGCTCGACGCTGCGGGCCGCCTCGTATCCGTGACGCTGGTCGGCGCGGGGCTGGCCGAAGAACGCTCGGAGGGCGCGGGGGCGTCCGGCGAGCCACTTCTCGACCTGGGCGATCTCGTCAGGACGCAGCGCGGGAGCGGAAATGAAGTCGAAGAACCGCGCCGCGAGGTGCGACCACGCCCCCGGCATCGAGCTCAGCCGAGACGCGACTTGCAGTCGACGCACAGCGTCGACTCGGGTCGTGCCTCGAGGCGGGCGGCGGGGATCTCGTTGCCGCATTCGGCGCAGATGCCGTACGTACCCTGCTCGATCCTCTCGAGAGCCTTCTCGACCTCTCGGAGCTGCCCGACGAGCGCGTCGATCAGGCCCAGGCGCTCGGTGCGCTCGGCGGTGACGGCCCCGGCGTCGGCGAAGCTGTCGCCGTAGTCGACGTCGGATCGCAGGTCACCGGTCGGCGTCGCGCCGAGCTCGTCCAACTGGTCGACGAGCCGGTCTCGGGCCTTCTCCAGGTCCTGTCGGATGGTTGCGATGTCGAGGGTGTTCATGATCGAGCTTTGGGTAGGTGTGGTCCCGGGATTCGTTCGGGTAGGCGTGACCAGAGGTCTGGATGAGGGTTTCCCAGGATCGGTATCCATGATAGTCGGTTCCGGCCCCGACGCCGGGAAGATTCCGCTCAGTTTCGGCTGAGGGCTTCCTGCGGAGGCACGTAGTCGACGCCGAGGCTGCCGGCCACCGCCGGGTGGCACACCTGGTCCCCGACGATGTTGATCCCGTGGACCAGTTCGGGGTGGGTGACCATCGCCTGACGGGGTCCCTGATCGGCGAGCGCCAGCACATAACGCAGCGTGGCGTTCGTCAACGCATAGGTCGAGGTGTGGGGCACGGCGCCGGGGATGTTGCCCACCGCGTAGTGGATGACCCCGTGCTTCTCGTACACCGGGTTCTCGTGGGTCGTTTCATGGCTCGTTTCGAAGCATCCGCCCTGGTCGATGGCGACGTCGACGAGCACCGCTCCCTTCTTCATCGTCCGGACCATGTCCTCGGTGACGAGCTTGGGAGTGGAGGCGCCTGGGACCAGGACCGTTCCGACGACGAGGTCGGCAGTGACGATCTGCTCTTCCAGGTCGACGCGATTCGACGACAGGGTCACGACTCGGCCGCCGTTGTGGGAATCGATGCGGCGCAGCTTGTCCACAGCCACATCGAGCACCGAGACCTCGGCCTGCATCCCCGCCGCGATCAGCGTCGCGTTGGTCCCAGCCATTCCTGCCCCTAGGACGACGACCTTGGCGGGTCGCACTCCGGCGACTCCGCCCAGGAGAATGCCTCGTCCTCCCTGGGCTGCCTCGAGGAAGTAGGCGCCGACCTGGGTAGCCATGCGGCCCGCGATCTCGGACATGGGAGCGAGGAGCGGCAGACTGCCGTCGGGGAGCTGGACCGTCTCGTAGCCGATGGCGACGATGTCTCGCTTGCGCAGGGCGGCGGCGAGCTCGGGCTGGGCGGCGAGATGCAGGTACGCGAACAGCACCTGTCCGGGGCGGAGCAGATCGACCTCTGTCGGCTGGGGCTCCTTCACCTTGAGGATCAGGTCCGCCTCCCCGTAGACGTCGTCGGCGTGGGAAACGATGCGCGCCCCCTGTGCCTCGTATTCGGCGTCGGAGATACTCGAGCCGATCCCCGCCTCCTTCTCGACGAGGACGGTGTGACCCCTCTCGACCAGTTCACGCACTCCGACTGGGGTGAGCGCCACTCGGAGCTCGGCCGTCTTGATCTCCCTGGGGACCCCGACGATCAAGCCTGTCTCCTGTTCCACTCGAGCAATGCGACCAACGTCTTGGCGTCGGTCAGCTCTCCTCGACTGATCCTATCGAGCGCTTCGGCAATCGGTAGGGCGTAGAACGTGGAACCGTGCTCCTCGGCGCCCTGCGGCGCCCGCTCGCCGAAGTCCAGACCCTCGGCCACGTAGATCTCGATCACCTCGTCGGTGTAACCCGGGGACGGCGCCATCGTGGCGAGGTGCTCCAAGCGGCGGGCGGTGGCGCCGAGCTCCTCGAGGAGCTCGCGGCGGGCGGCGTCGGCGACGTCTTCGCCGTCTTGGTCGAGTTTTCCGGCCGGGATCTCGTCGATGTCCCTCCCGAGAGCCACCCGATGCTGGCGGATGAGCCACACGTCGTCACCGTCGATCGGCAGGACGGCGACTCCGCCCGGGTGGCGGATCACGTCGCGCTTGACTTCCTCGCCCGCCGACGAACGGAGGACCACCTCTTCGAAGCGCAGGAAGACGCCTTCGGCGAGTGTCCGGCTGGAGACGACTTCGAACTCGCCTTCCGAGCTCAAATGCGTTTCACCGCCTCGTCGATGTCCACCGCCTCCCGTTGGCGACGACGGGCCAAGCCGGCTTCGATGAGCCCGGCGAAGAGGGGATGTGGGTCGTCGGGCCGGCTCCGGAACTCCGGATGTGCCTGCGTGCCGACGAAGAACGGATGGTCGATCAGCTCGACGAACTCGACGAGGTTGTCGTCGGGCGACAGGCCGGAGAGGCGCATCCCCGCCGCCTCCAGCTCCTTGCGATAGCGGTTGTTGACCTCCCATCGGTGGCGATGGCGCTCGTAGATCAGTTCCTTGCCGTAGAGGGCTCGGACACGCGACCCTTCGGCGAGCTTGGCCGCGTAGAGGCCGAGGCGCATCGTCCCGCCCATGTCTTCGACGTCGTGCTGGCTCGCCATCAGGTCGATCACCGGATGAGGCGTGGACGCATCGAACTCGGTGCTGTTGGCATCGACGTGGCCCAGCACGGAGCGGGCGAACTCGATCACCGCACACTGGAGTCCCAGGCACAGTCCGAGGAACGGCACGTCGTGCTCGCGGGCATAGCGGATCGCTTCGATCTTCCCTTCCACTCCCCTGTGCCCGAACCCGCCGGGCACGACGATGGCGTCCAGGTCGGAGAGGTAGCTGTCGGCGAGCAGGCCGGTGATGTCCTCGGAGTCGATCCAGCGCAGGTCCAAGGCCACCCCGTGGGAGGCGGCACCGTGGCGGAGCGCCTCTACCACCGAGAGATAGGCGTCGGGGAGGCCCACATACTTGCCGACGATCCCGACGGCGACGGGCTGGGTGGCCGAGAGAGCCCTGTCCACCATCTCGGCCCAGGCTTCCAGGCGGGCGGGGCCGGTCACCAACCCGAGGCGGTCGCAGACGACGTCGTCGAGCCCGGCGGCGTGGAGAGTGAGAGGCACCTGGTAGATGTCGGGCTCATCGGGGGCGGGGATCACCGCCCGTTCCTCGACGTCGCAGAAGAGGCTGATCTTTCGGGTGACGCCGTTGTCGATCGGGCGATCGGATCTCACGATGATTACATCCGGGTGGATGCCGTGGCTGCGGAGCTCGGCGACGGAGTGCTGTGTCGGCTTCGTCTTGTGCTCTTCTGAGGTGCTGAGGTAGGGAACGAGCGTCACGTGGGCGAACAGGACATTCGCCCTCCCTACTTCGTTGCCGAACTGGCGGATCGCTTCGAGGAACGGCAGCGACTCGATATCGCCGACCGTGCCCCCGACCTCGGTGATCACGACGTCCACATCGGAGTCGCGCCCCACCCGGTGGATCCGTTCTTTGATCTCGTTCGTGATGTGGGGGATGACCTGGACGGTGTCACCGAGGTAGTCGCCGCGCCTCTCCTTTTGGATGACCGAGAGGTACACAGAGCCGGCGGTGACGTTGGAGTGGCGTTTCAGGTTCTCACCGGTGAACCTCTCGTAGTGGCCCAGGTCGAGGTCGGTCTCTCCCCCGTCGTCGGTGACGAACACCTCGCCGTGCTGGAGCGGGTTCATCGTCCCGGGATCGACGTTGATGTACGGGTCGAGCTTCTGGTTCACGACCCGCAGGCCGCGGGCCTTCAGGAGCCGACCGAGAGAGGCAGCGGTGATGCCCTTGCCGAGGCTGGAGACGACACCGCCGGTGACGAACACGTACTTGGGGGACGAGGAGGAGGCAGCGACCGATTCGGAGACCGGGGAGGCGGCTGGCTCGCTGAAGGGAAGCCCGTTCATGACGGGAGCCCACGGTAGCAGGCGAGCACCGCTAGCCCCGTATCTTCATTTGAGCCCCAGGACATCGTCGAGCCCCACCGCCACTCCTCGCATGTCGACCACCGCCCGGACGGCGGCGACGGCGCCGGCCGCGAACGAGTCGTAGGAAGTGGACTGGTGGACGATCGACAGTTGCTCCCCCGGGTTGGTGAGCGCCACCTCCTGATGCGAGAGGAGGCCGGCGAGCCGGAGGGAGTGCACGTGGACGCCCTCGACGTCACCGCCCAGCGAGCCTTCCACCAGTTCGTCCGCCTTCGGTGCGGAACGCCCTCCGGCGGCTGCGACCCGGGCCGCCGTCTGCAAGGCGGTGCCCGAAGGGGCATCGGGCTTGCGTTCACTGTGTCGTTCGATGATCTCGACGGTGGCGAAATGCGGCGCGGCCAGCTCGGCGAAGCGCATCATCAGCACCGCCCCGATCGAGAAGTTCGGAACGATCAGGCACGCCGATTCCGCGCCCTTCCACATCTCCTGCACCTCTTCGATTCGCTCGCGGGTGAAACCCGAGGTGCCCACCACCACCGCGGCGCCGGTCGGTCGCCACCGCGCCAGGTTGTCCATGACCGAGCCGGCTGGTGCCGCCTCGACTATCACGTCGACATCGCCCGGTTCGCCCACGTAGGGGATGCCTTCCCACTCGCCAGTGCGGTTCGGGTTGTGGACGGCGACCAGTTCGACATCGGGTGCTTCACGCAAGCCTCTGGCGATCGCGGTCGCCAACTTGCCGGGTACGCCGGAGACGAGGGTGGTGATTGCCATGGCCCGGACTCTAGGGGCGTGGTCGTCCCGTCAGTTGATGCGGCGGTCGCGCCCGGCCCACTCCTTCTCGCGCAGTACGAACTTCTGGATCTTCCCGGTGGAGGTCTTGGGCAACTCGGCGACGAACTCCACCTCGTCGGGAGCCTTGTAGTGGGCGAGCCGGTCCCGGACGTGGGCGATGATGTCCTCTTCCGTCGCCTCCATGTCGGGGCGCAGCACGACGAAAGCCTTGGGGCGCTCCCCCCACTCGTCGTCGGGCACGGCCACGACCGCGGCTTCCAGGACAGCTGGATGGGAGAGGATCGCCTGTTCCACCTCGATGGTCGAGATGTTCTCGCCCCCGGAGATGATGATGTCCTTGGAACGGTCCCGCAGCTCGATGTACCCGTCGGGGTGCCACACCGCCAGGTCCCCCGAATGGAACCATCCGCCGCGGAAGGCCTTGTCGGTGGCTTCGGGGTCGTTGTAGTAGCCGATCATCACGTTGTTGCCGCGCATGACCACTTCGCCGAGGGTCTCGCCGTCCTTGGGCACGTCGTTCATGTCCTCGTCGACGACCCTGATCGGGTCGGCCCCGAGATAGGCGACGCCTTGCCGCTTGAGGACGAGTGCCCGTTCGGCGCTCTCGAGCGATCTCCAGTCGGGCTGCCATTCGCACACCGTGTAGGGCCCGTACGTCTCGGTGAGCCCGTAGACGTGGACGATGTGCGCTCCCAACTCCTCGAGCCTCGCCAGGGTGGTCGGGTTCGGCGGGGCGGCGGCGGTCGTGATCGTGAACCCTTCCGGGAGTCGCTGCGCCTTCTCGTGGTAGGCGACGCCGGCGAGCACCGGCGGGGCGCCGTTGAAGTGAGTCACGCCCTCGGTCTCGATCAGCCGCCAGATCTCGTCGAAGTCGACTGCCCGCAAGCAGACGTGGCGTGCCCCCACCGCGGCGACCGCCCACGTGAAGCACCAGCCGTTGCAGTGGAACATCGGCAGGGTCCACAAGTACACCGACTCGGGATCCACTCGGGCATGGACCAGTTCGGCCAGAGCGTTGAGGTGGGCGCCCCGATGGCTGTACTGGACTCCCTTGGGTCTCCCGGTCGTGCCGGACGTGTAGTTGATGGAGATGGGCCGCAATTCGTCGTCGACTCTCCACTCCCGCCAGCCGCCGGCGCCGTTCTGGAGCAGCTCTCCGTAGCTCATCGACGGCATGGGCAGGGCCAGTGGCGGGGCGGCGTCCGGCACCTGGACGATCATCCTCAGCTCCGGGCAGTCGCCGAGGACATCGACCAGCGGCTCGAGGAGAACGGTGTCGACCACCAGCACCTTCGAGCCCGAATGCTGGAGGATGTAGCGGATCTCTTCCGGGGAGAGCCGGGTGTTGATCGCCACCAGCATCGCTCCGAGGAGCGGGACGGCGAAGTGTCCGACGAGCATCTCGGGGACGTTGGGGAGCAGGTAGGCGACTCGGTCCCCCGCCTCGACGCCGAGGGCTGCCAGTCCGGCGGCAGCCGCTTGGGTCTCATCGGCCATGTCGGCATAGGTGCTGGTGCGCTCCCCGTACGAGATCGCCACCTTGTCGGGGAACACCTGGGCGGAGCGCTCCAGGAACAGGAGCGGGGTCAACTGGGTGACGTCGACGCGGTCCATGCTCTTCGGCTCCCGGCGACTCAGTCGGGCCAAACCGGCTGGCGTTTCTCCAGGAACGCCGACATCCCCTCCTGGGCGTGGGGGGCACCGGCGTTGTCGGCCATGACGGGCTGGGCGATCGCATACGCCTCGTCGAGGGGAACGCCCGCCTGGCGATAGAAGGTCTCCTTGCCCAAAGCGATGACGTGCCCGCTGTAGGAGCTGATCGTGTCGACGTACTCGTCGACCGCGGCGTCGAGTTCCTCGGGCGGCACCACCCGGTTGACGAGCCCCCATTCGAGGGCAGTGGCGGCGTCGACCGGCCGGGCGGTGAGCAGCATCTCCATCGCCCGCTTGCGGCCGATCGCCCGCACCAAGGGCACCGCCGGTGTGGTGCAGAACAGCCCGATCCTCACGCCGGGGGTGGCGAACCAGGCGTCGGACGAGGCCACCGCCAGGTCACAGGAGGCCACGAGCTGGCATCCGGCGGCGGTGGCGACGCCGTGCACCCGGGCGATGACAGGCTGGGGGATCTGGTGGATGGTGGTCATCATCTCGGTGCAGACGGAGAAGAGCTCCTGGTAGAAGTCCGCATCTCTGCCGATCATCTCGGACAGATCGTGCCCTGCGGAGAAGGCAGGTCCTTCCGCGGCGAGGACGACGACCCGAACGTCGTCGGGTACGTCGCGCAGGGCTTTGGCGGTCTCGGTCATGAGCTCCAGGCTCAACGCGTTCCGCCGGTCGGGGCGGTCGAGCGTGATAGTCAGCCGCGGGCTGGAATGCTCGACCCGGATGTGGCTCCATCCCATGGTCCGCAGAGTAGCGGCAGAGCGGTCATGGAGCCGACGCCAACTCCAGGAGCTCCTCGGCTGCTTCCCTTCCCCGTTCCGATTCGGGGAGGCCCGCCAGCATCCGCGACAGTTCGGCAACCCGCTCTTCGCCTTCGACCCTCTCGGTAGCAGCGGTGTTGCCGTCGCGGCGCACCACGTAGTGTCGGTCGGCGAAGGCGGCCACCTGGGGGAGATGGGTCACGCACAGGACTTGCCGTTCGTCGGCCAGGGCAGCCAGCTTCCGCCCGAGCGCCAGGGCAGTCGTCCCGCCGATTCCGGCATCGATCTCGTCGAAGACGAGCGTCTCGGTCTCGCCTCTGCCGCCCGCCAGCCGCAGAGACAGCACCAGACGGCTCAGCTCCCCGCCCGATGCCACTGACGCGACCGGTCCGGGCTGGAGCCGGGAGTCGGAGGCGAACAGCAGTGTCACGGAATCGGCGCCGGTCGGGCCCGGCTCGGCGGGCTCCACGTCGACGGCGATGTGCGGGTCGCTGAAGCCGAGGTCGGTGAGGTGCTCGCGAGCCGTCCCGGCCAGGGTCGCCGCGGCCCTTCGGCGCGCCTCCCGCAGCTCCCGGGCGGCCACGACGACCGCTCTCTCGGCGGCGGCTACCTCGTCGTCGATCCGCTCGGCACGATCGATCAGGGACTCCAGTTCGGCTTTGCGCCGCTCCGCTTCGGCACCGAACGCAAGGATCTCATCCAGCGTGTTGCCGTACTTGCGCCGGAGCTCACCCAGCAGGGTGAGGCGGGCTTCCACCGACGCGAGCTCCTCGGGGTCGAGCTCCATCGAGTCGGCGTAGAGGCGGGCGTCGTGCGAGTGGTCGTCGAGGGCGGCGGCGGAACCGGCGAGGGATTCGGCCAGCTCGTCGAGGGACGAGTCGAGCCGGGCCGCCTTCCGCAGCGCCGCCACGGCCGCCCCGACCTCGTCGCGGCCGGCTTCGAGACGGCCCAGCGCTTCCTCGATCAGCGCGGCGATCTCGTCGGCGTGGCGGAGTCGCTCGGAGAGCCGGGTGAGCTCCACGTCATCGCCCGCCTCGAACCCGGAGCGCGCTATCTCGTCGGCCTGGAATGTGACCAGGTCGAGTTCCCGGGCCAACGCGGCACGGTCGCCGCCCAGCCGCTCCTGGGCGGCGCGGGCGTCGGAGAGCGCCTCCCACGTTCGGCGATATGCCTCGAGGGCCGCGCGGCCTCCGTCGTCGAGGAGGCGGTCCACGAGCTGGCGGGCCTCGGCAGGGCGCGTGAGAGACAGTTGATCGTGCTGACCGACGATCTCGACCAATCCCGCCACCCGCTCTTCCAAGGCACGGGCGGATGCCACCGATCCGTCGAGATATGCCCGGCTCCTGCCGTCCCGAGGCAGGCGTCGGGAAGCGCCGATCTCGTTTCCCTCTCGGTCGAAGAAGCGGCCGTCGACGACCGCCTCGTCACCGAAAGGTCCCACCAGATCGGATCGGGCGTCGCCGCCGAGCAGGAGTCGGAGGGCGCCGAGCAGGAGCGTCTTTCCGGTTCCGGTTTCGCCGGTGATGACGGTCAGACCGGGCCCGGGCTCGAGACGAGCGGAGGAGATGACGCCCAGGTTGCGTACGACGAGCTCGTCGATCATCCCTTCATCCCAGCCCGAACTTCTCCGTCAGGGTGTGAGGGAAGGAGCGGGAGCGGAAGCGAAGGAACTGCACCGGGTTGGGAGCGCGGGTGATGACGACCACGTCTTCGAATTGTGCCTGCCCGAGCGGCTCCTTGTCCACAGTCACGCGTGCCGGCCTGTCGCGCGCCACCCGGATCTCGATCCTCGAGTCGGGCGAGAGAACGACGGTGCGCCCGAAGAGGGAATGCGGCGCAACGGGGGTGAGCAGGATCGACTCGATCGAGTGGTCGACGAGGGGGCCCCCGGCCGAGAAGGAGTATGCGGTCGAACCCGTCGGTGTCGCCACGATCAGCCCGTCCGCCCGGTACGTCATGAATCGGCGTCCGTCGATGTCGACCTCGAGATGGATGAGCCGCAGGGTGTCGACCTTCTCCACCACTACGTCGTTGAGTCCCTGCGCCGCCGCTCCGTTGAGCGTCGCTTGGATGCTCATACGGGGCACGATCTCGAACCGCTCGGCCACGAGCGCCTCCACGGCCGCATCCAGTTCTTCCGGCTCGACTTCCGTGAGGAACCCGATGGTTCCCAGGTTGAAGCCGAAGACGGGGACATTTTGGGCCAGGGCCACCTGCACCGCCGCCAGCATCGTGCCGTCCCCGCCCACTGCCACGACGACGTCGGGCGTCCCCGGCGCCAGCCTCGCAGGATCGACCATCGCTGCCACCTCGGGCTCGGCGACTGCGACGAGCCCCGCTTCCTCGGCCGCGTCGACGAATCGCCGGGCGAACTCGATCACGTCGCGACGGCTCTCGTGGACCACCAGACCCAGCTTCATGCCGGCACCTCGAGTTCCACTGGCTCGGCCCCCGGACGGCACCAGACGAACACCTCACGGTTCCCGCCGGCGCCGGAGATCGGCGACGGGGTGATACCGACCGGGATGAGACCTTCTTCTGCGAGGCAGGCGAGGACCTTCTCCACCGCTCGCCGCCTGACCGATTCGTCTCGCACGATCCCCCCGCTCCCCACTTCGCCCTTCCCCGCCTCGAACTGCGGCTTGACCAGGAGAACCAGGTCGGCGTCGTCTTCGACCAGCCCGGCGAAGGCCGGTGCCACGGTGCAGAGCGAGATGAACGAGAGGTCGGCCACCACGAGCGAAAAGCGGCCGCCGGTGTTGTCGGGTGTTACGTGGCGGAGGTTGGTGCGTTCCATGACTACGACGCGTTCGTCGTCGCGCAGTCGCTGATCGAGCTGACCGTAGCCGACGTCGAGTGCCACCACCTCCGCCGCACCGTGCTCGAGGAGGATCTGGGTGAAACCGCCGGTCGAGGCGCCGGCGTCGAGAGCGCGTCGCCCTTCCACCTCGATTCCGAAGTCGCCCAGGGCACCACGGAGCTTGAGGGCACCTCTCCCGACGTAACGGTTCGGCTCCCCCACCAGCTCGATCGGCGTGTCGGGAGCGACGAGCGTCGTCGGCTTGGGAGTCGGCACGCCCCTCACGGTGACTTCGCGCGCTTCGACCATCCGCTTCGCCTCCGCCCGGGAGGGAGCCAGGCCGCGCCGCACCAGCTCGGCGTCCAGGCGGGTGCGGCTCAGATCTCCTCCTCGCCGGGATCGAGCATCCGGCTCAGGAGGTCGGCGAGCCGGGCTGCCGGAGCCGGCAACTCGGCGGGATCCAGGCTCTCCAATTCGGCAAGGGCCTCTTCCAGCCGCTGCCGTTCTTCCGGTGTCACCTCCATGGGGAGCATTATCCCTCAGCTTCGGCCGCGAGGATGATGTCCGCCGCCGCCTTCAGATCGGCGGCGACGAAGTCCGGCGCCGGGTCGACGGTCGTCGGGTCGGACGTGACTCCGGTCAGGACGAGGATCGACTTCCACCGCTCCGCGGCCGCCAAGGCGATGTCGGTGTCGGGCCGGTCGCCGACCATCCAGATCGTTCCCTCCGGGATCCGCCGTTCCACCAGCCGGCGCATCGCCGCACTCGGTTTCCCCGCCGTCTCCCCCACGACTCCGGCTGCCGTTTCCACCAGCGCGGCGCAGGCGCCGGCTCCCGGCTTCAAGCCTCCGTCTTCGATGGGAAACGTCGGGTCGCGGTTGGTGACGATGAGGCGGGCACCCGCCCGTGCCGCGTCGGCGGCGGCGGCCGCCCGCTCGTAACTGAGATTCCGATCCAGCCCCACTACCACGGTGCGGGCGGCGTTGGGGTCTTCGGTGGTCTCGAACCCTGCGGCTCGGATGGCGACTTCGAGCCCGCTCTCGCCCATCATCAGCACCGGGCCCTCTTCGATCATGCTGGCCGCGACGAGCGACGAGGTCACGATCTGGTCGGGTCGAGCCGGGTAGCCGACGATCGAGGCGATCCGCTCGGCGACCGCTCCAGGCGCGCGGGCCGAGTTGTTCGTGACGAAGTGCAGCTCGAAGCCCGCGTCGGCGAGCGCCGAGAGCCCCTCCGCCGCACCCGGGACCGCGGCGGAGCCCCGGTACACCACCCCATCGAGATCCAAGACGATTCCGGCACTCATCGGGTTCGGGCGGCGAAACGCTCCAGGACGGTCTCGAGGAGTCGCGTGGTGCGACTCACCGATTCCACCGTCACCCGCTCGTCGTTGCCGTGGAAGAGGCTGAGGAACTCGCCGAAGTCGACCCTTCCGTCGTACAGGCCCACCCCGTAGGCGATCGTCCCTTTCCGCCTGAAGAACCGGGCGTCGGTGGCGACCGTCATGAGAGCAGGAACGACACTCCGGGATCCGGTGTGGTGCTCGATTCCGTCGGCTATCGCCTCCCACAGCGGGTTGCCCCGTGCGGAACTGGTCGGCGGGAAGTCGTCGATCGGGACGATCTCGACGTGGTCGGCGGCGGCTCCCATCGCCTTCCGGAGGTGCTTGTCGACGAAGCGGCGGTCCATCCCCGGCAGGCCGCGCAGGTCGAGCTCGGCCCTCGATTCGTCGGGCACCACGTTCACTTTCACACCGCCTTCCAGGATGTTGGGCGAGATCGTGAGGTGCGTGGCAGCATGGACATAGCGCGCAAACGCGGGATCGTCCACGGCCAAGCGGTCGATGGCCGCGTCGACCCGGTCGGGATCGACGAGCGCCTCGGCGAGCTCCGGCTCGAGATCGAGGCTCGCGACGAACTCCTTCCATTCGTCGCTGATCGCGGCGGGCATCGGAGTGGAGAAGAGGCCGTGGAGCGCTTCGACCATCGGGCGAAGGGCGTTCTGGCTGCCATACGGGGCCGAGCCGTGCCCGGGCATCCCCCGGGTGATCAGACCGGTCCAGAAGGGACCCTTCTCACCCACGGAAACGGGATAGACCTCGCCCTGCGGGGTACGAAGCGACGGGTAGGCGACCTCGGTCAGCAAGTAGTCGCCACCGACCACGTCCCAGTGGTTCTCGGTCAGGTACTCCGCCCCCAACCGCCCGGCGTTCTCTTCGTCGGCGACCGCGGCGAAGACCAGGTCGCCGGGCATCGTCTTCTCCCCGCTCAGGTACGGGCGGAACACGGTGGCCATCGCCGCGGTGCGGTTGAGCATGTCGACGGCGCCCCGGCCCCACACGAACCCGTCGGCGATCTCGGCAGCGAACGGATCCACGGACCAGCCATCGGGATTGACCGGCACCACGTCGAGATGGGGAAGGAGCACCAGGGAGGGTGCATTCGGGTCGGTCCCCGGCACCCGATAGACGACGGATTGGCGGCCGGGCGCAGGCTCGAACACTTCGCCTTCCGTCCCGAGATAGTCGGCCAGGGTGCGCACCGAGCGTTCCTCGTGTCCCGACTCCGGCGTGCCGTCGTTGACGCACCGGTTGCGGATGAGTTCCTGGAGGAGGTGTACGGTCGGGTCGTCGGTCACGTCGAGGACGGTAGCCGAGCCCATGCTTCTCTCACACCGCCGCCAGCGGTCAGAGGACGCCGAGGCTCTCGAGTCGATCGATCAGCGAAGGCATGGTGGTCGTCAGTGGGAGGGCCCGCGCCTCCTCGGCGGTGAACCAGCCGACGTCGTCGGCGTCGTCGCGGGGCGACAGTTCGCCGCCGGCCGGGCGGCCGAGGAAGTCGACGAGGACGTAGTGCCAGGCCGGAGTGGACCCGGGCCCGATGCTCTCCCCCGCCCAGATCACCTCACCCAGCTCCACATCGAGGCCGGTCTCTTCCCGGACTTCCCGTTTGCCGGCCTCGGTCAGTGTCTCTCCCAACTCCACTTTGCCGCCGGGGACCGCCCACAGGCCCCTTCCCGGCTCGCGGCCCCGTTTCACGAGCAGGACGCGTCCATTGGCGACGACAGCGACGCCGACCCCGGGAACGGGTCGCTCAACGGGCGCGTGGGTCACGGCTCCGCCGGTGCGGGGGGTCGTCGTCGTGGTGCATGACGATGGAGCGGGCGGAGAAGCCGCCTGCCTCGAAGAAGTTCTTGGCGAGGCGATGCCCCGGCAGGACGTGGGCGTCGAACTTCGTGATGCCGCGACTCCGGAACATCTCCATCACCCGGTCGCGGAGGACCTCGGCCACCCCGACCTCGCGAGCTTCGTCCTCGGTGTAGATCAGCCGGATGGACCCGACGAGGGAGTCCGGCGACTGCGGAAGCAGAGGCTCGACGCGGGCGTACAGGAAGCCGAAGGGGACTCCCTCGATCTCCCCGATGAGCACCTCGGTGTCCTCGCCCTCTATCGCCTGCTTGAACGCGGCTTCGACGGGTTCCGGCAAGCCGTCGGCGATCGGCCACATGGGATGGAGGGCCGTCATCTCCGCTTCCAGCCGCCGATACAGGGTCACGAGCAGGGGAACGTCGACTATTTCTGCGGATCGGGCGATTATCTGCATTGAATCGATGAAGGGTACCGGGATCAGGGCACCGACCCGAACCGCCGCGCCAGGCCCCACTTCGTGACGAGCCACATCGCCTCGACGACGATTCCGGTCCCCATCTTCGACTTCCCCTGCTCCCGATCCCGGAACACGATCGGGATCTCCCGGATGTCGAAACCGGCTTGGTGGGCCCGCCAGGCCATCTCCACCTGGAACCCGTATCCCGATGCCCGCGCCGAACGATACGGCAAGGCTTTCAGCGCCTCTGCCCGAAAGGCGCGGAACCCCGCGGTGGCATCCCGGATCGGTATCCCCAGCATCGTGCGGGCGTACCAGTTCCCTGCCCTCGAGATGAACCGGCGGTGGAGCGGCCAGTCGGGAGTGGCCCCTCCGGGCACGTACCGAGAGCCGATCGCCAGGTCGGCGCCGGCGTCCACCGCCTCAACGAGACGGGGAAGGTCCGTCGGGTTGTGGGAGAAGTCGGCATCCATCTCGACGACGATGCGCGCTCCCTCCTCGAGGGCGCGGTCGAACCCGACGGCGTACGCCGGCCCCAGACCTTCCTTGGCGACCCGATGGATCACACCCAGTCGCGGCGCCTCCCTGGCCAGAGAATCGGCGATCTCGCCCGTCCCGTCGGGCGAGTTGTCGTCGACCACCAGGAGCGAGAACCCCTGGAGCAGAACGGCAGCCGCGAGATGAGGAAGACTCTCGCGTTCGTTGTACGTCGGGACGACGACGGTTACGTCCTCATGAGGCACAGTCGAGGCAGATCAGCTTCCGGCGGTTGGCGAGCTGGCTGCTGCGCTTCACCAGGAAGCACGACTGGCAGACGAACTCGTCTGGACGCTGTTCCTGGGCATCGACATTGAGCGTCAGCTCCTCGCGCCGGATGGCACGCAGCTCGGCGACCTCGTCGACGAGCAACGCGTCCTCGACTTCCTCGTCGAGGAGTTCGAGCTCCTCGGCTTCGAGCTCGTCAAGAGCTTCCTCGTCGTCGTCGTCCTCGTCGTCTTCGTCTTCGTCTTCCTCGTCGTAGTCGGCGTCGAAGGCCGGCTCGATCTCCTCTTCTTCGAGGTCCTCTTCCAGATCTTCATCGAGATCGTCTTCTAGGTCCTCGTCGAGGTCGACGTCGTCGTCGATGTCGATGTCCACGTCGTCGAAATCTTCTTCGGGTTCCTGATCCTCGAACTCGCCGAGTTCTTCGGTAGTCATGGTCTTTCTCAGCCCCCTGGGATCCGGGCGGCGGCGAGTATAGGACGCCGACGCGCCTGTAGTTCCTCGTTGGTCAGATCTTCAAACGGATAGCTGCCGGGAGAACGCGTCCGTGCACCGGTGTATTCCCTATCGCGTCTCCATCGGCCTCCACCGGCCAGGGGTCCGCGGTTTCGAGCCGGAACCAAGACGAAGTCGTACGCGTGACACCCTTCTCTCCCAGGTGAAGCCCTCTCATAACCTTGGGGATCAGGTTGGGGGCGTCGGTCTTTTTCACGTCGATCACCTGGATGTCGAACTTGCCGTCGACGAGCATCGCCTTCGGGGCGATGTTCCAACCGCCGGCGAAGAACTGGGCATTGGCGAAGATCACCGCCAGGGCCCTTCCCTCGATGGTGCGCCGCTCGGTCTCCAACCGGATGCGTGTGGCACGGAAGCCGGGGAGGCGCAGCCCGAACGAGAAGAGGTATCG
>Ga0079224_100001685_pt1 | contig 25914 bp, 21 predicted proteins | sample Stecom2015_FD_80414 | JGI IMG/M metagenome (GOLD analysis project Ga0079224, IMG submission 80414) | Agricultural soil microbial communities from Utah to study Nitrogen management - Steer compost 2015 | ecosystem: Environmental > Terrestrial > Soil > Agricultural land | place: USA: Utah... | reverse complement strand
CCGGTGCCGCGCTTGGAAGCAACCATCCACCATCATCACCACGACGGGGGCCGGCGAGCCCTGGGGGAGCGGCGCGGCCGCCGCCCGCCTCAGCGGGAAGACGCGGCGCTTCGCCATGAGCCCCAGCGTGGCCGTGCTCGACGACCGGCTGCGGCCGCTGCCGCCCGGCTCCGACCAGATCGGCCGGATCGCCCGCACCGGACGCATCCCGCTGGGCTACTACAACGACCCGGAGAAGACCGCGCGGACCTTCCCCGTGGACGCCGACGGCCGCCGCTGGGCGCTGTCCGGGGACTACGGGACCATCGCGGCGGACGGCACCATCGAACTGCTGGGCCGCGGCTCCACGGTGATCAACACCGGCGGGGAGAAGGTCTACCCCGAGGAGGTCGAGGCGGTTCTCAAGGCGCACCCGGCCGTCGCCGACGCCATCGTGGTCGCCGCCCCCGACGAACGGCTCGGCCAGCGGGTCAGCGCCGTGATCGCCCTGACCGGCCCGCGGCGGCCCAGCGACAAGGAACTGCGCGACCACTGCCGGCAGCGGCTGGCCGGCTTCAAGGTGCCGCGCACCATCCGCGTCGTGGACGAGGTCAAGCGGACCGCCGTGGGCAAGCAGGACTACCGCTGGGCCTCCCGCGTGGCCCGCGAACCGGCCCCCGCACTCAGCCGCTGACCGTCCCCCGTCCGGCCCCGCCGCCGCCTCCGCCCGGCGCGCGGGGCCGGACCGCGTGCGGCGGCCGGGGCCCGGCGAACGCGCCTCCCCGTCCTGTCGCCGCGCCGAATCCGCTCCCCTTACACTGGGTGCCTGTCTGCCCGGCCGCTCCGGTCCGCTGCGCGAGCACACCGCCCGGGCAGCTCCCACGCGTTTTCCTCCGGGCATCGGCCTCCCGCCCCGTTCCGACCACGACGGGACGGGACCGCCTTCCCCTTTTCCACGACGAGAAGTAGGACATGGCGAAGTCAATCGGCACCCATCTGCTCAACGGCGTGCGCGGCGCCCTCATCGGAACCGCCGAAGTCGTCCCCGGCATCAGCGGCGGCACCGTCGCGCTGATCACCGGCGTCTACGAGACCCTCATCAACTCCGCCGGCCACGTGGTCAGCGGCGTCAGGCTGCTCGCCACCGACCTCGTCCGGGGCAGGGGGACCGCCCGCGCCCGCGAGGAGTTCGGCCGCGCCGACTGGGGAGCCGTCCTGGCCCTGCTGGCGGGCATGGTGCTGGCCGTGCTGATCGCCGCCCGCGTCATCGCCCCGCTGGTCGAGGACCACCCGTCCGAGTCCTACGCCCTGTTCTTCGGCCTGGTGCTGGCCTCCCTGTGGGTGCCCTACAGCGGCTCGGGGCGGCGCTGGCGGATCGGCGACTACCTGCTCGCCCTCGTGATGGCCGTGGCCTCGTTCCTGCTCACCGGCCTGCCGCCCACCCAGGTGGAACCCACTCCCCTCGTCGTCATGGTCGCGGCCTCCGTCGCGATCTGCGCGCTGGTGCTGCCCGGCATGTCCGGCTCGTTCATCCTGCTCACCCTCGGCCTGTACACCGTGACGATGGACGCGCTCAACGACCGCGACCTCGGCTACATCGCCACCTTCGCCCTGGGCGCGGTCATCGGCCTGGCCCTGTTCGTCAAACTGCTCCAGTGGCTGCTGGACCGCTTCCACCACCTCACCCTGGTGGTGATGACCGGGCTGATGGCCGGATCGCTGCGCTCCCTGTGGCCCTGGCAGGACGAGGACCGCACCCTGCTCGCCCCCGACCAGGGCAACCTCGTGCTGTGCGTGGTGCTGGCCGTGGTCGGTGCGGCCGCCGTCATCGGCATCATGCTGGTCGAGCACCGGCTGAAGGCCCGCGCGGCGGCCCAGGAGGCCCCCGCCCCCGCCGCTCCCGCCCGCCGACCCCAGGAGAACGACGAGGTCCTCGGCTGACCCGTCCCCGCACCGCCGCGCCGCCCCCTGCCCGCTCCGGGCAGGGGGCGGCGCCGTGTTGCTAGCCTTCGCAGTGGACGCGGGGTGCCGGCCCCCTCGCCGGCTGAGATGACACCCGCCGAACCTGATCTAGGTCGTACTAGCGGAGGGACGTCCCCATGATTCCCACCATCCTGTCCATCGCGGGCACCGATCCCAGCGGCGGGGCGGGCATCCAGGCCGATCTGAAGGCCTTCTCGGCGCTCGGCGGCTACGGCACGACCGTGGTGACCGCGCTGGTCGCGCAGACCACCACCGGGGTCAGCGAGGTGCACGACGTCCCGGCGGCGTTCGTACGCAGCCAGCTGGACACCCTGCTGACCGACGTGCGGGTGGACGCCGTCAAGATCGGCATGCTCTCCAACACCGAGGTCATCGAGGTGGTGGCCGCCGCCATCGACGCCTACCAGCTGCCCAACGTGGTCCTCGACCCGGTGATGGTCGCCAAGAGCGGCGACCGCCTGCTGGCCGCCGAGGCGGTGGAGGCGCTGCGCACCGAACTGCTGCCGCGCGCCGACCTGATCACCCCCAACCTGCCGGAGGCCGCCGACCTGCTGGGCGAGGCCGAGGCCACCGACCCGGCGGACATGCGCGGCCAGGCCGAACGGCTGCTGGCGCTCGGCCCGCGCCGGGTGCTGCTCAAGGGCGGCCACCTGTCCGGGCCGACCAGCACCGACCTGCTGTTGTCGGCCGACGGCGAAGCCGAGACGCTCACCGCCGAACGGGTGGACACCACCAACACGCACGGCACCGGCTGCACCCTCTCCTCCGCGATCGCCGCCCTGCGCCCGCAGCGCCCCACCTGGTCGCAGGCGGTGCGCGAGGCCAAGGACTACCTCACCGAGGCGCTGCGCCACGCCGACGAACTGGAGATCGGCAAGGGCAAGGGCCCCGTGCACCACTTCCACGCCTGGTGGGGGAAGCAGGCTCCGCGGTCCCGCTGAGCGAGGACCGCGCCTCCGTCGGCGTGTCCCGCGCCGGACGCGCAAGAGCCGCGGCCCGGGGAGGGGCGCCCCTCCCCGGGCCGATCTGCTCACCCCCGGGGGCTGACCTCGGGGGGCTCCGACACGTCCGGGTCCGCCCTGCGGGGACCCGGCACACCGGGCCCCGACACGTCCACCAGGTCGGGGTCGCGCCAGTTCGGGTTGGCGAAGTACCGCTTGGTCTCCGCCACCACGATCGGCGACAGCAGCAGCAGGCCTAGCAGGTTGGGCAGCGCCATCAGGCCGTTGGCGATGTCGCTGAACTTCCAGACCGTGCTCAGCTTGGTGGTCGCGCCGACGAACACCACCAGGGTGAACACGATGCGGAACGGCACCACCGCGGCCCGCCCGACCAGGTAGTCCATGCAGCGCTCGCCGTAGTAGCACCAGCCCACCAGCGTGGTGAAGGCGAAGAACACCACCGCGATCGCCACGGTGTACTGGCCCAGCGGCTCCAGCGCCGGGGAGATCCGCCCCAGCCCCTGGGCCATGCCCAGCGAGGTCATCAGCGAGCCGTCCTCGCTCCCGGCCTGCCGCCACGCCCCCGTGACGATGATGACCATGCAGGTCATGGTCACCACGATGATGGTGTCGATGAAGGTCTGCGTCATCGACACCATCGCCTGGCGCACCGGCTGGTTGGTCTTGGCGGCGGCCGCCGCGATGCCTCCGGTGCCCAGACCGGACTCGTTGGAGAAGATGCCGCGCGCCACCCCCTGCTGGATCGCGTACAGCAGCGCCGAGCCGAGCAGGCCGCCCGCGGCCGCCTCGCCGGTGAAGGCGTCCCGGAAGACCAGGGCCAGCGCCGCGGGAAGGTCCGCGACGTGGACGACGAGCACGGTCACCGCGATGAGCACGTAGGCGACGGTCATGACCGGCACCACTCCGGCGGCGAACCGGCCGATGCTCTTGATGCCGCCCAGCACGACCGCGCCCACGACGACGACCATCGCAGCCCCGGTGGCCCAGGCGGGCACCGACCAGACGCTCTCCAGCTGCGCCGACACGGTGTTGGCCTGCGTCATGTTGCCGATGCCGAACGCCGCCACCGCGCCGAACAGGGCGAACAGGAAGCCCAGCACCAGGCCGAACCCGCCGCCGACCCCGTGGCGCAGGTAGAACATCGGGCCGCCGCTCTGCTCGCCCCGGGCGTCCCTGCGGCGGTACTTCACGCCCAGCAGCGCCTCGCTGTACTTGGTGGCCATGCCCAGCAGGCCGGTCACCCACATCCAGAACAGTGCGCCGGGGCCGCCCAGGCCGATCGCCAGCGCCGCGCCGGTGATGTTGCCGACGCCGACCGTGGCGGCCAGCGCGGTGCTGAGCGCCTGGTAGTGGGAGATGTCGCCCTCGCCGCGCTGCTCCTTGCGGCGGACCAGGGCCAGCCACAGCGCGTGCCCCAGCACCCGGAACTGCAGGCCGCCGAGCCGGATGGTCAGGAAGATGCCCGTCCCCAGCAGGAGCGGGATCAGGACGTACGGTCCCCAGATGACGTCGTTCACCACGAAGAGAATCGACTTCTCTTCTTCTTCCATCGTTCTCACCCGCCCCTAAAGGGTCACCGTTTTTCCCGCAACACCCCTATCACCCAAGATGGCCGCACGTGCTGATCAATCGCGGAGAACGTGGGATCTTGAGCGACCATTTGACTTTGCGTCACTGTATCGCTTCGGTCACCCATCGTCCCGTTTTCCGCCATTGTGTCATGAGGCGATGACGAATTCTTTATTCCTTTGTTCCCTCCGAAAAGGTTTGAGCCAGCCGACTCAGCGCACGCGCCGCCTCCTGCGGGTCGGCGCCCCGGCCCACCGCGATCCCCAGCAGGTAGGCGGTGAGCGGAGCGGCCGGGCGGGCCACCGAGTGCGCCGCGTCCCGCGCCAGGTCCAGGATGAGGTCCACGTCCCCGCGGTCGAGCTCCTCCGGCAGTCCGAGTTCGGCGCCGACCAGCCGCGCCCACTCGACGAGTGTCACCCGCTCCTCCTTCGCTCCTCGCGGCGCACCCCGCGCGCACCGCCGGTCGCACGCTACCGCGCCCCGGCCGCGGGGAGTGTGGAACCGGCGGGACGGGACGGCGGGGTCCCCCCGCCTCCACCGGGCGTTCACCCGGTGCGCGCACCCGGTTCACCCGCGCCGCCTAGCGTCGAAGGAGTAGGCCGCCGCCCCTCCCCGTCGAGGAGAAGCCGATGCCCTCCGCTCCCCCGACCGGTGCCGAGCCGCTCCGGGTGGCCATCGTCACCGAATCGTTCCTCCCCCAGGTCAACGGCGTCACCAACTCGGTCTGCCGGGTTGCCGAACACCTCGCCGCCACCGGACACCAGGCCGTGGTCATCGCCCCCGGCCGCGGCCCCGCCCACTACGCGGGCTTCCCCGTGCTCCGCCTGCCCGCCGTGTCGCTGCCCGGCTACCGCTCCTTCTCCGCCGGACTGCCCGCGCGGCGGCTGATGACGGCGGCGCTGCGCGCCTTCGCCCCCGACGTGGTGCACCTGGCCTCGCCCGTACTGCTGGGGCACGCCGCCGTCGAGGCGGCCCGCCGGTGGGCGCTGCCGACCGTCGCGGTCTTCCAGACCGACCTGGTCGGGTTCGCCCGGCGCTACGGCATCCCCGCCTCCCGCGTCCTCTGGCCCCACCTGCGCCGCCTCCACTCCGCCGTGGACCGCACCCTGGTCCCCTCCACCCCGACCCTGCGGATGCTCTCCGAGCAGGGGTTCCCCCGGCTGAGCCGGTGGCCGCGCGGCGTGGACGGCGACCGCTTCAACCCCGCGCACCGCGACGAGGAACTGCGGCGGCGTCTCTCTCCCGACGGCCGGGTCATCGTCGGCTACGTGGGGCGGCTCTCCCGCGACAAACGCGTCGACCTGCTCGCCCACGTGCAGAAACTGCGGGGAGTGCGGCTGGTGGTGGTCGGCGACGGCCCCGACCGGGCCCGACTGCGCCGCATGCTGCCCGACGCGGTGTTCACCGGCCAGCTCACCGGGGAGCGCCTGTCCCGGATCTACGCCAGCCTGGACGTGTTCGTGCACACCGGCGCCGACGAGACCTTCTGCCAGGCGGTGCAGGAGGCGCTGTCCTCGGGCGTCCCCGTGGCGGCCCCGGCCGCCGGAGGACCGCTCGACCTGGTCCGTGACGGCGAGAACGGCCTGCTGTACGCCCCCGACTCGGTACGGGAGCTGCGCGTGGCCGTCGGACGCCTCGTGCACAACCCGGAACTGCGGGCGCGACTGGCCGCCGCGGCCCGCCCCAGCGTGCGGGAACGCTCCTGGCAGGCCGTCAACGACCTGCTCATCCAGCACTACCGCGAGGTCACCGTGTCCAGCGCCAGCCTCGCCGGCGCCCCCGCCGAGCGCACGGCCCGGCCCCTCGCCGCGGCCGAACCGCCCCGCCACGGCCGCGGCGGGGACGGGGTGGCGTTACGCTGAGCCAGATGGCGCGGGGCGGGCTCGTCCCCTTCCGCTCTGGTCGGCCCTCCCCGCGCCACACTCCTCTCCCTACCCGGTTTCAGCCCGCCATAGCGTGCAGGGCGGTGGGCTGCTCACTGCCCACGTCGTCGAGCACCTCGCTGAGACGGTCCAGGTGGGCGCGGATCCACGGCAGCGCGACCGGGTCCTCGGCCGCCAGCGCGCTCGCACGCTGCGCCTCGGTCTCCCCGTACAGCAGGCTGGTGGCCACCCGCATCCGCAGCGCGTCCACGCTCTCCCCGAACTCCGCCGCGGGCAGCACCCCCATCCCGTAGCGGTCCAGCAGCATCCGGGTGAGGTCGGGCCCGCTGGTCACCCCGTGCTCGGCGGCCAGCCGCTCCCGCCAGGCCCCGAAGTCCGGGTACAGGTAGAAGGCGGCCTGGGGGGCGACGACCGTCGCCCCCGCGGCGCGGAACCGGTCGGCGACGGCGTGGGCCACGGCCCCGTGCAGCCGGCGGCTGCGGTCGATCAGGTCGACGATCTCGGGAGGCTCGCCGAAGGCGTAGGCCGCGGCCCGCTGGACCGGCCCGGAGGGGCTGGACCAGATCTCGCTGGCGATGCCCAGCAGGTCGGCGTGGAGCAGGCGGCCCCGTTCGCCGTGCGGCAGCCGGGCCACGCCGATCCGCCAGCCCCCCAGGGCGAGGTTCTTGCTCAGCCCGGTGGTGACGACGGTGCGCTCCGGCGCGAACTCAGCGGGGCTGTGCACCACCGTGGCCGGGTCGTGCACCAGGTCCCGGTAGATCTCGTCGGAGATGACGACCAGGTCGAGGTCGCGGGCGGCCTCGGCGAGCCGGCGGACGGTGTCGCGCGAGGCCACGGTCCCGGTGGGGTTGTCCGGGCAGGTGGTGATGACCGCGCGCACCTCCCGTCCGGCGGCCCGGGCCTCGGCGACCGCCCGGGCCAGCAGCTCCGGGTCGGGGACGCCGCCCTGGCCCGGAAGGGTCGGCACCAGCAGCGGGCGGCCGCCCGCCAGCTGGGTCTGCGCCGCGTAGCTCACCCAGCTCGGCGCGGCGACGGCGATGTCCCCGCCGACCGCCAGCACCAGCGCGTACAGCAGCGGCTTGCTGCCCGGACCGGCGACCACCAGGTCGGGGTCGGTGGACAGGCCCCGGCGTCCCCAGTAGCCCGCGGCGGCCTCGCGCAGTTCGCGCAGTCCCGCCACCGGTCCGTAACCGTTCTGGTCACCTCCTGTCGACAGTGCGTCGCGCATCACCGGGTGGACCGGGAGTCCGGCCTCCCCGAAGCCCATCGGCAGCACGGGGAGTCCCTGACGGCGACGGAGAGTGATCGCCTCGTTGACGGCGAGGGTCGCGGAAACAGCTATCGGCATGGAGGCTCAACTCCAAGGGTCGAAGATCGCACGGACCGGCCTGGTACGGACTGACCGGTGGCCCACTTCCCACCCTGCCGGGAGACATCCATCAGTACAAGCGACTCTTTCCGATGGGCAGCGTAAGATTGGCTTATGCTCGACCTGCGCCGGCTCCAGATACTGCACGAGTTCGCGGTCCACGGCACGATCGCGGCGACCGCGGCCGCCCTCGGCTACACCCCCTCCGCGGTCTCCCAGCAGCTGTCGGCCCTGGAACGCGAGGTCGGCACGCAACTGCTGGACCGCACCGCCCGCAGCGCGGAACTCACCGACGCCGGACGGCTGCTGCTGGGACACGCCGAACAGATCCTGGCGATGGTCGAGGCCGCCGAGTCGGTCCTGGCCGCGCAGACCGGCGCCCCCCGCGGACGGGTCACCGTCACCGCGTTCCCGACCGCGGCCGTCGCCTTCGCCCCCTCCATCGCCCGCAGCCTGCGCGTCCACGAGGGCATGCAACTGGTGCTGCGGCAGAGCACCGGGGGCGACGGCACCCGCCCGGTGCGCACCGCCGAGGTGGACATCTCCCTCGTCGACGACTGGTCGGGACGCACCCCCGACAGCGCGGCGGGCACCCTGCGGCACTACCTGCTGCTGCGCGACCCCCTCGTGCTCGCGGTGCCCGAGGACCACCGCCTGGCCGACCCGTCGGTCCCGGTGGACCTGGCCGACCTGCTCGACGAGTCCTGGGTGACCGCGCCCACCGGCGAGCCCTCCCGCACCGCCGTGGACCACCTGCTCGCCGGCGTCGGCGGAGCCCCCGGAGCGGTCTGGGAGTTCGAGGGCATCGGCACCATCATGAGCCTGGTCGCCCGCGGCCTCGGCATCGCCGCGGTCCCCGCGCTCTCCTTCAGCTCGGCCTCCCCCGGGCTGGCGCACCGCCGCATCCCCCACGCCCCCGTCCGGCGGATCTACGCCGTCGCCCGCGCCACCAGCGTGCGCCGCCCCGCCATCGAGGTCACCCTGAAAGCCCTGTACGAGGCCGCCGAGGACGTCAAACGGGTGCTGGCCGCCGAACGGGGGGAGGCCCTGCTGGACTGAGCGGCCGCGCCCACGGGCGTCCACTAGCCTGCCCGCTATGAACCGGATGCTCGCCACGGCGGTGGTGTTCTGCTCCTCCGCGGCCGTACTGGTCTTGGAAGTCGCGGTCACCCGCCTGGTGGCGCCCTACTCCGGCGACACCCTGGAGACCTACACCGCGGCGATCGGGGTCGCCCTCGCCGCGATCGCGCTGGGCGCGCGCACCGGCGGCCACGCCGCGGACCGTCGGCCGCCCGAGCCGCTGCTGGCGGTGCTGCTCGTCCTCGGCGGCGGCACCACCCTGCTGGCCCGGCCCGTCGTGCTGCTGCTCGGCCCGCAGCTGGCCGGCGCCGGACCGGTCACCGCGCTGCTGCTGGTCGCCTCCGGCATCGCCCTGCCGGTGGCGCTGCTGTCCGCGGTCCCCCCGGTGGTGGTCAGGACGCAGCTGGCGGACCTGGAGCGCGGCGGCAGCGTGGTCGGCCGCTTCAGCGCGTGGGGCACCGTCGGCGCGCTCGCGGGCACCGTCCTGACCGGCTACGTGCTCATCGCCCTGCTCCCGGTCTCCACGGTGCTGCTGGCCTGCGGCGGGGCGACGGCGCTGCTGGGACTGCCCTTCGCGGTGCGCGGCGCGTTCCTGCGCGGCGCGCGCGGCGTACGCGACGGGCTCGTGCTGCTGGGCGTCTGCCTGGCCGGCGCCACCCTGCTGGTGCGCGTGGACTCCCCCTGCGACGTCGAGACCGCCTACTACTGCGCCCGGGTGGAGGAGGACCCGCACCGGCCCCGGGGCCGCCTGCTCTACCTCGACGACCTGCGGCACGGCTACGTGGACCTGGCCGACCCGACCCACCTGGAGTTCGGCTACACGCAGTGGTTCGGCGCCGCCGTGGACACCCAGCTGCCGCCCGGGCCGGTGGAGAGCCTGCACGTGGGCGGCGGCGCCTACACCATGCCGCGCTGGCTGGCGGCGGTCCGGCCCGGATCGACCAGCCTGGTCCTGGAGGTCGACCCGGCCGTCACCGAACTAGCCCGCGCCGAACTGGGGCTGCGCACCGGGCCGGACCTCACCGTGGTGGCGGGCGACGCCCGCACCACGATCGTCGCAGTCCCCTCCGACAGCCGCGACCTGGTGCTGGGGGACGCGTTCGGCGGCCTGAGCGTCCCCTGGCACCTGACCACCCGGGAGTTCGCCGCCCAGGTCCGCCGGGTGCTGCGCCCCGACGGGCTGTACGCCGTCAACGTCATCGACCGCGGCGAACGGGCGTTCCTCGCCGCCCAGACCGCCACCCTCCGCGAGGTCTTCGCCCACGTCGCGGTGGCCGCGGACCGCACCGACCCGGACTCTCCCGCCGGCGGCAACCACGTCGTCCTCGCCTCCGACGCGCCCCTGGACACCGAAGCCCTGGCGGCGGCCCTGGCCCGCACCCCCGTCCCGGGCGGCCTCGCCGACGAAGCACGGCTCGCCCACTGGTACTCCACCGGTCTGGTCCTCACCGACGACCACGCCCCGGTGGACCAGCTGCTCACGCCCTACCTGTGAGCGCGGGACCGGGACACCGGAGCCGACCCGCGGATTTTGACCAAGATTTCCCCTCCGGATTCCCAGCCCTTCTTCTCCCGCCACCCTCCTGCGGATATCTGTGTGCGTAGGGGGGCACGTCCACCGCCGCGGGGTAGAGCTGCCACTACCCGGAATGGGGTGCTCTCCTCATCGCCCGGGCAGGGGATCCGTTTGTAACGTCGTGGTCACGAGACCCCGCCACCACAGGACTCCGGGAGGGCCACCGTGAACAGCACCGCCGGCGTACCCCGCCGCGACCGGAAGGCCGCCTGTTGACCTGGGCCGTGGCCGTCGCGCTGGCGGGGGCGTTCTGCCTGGCGCTGGGATCGGCCCTGCAGGAGCGCGACGCGATCCGTGCGCCGGGCGGCAGCGTGGCCCGGCTCGGCTTCCTGTGGCACCTGGTGCGCCGCCCCCGGTGGCTGTTCGGGTCGCTGGCCGCGGCCGCGGGGGTGGGCCTGCACCTGGTGGCCCTGAGCGCGGCGCCGCTGACCATCATCCAGCCCGTGGGTGTCACCGGGCTGCTGTTCGCGATCGTGCTGTCGGCGCTGTTCAGCCGGCGGCGGGTGCGCGCCGGCCAGCTGCTGGCCGGCGCGGCCGTCATGGGCGGGCTGATCGGCCTGCTCACCCTGTTTCCGCACAGCGCGGACTCCCCGGTCCTGCCGCTGTCGGCCGCCCTGGCGCTGACCGGCGGGATCGCCGTCGCGGGGACGGCGGGCTACCTGGTGGCCCACTGGGTTCCCGCGGGGCCCCGCGCCGTGCTGCTGGCCGTCCTCGGCGGGGCCGCCCTGGGCACCACCTCGGCGCTGGCCCGTGTCGTGGCCGTACGCGCGGCCACCGACCTGACCGCGGTGTTCGGCTGGCTCACCCTGCTGGCCGTGGCCGTCGCGGTCTTCGGCGGCCTGCTCCAGCAGAACGCCTACCGGACCGGGCACTTCGCCGCGGCCTACGCCACGCTCCTGGTCGTCGACCCCGCCGTGGGGGCGGGCATCGGCGTGCTGGTGCTCGGCGAGAGGGTGCCCGCGACCCCGTTCGACCAGGTCCTCGCCGCTGGCGCGGCGCTGCTGGCGATCGCCGGGACCGCTGTGCTGGCCCGGGCCGAGAACCGCAACCCGGAGGCGCTCCGCCGGTCCTCCTCCACTGACCTCGTCCACACCACGCCGGGAGATTCGAGATGACTTCCATCGAGCAGCGCACCCGCCGCACCGCAGGCGGCGCCGCGGAGCGGCAGCGCGTCCTCATCGCCACCGACACCTACCCGCCGGACGTCAACGGGGCCGCGTACTTCACCTACCGGCTGGCCACCGGACTGGCCGAACGCGGCCACGACGTGCACGTGGTGTGCGCCTCGGCGGACGGGCCGCCCCGCGTGGAGGTCCGCGACGGCGTGATGCTGCACCGGCTGCGCTCGGTGCCGGTGCTGGTCCACCCCACGATGCGCACCGCGCTGCCGCTCGGGGTCACCGGCCACGTCGCCCGGCTCGTCGACCGGCTCGCCCCGCACGTGGTGCACTCCCAGAGCCACTTCACCATCAGCCGCGCGGCCATCCGGTGCGGCCGCCTGTCCGGCGTCCCGGTGGTGATGACCAACCACTTCATGCCGGACAACCTGTTCGCGCACGCCCACGTCCCGGAGCGGCTGCACGGCACGGTGGGCTCCCTGGCCTGGCAGGACATGATCAGGGTGGCGCGGACCGCCGACTACGTCACCACCCCCACCCAGCGGGCCGCCGAACTGCTGGCGAGCAAGGGGTTCACCCGTCCGGTCGAGGCGGTGTCCTGCGGCATCGACCTGGAGCGGTTCCGGCCGCGTCCGCACGAGCGCGCCGCGGCGCGCGCCCGCCTCGCCCTGCCCGACCGCGAGACGATCGTCTTCGTCGGCCGCCTGGACGCGGAGAAGCGGATCGACGAACTGATCCGGGCCCTGCCGGAACTGCTGCGCCACCGCGACCTCCAGCTGGCGCTGGCCGGGACCGGACAGCGCCGGGCGGAACTGGAGCGGCTGGCCGCCTCCCTGGGGGTGGCCGACCGGGTCCACTTCCTCGGATTCGTGCCCGACGAGGACCTGCCGCTGGTCTACGTCGCCGCGGACCTGTTCGCGATCGGCAGTGTGGCCGAGCTGCAGAGCATCGCCACGCTGGAGGCCATGTCCACCGGGCTTCCCGTGGTGGCGGCCGACGCGCTGGCCCTGCCCCACCTGGTGCGCCCGGGCCGCAACGGCTACCTGTACCGGCCCGGGGACGTGGCGGAGCTGACCCGGCGCCTGCTGACGGTCCTGGAGTCGCCCGAGCACCGCGCCGCCCTGGGCGCCGCCAGCCGGGAGATCGCGCAGACCCACGACCACCGCCGCTCCCTGGACCGGTTCGAGCAGATCTACGCCGAGGTCCGTCCCCGCTCCCGGCCGCTGTCGCCGCGCGGCGTGCCCACCTCCCCGTGGCGGGACACCACCGTGGCGGCGTGAACCCCGCGGCGGGCGGGACGTCCCGTCGGGCCTTTCCGCACTCTTTGCCGCACTGTCCGTTCCATGCACAGTGGTGTGGTTAGCCACTGAGACGTGTGGTTCGTCAGAAAAGGTCGAATTCGAGGAGCCGGCGCGGTGGACGCGCTGCTCGCCGAGATCAACCACGCCGAACTCCAGGTCGAGACGTGCAACCGCGTGCTGGAGGAGCGCTGGCGCGAACACGCCGACCTGGAGTCCCGGTTGCAGCGGATGGAGGCCGAACTCGCCGAACTGCGCCAGGCCCGCATCGAGGCGTACTCCCGGTGGTGGGAGACGCGGGAGTCCCGTGACCGCGCCCTGCACGTGGCGCGCCGACTCCGCCGGCGTCTCGACCGGATGCGCGGTCGGCTGCCCGGCCGCCCCTCTCCCACCGGTCTGCCGGACCTGCCGTCGGGCCCGGTGGCCCTCGGGCGGGAGCAGGGTCAGGAGGCCTGAAGCGGCTCGTCCAGCGGCGGCAGCGGGCTGGCCACGGCGGAAGCCGGGAATCCCCGGTCCCGCCAGGCGATGACGTGGTGCGCCAGCGCGCGGAGCCGGTCGCCGGCCCGCTCGGCCCGCTCGGGGGAGAACACCACCGCGGGGTGGTTGCGCAGCGCGCAGCTCTCGTGCAGGTGGCCGGTGCCGGCCAGGGAGTAGCCCGCGGAGTAGCCCGCGAGCATCCCGGTATCCAGCGCCGTGAGCAGCGCTCCCCGGTCCACCAGGTCGGGGCTGGACGGGTTGATCAGCACCGCTCCCGGACGCATCCGGGCCAGGGTGCGCGCCCCGATGAGCCCCCGGGTCCCGGGCGTCACCGGCACGTGCAGCGAGACCACGTCGGCCGTGGCGATCAGGTCGAAGAAGTCCGTCCGGGCGACGCCGCACGGCCAGCTCCGCAGCCGTGACCCGGTGCCGACGACCCGTTTGAACAGGGGAAGGGCGAGGTCGGCGAATCTCGCGGCCACCGGGCCCATGCCGACCAGGCCGAGGGTGAGGTCGTGGGCCCGGGGCGCGGAGCGAAACCAGGCGAGGCGTTCGGCGGCGATGCGGCGCAGCTGCGCCAGCGTCATGGTGAGGACGCGGGCGGCCGCCTGGTCGACGTCCTCGCGGCGCGGCGGCGGGCAGACCCACAGTCCGCGGCGTTCGGCCTCGGCGACGTCGACCCCCAGGCAGTGCTGGTCGGTGGTCATGACCAGGCGCAGGGTCGGCAGCGCGTCCAGCAGCGCGGCGTCCACGCGGGTGTCGTGGACGATGAGCGCGACCGCCCCGGCGGCTTCGACGGCGACGCGCTCGGGGTCGCGGGTCCCCAGGACGCGGGTCCGGAAACCGGCCTCGGTGAGCAGGCGCACCGCGGGCTCCGGATCATGGACGCCGGTATCCGTGATGACCACGTACGGAGCGGTCACGGCCACCTCCAACGGACAGCACGGTCAAACAACGGTCAACAGCCCAAAAAGTACCTTTTGCCACTCGGCGGCACCAGTGCACCCCCGTGCCTCCGGTACCCCCTGCGCACCCGGACCACGCCCCCACACGGACATCCGGCACCCAAACCACGGAATTCGAGACATGGATCACATGTCCTTCCGTTCCCGCCGCCCCGCCCGAGGAGACCGACAGTCCCGTTCCGTCCCCTCGGACCCGATGCCGGAAAACGCCCCCGACCCCCGGAAACGCCCGACTCCGCGAAAGACCGGGTTGCTTTTCGACGCCCCGCGCCGACCGGACTCCGCCCAACCACCGCGGAGGCGGCGGACCCGGCGACGGATCGGAGCGCACCGTCGCCGCCCTCCCCTCGAATCGGCGATCCGCCCGCGACGATGCGGGGACTCTCCGCGAGAATCCCGTCACCCACTGTGAGATTTTTGGGCTCGGCGGCGTCCCTGTTCAGCGCAGACGCCACCCACCGCTTTCGCTACAGCCGATGAGAGGTTCACGATGCGCAAACCCCACAATCGGTGGACCGTGCTGGCGGGCGCGGCCGCCGTCTCCCTGGCGGCGTTCGGGTTTCCCACTCTGGCCGCGGCCACCGAGGACGTCCCCCCGCCGGCCCACACCGTCCACCACAACCAGAAGTCGACGTACCTGGTCGACGGGTACCGGGTGAGCTACCTGCCGCCCGGGCTGGACCGCTACGCCTCCGCCTCCACGACCTCCGGCGGCAGCGGGAGCGACCACGTCTCCCAGCGGGCCTGGGTCTCCGACGACACGGTCCACGGCAGCGTGGAGGTGCGCCGCCACCCCGAGGGCTTCACCCTGTCCGAACTCCGCGACAACCACCACGACCACCTGGAGGCGCCGCGCCGGACCACGGTCAACGGCTTCCCCGCCTACCTCTCCGCCGCCGACGGCGAGGTGTTCTGGGTGGACGGCCACGACACGGCCCTGTCCGTCTTCCTCGACCCCGACCGCTGGTCCTCCGACGAACTGATGGAGATGGCCGAGGGGATCGTCCCGCACGAGGAGACGGACTCCACCGTCTCCGTCACCCGGCGCTCCGCGGAGTCGCCCCTCCCTGGCACGGACGCCGAGCGCTTCTGGCTCGCCGCCCCGTCCGCCGGCCCCGAGGGCGGCTCCGCGCAGACCTCCGAGGAGGAGCAGCCCCGACTGCTGCCCGCCCCCGCGGACGCCCCGCTCCACCCCTACGCCGACATCACCGCCGAGGAGCAGGAGGTCGTGGCCTGCCTCGGCGAGGAGACCGGCGAGGAGATCCCCACCGAGGGCGGCGTGGCCACCCCGTGGGGCAGCGCGACCTGGAACTCCAGCCTGTGGGCCCTGGTGCCCATGCCCACCCGTGAGGCCGCCGCCGAGTGCGCCGAGCGGACCGGGCTGGACCAGTCCCGGGCCCAGGAGATGGCCGCCCGCCCCGGTTCCGCGGACTCCTCCGGCAGCGCCCCCTCCGACGAGGGCGTCGACCGCTCCTCCGCGGACTCCGGGAAGTCCGCCGAGCGGAACGAGGACAGCGAGCAGCGGAGCCTGTAGGACCTGCTGCCCCGGGCGTGAGGACCGCGCTTCGCACACCGCGGGCGGACCGGACGGTCCGCCCGCGGTCGTGTCCGCACCCGCCTCTCACCCGTCCCGCCGCACCGCCTCCCCGGCCGGCCACACCGCCACGGGGTCCAGCAGGCCGAGCCGCTCCGCGTCGACCACCGGATCCCGCGTGCTGCGGGAGCCGTAGCCGACGAACAGCTCCCGGATCCGGACCGCCGTCGCCTCGTCCAGCCCGCCGATCCGGCCGAGGAGACGCTCCGGGTCCGTGGCGAGCAGCTCCTTGCGCGCCTTGTTGGGGCCGCCGCCCCGGGCCGCCACCGCGGCGGCGGCGAGCAGGTTGAGGTAGCCGAGGTGGACGAACCCGCTCAGCGGGTCGGTGTGCCGGACCGCGTGGTGGGGACCGCTGCCGATCCGGAACGGGACGCCGTGGTCGAAGCAGGCGACGATGAACGCCGCCACCTCGTCGGGGCTGGGAAAGTCCGCCTCCTCGACGCCGCCGCAGCTCAGGCGGGCCCCCAGACCGGGCACCCCGGCGATGGCGGCGATGTTCCCGAGCCCCCTGCGGCCGCGGTCGAACTCGACGTAGATCGGCGGCGGGAGCGCTGCGGCGCTCTCCGGCAGACGGCCGAACAGCCGCCTGCCACGCGCGGCGTGGGCCGCCGCCGCACGCAGGTAGCGGGCGGCCTTGCCGATGTCGGAGCCGGAGGCCCGGATCTCGTAGTGGGAGACGCGCACCCTCGGATCCGCCGCCCCGCCGCCGACCGCCTCCCATTCGTCCGCCACGACCAGACCGACCTCGACCCGCTCGTCGGCGCCGAGGTGGGCGCCCAGGTCCCCCAGGGCCCCCACCGGACACAGCAGGCGACCGGTGTGCATGGGGTGCCCCACGATCCGGTCGGCCCGGTGGCGCGCCAGGGCCTGCCGCATCGGCAGCGCGGCGGGCGGGAACAGCCCGGCGTCGTCGACCAGGCCGCGCAGCAGGATCGCGACGGCCCCGCGCACGGCGCCCGCGGTGCCCCCTTCCTCCGGAGGGCGGCCGCCGTGCGGCCCGGCTCCCGGCGCCGGCGGAACGCTCCCCGTCGCCGGGAGCCGGTCGTTCTCTCCGTTCCCCATCAGAGCCCCCGCAGCAAAAACAGACACCTTTCTATAAAACTCACAATAGGGATTCCCTGCTCATCATCCTCCCCCCACCCCGGACACCGTACCCCGCCCGAAAATCCCCTTCCCACCAGCGGAAACCGGGCACCAGAACGCCAAGGTCAGAAAATCACGGGTAACCGCCGTGCGCTTCCACGATTTCCGCTATTTTGGGATTGGCAGCCGCGTTCCGGACGCTCTCGCCAAAAGGTCAACAGCACCTTGTGTGCGCCTGGCATGCGCGTCGCCCCGTGTCGGCACGCCGGGGCACCAGCACCCAACCGAATACCTCGCGCAGGGACGGCCTCATCGGACCCCCCTCCCCCGATAGGAGTTCCTGCCTTCCCCCTCCTGCCGAGCCAGCCCTCCCCTCCCGGTTGGTCTCAACTCCAGGAGGCGAAGGGGACCACGCCGGCGCGGCGTGGTCCCCTTTCCGTTCGTGACCCTCCGCGGGCCTCACCGGTCGGCCACGTGGACCCGCACCACCCCGGCCATCTTGTCGGTGCGCACGTCGGTGACCTTCACCACGTCACCGGTGCGCGGCGCCTCCAGCATCTTCCCGTCGCCCAGGTAGATGGCCACGTGGGAGATGTAGTCGGGGGCCGTCGGGTCGCTGCGCCAGAAGATCAGGTCGCCACGGCGGGCCTCGGCGTAGTCGACGTGCTCCCCGGCCCACCACTGGTCGTGGGTGACCCGGGGGATCTCCACCCCCGCCTGCCGGAAGGCCCACTGCACCAGACCGGAGCAGTCGAACCCCCGTCCCGGGGTGGTGCCGCCCCACACGTAGGGCACGCCCAACTGGCTCTCGGCCGCGGCGATCATCCGTTCGACGACCGCCTCGCTGACCGGCACTCCGTCGGCGTCGTAGGGGCGCGGCCCCGAGGTCTCCTCGGCCAGCACCTGCAGGCTGATGTCGGGACCGAGCGCCTTCTTCAGGTCCTCCCGAAGCTGCCACAGGTCCGCGCCGGGAGCCGAGACGATCAATCCGTTGCCCCGGGGAAAGCCCAACTCCGCGGCGGAGGCCCGGGAGATCAGCGCGTCGATCCCGGCCACCCCCGAGGTGGCGTGCGTCCACACCTCCTTGTCGACCGTTCCCCGCGCCCCGGCCATCGCCACGGTGCTGCCCAGGTCCAGGTCCCGCTGCTTGCCCGCGTCGTTGGAGAGCGCGATCCGCCCCTCGGCGATCCCCTGCCAGATCTCGTCGGACTCGGCGGAGGGGGCGGGGGCGTAGTTGCGGAAGGTGGAGGGGGTGACCCCCAGAACGGACATGGCCACACCGTCGACCTGGATCCGGGCCGCGTCCACCACCTCGACCGACCGCACGCCGTCGATGGCGCGGACCTTCTCCACGAGCTCGGAGGGCAGCGGCTCCGCCGACACTGCGAAGTACTCCCGGGAACGCGGCTCGTCGAACGGGGCGACCCGGACGTCGCGGTCGAGCCGCTCGCGGCCGGCGACCGGAGGCGAGGGGTACGTACCGGAACCGGAGGGGGTGGCGGCTCCCGACGGGTGGGAGGAGGAGGTGACGGAAGGCCGGTCCGCCACATCCGGTCGGGGCTCAGCCCAGGCTGGAGAGCCGAAAGCGCCGAAGGCCGCGACGAGCACCACGGTGGTGCCCGTACCGGCCGTCAGCCGTCGCCGTACCGACACACTCGTGCCTTTCGGGTATTCGGGTTGTGACTGTCATCTCGTACCAGGATGGTGGCAGACGGAAATCGTTTCAAGTCACCACAACAAACAGAACGTAAACGACACATCGCTCCCCGAACACGCCGAGGCGCCGGCGCGGCGGTCCCGCCGGTCGGACGACGCCTACTCCGCGTCCAGGCTGACCCGGTTGACCAGCGGCTCTCCCGCCGCCCAACGCCGCAGCTGCTCGTCCACGAACCGCCTGGCCCGGGGGTAGAACGTGGCGGAGCCCCCCGCCACGTGCGGGGTGACGAAGACTCCCGGGGCGTCCCACAGCGGATGGTCCGCGGGCAGCGGCTCGGGGTCGGTGACGTCCAGCGCGGCCCGGATCCGTCCCCGCTCGGCCAGCAGCGCCGCGGTGTCGACCACCGGGCCGCGCCCCACGTTCACCACGAGAGCGCCGTCCGGCAGCGCCGCCAGCTCGGCCGCGCCGATGAGCCCCTCCGTCTCGGGGGTGTGCGGGGTGACGACCACGACGACGTCGGCGTCGGGCAGCAGACGGTGCAGGTCCTCGACGCCGTACACCCCCGAGGCCGGGCGGGCGCGGCGGGCCAGCCGCACCACGGTGGCCTCGAAGGGCAGCAGGCGCGCCTCGACCGCCGCGCCGATGCTGCCGTAGCCGACGATGAGCACCCGGCAGTCCGCCAGGGAACGGGTGTAGTGCGGGTCCCACACGTGCGCCCGCTGGTCCGCGGCCCACCGGGGAAGCTCCCGCTGCGCCGCGAGGATCAGCGCGACCACGTGCTCCGCGGTGCTCGCGTCGTGCAGCCCGCGCCCGTTGTACAGCCGCACGCCCTCCGGCAGGTCCGCCAGGGCGTGCTCGTAGCCGGCGGTGAGCAGCTGGACCGCGCGCAGCCGGGGCATCCGCCGCATCAACTCCACCCGCTGGACTCGGCCGTAGGGGACGACGTAGAAGACGACGTCGTCGAGCACCCCGGCCGGGGGCTCGCCTCGACCGTCGTAGACCTCCACGGTCAGCTGTTCCGGGGCGTTGTCCCGGTTCTGCTCCCAGGGCACCAGGATCCGCCCGTCCACCCCGACTCCTCCACTCCGCGGTGTTCCTCGCTCACGTGCGTCCACGGTTCCCCGACGCTATCAGGGGCCCCGCCCCCTCCCCAGCCGGTCCGCGCGTAACCGCGTCGTCCCCGGGAACGAGGAGGGGGCGCCACCCGGTCCGCGGCCGGCGCCCCCTCTCCTCCGGAGGTCCCCTCATGCTGGTCATCAACAACTCCCGCGCCGGAAGCAACGAGGACCGGCAGTTGCGCGCCGCGGTGGGCGAACTGACGGTCGCGGGTGCTGCGGCGGTGGAGGTCGTCTCCTGCGGCGACTCCGCGGAACTGGACGCGGCCCTGGACCGCGGCCACGACACGCTGGTCGTGGCCGGCGGGGACGGCTCCCTGCACGCGGTGGCCAACGCGCTGCAGCGCCGCGGCGAACTCGGCGGCCGTGTGGTCGGCCTGCTGCCGCTGGGCACCGGCAACGACTTCGCCCGCTCCCTCGGCCTCCCCCTGGACCCCGAGGCGGCCGCCCGCGCGTTCCTGTCCGGCACGGCCCGGCCGCTGGACCTGCTCGTGGACGACACCGGCGAGGTGACCGTCAACGCCGTGCACCTGGGCATCGGCGCCGACTCCACCCGCGAGGCCGCCCGGTGGAAGAAGACGCTCGGCCCGGCGAGTTTCCCGGTCGGCGGACTGATCGCGGGCTGGGCCGCCCAGGGGTACCGCATGCTGGTGGAGGCCGACGGCGAGAAGGTGATCACGCCCCGGCACAAGACGCTCATGGCCGGTCTGGCCAACGGCCGCTTCATCGGCGGCGGCGCGGGCACCCTCGACCCCGGCGCACGGCCCGACAGCGGTGTGATCGGGCTGGTCGTCTCCCGCTCACGCGGTTTCTGGCGGCGTGCCGCACACGCGGTACGCCTGCACCGGGGCACCCACCCGATGGAACTGGACGTCCACCACCGCCCGGCGCACACCGTCACGGTGGTCGGCGAACCGGTGACGATGAGCAGCGACGGCGAGATCACCGAGGGGGTCACCAGGCGCACCTGGCGGGTACTGCCCGGCGCGTGGCGTTTCGTGGTGCCCCGGGAAGGCCCCCTGGCGTGACCGTTCCGGTCAGCGGGTCAGCTCGTAGCAGGCGATGGCCGCCGCGGCGGTGACGTTGAGGGAGTCCACGTCGCGCGCGGCCATCGGGATGCGCGCCCGGACGTCGGCCTGGTCGATCCACCGGGTGGACAGCCCGTCCCCCTCCGCCCCCAGCAGCAGCGCGTACCTGCCGTCGCCGTCCCCCACCGCCTCGGCCAGCGGCACCGCGTCCGGCGCGGGGGTGAGCGCCACCAGGGTGAAGCCGCGCCGCCGCAGCTCCTCCAACCCGCCGTACCAGTCGTCGAGCCGGGCGTAGGGGAGGGTGAAGACCGCCCCCATGGACACCTTGACGGCGCGCCGGTACAGCGGGTCGGCGCAGCGGGGGGCCAGCACGGCCGCGTCGACGCCCAGCCCGGCGGCGCTGCGGAAGATCGCCCCCACGTTGGTGTGGTCGACGACGTCCTCCAGGACCACGACGCGGCGCGCGGCCGCGACCACCTCGGCGACCCCGGGCAGCGGCTTGCGGTGGAAGGAGGCGAGGACCCCGCGGTGCAGGTGGAAGCCGACCAGCCGCTCGGCGACCGCGTCGTCGACCACGTACACCGGGGCGTCGAAGGCGTCGGCCACGTCGTCGAGCACCGTGCGGCGGCGCCGGGTGAGCAGCAGCGAACGGGGGCGGTATCCGGCGCGCAGCGCACGGCGCACCACCTTCTCCCCCTCGGCCAGGAACAGCCCGTGCTCGGCCTCCAGGCTGCGGCGGAGGCTGCTGTCCCGCAGCCGCACGTAGTCGGCCAGCCGCTCGTCGGCGGGATCGGCCACCTCGATGACGTTCACGGCCCCATTGTCGTCGACCCGGCACACCGGCCCGCCGGGACGGCGGCGTGCCCTCGCCGGAGGCTGCGGCCGCGCCCTAGTCGAGCGACTCGACCAGCGGCTTGAGGCGCTGCCAGCGGGCCTCCTCGCAGGAGCCGACGCGGGTGACCTCGGTGTCGATGGCCACCCCGTTCCAGGTTCCGCTGACCACCGCCGTCTCGGGGCCGTAGACGTCGTCGGTGCAGATGGCGCCCGGGTCGACCTCCTGGAAGGGGCCGGCCTCGTCCTCCTCCTCGCCGTTGGCGGCGAGCTGGGCGCAGACCGCTGGGTCGGCGAGGGGGTCGCCGGCGCAGTCGAGGCGCTGCTCGTGGAACTCCTCGCCGTCGTCCACCCGGACCTCCAGGCTCGCCACGGGCGAGTCGGGCAGATCGGAGAGCCCGCTCATGGTCTGGGCGGCCGCCTCGGTCCGGACCCCGGCCTCGGCCACGAAGGACGCCCCCACCACGGCGGTGTAGACGACCGCTCCGCCCAGGCAGAGCGAACCGAGCACGACACTGCCGACCGTACCGAGGGAATTCCAACGAGCGCCCAGCTTGGACATGGCCATCCTCTAAGAAGTCGAGCGATTCCGAATGACCGCGGCGAACTCCCCGCCACGGTCGCTTCATCCCGCGACCCCCATCGCAGCCGGACCGGTCGGGTGTGCCACAACGCCCCCCCGGCACAAACGCCACAACCGTGCGCATCCAGCACGCGAACCCCAGAAATCGACTGGCGCGAGCGGTTCGCCATCCTAGCCCCCGTTGCCCGCGGCGGCATCCCCGCTCCGCTCCGGCGGGGGGCCGCGGGCGGCGGGCAGCGGCGGTTCCGGTTCCGGGCACCACTGCCGGTCCGTCCCTGACACGGGGGCGGGATTCCCCATCCTGACCGGGAGGGACGGCACGCACCGCCGCTTCGCCCCCAAGGAGACCAAGGTCACATCAGACGGCCGAGCGGAGTCGCGGCCCCCACCGGCCGCGTGGGGAGTGCAGGCCCTCCGCCCCCTCCCCGACGTCGGGGGACCGGCCGGGACCGCCCCCGACTCCGACTCCGTTGATCACACTTCGACAACGGTACGGAGACTCCGTCGCATACTTCCTCCGAGAGCCGAATGCACCGCACCCCCCACAAAACAGGTGCAAACAACGTGAAAATTCACGTTCGCCCCCACCTCCCGGCACCACACCCCCAAGACTCCCTTTTGTCCTGATCGTTGCCTTGAGTACCGTTCCTCCTTAAACCCGTTGGTAACAACCCCCGTGAGGTCACCTTGGGACGCCATCGCGGAAGCAACGCAGCCGACAACGCCCCCGACACCCGCCGCCGCGCGAACCGGCGACGGCGCCGCCGCGGCACCGGGCGTGCCCTCGCCGCGTTCGCCGCCGCACTCGCCATCCTCATCGGCCTCGGGGTCACCGGCTACTTCGTGCTGGGCGGCCGCCTCGGCTGCGCCAGCTCCTCCCTCCCCCTCCAGGTCGCGGCGGCCCCGGAGATCGCCCCCGTGCTCACCCGGCTGGCCGACGACTTCAACTCCACCGACGCGGCGAAGAACCGGTGCGTGACCGTGGAGGTGCGCGGCGCCGACTCCGCCGACGTCGCCTACAGCATCACCGGAGCCGGGCCGACCATGGGCGGCACCGAATCACAGGTGTGGATCCCCGACTCCACCCTGTGGGTCAAGACCGTCCAGCGCGACGCCGCCGACGACGTCGTCGTCAGCACCGGCACCTCCGTGGCCCGCTCCCCGCTGGTCCTGGTGACGACCGAGACCGTCGCAGCCGAAGCCGACGCCTCCGACACCCCGCTGTCCTGGGACAACCTGGTGCCGACCCAGGCACTGCCGGACCAGGACGCACCCCCCTACCAGGTGCACGTGATCGACCCGGTCAACAGCTCCTCCGGGCTCGCCACGCTCGCGCTCGTCAGCAACTCCGTCGGCACCGAGGAAGGCTCCCAGACCCGGTTCATCGCCGCCCTGCAGAACCTGCAGAAGTCGATCGCCCCCGACGAGGAGGCCGCCTTCACCCTGATCAGCGAGGCCGCCGACGACGAGCAGGCCCCGCTGCTGGTCCTCAGCGAACAGGCCGCCTGGCGACACAGCACCCGGTCCGGCTCCACCGTGCACGTCATCTATCCCGACAACGGCACCTACACCCTGGACTACCCCTACGTGCTGCGCTCCGACGCCCCCGAGGTGCAGCTCGCCGCCGAGGACTTCCGCGCCTTCCTCACCAGCCAGGAGGCGCAGCGGGCCATCCGCGCCGACGGGTTCCGCTCCGCCGACGACTCCACCGACCCCGAGGTGCTCACCGAGAAGCACGGCTTCCGCCCCGAGCACCCGGGGGAACTGCCCACCCCCGGCGAACAGGCAGCCAAGTCGCTGCTCCAGGCGTGGAACCAGCTCAAGCTCGGCACCCGCCTGCTCACCGTGGTCGACATCTCCGGCTCCATGGCCGAACCCGTGCCCGGCACCGGACTCACCCGGATGCAGGTCACCAGCATGGCCGCCACCCAGGGCCTCACCCTGTTCCCCTCCAACGCCGAGATGGGCCTGTGGGAGTTCTCCGTCGCCCTCGAAGGCGACCAGGACTACCGGGAGACCGTCCCCATCCGCCCGCTGGACGCCGAGGTCGACGGCGCCACCCAGCACGAGGTGCTGACCGCGGCGCTGACCGGCCTGACGCCCAAACCGGACGGGGACACCGGCCTGTACGACACGATCCTGGCCGCCTACCAGGAGCTGACCGAGGGCTACGCGGCCGACCGGGTCAACACCCTGCTGGTGCTCACCGACGGCAACAACGACGACCACGACAGCATCTCGCTGAACGAGCTGCTGGACCAGCTGGAGGAGCTGTACCAGCCCGACCGCCCGGTCAGCATCATCGCCATCTCCTTCGGCCCCGACGTGGACCCCGAACCCCTGGAGCAGATCGCCGAGACCACCCGGGGCGCCGCCTACACCACGGAGGACCCCACCGAGATCGGGGAGATCTTCCTCAGCGCCTTCGCCCTGCGCATCTCCGGCGGAGGGGGAGAGGAGGAGTAGCGCCGGGGGCGGCGGGGCGGGCACGCCCCGCCGCCCCTCCCGCCCGGCCCGGCCGCGCTCCCGAAGTGGGTGTCCAGACGGATAGACCCTGCTTTCCGGGGGATACCGTCTATGGACTTGTCGCACGTATTCGCATACGCAGTGATGTGCGGAATACGTGGACTCACTGAGAGGCGGCCGCCATGGCCAACGCTTGGATGCCCGCAGCCGGAAGAGTGACCAGCAGTTTTCTCGGAGGACGTCCCCGGGGCGGCGCACCGCGCGCCGTCTGGAGCGTGAGCGAATGCGACCCGAACCGGTGGTCCGCACACTCGGTCGCGCACCGCCTGGCCGACACGGGCCGCGCCGTCCACCTGGTGTGGAATCCGGTGACCGGCGACGTCGCCCAACTCCTGCCCGCCACCGTGGCCGCCACGGGCCAGCTCACCCCGGACAGCCGGGTCGACCGTGCCGGAGAGGGCCGCGTCTGCATCCTCGTCCAGGTCGTCGGCCACTCCCTGAAGCCGTTCACTGACGGCCCGCTCCACGGCCTGGACCCCGTCCTCGCCTGGCTGGACTCCTGGGGCATCCCCCGGACCTGGCCCGCCGGCCCTCCGGGGTCCCCGTCCCCCCACAGCGACGCCGACCGGGAGCACCGGTGGGCGCGGGGAGGACACTTCGGCCACTCCCAGGTCCCCGGTTCCGTGGCCGACGGCCCCGGAGCCGTCGACGTGGTACGGCTGCGCGGCGACCTGCTGCCCCCTCCCCGTCAGGAGCGGCCCGGTCCGCTCCCGGCACGGCTGCGGCACGTGCGCGGCGGGAACTGACCGCAGCCTCCCCTCCCGGGCGCTCCGCCCGTCCCACGGCCGCGGGCAGCGGGTCCCTCGTGGTCCGGTCGAGTCCCGGAAGCCCTTAGTCTGTCGCTCATGGGTGGATCGATCGAGCCAGGCTGGTACGCGGACCCCGAAGGAACTCCGGGCCAGCTCCGTTGGTGGAACGGCAACGAGTGGACGCAGCACGTCCGCCCGCTGTCCGAGTTCACCTCAGACCAGCACACCGCCGACGCCTCGGCGGCTTCCCAGCACACGACCGACTCGGGCAGCGGGACCTCGCCCGACGAGGCGACCGTCAACCTCGGCAGCGGCCCCTCACCCACCGACGCCACCATGCGCGTCAACCCCCCGGCCGCTCCCGCCTCCCACGACGACGACCCCACCGCCGACCTCACCCCCCAGACCCGTTTCCTCGGCGACGCGGAGGCGGACGAGGCGCCGAAGACCGCGGTGTTCGACTCCGGCGACGCCCCCCGGACCGCGGTG
>Ga0079224_100001684_pt1 | contig 25915 bp, 12 predicted proteins | sample Stecom2015_FD_80414 | JGI IMG/M metagenome (GOLD analysis project Ga0079224, IMG submission 80414) | Agricultural soil microbial communities from Utah to study Nitrogen management - Steer compost 2015 | ecosystem: Environmental > Terrestrial > Soil > Agricultural land | place: USA: Utah... | reverse complement strand
GTGATGATAATATTGTGTAATAATAAGATAATTATACAGAGGAAAAATACCATTTTTAATTGTTGTTTTGGATAACCCATATAGACGGGCGTTTGTGTTTAGATTATTCCCGTCTATAAAATGATGGAATTAAACACAATAGAGAATAAGACGATGAAGATTTTTTTTAAGTATATTTTAGTGCTTTGCTTATGCGGACTGGCGGGGTGGACCGATGTAATTGCTAGGCCTCTCCGTGTCCTCTATGCCCGAGAGGCGGTAACCAATGAACAGCGCTTGCAATATGCGGTAGATAAAATGGTGGCTGCTATAGGTCAGCCATCTGCCGTATTTCATTTTGCAGAGGCTTCCCTACAAAAAGATGATGTTATACTCGGACTGCTTGGGACATCAGGACACTGGGAAAAGTTTGTGCCGGCGACGTTATTGCAAAGCCTGAAAGCCAACGAATCGTTTGTTGTTTACAGAAAAGACGCTGTATCTCCGTTGATTATCGTAGGGAAAGATGAAACAGGTCTGCTATATGGATGCGAGGAAGTCCTAAAAAACGCATTTTACGAAAATAAACCTGTTTCCTATACGGACGCACCGGAGATGGTGCTCCGTGGTACGGCTATCGGTTTGCAGAAAACGGAATATCTACCAGGCCGTGATGTATACGAATACCCTTATACGGAAGACTTGTTTCCCTGGTTCTATGATAAAGAACTTTGGATACAATATTTAGACATGATGCTCGAAAACAGATACAATAGTTTGTATCTATGGAACGGACATCCCTTTTCCTCTCTGGTGAAATTAAAGGATTATCCTTATGCGCTAGAAGTCGACGAGAAAACATTTGCAAAGAATGAAGAAATCTATCGTTTTCTGACAGAAGAAGCGAACAAACGTGGAATCTGGGTTATTCAGATGTTCTACAATATTTTGTTGCCTGAGCCCTTTGCCCATAAACACGGTCTGAAAACACAAGAAAGAAACCGCATTATAACACCATTAATTTCGGATTATACCCGTAAATCCATTGCAGCATTTGTAGAGAAATATCCCAATGTTGGACTGCTGGTTACTTTAGGAGAAGCCATGGAAGGTGTTGGGCAAGATGATATTGATTGGTTTACAAAAACGATTATTCCGGGCGTAAAAGATGGTCTGCGTGCCATCCATAGCGAGCTAGAACCCCCTATTATTTTGCGTGCGCATGATACGGATGCGCCAGCGGTGATGAAAGCTGCATTACCGATCTATAAGAACTTGTATACGGCGGCTAAATTTAACGGAGAGGCACTGACCACGTACGAAACGCGTGGAAAATGGGCAGAATTACATCAGACCCTAGGAAGTATCGGTACCGTGCATATACAGAACGTACATATTCTGGCGAATCTCGAGCCGTTTCGTTACGCCGCACCCGATTTTATACAAAAATCGGTGAAGTCGATGCACGATATCCATTTTTCTAATGGTCTTCACCTATACCCACAAGCATCTTATTGGGACTGGCCCTATACTGCTGATAAGACAGACGAACGCTTATTGCAGGTGGAAAGGGACTGGATGTGGTATAAAGCTTGGGCACGTTATGCATGGAAAGCTGCTCGTCCCGAAAACGAAGAAAAGATCTACTGGTCATCGCTGCTAAGTAACTATTACGGACTCTCGGAGAAAGATGCAACAAATCTTCTTATAGCACTGGACGAAGTCGGGGAAATATCACCCAAAATTCTTCGGCGCTTTGGCATTACGGACGGTAACCGACAGACTTCCTCGTTGGGTATGCTGATGACACAACTGATTAACCCCTATCGTTACGGACTTTTCACCTTGCTGTACGAATCGGAAGCGCCCGAAGGGGAGATGATTATCGACTATGCCGAAAAACAGTTTAAAGGTGATCAGCATGTTGGCGAAACGCCCATGCGTGTGGCTGATGAGATTGTTGTCCATGCCAACAAGGCTGTACAGGCAATACAAGGTATACAGCAATCCGCACCTAAAAATCAGGAGGAGTTTCAGCGTTTGATCAATGATGTTTATATCCACCAAGCCCTTGCCGAACATTACAGTTTCAAAGTAAAAGCCGCGATTCAGCTATTGCAATACAAGTATACGGAAGATGTAGAATCCCTTCGGAAAGCACTGCCCGATTTTGAGAAAAGTGTAGACGCCTACAAAAAATTGACTGCATTGACCAAGGATAGCTATTTATACGCTAATAGCATGCAAACGAAGCAGCGTAAAATTCCTATGCGAGGTGTAGATGCCACTTTTAAGCATTGGACGGAGATGTTGCCGGTTTTCGAAACGGAACTGCACAACTTTCAGCAGGCAATAGATTCTATAGCGTCTGCGGCAGGTCAGCCTAAACAAGAACGTATGTTCCTTAACGAAAAGGAAGTTGCGGTCAAGGCGGATGTTCAATACGCCGCTTTGAAAAAAGGAGCAAAATTGCATTTAGATCAAGAACTGGTGGTGACACATCTCGCAAATGAATTGGAAGGAATGAAAGCGGTCATGATCAACTCGGAAGATCAAAAGCTGAATGGGACGACGCTGGAATTTGAAAGTAACCAAGCTGTAAAGGTTTTGGTGGGATATTTTAATAATACGGATAAAGTTTTTGCACCGAAACCGGTATTAGAAATTGATGCGACGGCCAATGATTATGGACAAGCAGAAGCCAAGATCCGCAATGCGCTACGAATACAGTATATGCCGATGTTGGATATCCACACATACTCCTTTCCAAAAGGAAAGAATGAACTAAAAATACCAAAGGGAGAAGCACTGATTCTAGGCTTTATTGCAGATGACGAACTGCAGCATGCCTACAATGCGGATGTCGATAACCAAGGCGACGATATGGACGACCTTTTCGGTTATTATGAGGAAACTAAACTGTAACAGAAGAACAAACAACGCTCATGAAAATAAACAAACTCGCAGGTATGCTATTGTTTCTCCTGCCCGGTGCGCTCTCGGGCCAGGAAGACTTGAACGCCAAGCTCAATATGTATGTCGACAAGTTTAACAGCCAGGATAACGAAGCTGTTATTAACAAGATTGACAATAAAAATTCGGCGACGTGGATGAAAGACAACATCCCGCTGTTTGCCTGTCCGGACAGTGCCATAGAAGAAACCTATTATTTTCGGTGGTGGTCTTATCGAAAGCACATTAAAGAAACCCCGCTGGGAACGATCGTAACCGAGTTTATTGAGCCCGTATCACACGCGGGTAAATACAACTCTATCAGCTGTGCTTTAGGCCACCATATCTATGAAGGAAGATGGTTGCGGAACAGCGATTTTCTGAAGGAGTATGTAGACTTTTTTATGTACCATGCCGATGAAGGGGAAAAAAGACCTCGCTTCCATCAGTTCAGCTCCTGGGTGCCGGATGCGTTATTGGCCTATTATATGGTGGACGATGACAAAACGTATTTGCTTGACCGTCTGCAGGATCTAGATAAAGATTATTTGAAGTGGGAAGAGGAGCGCCAACTTCCAAGTGGCATGTTTTGGCAACATGATGTGAAAGACGGTATGGAAGAATCTGTATCGGGTGGACGGCACGTAGAAAATCAACGTCCGACCATTAATAGTTATATGTACGCAAACGCTCGTGCGTTATCCACTATAGCCGAGATGGCCGGTAACGATAGCTTGAAGCGAAATTACGACGTGAAAGCCGAACGCCTACAAGCCCTCCTGTTGGACTCCCTATGGGATAAAGAAGATCAGTTCTTCAAAACCCGTTTAGAAAACGGCGAACTGCATTCCGCCCGTGAGGCGATAGGGTTTATCCCCTGGGGTTTTCATGCCGTACCCGATCAACGAGGCTATGCCGAAGCTTGGACACAAGTGATCGATACCGCTGGATTTAAGGCGCCGTGGGGTCTGACAACCGCTGAACGCAGAGAACCTACTTTTCGGACACGCGGATCCGGACATAGTTGTGAATGGGATGGCGCGATATGGCCATTTGCCAGTAGCCAGACCCTGCGCGGTATGGCTAACTTCCTGGCGGATTATAAGCATGGAAAACAAATTACAAAAGCTGATTTTTATGAGGCTGTGCAGCAATATGCGGCATCGCATGTGATGGATGGCAAGGCCTACATTGGTGAATACCAAGATGAGGTGACTGGATTTTGGTTGAAAGGAGATAATCCGCGTAGCAAATTCTATAATCACTCCACTTTTGCGGATGTTATCATTCAAGACCTTATTGGCTTTAAGCCACAGCTCGGCAACAGTTTCGAATTGAAGCCCCTTATTCCACAAGAACAATGGGCGTATTTTACGCTGCAGGGGGTGCCTTATAAAAACAAATCTGTGGATATCTATTGGGATGTAGATGGGACGCAGTACGGAAAAGGAAAAGGACTGACCGTCTACGTTGACGGCAAACGTATCGCTAAATCAAAAAAATTAAAATCGATAAAAGTTAACTTGAAATGATAAAACAAGGAATTATTGTATTATGGCTGTTTGTAGCCACGATGGGGATGTCCGTACAGGCACAACAGTTCTATAATGTATTGGACTACGGCGGAAGCAATGATAGCACTGGGTTAAACACTAATGCTATTGCGAAAGCCATTGATGCTGCTGCGAGCAAGGGCGGTGGAACGGTGTATTTTCCTGCTGGGAAATATATTACCGGACCGATACACTTTAAAAGTAACATCACCCTTTTTATTGATGCTGGAGCAGAGCTGCATTTCAGTGACGACTTTGACCATTATTTACCGATGGTGGAATCGCGTTGGGAAGGTACCGAAGTGACCAACTTCTCTCCATTGATTTATGGAACAGATCTGGAAAACATCGCTATTGTTGGTCGTGGGTTGATTGACGGTCATGGAAAGAAATGGTGGGGTTATTCCGAAATAACCATCCGAAATCAAAAAGAAGGTGAGCAAACGAAATGGCAAACGGAATTTAAACGGTTAAACAAAGACGTATTGGCACCAGATTTGCTAGGCTGGGTAGAGCGTGGCTTCTTGCGCCCGCCATTTATTCAATTTCTTCGGTGCGAAAACGTACAAATCAAAGACATCAAGATACAGAATTCCCCATTTTGGACAGTGAATCCGCAGTATTGTGATAACGTGACCATAGATGGTGTAACGATTGACAATCCGCCGTCTCCAAATACAGATGGTATTAACCCCGAGTCTTGTCGCAATGTGCATATTGCCAACTGCCATATCTCGGTGGGAGATGATTGTATCACCATCAAATCGGGTAAAGATCGCTCGGGTCGTAAAGTCAATATCCCGGCTGAAAACTATACCATTACCAATTGTACAATGTTACGTGGGCATGGCGGTGTTGTCATTGGTAGTGAGATGTCAGGAGGTGTGAAGAATATCGTTATTTCAAATTGTATATTTGATGGTACTGATCGGGGCATCCGTCTAAAAACAGCTCGCGGTCGCGGTGGCGTGGTTGAAAATATCCGCGTAAGTAATATCGTGATGCGCAATATTCGTGATCAAGCAATTGTCATGGATACCCAATACGCTAAGACAGATCCAGAACCGGTAAGCGAACGTACACCACAATTCAAGAATATCCATATTAGTGATATGGCTGGAACAACCAATCGCGTAGGTTTGGTGCGCGGATTGGTAGAGTTACCTATAGAAAATATCAGTTTCAATAATATTAACATGCAGGTGAAAGCGGGCTTTTCGATCGAAAATGCAAAAAACATAGCTTTTAATAACGTGCAGTTGGCCATCGCAGACGAACCGTTCATCAAGGCCAAAAATGTGGAGGGCTTGTATTTAACCGGTATACAAAACTACACACCTAAAGCAGATCGTCCATTGTTAATCTTTGAAGATGTAGAACACGCCAATATTCAACAGAATTATCCTAGCGTAGGTACCAACACGTTCTTAGAACTTGTTGGTGATGAAAACAAGGGGATTTATCTGCACGGGAATAATTTTATGAATGTACAAAATACCGTTGTAGGTCCTACAACAGCTGTTGTTTTAACGAACAACATCGACGCACAAAAGAAATAATTATATGCGCTTTACATTTTTCTTTCTCTTTTTGTATGGGCTAAGTGCTATAACGGTGCAAGGGCAGAACAGGCTATGGTATAATGCGCCTGCTCGCGAATGGGAAGAAGCTTTACCTATTGGAAATGGACGGATGGGTGCCATGATATTCGGCGGCGATACAGTAGAAGAAGTGCAGTTTAACGAAGAAACACTTTGGACAGGGCAGCCACGTTATTATAATAAGAAAGGAGCATATCAATATCTGGATACCATCCGGCTCTTGTTAGAACAGGGAAAGCAACGCGAGGCGGAAGAACTCGCGATGAACGAATTCATGGGGGTGAAAAGCCAGACGGAAGACAATGGCCCGTGGCTGGAGCGTGTGGGCGAAGAGCGAAAGAAAAAGAATGGCGCATATACGTACGATTTTGATGATACCGATTGGGTATCGATTCCGGTCCCCTCTTACGAAGGTTGGGAAGAAGTCGGTCTGGAAGGGCTTGACGGAGCCGTTTGGTTTCGGACAGCTTTCGAGTTAACGGTCGATGATTTACATCGTGATTGGGAGCTCGATTTGAATCGGGTTCGACAGTACGATTATACCTATGTTAATGGCCATTTGATAGGTCATGAACAGGGAGATGGAACAAAGCGTTTATACACGATTCCAAAAGAAATCCTTCGGAAAGGAAAGAATATAATTGCAGTGCAGGTGATTAACCTAGCGGGCAAAGGTGGAATCTCTGGATACAAGGATACGAGCAATCCGATCGGTTTAAGAGATACCGCCGGGAAGTTTATCCCCATTGTTGGTGAATGGAAATACTGGATTCAGGATTCGGATGCTCCCAAAGTAGGCACATTTCAAGCATCCTACCAACCTTTCGGGAGCTTGAAGTTCCGTTTTCGGGACGGAGAATCCCAGCAATATGAACGCAGTTTGGATTTGGAAACAGGTCTTGCAGAAGTAACTTATAAAAGAGGAGATGTCCGGTTTTCCCGGACTTATTTTGCGAGTTATCCGGATAATATGATTGGTATCCGCTTAACAGCCGATAAGCCGGAGCAGGTTTCGTTCGCGTTGGCGATGGAAACGAAACATGAAAAACATCGGGTGTGGAAGGTAGATGAACAAACCCTTGCCATGACCGTTCACGTCAAAGGAGGTGCGTTGGAAGGGACATCGTTTCTAACCGTCAAGTTGGACGGTGGGACGATTGAAGAAAAAGACGGCCAAATGCACGTACAAGGGGCCAACACGGCTGATGTATATCTCACGGGAGCAACGAACTACGGTGATTATAAAACACTAGATCCGGATTACCTAACATCCGCTCAGGCACACCATCAAAAGATAAAGAAAAAGTCTTTTTCGAAATTGCTTAAAGCGCACGAGAAAGACTATCGTGAGCTCTTTAGCCGGTTCAGCATAGACTTAGGCGGAGAAGCACAGCGCACAATCCCGACAGACGAAAGACTGCGAAGATTTGAATCTGCGGAGGATCCAGATTTAATTGCGTTATATATACAATTTGGACGCTATCTACAGATTGCGAGTGCGCGCGAGGGGACACATCCTGCTAATTTGCAGGGATTATGGAACCCTTGGTTGGAGCCATCATGGGGGAGCAAGTATACGACCAATATCAACCTGGAGATGAATTATTGGGCAACGGAGATGCTTAACCTCAGTGAGCTGCATAATTCATTGTTTCAGATGATTCGGGAGCTGAGCGAGGCCGGCGAAGAAACAGCACGTCAATATTATAATGCGCGGGGTTGGGTGTTGCACCACAACACCGATGTGTGGCGTGGAACTGCTCCAATCAACAATTCCAATCATGGCATATGGCCGACTGGTGGTGCTTGGTTGGTTACCCATCTTTGGGAGCATTATTTATTTAATCAAGATCCCAAAATTATTGCGGCGTATTATGATGTTATTAAGGGAGCGACGCTTTTCTTTAAAGATGTTTTAGTAAAGGATGAAAAAACAGGGTGGTTGGTCAGCACACCTTCTAATTCCCCGGAAAACGGTGGACTGGTGAAAGGACCAACGATGGATCACCAAATCATCCGTGCCCTGTTTGGCGTGTTTACCGAATCTGCTACGCTAATGGGAAGAGATGCGGCGCTACGGGACTCGATCCAAACGATGTTGCCACAGATCGCACCAAACCAAATTGGTCGATACGGGCAGTTGCAAGAATGGATGGAAGATATCGACGATCCCGATAATAAGCATCGACATGTGTCGCATTTGTGGGGTTTACATCCAGGCCATGAAATTAACACGGATGATACGCCGGAGTTGGTGGAAGCCGCCAAACAGTCCTTGCGTATGCGCGGTGATGACGGCACAGGCTGGAGTTTAGCCTGGAAAATAAATTTCTGGGCCCGGCTGAAAGATGCCCAACATACGTATACGATGATCAAGATGTTGCTGCGTCCGGCTAGTAAAGCCGGGGGATCTTATCCGAACCTATTTGATGCACATCCCCCTTTTCAGATTGATGGGAATTTTGGTGGTGCAGCAGGTATTGGCGAGATGCTGCTCCAGAGCCATACCGCCTTTGTCGATATCTTACCGGCTTTGCCCGAAGAACTTTCTCAGGGAAAAGTATCCGGACTAAAGGCGCGGGGTAATTTTGAAATAGATCTTGCTTGGGACAATCACAAATTGACTCAGGTCTCTGTACGGTCACACGCAGGCAAGCCGTTAAAGCTTCGTTATAACGGCAAAGTGGTCGAGATCCCAACCAAAAAGAATAAAACATATACCTTCGATACAGCCCTTAATCTGGTTAAGCGATAAAAAAAGAAAGAGATACTAATGCATCGTATAATCCTCCATATTTTTATATTTTTTATAGGTATCAATTCCATTTTTGCGCGAGAGCCACGTCAGATGATGTCGCTGGACGCAGGTTGGCAGACTGTTATGGACGAGAGGGACTCGCTCCGTTATCAAGGTTTTGAGCAAGCATCGTTTGTAGAGAACGGCGATTGGAAATCGGTGGATGTACCGCATAGCTGGGACCAATACGGTGGATATCGACGCCTGCTCCGTGGCAATCAATTCGGATACGCTTGGTACCGCAAAGCATTTACAGTCCAGCAAAAGCCTGCAGGAAAGCGTTTCTATCTCTTTTTTGAAGGCGTAGGGTCTTATGCTACGGTTTGGTTGAACGGAGAACCGGTGGGACACCATGCCGGCGGTCGGACGACGTTTAGCCTAGATGTAACCGATGCCATCTATACGGATGGACGGTCCAACTTATTGGCTGTACGGGCGGACCATCCCGCCCTGATCCGAGATTTACCCTGGGTAGATGGGGGAGGCTCGGCCGAGCGTGGATTTTCCGAGGGATCGCAACCAATGGGTATCTTTCGGCCCGTTAGCCTCGTGGTGAAGAACGAGGTCAATATCACACCCTTTGGTGTACATTATTGGAACGATGAAACCGCGGATGAAAACGGCGCAGAAATACAGCAGACCGTAGAAGTTGTAAATACATCGGCTAAAGCCCGTCGTCTAACGATCCTAACGATCATGCGGGATGTTGATGGTAAAAAAGTACATAGTAGCAAAGATGTGCAACAAATTGAGGCACATACGACGGGCGAATTTTCCCTGTCCAGCATCCAAGTGATGGAGCCAAACCTGTGGGATACGGAGAATCCTTATTTGTATACTATGGAAACAATTATACAAGAGGGTAGAAAAGTATTGGATCGGATCGAAACACCCTATGGAATACGTGCGATACGCTGGCCCAAAGGGATAAAGCCGATTGGAACAAACCAACTACTTGTAAACGGGAAGCCGGTGTTCATCCATGGTATTGCCGAATATGAACATAAATTAGGCGGTTCCCATGCTTTTACCGCTGAAGAGATATCCGCACGGGTTCGGGATATGAAAGCTTTAGGTTTCAACTCATTCCGGGATGCCCATCAGCCGCACAATCTTCGTTATCAACAGTTCTGGGATAAAAGCGGTATCTTATTATGGACGCAGATGGCGGCTCATATATGGTTTGACAACGAAGCGTTCCGGACGAATTTCAAGAATTTGCTTCGCGATTGGGTAAAAGAGCGTAGAAATAGCCCTTCTGTTTTTCTGTGGGGAATAGAAAACGAAAGTACGCTACCGGAAGATTTTGCAAGAGAATGCATGGAGCTTATCCGCTCGCTTGATCCGACTGCTTCTATTCAGCGCTTGGTGACCACCTGTAATGGCGGTAGCGGTACGGACTGGGATGTGCCGCAGAATTGGACAGGAACCTATGGAGGAGATCATCACACTTACGGAGAAGATTTAAAACGCCAACTATTGGTGGGGGAATATGGCGCATGGCGTACCTTGGAGTTGCACGCCGAGCCTCCCTATCTCCCAAATCATCCAGTCTATAGTGAGGCACGTTTCACTGAGATTCTCGAGACCAAATTGCGCTTGGCAGACTCCGTGAAAAACGAGGCGATCGGCCACTATCAGTGGTTGTGGAACTCGCATGATAATCCCGGTCGTATACAAGGAGGAGAAGGGCTTCGTGACCTGGATAAGATCGGTCCGGTCAACTATAAAGGATTGCTGACACCCTGGGGTGAACCTACAGATGCCTATTATATGTACCGGGCGCATTATAGCGATAAAAAGAACGACCCCATGGTACACATCGCATCCCATACTTGGCCTAACCGTTGGTTGGAACCCGGCGTGAAAGATGCGATTCGTATCTTCTCCAACTGTGAAGAAGTGGAGCTTTTCAATGATCTGGAAAATATTTCCTTAGGCGTACAAAAGCATCCCGGGTTTGGTAAACCCTTTGAATTTAATGGGGTGGATATCCAATATAATGTACTCTATGCAGAAGGAAGGAATGATGGAAAAACGGTAGTTCGGGATACGATTGTCCTGTTCAACTTACCGCAGAGTCCAAATTTCGAACAGATGCGTGATACGGGGTCTACATTATTAAAAGGTAAAAAAGGTCTTCACTACCTATATAGGGTAAATAGTGGGGGATCTGACTACACGGATACATTTGACCAATATTGGATGGCCGATCAGCCCTATACCACGGAAGCAGGTTGGGGATCCACATCTTGGGCCGATAACTTTGACGATATCTCCTCCACTTTTGCCAGCCAACGTCGTATCTTCGATCCCATTAAAGGAGTAGCCGACTGGGCTTTATTCCAAACATTTCGTTATGGCCTGGATCAATTAGTTTATCGTTTTGACGTGCCTGATGGAATCTATCATGTCGAATTGTACTTTGCGGAACCTTGGATAGGTGGTGCCGGATTGAAAGATGGTGCCGCGAGGCGACTTTTTGATGTCGCAATCAACGATGTGATCCAAGAGAAAGATATGGATATATGGAAAGAAGTAGGACACGATACTGCACTGAAAAGGGTCTATCAAGTAGCGGTGCAAGGTGGAGAGCTGAAAATTCATTTTCCGCATGTGGCAGCTGGACAGGCCGTTATTCATGGCATCGCTATCGCTTCAGCAGATGCACAGCCTGAAAATGGTAAGAAATTCACCCATTTTAACGTGGAGATCAAATCTGGAACAACTCCCGAGATTGAACGTTGGATGGATATTGGTCAGACGTACGATTCAGTGCAGCAGCTATCTTTCCACAAATTGCCCGGCTACCTATATGGATCTGACTATTTTTCATTGGACAATGCCAACGAAGATATGACCTTGGTTTTCCGTCGCCCTACAAACCTCTATCTTCTCTCCAATGTGGAGCAATCCGGATACGAATTTATGGGAGATTCTGTTGTGAATAACAAAGGGACTTATTATCAGGTATACCGTAAGGTATTAGACAGCGGGACAGCATGGCATTTATCCAAAGATATAAGCGCCGATTTTGTGGTGTTCCAACAGCAGAGCGGCTTGCAGCCGGCGTTTGACCTAAAAGAGTCGGTAGGCTACAAGGCAAATCAAGTCTCAAACTACAAGAATATGAAGAAAGTGGATTTCCAGAAAGGGGATCGACTGCAATATACCGACAACGAAGGTTGGATGGAGTTTGAAATAAAAGTGGGTGTTGCTGATGTCTATGCGCTTATGTTAAAGTACCATAATGCGTCTAAAGAAACGAAAGAAGCTATGATAGAGTTGATCACGATGGACGATGTCGTGTTGAAACCAGCAGAAACCGTACGTTTGGAACCAACCCGTGAAGGCAAATGGAATTATATCGACACGGATACCGGTACCATGATTAATGCGGGGACGTATCGTGTTCGGATAACGTCAATTGACGCGAAGGATATTTATATTGACGCAGTTGATGTCAAATAAGGCTTTTCTTCATTTTTTTCCTTGATGAAAAAAACGAAGCAAAAAAAATCAAGGCTGAGTATGGTTCGGCTATCTTTGTTTGTCTATTCCTAAACAGAATAAAACTCACTTCGTTCAGACATTATTCTGTTTTTAACGTAATAGCCTGCTCAAAGATGGCCGCCGAACAATACAAGGCCGTTTTAACACGCTTGACCGCTGGGCATAATTGATCGCTTTTAGTTACGTATTGCACAATCCCTCTTTAACTTTTTAGGGTCGCATCCGGATGTTTGAGGTCTGTAGAAACTCATCCTTATCACTAACCATTCCTCTCAAAAATCCGAAGCGACGAGGTTTTTGCGTACTTTTTTACGGGAAAAAAGTACGAATCAATTCCTATTAAGATACCTCTTTTTATACTCCAACGGAGTCAACCCCATAACCTTTTTAAAATGTCGGTAGAAATTTGACACATTGTTGAAACCACATTCAAAACAGATCACCTCCGTTGGCATCTTGTTTTCCACCAATAGCCGGCAGGCATGGCTGATGCGGATTTCGACAAGGAAATCGTAATACGTCTTTCGGGTCATCATTTTAAAATACCGGCAAAAAGACGTGATACTCAGGTTGGCGATATTGGCAACTTCCTCTAAAGTGATATCATTTTTGTAGTGCGTATGGGTATAGTTGAAGATATTGTTCAAGCGAATGTTATCGGCCTCGTTGGATTGATGGAAGGTTGTCTGGGTTTTGACTATAGCTTCACATTCGTCGCTTTCTGCCAATGTTTTTATAATCTGTAATAGCGAGATTACCTTGCCGAGACCCGTTTCGTTAACACAATCGTGCATCAAGTCAGCAACCCTCCGTTTGGTTTCACCTTTAACGATTAACCCGCTTTTAGCTCTTTCAAATAACTTTGGGATCAAATAGGATTCGGGGAGCTGGAGTAAAGGTTTGCCCAAACACTCAGGTAGAAATTGTAACACGATTGCTTCGATATTGTAATCCGGGTTATTTTGAAAATATTCGTCCTTACAGCGCCATGCGTGCGATAGCTTTTCACCCACCAAGATAATTTCGTCGGGCGCAAATTGACTGATATTATCCCCTATAAAACGAATGCCTTCACCACGGATGGTGTAGTGTAACTCCAGTTCAGCATGATAATGCCATACATTTCCAAAATTCGGCATGATGTCATGACGGGCGGAAAACGAGCTTTCCAATTCTGCCGGAAGTTTTCGATATAAAGGTTTCATATGTATTATTAACCAAATAATTTATAACGTTAACATATAAATTATGTACGATTATCGTTTCATTATTCGAATATAGGGTTTTTGTTTCTTTTTCTATGTCAAGATGCTATAATGAAAGGAGATTGTTACAAGCCATTCGCCATTTATAATAAGCTTACGGATATTTTCAATAAGCATCAGTTTTCAGTTGAACCACAAGAAAATACAAAATCCTCCATCAATATGATTTGCAACTTTTAGACGTAATACACACCTATATTTCGATGTTAATATAAAAATATGTCCTAAACGAAGATACCATAATGGTAAAACGGAGATGATAATATATTATAATAATTGGATAAGTTAACACATTATTAACATGTCAAGATTATGTTATTTTGATCTTTCGATTGGCTGCAGTTGCAGTTGTCTTGAAATATTTTAATGTTAATCAATTGTTTTTTAGGTTATTGTCGGTAGGTGGCGTGGCGATTGAGAGATTAAACTCCGTATTACTTGTTGCTCAATGAATATGTGGTTTATGTACGTTTTTAACAGTTGACTTATCGGTAAGATATTAAAAAATGATATAATCATTTGTATATATGAAAGTTAAGATGAAATGGTTTGCAGCGATACTATTGGTGTTTTTCGCCGGAAAAGGATTTGCACAAACAGCAGAAGAAAAGTATCTTCAAGTGATTACAGAGCGTTCGGATAAGATTGTAGCGACGTTAGGTATCACCGATTCGACAAAATATGATCAGGTGCGCGATGTATTGGTTACGCAATATGCGACGTTAAATACGCACCACGAGAATCGGACGGCAGAGATTAAGAAGCTCAAAGAAGCATTTGCCGGACAGAAGGAGGTGCTTGAAGAAAGGCGTACGCAATATGAAGCCGCAGAAGATGCTGCACTGCGGGATACACATTACGCCTTCCTAGAAGAGTTGGCTCATCTTATACAGCCCGAACAAATAGAGAAGATTAAAGATGGTATGACATACGGTGTGCTTCCGTTAACATATGGGGCATATCAGGATATGATACCGAATTTAACCGACGAGCAAAAAGCGAGAATTCTCGTTTACCTAACGGAGGCGCGCGAGTTGGCTATGGACGCTCCGGGATCGAAAGAGAAACATGGCGTATTTGGGAAATATAAAGGACGTATTGATAATTATCTGTCTGCAGAAGGTTATAACCTAAAAGAAGAAAGCGACAGATGGGCAGAACGCCGTGCAAAGTAACCCTAATTTTAATCGTATAGAATAGAGAATCAGATAAACCATGAAGAGTCAATTTTTATTACTTTGCCCTTTCTTTGCTGTAGTACCGTTGCAGATGACGATGGCGACTGTGCCGCATAATCATGCAGCAGTTCATGCCGATCTTTTCGTAAACGTGACTGGAAAAGTCTTGGATCCAGAAGGAAATCCGGTTATAGGAGCTACTGTTTCTATAAAAGGAACAACGACGGGTACTAAAACAGACGTAGACGGTATTTTTAGAATAAACCTACCACAGGGCGATGAGATATTAGTAATTAGTTATGTGGGGTATAAAACACAAGAGTATCCGGTAAATAACCAAAAGAGCCTGACCTTGACTTTAGAACCCGTTGATGCCTTAGATGAGGTGGTTGTTGTGGGGTATGGCACGCAGAAGAAAGAGCACTTGACCGGTGCGGTGGAGACGGTGGACATGGAAGCCATTGAGGATTTGCCGGCTACGAATCTTGGTGCTGCATTGGCCGGCCGCTTGGCTGGTGTGGCGGTTTCTGGCGGTACCGCCAGGCCAGGGTCTAAGGCCGGACTACAAGTTCGTACGCCTGTTCCTTTTGGGAAGGATGCTGGAACGACCGAGCCACTGTATGTGATTGACGGGGTTATACAGGTCGATGAACAGAATGCACCGGAATCAACCCTGTTTAACAACCTCGATCCAGCAGAGATCGAGAGTATATCTATTTTGAAGGATGGCGCTACGGCGGTATATGGCGTCCGCGGTGCAAACGGCGTGGTCATTGTGACTACCAAACGAGGCAAGGTTGGAGCACCCCGTATATCTTATAACGGATCTTATGCCATCAACGATAGAACTTATCGGACCAAAATGATGAATGCGTACGAGTTCGGCCAATACATGAATATTATGAACGGCCCGTATGGTTCAAATGCGGAACCGGGAAGCGACAACTTCTTTTCCGCAGATGAATTGGAGCATTTCAAAGGATTGGACTATAATTGGCTGGATGATGCCTGGAAAGCATCTTATAATACACGGCACGCTGTTAATTTGAGTGGTGGAACAGACCGTGCGACGTATTTCGCCGGTGTAACTTATAGCAAGCAAAACGGAAACCTAGGTACCTTGGATTATAATAAATGGAATTTTAGAGCGGGAACGGATGTGAAGGTCGCTTCCAATTTTAAAGTTTCCTTGCAGGTATCCGGAAACGAGGATCAGCTGGATAAGACCTTTAATAAAGTGTCTGGCGAGGGGCCAGAAGATGATTATAAGAACTTGCTTTTAGCAGCACCATACGTGCCGGCTTATATCGATGGATTACCGGTTAAGTTGCCAGGGACGACAAACGATCTGTCTGCCTACCATTTCTATGAAATAGAACGCTTAGGCAATCTGGCAGAAACCGACTCCCGCTTTTTCTCGGTCAACGCGTCCGCGGAGTATGAAGCGCCTTTTCTGGAAGGATTGAAAGCGCGCATGACCTACGCACGCAATATGCGCCATTCGACCGGTAGCCAGATCGGAACAAAATATCAGCTATATGAATTCACCAGACAAGGCGAAAACGGACACATCTATGAAGGCGCAACGAATCCTACACCGCTGACGGTGAGCAATGGTAACCGTTTGTATTTTTCGAACAGGAACGGTATCAATACGCAGGTAAACTTTTTCCTCACCTATGAAAAGCAGATCGGAAAGCATAACGTCAGTGGGTTGTTTTCCGTAGAGCGTGGTGAAGCAGAGGGGAAACAAGAGGACGTATGGAAATCGGATCCATTAGAGACGACCAACGGACAGTTTGGTACCGCGTTTGGTGAAATTGATGGTCGGACCTTTGCATATGAATCGGGCTCGTTGGGCTATATCGGTCGTGTGAACTACCGTTATGATGAAAAATACCTCGCCGAATTTCTCTTCCGTACGGATGCTTCGACCAAGTTTGCGCCCGAAAACTACTGGGGCAAATTCTATTCCCTTTCTGCGGGTTGGATCTTGAGCGAGGAAGATTTTTTCAAAGAGGTGAAAGGTATAGATTACCTGAAACTACGTTATTCAGCAGGCCTTATGGGGAACGATCAGTTCCGGGCATGGGCATGGAGACAGCGCTACACGTATCAGGTTGGAAAAGGACCGGTATTTGGTGGTAACGGGAATGCACAAACGGGGATGCGAATGGAAACAACCCCCAATAGAGATGCCACCTGGAGCGATGAATTCAAAAATAACGTTGGGATTGATGCCCGTTTCCTGAATAACAGACTCTCCGCTACCTTAGAGGGATATTTTAACAAAGGTTATAATATATTGTTGGAACGTGTTGGTAATGTGCCGGTCTCGGTGGGTGGTTCTGTTGCCCCCGAAAACTATGCACGGGTAAATACCTATGGATACGAAATCGCATTGGGATGGAGTGATCAGATCGGGCGTGATTTTAACTATGGTGTCAGCACCCGGTTATCGTGGGGTGATGTGAAAATCAAGCAGATCGATAATCCGGCTGCTTATGAGGCACAACCATGGAACGCAAGGAATGGTACCTCGTCTGATGTGGGTATGTGGGGCTACGACTATTTGGGTATGTTCAAAACACAAGAAGAGGTGGAAGCCTATATTTCCGAATATAATATCCAGCAGGTATTTGGTACTGCTGCAGACCAGTTGCGGCCGGGAATGTTGTATTACCGCGATGTACGTGGACAGCAGCAGGCTGATGGTACGTTTGCGGAGCCCGATGGTATTATTGACGAAAATGACCGGATTCAGCTGAGTAATAAGCAAAATAACCTATATGGTTATGGTATTACGTTAAAAGCCGGATACAAGAGCTTTGCATTCGAAACGGTCATTACGGGTAGCTTTGGGGGCTGGTCTGACATGGCGGGATCTGAATTGAACAACTTGAATAACAGTATCAGCCGCGTATATAATAATCTTCCGGTGATCTGGAACGATATTTATGATCCTGAGTTGAACCCGAACGGAACCATGCCAAATCCAAACTGGGAAAATATGTATAGTGTTAGCTCTAACTTTTGGCGGACAAGCGCATTTCGGATGCGTGTGGCGAGCATGAACGTTAGTTACACGTTGCCGATCAACATCGTCGAAAGATTGAAAGTGTCGAACGCACGGTTGTATCTGACGGCTATGAACCCCATGGCACTATACCAGCCGTTTAGCTATAAAGATGCGTATGGAACGTCCTGGGACAGCTATCCCAATCTAAAGACGTTCTCGTTCGGACTTAATCTTACGTTATAATCATCATAAAGAAAATTACGGAATGAAAAGATATCTATATATAAATCTATTTTTATCGCTACTCTTGATACATAGCAGTTGTAGTGATAAGTTTTTGGAAGAAAAACGAGATTTAACCGCGGTAAATGAAGATGTTTTTATCGACCCGGTGCTGGGGCAGGCCTATATTGATTATGTATACGGCATGTTTTTGCCGGCCAATAATCAAACGGGGTTTATGCAGACAAATACCGCTTCTGAAAATGGATCGTATAATACGGTTTTTTCCCAGACAACGGATGAACTGGCTGGTGAAACCGATTTCAACAAGCCGTGGGCCAACATATCCTACGTTAATAACCATGCAAATAAATATTTTGGTCAGCGGATGACCACCAATATCAATAATAATACTTGGACAAGGCTACGACAAATCAATCTATTTCTGACAGAGGTCGATAAATACGGTATGGATGAAGAACCTAAAAATCTGTTGAAAGGGCAGATGTATTTTTGGCGTGCCTGGCAGTATTTCGAATTGGTTAGGCTATATGGAGGTGTTCCATTGGTATTAGAACCGCAGAGTCCTGCTGTGGGTGATATCGAAGAGAACTCTACACCGCGTAGCTCTACCGTCGAAACGATTACCCAGATTCTTTCCGATCTCGATATGGCGATGGAACTCCTGCCCGGTAGATGGGATGCGGCCAATTGGGGGCGTATTACCAGTGGTGCAGCGGCGGCGGTAAAGGGTCGCGTATTGCTTACCTACGCAAGCCCGCTATTTAATCCGAACGATGATATAGAAAGATGGCAGGCCGCATATGATGCTAACCAAGAAGCGAAAACACTATTAGAACAAAATGGTTTTGGTCTGTATATGGAAGGGAATCTCGCAAATGGCGAAGCATGGGAAGACATGTGGTTTAAAGAAGAGGGAAATCCCGAAGCGATTATCGTATTTGGCTTCAATAATTTGGCGAAGGGTGGAAATTTCGCCAAAAACAGTGGCTGGGAACAAGCCATCCGTCCGAGAGAAATAAGTGGCGCAGGTTCGGTGTCGCCGACTAAACAGATTGTGGAGTCCTTCCCCATGAAAGATGGGAAAGCTATAGACGATGCTTCCTCGGCTTATACCTATGATCCGAATAAGTTCTACAAGAATAGGGATCCTAGATTCTATAAATCGTTTGCCTATAACGGCTCTATATGGCCTTATGGTGGAGATGAAAATTTTAAATTGTGGACATATTCCTGGAAAGCAAATAGTAGTGGAGCTTATATCCCAACTGAAACAAGAGGGGCTAATGCCAGTGGAATATATGTGCGCAAGGCGTCGAATATAGGCGCGAGCAATTCCATCAACAACTTTGAAGAAAGCGGGACAGATTTTATGGAGTTCCGCTTTGCAGAGCTCGTTTTAAACATTGCAGAGTGTGCAGTAGGTATCAACCGTCTTAACGAAGGACTCGAAGGCATAGTTGCTATACGGGAACGTGCTGGTCTTGAAAATAATGACGGTTCATATGGCTTGGCCGGTATCGCTGGGGACAGAAACAAATTATTCAAGGCTATTCTCGATGAAAGAAAAGTAGAATTTGCGTATGAGGGCAAACGCTTTTACGATCTTAGACGATGGATGCTTTTCGACAACGAAACCGGTATGAATAGCCGGTTGGGTATTCCCGTACTCAATGGTACACGGCGGACGGGGTATCGGATTACGGTGAAGGACGGCGCAAGTGAATATTTTGGTGCCGGTGATCCGCTGTTGGTTGGAGAAAGTGGCAGTGCGCCCGTGATCGATAGAAACACCACCGAATATCCGGGAGATATTAAAACGCATGAAGAATACGTCGATTATCTGTATGACAACTATTTCGTTGTACAAGAGCGGGACGATTTGGACAGAACGAATGTTTCTCCGCAATGGACGTTTCAATGGTATCCCGAATATTATTACTTTGGTATACATCAAAATGTGTTGGAGAGCTCGCCATATTTAGAGCAAACCAAAGGCTGGAATAGTATCAGCGGCATGGGCACCTTTGATCCGTTGCAATAAAGGAATCAAATATTATCAAATACAGAAAACACCTCACCCATCTTTGGAGCGAGGTGTTTTTGCTTTATGAGAAATTAGTAGTTAATAATTGATATAAACAGGATAAAATAATATAAAATTGACTTTTTAGGTTTCTGTACTTTTGATTTGTAAACCTATAATACCCAGGATGATTGCATGATTAATAATATCATAAATAGACAATATGAAAGCAGGATTTTTAATACTTTTTTTATCGGCTAGTATTTTGGCTGCTCAAGGGCAAGCTGATCCCGAATATAAAAAGGTTGCGATGGAGCGCGCAGAAAAGATTGTAGCGGAAGTAGAGCCCGCGTTAACGACTACCACGAGGAATAATGCCCGAGATTTAGTGGCGAACCAATATATTGCGCTGAATAGTATCCACGCCGAGCGAGATCGCCAATTAAAGAAAGAGGGAGCAAATAATGAACGGATCCTTGCCCATGCCGATTCCGTAGTAGCAACGCAACATGATAAATACGTTACTGCACTGCAGGATTTGCTCACAGCAGAACAGGTTGAGTCCATAAAAAATGGAATGACCTATTACACGGTCCCCAAGACCTATAACAATTATCTCTTAATGCTACCTTTTGCTACGGAAGAAGAATTGACTCTTATTCGAGAAAATCTGAAAGAAGCCCGTGAACATGCTATGGATGGAGGCTCGGCAAAGGAAAAGCACGCGTGGTTTAATAAGTATAAAGGACGTATTGCCAATGCATTGGCTAGTAAAGGGTACAATCTAAAAGAAGAAGGCGAAAGATGGGCTGAACGAAGAGATTTAAAGTCGTCCGCAACCTATATTACGGAATCAAGCAGCATAATGCAGAAATTAGCGTTGTCGGATAAATGGCAAGCGGAGCAGGTCAGAAACTTATTAGCTTTTCAATACCAAAAGATGGATGCGATTTATGCCCATAAAAAAAGGCAAACAACCGAGATGGATCAAGCGTCGCTCGGCGATGCTGAAAAGGAGAAGCGTGCGGTTAAGATTTGGGAGGAGAGTAAAAGTGCACTGGATGTGCAACGCGACAAACTTTTCGAGAAACTAGATCCATTGTTGACTGAAGATCAAATCAAGTTAGTAAAAAATGAGATGGATAATATCCTATAGTCTCTCGTGAAGATAATATAAATAAGTCGTTTTTTATACTCCTAACTTTGATATAGCTAATATCGATTATGGTTATATGCCTGATATTATCATAAAATGTATATATATATGAATAAGAAATTATCATTTTTGATTGCGACAATTTTTAGTTTAGTCGCTATAACAGCGAAAGCCCAATACCCTAAAATTCCAGCGGATGTTCAGAAAGCTTCCAATGAAATGATGTCAAAAGCGCGTATGCAATCGGATATCGCTTGGGGTAAAGCTCTTCCTATTATAGAAGAATATGCGAAGCAAGGGAAACCGTATATTCCTTGGGCATCCCGTCCGACCGATTTACCCCAGGCTGAAATTCCTGCTTTCCCGGAAGCAGAAGGTGGTGGTAAATATACATTCGGCGGTCGCGGGGGCAAGGTCTACGTTGTGACCAGTTTGGAAGATAATGGTCCAGGAACCCTGCGCGAAGCCTGTGAGCAAGGTGGTCCGCGTATCATTGTGTTTAACGTATCGGGTATTATCAGGCTTAAAACACCATTAATTATACGTGCGCCCTATATTACGATCGCAGGTCAATCTGCACCAGGCGATGGTGTATGCGTCGCTGGGGAATCGGTCTGGATTGACACGCATGATGTGATTATACGCTATATGCGCTTCCGGCGTGGGGAAACCTATGTAGGTAGGCGCGATGATGCTATCGGTGGCAACCCTGTGGGTAACATCATGATCGATCATGTGTCGGCAAGCTGGGGACTAGACGAAAATATGTCTATGTACAGACATATGTACAACGACAGCACGGGTTCACAGGAAAAGAAATTCGGTACGGTTAATATTACGATTCAAAACTCTATTTTCTCGGAAGCCTTAGATACGTGGAACCACGCTTTTGGAAGTACATTAGGTGGCGAAAACTGTACGTTTATGCGCAACCTTTGGGCGAATAATGCGGCCAGAAATCCATCTATCGGTTGGAATGGTATATTTAATTTTGCCAATAACGTTATTTATAACTGGGTGCATCGTGCCATTGACGGTGGCGATTATACCGCCCAATACAATATCATTAATAATTATTTTAAACCTGGACCAGCAACACCGGAAAATGCACCGATACGTTATCGTATCTTGAAACCCGAATCCGGACGTAGTAAGTTAGCCTACAAGGAGTTTGGACGGGCATATGTACATGGAAATGTAGTGGCGGATAATCCTGAAGTAACGGCAGACAACTGGGCAGGTGGTGTACAGTTTTATGAAGGTGATGGATTGGCTACAGGAGAAAGCTATACGAATTATATGCTGAAATCTAAAGTCAATAAGCCACTCCCAACGGCGGAGATGCATATCATGCCTGCAGAGAAAGCCTACGAGCACGTATTAGCAAACGCAGGTGCAACATTGCCACATCGTGACCCCGTGGATGAACGTATCGTAAGGGAAGTCCGAGACGGAAAACCAACACCACTGGAAAATGTGACGCTTCCCGAAAAAGATTTTCAGCACAGAAGATTACCCAGAGATTCGTACAAAGTAGGTATCATCACAGACATTTCGCAAGTGGGCGGATATCCGGAATACAACGGAAAGCCTTATAAAGATTCGGACAAGGATGGTATCCCGGATGACGTAGAAAAGAAAATGGGATTGGATCCAAAAAATCCGAATGATGCAGCAGAAATCACGGAATCGGGCTACGCTAACATTGAGATCTATTTAAATAATTTAGCTTCAAAAGGATAGAAATGAATATCAAATCAATCATACCTGGTTTATTCTTGTTATTACCCGCTTTGTCGTTTGCACAATACCCGGTTATTCCCGACTCTTTGCAGAAAATGGCGGACGCCCGGGAAAAGGCGGAAGAACAGCGGTTAGAGCAGGCATGGAAAACGGCGAAGGCTGTTATGGAGCAAGAAGGTAAACCCTATATTCCTTGGGCGGCAAAACCCGAAGATCTACCACAAGCCGATATACTGGCTTTTCCTGGGGCGGAAGGAGGAGGAGCCTATACACCGGGCGGAAGAGGTGGTCGTATATTTGTGGTGACTAGTTTAGCTGATAGCGGACCAGGCACATTGCGCGAAGCCTGTGAAGCAGGTGGTGCGCGGATTATTGTATTCAACGTGGCGGGAATTATCGAATTAGAGAAACCTATCGTCGTTAAAGCACCTTATATCACGATTGCTGGACAAACTGCGCCGGGAGATGGTGTCTGTGTGGCAGGCGAATCGTTTTTGATCGACACACATGATGTCATTGTGCGCTTTATGCGGTTCCGTCGGGGTGTGACGGATGTAACGCGGCGGGATGATGCACTCGGCGGAAATGGTGTAGGGAATATTATACTAGACCACGTGTCTGCCAGTTGGGGATTGGACGAAAACATGTCTATGTATCGGCATGTATACGATCGGGGAGGACAAGATTTAAAATTACCGACCGTCAATATAACGATTCAAAATTCCATTTTCTCGGAAGCGTTGGATACATATAATCACTCTTTTGGTAGCACGCTTGGTGGGTTGAATAGTACCTTTATGCGTAATCTTTGGGCGTCGAATATCAGCCGCAGCCCATCGATAGGCATGTATGGTGATTTCGGATTCGTCAATAACGTCGTTTGGAACTGGTGGAACCGCAGCGCGGATGGAGGTGATCACCGCTCGGAATTTAATTTTATCAATAATTATTATAAGCCCGGTCCGATCACCCCGGAGAACGAGGCGATATCTTACCGTATTCTAAAACCGGAATCGGGAAGAGATAAAGTGCATGCAAATACATTTGGAAAAGCTTATGTGCACGGAAATATCATAGACGGAAATAAGCGGGTAACAAAAGACAATTGGGATGGTGGTGTACAACCGGAAGCAAAAGAAGATTTAAGTGCTCTTTTAGCCAAGATCAAAGTGGATCAACCATTCCCGCTTTCTAATTTCGGAAAGATAATGAGCGCCCAAAAAGCATACGATTATGTTTTGAAAAACGTAGGCGCTACGCTTCCAAAGCGTGATGCGGTAGACGAACGTATTGTCAAGCAGGTGAAAACGGGTAAAGTATTTTATACGGAACCTGCAGAACCCTTACAGCAATCACCTTACGTAAAACGACGTTTACCAATGGATTCGTATAAACAAGGTATCATCACGGACGTCAATCAGGTAGGTGGATATCCAGCATACAGAGGTACACCTTATAAAGATATGGATAACGACGGAATTCCAGACGCGGTTGAGGCGAAAATGGGATTGGATCCCAAAAACCCTGCTGATGCTGCTCAAATAAGTGAAAATGGATATGCCAATATAGAGAACTATTTAAATAGCGTAGTTCCGGAGAAGACTGTTAGGCCTTTATAACCCCTTTAAAGGCACTCTTTTATTAGTTTAGTTAGTTTGGTGAGCTGTTGCACAATCTCGTGCAACAGCTTTTTTTGAAACGACGATGTGCTTTCTGACTGAAAAGCTTATTTTGCCTTGATAGCCAATTTGTTAATTTGGCAATATAGTAGAAAAAAGCGTAAAAATAATATAATAAACAATCTGCAAAGCCTCCTACATTTGAATAAACGTAGATAACTAATCCCATAGATACGTGATATATTATACATCTTATCGAATTATAAACTTTAAAAAACTTAACAGATGTCTCTAAGGAATATTGTTTTTCAATCACTTGTGTGTAGCTTCATGTTAGTTAGCTTATTTATAGTTAATACAGCTTTTGCCCAGCAGAGACCTGTGATAAAAGTGGATCTTAATGAAAGTAGCCGCCGAGTTGCTGAAACAAACGAAAGCGGTTATTCCTCTTGGCAGATAAAACCGGGGAGTTCTGACAGCTTTACCGAGGGGAATATAAAGATTACCTTTGCCAAAGTGGATTCGGATAGAGGCGAACTTGCTTCTGAATGGTACAAAGCTGGGATGGGGTCACCTCATTTTGCCCATTTAATTTCCGATGGGATAACATTAAAAGACGGAGATGCAGCAGGAAAGATTGAAATGCGTATCAGCGGGCTACCCGAAGGCGAGCATACCTTGTTGACATACCATAACATTCCGCATAGCCCGGAGGATAAAGCGTTCAGTCCTATTGTCATTTCGCATAAGGGCAAAAAGCAGACGGTGCAACCAAGCGTAAGGGCACTCAAGACAGCGGACGCCGTAATAGCCTATACACATTTAAACGTAAAACAAGGCGAGGATGCCGTCGTGGTATTTGAAGCAGGAGACCAAACGGCTTCTGTTCGGAGAGATTTAGCAATCAATGCTTTTGAAATTAACACACCTGATGCCGCAAAGCAGGCGCATTCACCTTCACCCGGTAATGCCGATGAACATGTGGAGCTGCAAAGCGAATCCGTAACATTAACGTGGGGCGCCGCCCCTGGAGCTACAAGACATGAAATCTATTTTGGGTTGGATTCTGCCAAGGTTGCAGATGCTACACCTACCTCTCCGGAATTTAAAGGCGTACAAAATACCACTGAATATACGACTACAGGTCTTTACAGTATGGATACGTACTATTGGCGGGTCGACGAAGTTACCAGCAACGGTACAACGCAAGGGGACGTATGGTATTTCCGGCCGGCGCAGCTGGCGTTTCCGGAAGCGGAAGGATATGGGCG